>Ga0209592_1000062_pt1 | contig 25133 bp, 20 predicted proteins | sample PPLLak2March2015_2_FD_187251 | JGI IMG/M metagenome (GOLD analysis project Ga0209592, IMG submission 187251) | Freshwater sediment microbial communities from Prairie Pothole Lake near Jamestown, North Dakota, USA - PPLs Lake P8 Core (3) Depth... | ecosystem: Environmental > Aquatic > Freshwater... | reverse complement strand
AGTACCGCTGGGTGACCTACGACGAGGCCGAGGAGCTGCTGCCCCCGCGCCTCGCCGTCGTCCTCGAGTGGGCGAAGCGCACCATCTCCGGCGGCTAGTTTTTCTTTTTCTTCAGCAGCTCATCCAGCATTGCCAGGGGCCGGTGCTTCGCCGGCTCCGGCGTCGCTTCCTTCGATCCGCCCGCGCGCGCATCCTCGACGCGCGCGTGCTCGTTCTCATGGCAGTAGATGCACAGCAGCTCCCAATTCGAGCCGTCGGGCGGGTTGTTGTCGTGGTTGCCGTCCTTGTGGTGCACCGTGAGCTCGCGCACGCGCTTGCCGCTGAACTCGCGCGCGCAACGCGTGCAGATCCAGGGCAGGATCTTCAACGCCTGTTCTCTATAACCCTTATCCACTGTTCCTCAGGCCTGCAGCGACCCCGTTTATGGTGAGGTGGATGATGCGCAGCAGACGGTTGTCCTTTCCGGCGCGGTAGCGGTGCAGGAGCTCGACCTGCAGGTGGTTGAGCGGATCGAGGTACGGGAAGCGGTTGCGGATGGAGCGCGCGAGCGTCGGGTTGTCGGCGAGCAGCTCCTCGCGGGCGGTGATGGCGGCGAGCCAGCGCCGCGCGCGGTGCCACTCCTGCGAGATGCGCGCGAAGGTCTCGTCGCGGAGCCTCGCGTCGGGCACGAGCTCCGCGTAGCGCGAGCCGATCGCGAGGTCGGTCTTGGCGAGCACCATGTCCATGTTGGAGAGCACCGTCTGCCAGAAGGGCCAGGCGCGGTGCATCTCGCGCAGCTCGTCCAGCGTGCCTTCGCGCGCGTCGATCCAGCCCTCGACCGCGGCGCCGAAGCCGTACCAGCCCGGCAGCATGAGGCGGCACTGGCTCCAGCTGAAGACCCACGGGATGGCGCGCAGGTCGGCGATCGATTCGCCGGCCTTGCGCGAGGCCGGGCGGCTGCCGATGTTGAGCTCGGAGATCTCGGCGATCGGCGTCGAGGCGCGGAAATACTCGACGAAGCCGGGGGCTTTGACCAAGGCTCTGTAGGCCGTGAAGGCCCTTCGGGAAAGCGACTCCATGATCGCCATGTCGCGCTCGCGCTTGCGGTGGTGCGGCGGGCGGGCGAGGCTCGCCTCGAGCGTCGCGGCGGCGAGCGTCTCGAGGTTGCGCCGCCCGCTCTCGGGATCCGCGTACTTGCTCGCGATCACCTCGCCCTGCTCGGTGAGGCGCAGCGCCCCGTCGACGCTGCCGAGGGGTTGCGCGAGCACCGCCTCGAAGCTCGGCCCGCCGCCGCGGCCGATGGTGCCGCCGCGGCCGTGGAAGAGCCGCAGGCGCACCCCGCGCGGCTTGCACACCGCGAGCAGCGACTGCGCCGCCTTGTAGAGCGACCAGTTCGAGGTGAGGTAGCCCCCGTCCTTGTTGCTGTCGGAGTAGCCGAGCATCACCTCCTGCTCGCTGCCGCGGCCGCGAATCCACTCCGCGTACAGCGGCAGCGCGAGAGCTGCGGCGACTATGTCGCCGCATTTCTCCAAATCCCCGATCGACTCGAAGAGCGGAATGATGTCGAGCTCGAGCGGCGCCGCCGCGCCGGGCTTGAGCAGCCCCGCCTCGCGCGCGAGCAGCCCCACTTCCAGCAGGTCCGAGACCGAGTCGCAGTGCGAGATCACGTAGTGCGGCACCGCCCGCGCGCCGTAGCGGCGCCGGCCTTCGGCGGCCGCGGCGAGGATGCCGAGCTCCTTCTCCAGCAGCGCGGAATACTCGAGGTGCGGCGAGCGCAGCGGCCTCGGCCCCGCCAGTTCATGGGCCAGGAGGGAAATGCGTTTTTCCTCTGGAAGAGACTGATAGTCAACCTCGACCCCGGCTCGCGCCAGCAGCTCGGCGACCGCGGCCTCGTGCACGTCGGAGCTCTGCCGCAGGTCGATCGGCGCGAGATGAAAGCCGAAGAGGCTCACTTTGCGCTGCAGCGCCCGCAGCCGCCCACGTGCGAGTCGGGCTGCGCCCTGGCTTTCCAGGGACGTCTTCACGATCTGGAGTTCAGACAGCAACTCCCCTGCATTCGCATAGGGAGCGCCCTCGCAGATAGGTGCGGGGCTCGCGTGGTGCTGCGCAAGCGCCTCGGCGGTGGCGGCGAGGCGCGCGTAGATCCCGGTCATCGCGCGCCGGTAAGGCTCGTGGGCGCGGTAAGGCGAGGCGTCGCCGCGCGCCGCAAGAGGCGCGATCGGCGCCGGCGCGGGGTGGATGCGGTCGGAGATGCCGAGCTCCTTGCCCAGGAGATTCGCTTCTTCCAGGTAATGCGCGAGCGCAAGCCGCGCCTGCTGCGCGAAGGCGGAGCGCAGCACCGCCGCGTCGACGTGCGGGTTGCCGTCGCGGTCGCCGCCGATCCAGGTGCCGACCGTGAGGAAAGGCGGCAGCTCCGGGGCCTCCGCGAGCGCGTAGCGCTCCTTCAGCGCCTGCTCGAACTGCGCGTACAGGCGCGGCAGCTCGGCAAGGAAGGTAAGGCGGAAGTAGCCGATGCCGTTCGCCACCTCTTCGGACACCGCCAGGCGCGAGCCGCGCAGCATCGCCGTGAGCCACAGGCGCAGCACCTCGCCGTGGATCGCCTCGTCGCGCTCGTTGCTCACCGGCTGGGCGAGAAGGCGCGCGATCTCGCGCTCGGTGTCGAGGATGCTCTGGCGCTGCACTTCCGTCGGATGCGCGGTGAGCACCGGGCTCACGCGCGCGCGGCCGAACCAGGCCAGCAGCTCGCCCACGCTCACGCCCGCCTCGCGCACCTTGTCGAGCGCGCTGGAGAGGCTCCCGGGGCGCCGCGGCGAGCCGGCTTCCGCGTGCGCGCGGCGGCGCCGGTGCTGCTGCTCGTCCTCGGCGATGTTGAGCAGATGCGAGAAGAAGCTGAACGCGCGCACCACGTGCAGCGTCTGCTCCGGGTCGAGCGCGTTGAGCAGCCCCTCGAGCTCCGACTTGCCCTCGGCCTCGCGCCGGAAGCGCACCGCGGTCTGGCGGATGCGCTCCACGCGCTCGAGCATCTCCGGCCCGACCTGCTCGCGGATCACCTCGCCCAGCAGCCGGCCAAGGAGGCGACGGTCCTCGCGGAGAAGAAGTTCTTTTTCTTCCATTTAAATGAAAACCCCGCCGAGGCGGGGTCTCTTCTCAGGCCGGTACGGGATCCGGCTGCTTAACGTCCTTGTCCTTCTCGGGCGCCGGCTTGGGCGCCGCGCGCTCTCTTGCCTTCTCAGCTTCCCTGCGCGCCTCCTCGGCGCGTTGCCGCAGGTACTCCTGCTCGAACTCGAAACACATGGGGACCTCCTTTCGGTTCGAGCGATCGATACTACGCCTCGTCCTGGAAAAGAAAAACCCCGCCGAGGCGGGGTTTTAGTTTGCTTCCGTACTTCTTGGTTTTCTATTGCTGTCCGGCTACGGATTCTTTCCAGATCACGGCGTCGTCGACGGCGTAGATCATGCAGTTGCCCTTGGCCACGGTGCCGCACTGGCGCACCGCGGCGGCGCGCGCGTCCTCGACGCCGCCGGCGAAGCCGCAGCGGCCATCGTCGCTCACGGCGTAGGCGCGCGGCCCGGGCGCCTCGAGGAAGGCGCGGTAGAGGTTGCGGCAGGCATCGGTCTTCACGTTGGGCAGGCGGTCGACCGCGAGCAGCATGCGGCGGTCGGGCTCGTCGGCGTCCAGGCGCGCGAACTGCACGCCGTGCTGGCCGAGGAAGCGCTCGACGGTGGGCAGCCAGTAGCGCACGCCGAGCGTGCTGCCGAAGAGGTAGTGCCCGTCGGTGCCGAAGGCGGGCTGCAGCACGTACTCGGCCTTGGCGCCGCCGGCGGTGAAGCGCTCGAACCAGAGCTTCGAGGTCTTCGGGTTGAAGAACTGGTCGTTCTCGGCGTAGTGGAAGAGCACCGGCACCTTCACTTGCTTGCCGAGGCGGTCGAGCACGCGCGCCACCGGCTCGACGGCGCAGGGCACGCCGGGGCTCGAGACCGGGTCGCCGCCGCGGCCGGCGGCGAAGCCGAGCACCGCGGTGAGGCCCTGCGGCTGGCGCGTGCCGGCGGTGAAGAGCGCCACCATCGCGCCGGCCGATTGCCCGGCGAGGATCATGCGCGAGCCGTCCACGTAGGGCAGCGAGCGCGCGTAGTTGTAGGCGGCCATCACGTCGTCGGCCGCCTTGCGCTCGGCGCGTACGTAGTCGGGATTGGAGCAGGAGCCAGGGTCCTCGGCCATCTCGCCGCCGGTGGCGCCGAAGCCGCGGCGCAGCGGCATGATCACCATGTAGCCGCGGCGCGCGAACACGGCGGCAGCGCCGAGCAGCAGGTCGGAGGATTCCTTGGCGCGCTCGCGCGCCGAGGCGGAAACGCCGTGGTTGAGGACCACGGCGCCGAACGGGCCGTCGCCTTCGGGGCGCAGGATCGTCGCGGCGATGGCGTAGCGGCCGTCGCCCGCCGGGATCTTCACTTTCTCCTGGATCAGGCGCGGCCCGATGTACGTCTTCTCCTCCTGCGCGATGGCGCCGGAGCCGAGCGTGCCGAGCAGGGTTGCAGCGCACAAGATCGCCGCCCGCAGAATTTCGCGTCCTCCCTTCACCTGCACCCCCCGTCAACTTAGAACGTGACGAAGTGTAGCTAGAGTAATGACAGAGGACTAGCGCGAATTTTGTAGTGGTTTCGGTAAGCGAACCGTCCCGCGTCGGGCAAAGGCGTCACCACATGGCACGCAGCCTAGCTGCAATTTTTACAACGGACTCGTCGCCGAAAGTGCACTGCTCCAGGCACGACATCACACTGTCCGTGATAAAGCGCGAGCGCGCGCCGTACACATGGCGATCGCCCATGCGCGACTGCTGCGTGACGTAGTACTTGAGCGGGGCGATCAAGTCGAGGTCGCTCTTCGCGCGCGTCATCGCCACGTAGAGGAGGCGCCGCTCCTCCTCCACCAGCTCCGCGCGCCCGGTCGAGAACTCGTTCGGGAAGCTGCCGTCGGCGACGTTGAGCACGAACACCGCGTCCCATTCCTGCCCCTTGGCCGAGTGCACCGTCGAGAGGACGAGGTAGTCCTCGTCGAGGTGCGGCGCGCCCGAGAGGTCGCCCGTGGCCGCGGGCGGGTCGAGCGCCAGTTCGCTCAGGAATTCCTCGCGGGTCGCGAAGTTTGCCGAGATTCTCTCCAGTTGGAGTAAATCTCCGGCCCTCACCTGCGCCTGCTCGTAGAGGCGCTCGAGGTGCGGCTCGTACCACTCGCGCACGCGGCCGACCTGGCCGGCCCAGGGGGTTTCAGGGTTCATCAGGCAACGCATCAGGGAGGCGAAGTCCGGATCCGCGTCTTCCCACTTCACAAGTAGTTTTTCAGCCTTCGCCGGCCCCACCCCCGGCAGGAGCTGCAGCGCGCGAAACGCGGCGACGCGGTTCTTCGGGTTGTCGGCCCAGCGCAGCACCGCGAGCATGTCCTTCACGTGCGCCGCCTCGAGGAACTTGAGGCCGCCGTACTTCACGTACGGGATGTTGCGGCGCACGAGCTCGAGCTCCAGCACGTCGCTGTGGTGCGAGTTGCGGAACAGCACCGCCTGGCGCTTGAGCTCGATGCCGCGCTCGCGCGCCTCCAGCACGCGGCCGACGACGTAATTCGCCTGCGCCTGGTCGTCGGCCACGGTGACGTAGCGCGGCTTGCCGCCCTGCGGCTTTACCGCGCGCAGGCTCTTGCCGATGAGCGCGTTCGCCGCGTCCAGGATGGCCTGGGTGGAGCGGTAGTTTTCTTCAAGCAAGACCACAGAGGCCTTGAACTTTTTTATGTTCTCAACAGTGGCCCCGCGGAAGGAATAGATCGCCTGCGCGTCGTCGCCCACCACCGTCACACCCTCGCCGCCGGGCTTGAGGCGCTCGAGGATGCCGGCCTGGAGGCTGTTGGTGTCCTGGTACTCGTCGACCAGGATGTGGTCGAAGGCGCCGCCGATCTCGCGCGCGAGGCGCTCGTCGGCGAGCATCTCGTGCCAGTAGAGGAGCAGGTCGTCGTAGTCGAGCGCCTGGCTGGCGAGCTTCTTCTCGACGTAGGCGCGGTACAGGGCCTGCAGCTCCGCCTCCCACTCGGCGCACCAGGGAAATGAGCTGTCCAATGCTTCTTTCAGCTTTCCCTTGGTGTTGATGACATGCGAATAAATCGCCAGGCAGGTGTCCTTGCGCGGGAAGCGGCGCTCGGCCTTCGAGTAGCCGAGCTCGTGGCGCGCCACGTCCATCAGGTCGGCGGCATCCGACCGGTCGAGCACGCTGAAGGAGGGCTCGAGGCCGATGCGCGCGCTGTGCGCGCGCAGCAGCCGGTTGGCGACCGAGTGGAAGGTGCCCGACCAGGGCAGGCGCACCTCGGCCGACACCGCCGCGCCGACGATGCGCCGCGCGCGGCGCGTCATTTCGACGGCGGCGCGGCGACTGAAAGTCAGCAATAAGAGCTTCTGGGGTGAAACCCCGTTGAGGATGAGGTGCGCGACGCGGTGCGCGAGGGTGTTGGTCTTGCCGGTGCCGGCGCCGGCGAGGATGAGCAGCGGCCCTGCCCCGAAGCAGGCGGCTTCGCGCTGGCGCGCGTTCAGCTTCCCGAAGTCATCCCGGCCTCCCATGGGCCGGGACTATAGTCGACTACTGTATATTATTCCAGTACCAAGGCAGTCACGACGCAGCCCGCCCGGCGACCGCGCGTCCCTCGAGCCATTCCGCCGCCTCGTCCACGTCTTCGAAGACGCAGGCGTTGCAGCCGATCGCGCGCAGCGCCTGCTGCGCCTCCTGGTAGATCGCCCGGATGGCAGGCGTGCTCGGCACCAGCGCCAGCTTGAAGTCGAGCCGCAGCTGCTCGGAACCCGCCATGGCAAGCAGCGCGTCGCGCAGCCCATGATGGCCCGCGGGGTCGTTGTCGCCCGCCTTCAGCATGGCGCGGCCGACATGCCGGCCCATGCAAAGGTCGGTGAAGCGCCGCGACATCTCGTAGATCTCGAACGCGTTGCAGCGTCCGAAGTCGATGCACAGGTAGTCCGGGCTTTCGGCGGCGCGGGCCCGGCTTTCCGCGGGGCGGACCTGGGGTTCCATCTAGGCCGCGGCCTCGGCGACGATGTACATGACGTGCTCGTGCCGGTCGTAGCGTCGATGCAGCCTGAAGGACAGGCTGCGGCCGCTCTTGGAGCGCATGCTCAGGTCGACCGGCGCCGAGCTGAGCACGTCGAGGATCGCCTTGACGGCCGCCGCGGCGCGGCGCACGTCGCATCCCATCAGCTCGAGCAGCGTCTTCTGCTGGAATTCCTTGCGGCCGTAGCCGAGCGCGCGCTCCCAGCCCGAGGTGAGCAGCTGCAGCTTGCCGTCGAAGCCCGCCGAGGCAAGCAGGACCTCCGAGAGCTCATAGCTGTCGGAAAGATTGTCATGCAGGACGAGCTTCAAGTTGCCCGGGCAGCCGTCGACCGTGCTCATCGGCGACATCGTAGGGTGCGCTCGCGCGGGCGGTCTGTTCGGCGGCACACTTTGAATGCGCAGGCCGCACCGCCGTCTGTTCGCCCGCGTACACAGGTGAATTACCTGCGTGCGGTTGCGTACAGCGCGTACACTCGACCGGTCGTCAACCAGGAGCCGTCATCGGCAATGCAGCGCATCCGCCGCCCCCCAACCGCATCCTCGCCGCGCTCCCCCGCAAGGCGAACCGGCGCTTTCTCGCCGGCCTGACTTCCGTCGACCTCGCCCTCGGCGAGGTGCTCTACCAGGCGCGCACGGCAAGCCGCCATGTGTATTTCCCCAACGACTGCACCGTGTCCCTGATCGCCGTCGCCGACAGCGCGAAGGGGCTGGAAGTGGGACTGGTGGGCAGGGAAGGCATGGTCGGCATGCCGCTCGCGCTCGGCGCCTCGGGCTCGCCGGTGCGCGCCCTGGTGCAGGGCGCCGGCAGCGCGATGCGCATGACCTCGGCACGCTTCGGCCGCGAGCTCAAGCACAACCGGCCCTTGCAGCGCAGCCTCGAGCGCTGCGCCCACGTCGCGATGGCCACCGCCATGCAGGTCGCGGTGTGCAACAACGAGCACCTGCTCGAGGCGCGGCTCGCGCGCTGGCTGCTGATGACGCGCGATCGCGCCGCTTCCGACAGGTTTCGCTGCACGCAGGAATCCATCGCGCTGATGCTCGGCGTGCGCCGCGTCGGCGTGACCGTCGCGGCCAGCGCGCTCGCCCGGCGCAAGCTCATCCGCTACTCCCGCGGCGCGATGGAGATCCTCGACCACAAGCGCCTGCTCGCGGCGTCCTGCAGCTGCTACCAGGTCATCCGCAACCTGGAACGCGCCTAGCCGTCGGCGCCGCGACGCCAGCCTGATCGCCGACGGCTGCCGCCGTCACCGCCTGGGCGCCGTGGTCATCCCGGTCGCGAGGCGCAGCTCGGGATGCTGCTTGTCGATGATGGCGCGCAGCTGCACGAGGCTGTCCTCGAGCACGTTCCCGGTGGCGCCTTTCAGGCCGATGTTGCCGACCCTGAGCGCGGCGAGGGCCTTCAGTGCCCTCTCGAGGAGCGTGCGCTGCTCGTCGGCGAGCGTGCCGAGGCGCTCGTGCAGGTCCGCGGCGCCGCGATCGGCCACCGACTGGTCGCGATGGTGCCCGTACGAGGCCACCGCGTCGGCGATGGCGTTGTCGAGCAGGCGGTTGAAGGTGTGGAACTCGTCGACGGTGACCGGCGCGTCCCTTTCGGCCGCGAGCTCGGTGACCGCCTGGCAGATGTCGCCGTAGCCGTGCACGACCTGGGCCACGGTATAGCCCAGCGCAAGCAGCTCGCGGCCATGCAGGGCGGCGGTGCGGGTGCTTTCGAGGGCGGCGGGGGTCCCGGTCTGCTCGTGCGCCGCCGCCGGATGCCCGTGCTCGTGGCGCAGCGCGGCGACGAGCTGCCCGAGGAACAGCGGTACCCCGTTGTCGAGCTCCGTCGGGGTCGCGGGCGGCGTGTCCCTGCGCCGCACCTTCGACTGGCAGCGGCGGATCAGCTCATCGCGATTGGAAGCGAGAAATTCGTGCAGCATGCGTTACTCCTGGCAAGGACGCCAAGGCTAGGCCGAATGGCACCGGCCGTATGTGCGCTGGCGCGCGAAGTAGGTCTGCTGGCGTACAGACACCCGGGCGTGCACGCGGTAGCCTTGGTTGTTGCTTTCCCACTCCCAGCCTTCCCACTCCCAGGAGACTCACCCATGACACTCTACAAGCGCTTCTCCGCGTTCTTCATCGCCGTGCTGATGGCCGGCGCGCTCGGCTGCGCGGCCACCGAAACCCGGCAAAGTACCAGCGAGTACGTCGACGACAGCTGGATCACCACGAAAGTGAAGAGCGAGATCTTCGCCGAGCCCTCGCTCAAGGTGGCGCAAGTCAACGTCGAGACCTACCAGGGCGTCGTGCAGCTCTCCGGCTTCGTCGACTCCAACGCCGCCATGGCCAAGGCCGTCGAGGTTGCGCGCGCCGTCAAGGGCGTGAAGTCGGTGAAGAACGACATGCGGCTCAGGTAGCCGGGGCGCAAGCACCGCGAGCTCGAAGCGGGCGCTCTTGCCCTTTGCATGGTGCTCGGTGCATGGGCAGGGCATGCCTGTGCGCAGTTCTCCTCTGGGTGAGGCAACGGCGCCGGCATCGCGCCCGAGCGCCTGGAAAAAGTGTTCGACAAATCAGAAAGCGATCCCGGCAAGGCCGAGGGCTGGGGCCTGGGGCTCGCCATCGTCAAGACCTTCATCGAGGCCCATGACGGCGCGGTGAGCGTCGAAAGCACCGAAGGCGTGCGCTCGACGTTCCACTTCACCCTGCCGCCGGGACCGCCCGCCGCTGCCTCTCGAGCTCCTTAAGCCGCCGGCGCTGCAAGGGGCGCCGGAGGCGCCGCTGCGCTCGGAGCTCTACAGCGCCGACCAGATGGAGCGCCACGGCAAGGCGCTCGCCGCGGCGCATCGCCTGCGCCCGGGGCGCCGGCGCGGCCGCGGCGGCGAGCGCCTGCTCGAGCGCCTGACCGGGAACGAGAGCGTGCTCATCGCCACCGGCGATATCCTCAAGGCGGCGCTCGCGGCCGGCCAGCGCATCGCGCCGGCCGGGGAATGGCTGCTCGACAACTTCCACCTCATCGAGGAGCAGGTGCGCACCGCCAAGCGCCACCTGCCCAGGGCGTACAGCCGCGAGCTGCCGCGCCTGAGCGCGGGGGCCTCCGCCGGGCTGCCGCGCGTCTACGACATCGCGCTCGAAGCGATCTCGCACGGCGACGGGCGGCTCGACGCGGAAAGCCTGCGCCGCTTCGTCGCCGCCTACCAGGGGCTCACGCCGCTCGAGCTGGGCGAGCTGTGGGCGATCCCCATCATGCTGCGCCTCGCGCTCCTCGAGAACCTGCGCCGCGTGGCCGCGCGCATCGCCGCCGGCACGGCAGAGCGCGACCTCGCCGACAGCTGGGCCGAGCGCATGGTCGAGACCGCGGGCCGCGACCCGAAGAGCCTGATCCTGGTGACCGCCGACATGGCGCGCTCCAACCCGCCGATGGCGAGCTCCTTCGTCGCGGAGCTGGCGCGCCGCCTGCAGGGCCAGAGCGCCGCGCTCGCGCTGCCGCTCACCTGGATCGAGCAGCGCCTGTCCGAGCTCGACCTGACGATCGAGCAGCTCGTGCAGCGCGAGACCCAGGAGCAGGCCGCAGACCAGGTCTCGATGGCGAACAGCATCGGCAGCCTGCGCTTCCTGGGCGCGACGGACTGGCGCGAGTTCGTCGAGGCGATGAGCGTCGTCGAGCGCACGCTGCGCGAGGACCCGGTCTACGGCGCCATGGACTTCGCCACCCGCGACCGTTACCGGCACGCGGTGGAGAAGACGGCGAAGGCGCGCCGCCGGCCGCAGGCCGAGGTCGCGGAGGAGGCGATGCGCCGAGCGCGCGAGAGCGGCACGCACGTCGGCCGCCACCTGCTTCGCGGCGCGCGCCGGCGCTTCGCCCTGCCTCTCTACCTCGGTGCGATCGCGCTCATCGCCGGGCTCATCGGCGCCGGCGTGCTGGCGGATGCGCATGCCGGCGGCACGCGCGGCTGGATGCTGGTGCTCCTGGGCTTCGCCGCCCTCGTCGCCGCGAGCCAGCTCGCCGTCGCGCTGGTGAACCGCATCGCGGCCGCGGCCGCTGCGCCGCAGCCGCTGCCGCGCATGGACTTCTCGGCCGGCATCCCGGGCGAATCGCGCACCCTGGTGGTGGTGCCGGCGATGCTCTCGGGCGAGGCGCACATCGCGCACCTGCTCGAGGCGCTCGAGGTGCGCTTCCTCGCCAACCGGGACGAGCACCTGCACTTCGCGCTGCTCACCGATTTCCAGGACGCGCCCGAGGAAACGCAGCCCGAGGACGAGGCGCGCGCGGCGGCCGCCGAGCGCGGCATCGATGCGCTCAATCGCAAGTACCGCAGCGCGGAGCGCTTTTTTCTCTTGCATCGCGCCCGGCGCTGGAATCCCGGCGAGCGCCGCTGGATGGGCTACGAGCGCAAGCGCGGCAAGCTCGCCGAGCTGAATGCGCTCCTGCGCGGCGGCGGCGCCGGCGCCTTCGCGCGCGTCGCGGGCGAGACGGCGGTGCTGCAGGGCGTGAAGTACGTCATCACCCTCGACACCGACACGCAGCTGCCGCGCGACGCGGCGCGAGAGCTCGCCGGGGCCATGGCGCATCCGCTCAATCGCCCGCGCTACGACGCCGGCGCGGGGCGCGTGGTGGTCGAGGGCCACGGCATCCTGCAGCCGCGCATGGCGGCGAGCCTGCCTGCGGCGGGCCAGTCGCGCTACGCGCGCCTCTTCGGCGCCGAGCCCGGCATCGACCCGTACACACGCGCCGTGTCGGACGTGTACCAGGACCTCTTCGGCGAAGGCTCGTTCATCGGCAAGGGCATCTACGACGTGGAGGCCTTCGAGCGCTCGCTCAAAGGGCGCTTCCCCGAGAACCGCATCCTCAGCCACGACCTGCTGGAAGGCTGCTACGCGCGCGCGGGGCTCCTCTCCGACGTCGAGCTCTACGAGGAGCACCCCTCGCGCTACGACGCGGACGCGAGCCGCCGGCACCGCTGGACCCGCGGCGACTGGCAGATCGCGCGCTGGCTCTTGCCGCGCGTGCCCGTGGCCGGGGGCAGGACCGAGCGCAATCCGCTGCCCTGGCTCGCGCAGTGGAAGATCTTCGACAACCTGCGGCGCAGCCTCGCGCCGGCGGCGCTGGTGGGCCTTTTCCTCGCCGGCTGGATCGTGCCGGTGCTCGCCATCGTGCTCGCGCCCGGCCTGCTCGCCTCGCTCCTCGAGGTGGTGCGCAAGCCCACCGAGGTGCCCCTGGGCCGGCACCTTGCCGCGGCAGCGCGCCTCTCCGCCCGCCATCTCGCGCAGGGGGCATTCACGCTTGCCTGCCTGCCCTACGAGGCGTACCTCAGCCTCGACGCGATCCTGCGCACGGCCGTGCGCATGCTCTTCACGCGCACGCGGCTGCTGGAATGGACCGCTTCGAGCGAGCAGGGCAGCGAGCGCGGCTGGGGCGCGATGTGGATCGGGCCGGCCACGGCCGCCGCCGCGGCGCTCTGGCTCGCCGCCGCGGATCCCGCCGCGCTCGCCCTCGCCGCGCCGGTGCTCGCGCTCTGGCTCGCGTCGCCCGGGCTCGCGTGGTGGCTCAGCCGGCCGCTCGCGCGCCACGAGGCGCGGCTCGCGCCCGGGCAGCAGCGCTTCCTGCGCGCGACCGCGCGCAAGACCTGGGCGTTCTTCGAGACCTTCGTCGGCCCGGAGGACCACTGGCTGCCGCCCGACAATTTCCAGGAGCACCCCTCGGCGGTCATCGCGCACCGCACCTCGCCCACCAACATGGGCCTCGCGCTGCTCGCGAACCTTTCGGCCTACGACTTCGGCTACCTCACGGTCGGGGAGCTCGTCGAGCGCACGGCGAACGCGCTCGCCACGATGCAGGCGCTGAAGCGCCACGAGGGCCATTTCTACAACTGGTACGACACGCGCTCGCTCGAGCCGCTGCCGCCCCATTACGTCTCTTCGGTGGACAGCGGCAACCTCGCGAGCCATCTCATCGCGCTGCGCCCCGGGCTGCTCGCGCTCGCCGATGCAAGCATCCTCGCCCCGCGCTGCTTCGAGGGCCTGCTCGACACCGCGGCGATGCTCGGCAACGCGGCGCTCCAGGCAGAGCTGGAAGCGATCTGCCAGGCGCCGCCCGCCACGGTGCGCGCGGCAGCGAGCGTGCTCGAGCGCCTGGCCGCGCGTGCGCGCGAGCTCGAGGCCGAGCCGCTCGCGCGCCAGTGCCAGGCGGCGCTGGGGGAAATCAGATTCTTTCTCAGAGAGGAATTACCGGATGAAGCCATTCCCAGCCTCCGGAGTGTCGCAACCCTGAACGACGAGGCGGGCCGGCGCGCGCGCGAGCGGATCGCGGCGATCGAGCGCCTCGCGCGCGAGTGCGCCGCCCTCGAGCACATGGCGTTCGGCTTCCTGGTCGACAAGCCGCGCCAGCTCCTCGCGATCGGCTACAACGTCGCCGAGGGCCGGCTCGACGCAGCCAGCTACGATCTCCTCGCCTCGGAAGCGCGCGCGTCGAGCTTCGTGGCGATCGCGCAGGGCGAGCTTCAGCAGGAGAGCTGGTTCGCCCTCGGGCGCCTGCTCACCAGCGCCGGCGGCGAGCCGGCGCTCGTGTCCTGGAGCGGCTCGATGTTCGAGTACCTGATGCCGCTGCTCGTGATGCCGGCGTACGAGGACACGCTGCTCGATCGCACCTGCCAGGCCGCGGTGCGCCGGCAGATCGCCTACGGGCGCAGCCGCGGCGTGCCCTGGGGCATGTCGGAATCGGGCTACAACACGCGCGATGCCGCCCTCAACTACCAGTACCGCGCCTTCGGCGTGCCGGGACTGGGGCTCAAGCGCGGGCTCTCGGAGGACCTGGTGGTGGCGCCCTACGCCTCGGCGCTCGCGCTGATGGTGGCGCCCGAAGCGGCGTGCGCGAACCTGCAGCGGCTCGCCGCCGCCGGGCTCGAGGGCCGATACGGCTTCTACGAGGCGATCGACTACACCGCCGCGCGCCTGCCGCGGGGCCACACGAGCGTCGTGATCCGCTCGTTCATGGCGCACCACCAGGGCATGGTGCTCCTTTCGCTCGCCCACCTGCTGCTCGATCGGCCGATGCGGAAGCGCTTCGCGTCCGACCCGCGCGTGCAGGCGACGGCGCTGCTCCTGCAGGAGCGCATTCCGCGCCCGGCGGCGTTCACCCTGCAAAGCGCCGGGCGCTTCGACGCGCGCCCGGAAGCGGGCGGCCCGCAGATGCCGATGCGCGTGCTCGCCACCCCGGACACGCCGATCCCGGAGGTACAGCTCCTCTCGAACGGCCGCTACCACGTCATGGTGACCAACGCGGGGGGCGGCTACAGCCGCTGGAAGGACCTCGCGCTGACGCGCTGGCGCGAGGACCCCACCCGCGACCACTGGGGCAGCTTCTGCTACCTGCGCGACCTGGCGGGCGGCGAGTTCTGGTCGAGCGCCCACCAGCCCTCGCTCAGGCGCGGCCAGGACTACGAGGCGATCTTCTCGGAGGCGCGCGCGGAGTTCCGCCGCCGCGACCACGACTACGACACGCACACCGAGATCGTGGTCTCCTCGGAAGACGACATCGAGCTGCGGCGCCTGCGCATCACCAACCACGCCGCGACGCGCCGCTCGATCGAGGTGACGAGCTATGCCGAGGTGGTGCTCGCCCCGGGCGCCGCCGACGCGCTGCATCCGGCCTTCAGCAACCTCTTCGTCCAGACCGAGATCGTGGGCGAGCGCCAGGCGATCCTCTGCACGCGCCGGCCGCGCTCGGCCGCCGAGCGCTCGCCCTGGATGTTCCACCTGATGGCGGCGCACGGCGGCGAGGCCGGGGCGATCTCCTACGAGACCGACCGCGCGCGCTTCATCGGGCGCGGCGGCAGCCTCGAGGCGCCGCGGGCGATGCGCGAATCCGCGCCGCTCTCGGGCAGCCAGGGCCCGGTGCTCGACCCGATCGTGGCGATCCGCCGGCCGATCGCGCTCGAGCCCGGGCAATCGGCGACCATCGACATGGTCTACGGCATCGGCGAGACGCGCGAGGCCTGCCTCGCGCTCGCCGGCAAGTACCAGGACCGCCACCTCGCCGATCGCGTCTTCGACCTCGCCTCGACGCACAGCTGGGTGACGCTGCACCAGATCAACGCCACCGAGTCCGACGCGCAGCTCTACGCCCGCCTCGCGAGCTCGGTGCTCTACGCCAACGCGGCGCTGCGCGCCGAGGCGAGCGTGCTGCTCAAGAACCGCCGCGGGCAGTCGGGCCTCTGGGGCTACGCCATCTCCGGCGACCTGCCGATCGTGCTGCTGCGCATCGGCGAGGCGGCGAGCATCGGCCTGGTGCGCCAGCTCGCGCAGGCGCACGCCTACTGGCGCCTGAAGGGGCTCGCGGTGGACCTCGTGATCTGGAACGAGGACCACGGCGGCTACCGGCAGCTCCTGCAGGACCAGATCATGGGGCTGCTCGCCGCGGGCAGCGAAGCGCACGTGATCGATCGTCCCGGCGGCGTTTTCGTGCGCCGGGCGGAGCAGATCTCGGAGGAAGACCGCATCCTGTTCCAGTCGGTCGCCCGCGCCGTCATCAGCGACAAGCGCGGCACCCTCGCCGAGCAGGTCGGCAAGCCGAGCGTCACGGAGCGGCGCCTGGAAGGAAGAGGCGCGCCCTGGAGCGCGCCGCGGCTGCGCGTGGTGCGGCCCGCGCCGTCGCCGCCCGTGGAGCCGATTCGGCCCCAGCTCGGCTTTTTCAACGGCACCGGTGGATTCAGCCCGGACGGGCGCGAGTACGTCATCACCACTTCGCCGGGACAGGCGACGCCCGCGCCCTGGGCGAACGTGCTCGCCAATGCCGGCTTCGGCACCGTGGTCTCGGAAAGCGGCCTGGGCTACACCTGGAGCGAGAACGCGCACGAGTTCAGGCTCACCCCCTGGGGGAACGATGCGGTGAGCGAGGCGAGCGGCGAGGCGTTCTACCTTCGCGACGAGGAAAGCGGCGCTTTCTGGTCGCCGACGCCCCTGCCCTGCGGCGGCGCCGGACCCTACGTGACGCGCCACGGCTTCGGCTACAGCGTGTTCGAGCACGACGAAGGCGGCATCCACTCGGCGCTGCGCGTGTGCGTCGACCTCGAGGCGCCGGTCAAGCTCTCGGTGCTGAGGATCGCCAACCGCTCGGGACGCACGCGCCGGCTCTCCGCCACCGGCTATGTCGAATGGGTGCTGGGCGACCTGCGGCCGAAGACCGCCATGCACGTGGTCACCGAGGTCGATGCCTCGAGCCGCGCGCTGCACGCGCGCAACCCCTACAACGCCGAGTTCGCCGGCCGCGTGGCGTTCTTCCAGGTCGACGACGCGACGCGCAGGGTGAGCGGCAACCGCACCGAGTTCCTCGGCCGCAACGGCACGCTCGCCAATCCCGCCGCCATGCGCCGCGCACAGCTCTCGGACAAGGTGGGCGCGGGACTCGATCCCTGCGGCGCGCTGCAGGTCGCCTTCGAGCTCGCCGACGGCGAGGAGCGCGAGATCGTGTTCACGCTCGGCATCGCGGGCGGCGCGCGGGTCGAGGCGCACGACGCGCTGGAGAAGGTCGGCCGGTACTGGGAGCGCACGCTGGGCGCGGTGCAGGTCGAGACGCCCGACGCGTCATTCGACGTGCTTGCGAACGGCTGGCTCCTGTACCAGACGCTCGCGTGCCGCTTCTGGGCGCGCAGCGGGCACTACCAGTCCGGCGGCGCCTTCGGCTTCCGCGACCAGCTGCAGGACGTCATGGCCCTCCTGCATGCGGAGCCCGCCCTCGCGCGCGGCCACCTGCTGCGCTGCGCGGCGCACCAGTTCCGCGAGGGCGACGTGCAGCACTGGTGGCATCCGCCCTCGGGCCGCGGCGTGCGCACCCATTGCTCGGATGACTACCTGTGGCTGCCCTGGGCGGCCTCGCGCTACGTGCTCGCCACCGGGGATGGCGAGGTGCTCGACGAGCGGGTGCACTTCCTCGAGGGCCGGCCGGTCAACCCCGAGGACGACTCCTATTACGACCTGCCGACGCGCTCGGGCGATGTCGCGAGCCTGTACGAGCACTGCGTGCGCGCCATCCGGAACGGCCTGCGCTTCGGCGCGCACGGGCTGCCGCTCATCGGCTCGGGCGACTGGAACGACGGCATGGACCAGGTGGGCGCGAAAGGCCGCGGCGAGAGCGTCTGGCTCGCGTTCTTCCTCTACGACGTTCTGGAGCGCTTTGCCGGGATCGCGCGCGCGCGGGGCGACGCATCCTTCGCCGAGAGCTGCGCGAGCGAGGCCGGGCAGCTGCGCCGCAATGTCGAGGCGCACGGCTGGGACGGCGAGTGGTACCGCCGCGCGTACTTCGACGACGGCACGCCGCTCGGCTCGGCCGCGGCCGACGAATGCCGCATCGACTCGATCGCGCAGAGCTGGTCGGTGCTCTCCGGCGCCGGCGGCGCCGAGCGCTCGCGCGCCGCCATGGAGGCACTCGACCGGCACCTCGTGCGCCGCGACCACGGGCTCATCCAGCTCCTCGACCCGCCGTTCGACAAGTCGGCGACCAACCCGGGCTACATCAAGGGCTACGTCCCCGGGGTGCGCGAGAACGGCGGGCAGTACACCCACGCCGCGATCTGGGCGGCGATGGCGTTCGCCGCGCTCGGCGACAGCCGCCGCGCCTGGGAGCTCTTCGCCATGATCAACCCGGTCAACCATGGAAGCTCCGCGCCGGCGATCGCCACCTACAAGGTCGAGCCCTACGTGGTGGCGGCGGACGTCTACGCCGCCGCGCCGCACACCGGCCGCGGCGGCTGGACCTGGTACACCGGCTCCGCGGGCTGGATGTATCGCCTGGCGCTGGAATCGCTCCTGGGCGTGAAGCGCGAGGGCGACACGCTGCGCCTCGCGCCCTGCCTGCCGGCGCACTGGCCGGGCTTCAAGCTGCGCTACCGCTGCGGCGAGACGGTTTACGCTATCAGCGTGACACGCGGCGAGGACGCCGGCGCGCAGGCCGAGCACGTCATTTCCCTGGTCGACGACCGCCAGGAACATTCGATCGAGGTGAGAATCCCCCGTTCGTAGGCACTCAAGGAGACATCATGGAACCTGTTCTGATCATGAAGACGGCCAGCGTCCTGCTTGCCCTCGCGGCCCTCGGAGGCCTGAGCATGGCGGGCATCCGTTTCGCCGGCAAACCCCAGCCGCCTGCCTGGCTCGCGATGCTGCACGGGTTCCTTTCCGCGGCCGCGCTGACGCTGCTGCTCTACGCGTGGTTCACGGTCGGGCTGCCGGCGCTTGCATCCTGGGCGCTGCTGCTGTTCCTGCTGGCGGCCGCCGGCGGCGCTTTCCTGAATCTCAACTACCACTGGAAGATGCTGCCCTTGCCGAAGGGGATGATCGTGGGGCATGCAGGCGTGGCGGTGGTGGGATTCGGGCTGCTGCTCGCGGCGACCTGGGCGGCAACCCGTTGAGGCCGGTCCAGCCCTCGACTTATTTCTTGTCCTTGGCGACCTGGTTGCCGACGACGCCTCCGACCGCGGCGCCGCCCACCGTGCCGACCGTGCTGCCGCCCGTGAGCACCGCGCCGCCGAGCGCTCCGGCCACCGCGCCGCCCGCGGTGTACTTGTCGCGCGTCGACATTTCGCTGCAACCAGCCGTGCCGAGCAACGCCGCTGCGACGGCCGTGCCCACTGCCAATCTCTGGATCGTTCTCATTGGGAGTACCTTTTTCTCAGAATCGTCCTCGCAGTTTCGCCCCTGTGGCGGCGGCGCTCTGCTCGCTGGCGCGCATAGCTGTTGATCTCTGGAGCTGCTTATGCGCGCCGTAGAGGTCGAGAAGCGTCGCGGCGCAAGACCCTCCGGGGGCCGGGGAGATCGGGCGCGGCAGCGCCCGGGGCTGGGTCGACATGGGCATGATCTGACCTTCCCCGGACGCGATGTGTCCGTGCGTTGGCGCAATAGGCTTTTGTGTTCGTCAACGCACATAACGCGCGTATCATTGGCCTCACCAATGGCAACGCTCCTCCCCCTTTGAACAGCTCCAACGCCAACCTTCTCCTTGCCGCCCTTCCCGAGGGGAGCTACGCGGCGCTGGAGCGCCACCTCGAGTACGTGCCGATGCCCCTCGGCAAGGCGGTGTACGAGTCCGGCGCGAAGCAGGCCTACGTGTACTTCCCCACCACCAGCATCGTGTCGCTGCTGTATGTGCTCACTAACGGTGCATCGGCCGAGATTGCGGTCACCGGCTTCGAGGGCCTGGTGGGCATCGCGCTGTTCATGGGCGGGGAGACCACGCCCAGCCGCGCCGTGGTGCAGAGCGCCGGCCACGGCTATCGCCTGAAGGCCGCGGTACTGAAGAAGGAATTCGAGCGGGGCGGCGAGCTGCAGCACCTGCTGCTGCGCTACACGCAGGCCCTCATCACGCAGATGACGCAGACCGCGGTCTGCAACCGCCACCACAGCGTCGACCAGCAGCTTTGCCGCTGGCTGCTGCTCAGCCTCGACCGGCTGCCTTCCAACAAGCTGGTGATGACCCAGGAGCTGATCGCCAACATGCTGGGCGTGCGCCGCGAGGGCGTCACCGAGGCCGCCGGCAAGCTGCAGGCGGAGGGCCTCATCCACTACAGCCGCGGGCACATCACCATTACGGACCGCGCGCAGCTGGAAGAGCGCGTGTGCGAGTGCTACGCGGTGGTGAAGAAGGAGTACGACCGGCTGCTGCCTTATGTACGCCAGCGTACGGAAACGGTGTAGTAGACCGACTACAGTGCGGCTACCGGTCGCTGGCGTGCTGTCCCCCGACGGGGCGGGAGTGCGTAAGGGCGATTAGACGTAGATGGTCCGTGGCGGCCGGGCTTCCCCTTTCCTCCTGGTTCGCCCCGTTTCGCGATCGGGTGCCGATTTCAGGCTACCTTTCGGCCTGACATGACCCTGACTGAGCGGCTGAAAGGCCTGGACCCCGGGCGGCTGAAGAGCATCCGCCGCGGCATCGAGAAGGAGAGCCTGCGCGTGCGGCCCGACGGCACGCTTTCCCAGGCCCCGCACCCGCCGGCGCTCGGCTCGGCGCTCACGCACCCGCACATCACCACCGACTTCAGCGAGTCGCAGCTCGAGCTCATCACCAGCCCCCACCCCGGGGTCGACGCCTGCCTCGAGGAGCTCGAGCAGATCCACCAGGTCGTCTACCGCCACATCGGCGAGGAGCTCCTGTGGGCGGCGAGCATGCCGTGCAACCTGCCCGCGGACAACCAGATCCCGATCGGGCGCTACGGCACCTCCAACGTCGGGCGCGCGAAGACCGTGTACCGCATCGGCCTTTCGCACCGTTACGGCCGGCGCATGCAGGCGATCTCGGGCATCCACTACAACTTCTCGCTTCCCGGCGTGGCGAGCGAGGAGTACTTCGCGCTGATCCGCAACTTCCGCCGCCACTCGTGGCTGCCGATCTACCTGTTCGGCGCCTCGCCCGCGGTGTGCTCGAGCTTCGTCAACGGGCGCAAGCACCCGCTCGTCGAGCTCGCCCCCGGCGCCCTGTACGCGCCGCACGCGACGTCGCTGCGCATGGGGCCGCTCGGCTACCAGAGCGACGCGCAGGCGTCGCTGTGCGTGAGCTGCAACAGCCTCGACAGCTACACCGCCTCGCTCTACGACGCGCTGACGAAGCCTTATCCGGAGTACGAAAAGATCGGCATCAATAACGGCGACGACTACCGCCAGCTCGCCACCAGCCTCCTGCAGATCGAGAACGAGTTCTACGGCACCATCCGGCCAAAGCGCACCATCAGGCGCGGCGAGCGCCCGCTGCGCGCGCTGCGTGAGCGCGGCGTCGAGTACGTGGAGGTGCGGCTGATGGACCTCGATCCCTTCGCCCCGGTGGGCATCACCCCGGCGACGATGCGCTTCCTCGACGTCTTCCTGCTGCACAGCCTCGCCTCGGACAGCCCGCAGGACACGCCGCGCGAGATCGGCGAGATCGGCCGCAACCAGCACGCGGTGGCGCTGAAGGGCCGGGAGAAGGGATTGGCTCTCGAAAAAAACAAGGAAAAAATCGGATTGAAGGAGTGGGGCAAAACCATTCTTGACCAGTGCGAGCCGGTGGCGGCGGCGCTCGACGCCGCGCACGGCGGCGGCAGCGCCTACCGCGACGCGCTGAAGGAAGCCGCCGGCCGCCTCGAGGATCCCGACACCACGCCCTCGGCGCGCGTGCTGCACGCCATGGCGCGCAACCACGAGAACTCGTTCCTGCGCTTCGTGCTCATCGAGTCGACGCTGCACAAGGGCACGCTGAAAACGCGCGAGCTCTCGCGCGACGTGCGCGAGCGCTTCGCCCGCTTCGCCGCGGAGTCGCTCGACAAGCAGCGCGAGGTCGAGGCCGCCGACACCGTGGACTTCGAGACCTTCCGGCGCCAGTACCTGGCGCACGAGCTGCTCACCGTCTGACCCGGAAAATGGGGTACGTCCCCGTTTAATTGCTCTGACCCCGTTATGAAGCGCACGCTTAGGGAGCTGGTCGCCAGCGGCAGGACCATCGCCGCGCTGGGGGCCACCGACGCGCTCTCGGCGAAGCTCATCGCCTCGCACGGCTTCGAGTGCGTCTATGTGGGCAGCTACGCCACGGCGGCGAGCCGCTTCGCGCTGCCCGACACGGGGCTGCTCGCGCTGCCGGAGCTCGCCGCGCAGGTGCGCGCGATCGCAAACGCGGTGCACGTGCCGGTGATCGCCGACGCCGAGGGCGGCTTCCACGACGCGGCCAACCTCTGGCGCACGGTGCAGGCCTTCGAGCAGGCGGGCGCCGCGGCGATCCACCTCGAGGACCACGAGGGCGCCGGCAAGCACACCGACGCGCCGCAGCGCCTGCGCCCGGCCGCGGAGATGGCGGCGCGCATCCGCGCCGCCTGCGAGGCGCGCGAGGACCCGGACTTCATGATCGTCGCGCGCTCGGACGCCTTCTGGCTCTCGCGCGACCTCGAGGACACCATCGCGCGGCTCTCGCTCTACGCCGAGGCGGGCGCCGACCTGGTCTTCCCGACGCTCGCCGGGCCGGCCGAGCTTGCCGCGGTGCGCGCGCGCGTGCGCCGGCCGGCGATGGTGGTCGACATGCCCGGGCGAGCGCTCGCCGAGCACAAGGACGCCGCAGTGGTCCTTTATTACGCCTTTTCGACCCTGGTTTCATTCAATGGAATGATTGCAGCCCTGGAGAGCTTCAAAACCGGCAAGGCCCCGGGCGGAATCGATGCGCTGGAGGTCTTTCTGGACTATCGCGCTTTCGCCGAGCGCGCGCGACGATACCGATCGTGATGCAGTACCTGCTCGCCGCCGCGGTTCCTCTCCCCACGGCCGCAGCGGCGGGCCCGCCGTCCGGGTAGACTTGCGCCATGGGAGGAAGGGAGACCACGGTGCTCTTCGCCGGGGTGTGCGACGCGACGCTCGACGCCGTGGCGCCGTGCCTTGACCAGCTGCGCGAGGCCACCAAGGCCGCCGGCGGGCGCGTGATCAAGACCATCGGCGAGGACCTGATGGCGCTCTTCCCCTCGCCCGACGCCGCCGCTTCGGCCGCCGCCGCGATGCAGAAGGCGATCGATGGCATGCCCGAGGGCACGAGCAAGCCCGGCGTGCGCGTCGGCTTCCACTCGGGCCCGGTGCTCAACCGCGACGGCGACGTGTTCGGCGACACGGTAAACCTCGCCGCGCGCCTCGCCCAGCAGGCGATCCGCGCGCAGATCATCACTTCCGCCGAGACCGCGGCCAACCTCTCCGAGCACTACAAGGCCTGCCTGCGCCGGCTCTACGCGGTCGAGCTGAAGGGCAAGGCGGAGCAGGTCGACCTGTGCGAAGTCGTCTGGCGCGTGGGCAGCGGCACCGATACCTTCACCTTCGAGGCCGGCCTCAAGGCGGCGACGCGCGCCAAGGCGGCGGTGCTGCGCCTCGTGCACAAGGGCCAGGAGATCCCGCGCCGGCGCGACGCCGACTCGTTCGTCATCGGCCGCGACCCCGAGTGCGACCTGCCCATCTCCCACCACCTCATCTCGCGGCGGCACTGCGCCATCGAGAAGCGCGGCGACAAGTTCGTCCTCGCCGACCAGAGCTCGAACGGCACCTTCGTCACCATCGAGGGCGACAGCGAGTTCGTGCTGCACCGCGAGGAATTCATCCTGCGCAAGAGCGGCTGCATCTCCTTCGGCGAGTCGCGCGAGAGTTCGGAGCACACCATTGAGTTCTTCCTGGAGTAGGGACCTCCTCCTTCTCCTGGGAATGCTGCTCGCGGCGGCGCCGGCGCTGGCGCAGGAATATGCCGGCACCTGGGTGGCCCGTCACCCGAGCGGCGGCACCGTCACCCTCAAGCTCGAGCAGCAGGGCCCCGGCGAGGTGATCGGCACCCTCGAAGGCAACGGCGCGAGCTTCGACGTCGACGCCGAGGTGCGCGCCGACGGGCTGGTGGGCATGGTGAGCAGCGACGACGCGATGGTGCATCTCACCGGGCGCATCACCGGGCCGACGCTCTTCATCGTTCTCATCGAGCCCGGGCCCGGCGGGCAGCCCGACCTGCAGAGCCGCCGGGTGATCAGGTTCTCGAAACCGGAGGGGCAGCCGCAATGAACATGGCACTCATGGGCGCGCTGACCGGCGCCGGGGTCGCGCTGTTCCTGTTCGTGGCGGAGTACCTGTCGGTGCGCAAGGAAGCAGGCGAGCGCGCCAGGCGCAAGAACCAGAAGCTCGAGCTCGACGACGCCGAGCGCCGGCGCATGTCCTCCAACGCGCGCTTCTGCCTGTTCATCCCGCCGGCCTTCGCGGCCTTCTTCTGGCTGCTCTGGGGCTGACGCTCTAGCGCCCGCGACCCCGCCCCATCGTCCGGCGCTGCTTGCCGCGCGGCATCTGGTGCTGCTGGCCGCCGCCGGGCCGCTGGTGCCCGCGCTGCCTCGGGCGGCCCTGCTTCGGCCTGGCGGCGGCGCCGGCCAGGCCCTTCACGCGCTCGATCTCGGCCGCCACGGCCTCGATGTTCGTCGCATGCCGGCTGCCCGGCTCGTGCGGCGTCTGGCGCTCGCGCTCGAGCAGCTCATGGAGCTTGCGCAACGCCTCGTTGCACGCCGCCGCGATGCCTGCCTCCCGCGCCGCTTCCTGGCGGTGCATCTCGATGTACGCGATCGCGTCTAACGTCTCATCGCTGGTCATTCAGCTCCCCGGTAAGCCTACGCGTAGCTGCGCAGGCGCTGCGAGAACTCTACCAGAGGTCGGATCCCGCTCGCCTCCGCGCGGGCGCACCAGTCCTGCAGCTGCCGCACGAGCTGCTCGCGCGAGGCCCTGGAGCGACCCCAGACGGCGGCGAGCTCGTGGCGCATCGAGTACATGGTCTGCAGCGCGCCCGACTTGGGCAGCACCTGCGCGAGCCGCGCGCGCTCTGCCTCGCGCAGCATCGCGTGGTCGCGATGCAGCCACGGCTTGATGATCCGCAGCGCCCGCGCTTCCTGCGGCGAGTGCCGGCGCAGCTTGCGCAGCTCCTCCACGTACGTCCGCTTCAGGGACCGCGCGTAGCGGGCGAGCACGTCGTAGCGGCAGCGGATGACCGCCTCCAGCGTGTCGGGATCCACGACCGGCTTGGGCGCGGCGCGGAAATGCGGCCGCGGCGCCACGTGCTTCACCGTGGCGAGGCCGAGCCCCTGGAGGATGCGGATATAGAGCCAGCCGACGTCGAGCTCGTACCACTTGAGCGAAAGCTTCGCCGAGGTCGGGTAGGCGTGGTGGTTGTTGTGCAGCTCCTCGCCGCCGATCAGGATCCCGAGGGGCACGATGTTGGTGCTCGCATCCGGCGTCGCCCAGTGCCGGTAGCCCCAGTAGTGCCCGATGCCGTTGATCACCCCCGCGGCCCAGAACGGGATCCAGGCCACCTGCGCGAGCCAGATGAGCGCGCCAGGGACGGCGCCGAAGAGCAGCAGGTCGAGCGCGAGCGTGATGAAGACGCCGTAGATCGCGAGGCCGGTGTAGACGTTGCGCTCCACCCAGTCGTAGGGCGTGCCGCGGCCGTAACGCTCGAGCGTGTCGCCGTTGTGGCATTCCTTCACGTAGAGGAAGACCCCGAGCCACAGCACGCGGTTGATGCCGTAGACCTGCGGGCTGTGCGGATCCTCCGGCGTGTCGCACTTGGTGTGGTGCTTGCGGTG
>Ga0209592_1000061_pt1 | contig 25142 bp, 23 predicted proteins | sample PPLLak2March2015_2_FD_187251 | JGI IMG/M metagenome (GOLD analysis project Ga0209592, IMG submission 187251) | Freshwater sediment microbial communities from Prairie Pothole Lake near Jamestown, North Dakota, USA - PPLs Lake P8 Core (3) Depth... | ecosystem: Environmental > Aquatic > Freshwater... | reverse complement strand
ACCGCCTCGGTCTCGAGCAGGTCCTTGAAGCTCCAGCGCCCGGCGAGGATCTCGGAGGCGCAGACCGGCGCGCGCGAGGCCTGCGCGTACTGCCGCAGCAGGGCGAGGCTGTCCATGCGGATCGGGTCCTCGTGCCAGTAGGTGTCGAACTCCGCCAGCGCCCGGGCGATGCGCTGCGCGGCGGGCAGGCGCCAGAGCGAATGGAACTCCACCATGATGTCCATGCGGTTGCCCACGGCCCGGCGGATCCGCCGGAACGGTTCCAATGAGGTTTGAAGATCAGAAGCAGAGATGTGCAGCCCGTCGGATGCCTCGGCGTAGGTATCGAACGGCCAGATCTTCATCGCGCCGATGCCCTGCTCGAGCAGCGACTGCGCCAGCTCGTCGGCGCGATGCAGGAACGCGTCGAGGTCCTCGTAGGGGCCCTGTCTCGCCTCCAGGCCCCAGTTGGCGCTCGCCTGCTGCCGGGCATCGCGGATGTAGCGGTAGCCGGCACAGGTGTTGTAGGTGCGGATCGCCTCCCGGCTCGCGCCGCCGAGCACCTGGTAGAGGGGCTGGCCGCAGACCTTGCCGTACAGGTCCCAGAGGGCGATGTCGAAGGCCGAGACGGCGCGGGTTTCGACGCCCGAGCCCCGGAAACCGAGGTACCCAGTCAGGCCGCGCGTCAGGCGCTCGATCTCCAGCGGGTCGCGGCCGAGCACGCGCGGGGCCACGAATTCGTGCAGGTAGGCCTCGACGCTCTGCGCCGCGAAGCTGGTCTCGCCCACCCCGGCGAGCCCCCCGTCGGTGTGCACGCGCACCCAGACCAGGTTGGGGAACTCGGCCAGCCGCAGCGTCTCGAGCCTGGTGATCTTCATTGACACTCCCCCCGGGCCGCTCCTACCATCTTCACCCTTCAGGAGGAGGGAGCCCATGAAAAGAGCATTGTCGCTTACCGTGTTCGCCGCCGCCGCGCTCGTCGCGTTCCCGGCTGCCGCGCAGACCAAGAACCTCAAGTTCCAGTCGACCTGGCCCGCGAGCCTGACGCTGCAGGACAACTTCAAGATGTTCGCCGAGCGGGTCGACAAGCTCACCAGCGGCCAGGTCAAGATCGAGGCGCTCGCCGCCGGCCAGGTCGTCCCGGCCTTCGAGATCCTCGACGCCACGCACAAGAAGGTGATCGACGGCGGCCACGGCGTCGCCTACTACTGGGTCGGCAAGAGCAAGGCGGCGACGCTCTTCTCCGCCACGCCGGCCGGCCCGTTCGGCATGGACCACTTCGACTTCCTCGGCTGGCTGCACGAGGGTGGCGGCGACGCGCTCTACCAGGAGTTCTACCGCGACCAGCTCAAGCTCAACATCATCGGCTTCCCGATCGGCGGCTCGAGCCCGCAGGCGATGGGCTGGTTCAAGCGGCCGATCAAGAACCTCGCCGACTTCAAGGGCATGAAGTGCCGCCAGACCGGCATCGTCGCCGAGATCTACCAGCGCATGGGGATGCAGACGGTCAACATGCCCGGCGGCGAGATCATCCCGTCGGCGCAGCGCGGCGTGATCGACTGCGCCGAGTGGGTGGGCGGCATCGAGGACCTGCGCCTGGGCCTGCCCGGCGTCTGGAAGTACCACTACACGCCCGGCATGCACGAGTCGAACTCGATGCTCGAGCTGATCATCAACACCGACGTGTGGAAGGGCTTCACGCCGCAGCAGCAGGAGTCGGTACGCGCGGCCACGTTCGACACCTTCATCCGCTGGGGCATCCGCTGGCAGAAGCAGAATGCCGACGCCATCGACGAGATGCGCAACAAGCACGGCACGCAGATGCTGCGCACGCCGCCGGAGATCCTGGTCGACTTCCTGAAGACCTGGGACAAGATCGCGGCGGAGGAGTCGGCGAAGAGCGCGTTCTTCAAGAAGGTGCTCGACTCGCAGCGCGCGTACGCGGCAAAAGTGGTGCCGGCGAAGCGCTTCATGTTCCCGCCGTACTCGTTCGCGGCGAACTACTACTTCCCCGAGCAGCGCAAGCCCGCCGCGAAGGCGAAGGCGAAAGCCAAGTGAAAGGCAGGGCATCCTGATTGAGCAGGGGCGGCCTCGGCCGCCCCTTTTTCTTGGTTGACCGGGCAATGGGCTTGCGTGTAGTCTGCCTTTCGCCTAGCGAAACCACTTTCTGAGGAGGAGGGGTAGTCATGAGGCATTCCGTCCGTTTGGTAGCCGCGCTTGCATGCGCTGCGGCGTTCGCCGGCAGCGTGCATGCGCAAACCAACCTGAAGATGCAGGCCACCTGGCCTGCGAGCCTGACGCTCTACGAGAACTTCACCTACTTCGTCGACCGCCTCCACAAGATCTCCGCCGGACAGCTGAAGATCGACGCCATGCCCGCGGGCCAGGTCGTTCCCGCGTTCGAGGTGCTCGACGCCACCCACAAGAAGGTGCTTGACGGGGCGCACGCCTGGTCGGGCTACTGGGTCGGCAAGAACAAGGCCGCGATCCTGTGCACCGGCGGCCCCGGCGGCACCTTTGGCATGGACATGATCGACGCGCTCGGCTGGATGCACCACGGTGGCGGCATCGAGCTGTGCAATGAGTTCTTCCAGAAAGAGCTCAAGATGAATGTGCAGTGGATGCCGATCCTGCCCTCGGGACCGCAGGCCTTCGGCTGGTTCAAGCGGCCGGTGAAGAACCTCGCCGACTTCAAGGGCATGAAATGCCGCCAGACCGGCATCGCCGCCGAGATCTGGCAGCGGATGGGCATGCAGACCGTCAACATGCCGGGCGGCGAGATTATCCCCTCCGCGCAGCGCGGCGTGATCGACTGCGCCGAGTGGATCGGCGGCGAGGAGGACCTGCGCCTGGGCTTCCAGAACGTGTGGAAGTACCACTACACGCCGGGCATGCACGAGAACGTCACCATCGGCGAAGTGCTGATAAACATGGACGTCTGGAAGTCCATGAAGCCCGAGCACCAGGAGATGATGAAGTCGGTGGCGAGCGAGACCTTCGTCGTCTGGTGGGCGAAGTGGCAGCGGCAGAACGCCGACGCGCTGAAGACTCTCCAGGAAAAGCACGGCGTGCGCATCCTGCGCACCCCGCCCGACATCCTGATCGAGTTCCTGAAGATGTGGGACAAGGTCGCCGCGGAAGAGAGCGCGAAGAGCCCGTTCTTCAAGAAGACGCTGGCCTCGCAGCGCTCCTATGCGTCCTACGTGGTGCCGGCGAAGCGCTTCATGTTCCCGCCGTACTCGTTCGCGGCGAACTACTACTGGCCCGAGAAAGCCGTTCGCGCGGCTGCGAAGAAGAAGTAGCTGAGAAGTCCCGGACGGGGGCGGCAACACCGCCCCCGTTTTCAATTCAGGGGTAGGAAAGCATGGCTGAGCCGGTCTCGGGAATCATCAGGACGGTCCGCGTCATCGACAAGTTCACCGACACCAGCGGCACCTGGGTGGCGTGGCTCAACCTGCCGCTGGTGGCCGTGGTGGCCTGGGAGGTGGCGGCGCGCTATGCGTTCAACGCGCCGACCATCTGGTCGTTCGACCTCACCTACATGCTCTACGGCACCATCTTCATGCTGGGCTGCGCCTACGCGCTGCACAAGGGCGCGCACATCCGCACCGACTTCTTCTTCGAGAAGTGGTCGATCCGCACCAAGGGCCTCATCGACTCCATCGCCTACATCGTGTTCTTCTTCCCCGGCATCTTCATCTTCCTGATCGTGAGCTGGGAAGAGGGCTGGTACGCGTTCACGATCAACGAGCTCTCCGAGCAGACGCCGTGGCGGCCGATCCTCTGGCCGTACAAGATGGTGGTGCCGCTCGCCTGCCTGCTGCTGCTCATCCAGGGCGTTTCCGAGACCATCAAGAGCGTGTACGCGGCCCGCACCGGCATCGAGCTCGAGCACAAGGAGAAGATCGAGATATGAGAACCGGGGAAAAGGCTCCCCCGTACCCCCAATGACCGGCCTCACGCTGCTCGGCATGGTGATGCTGATCGTGATGCTGTTCGCGATCTTCATCGGTTTTCCGATCTCCTTCACCCTGCTCTTCCTCGCGCTCACCTTCGGCTACTTCGGCCTGGGCGACGTGGTGTTCAGCCTGGCGTACTTCCAGACCATCGGCATGATGAAGGAGGAGCTGCTCGCGGCGGTGCCGCTGTTCATCTTCATGGGCTTCATCACCGAGCAGGCGGGACTGATGGAGCGATTGTTCTCCGCGTTCCGCATGATCCTCGCGCCGGTGCGCGGGGCCCTCTTCCTCGTGGTGATCGTCACTTCGGCGGTGTTCGCCATGGCGACCGGCATCGTCGGCGCCGCGGTCACCGTGCTCGGCATCATGGCCTCGCCGATCATGATCAAGACCGGCTACGACGCCAAGCTCGCCGCCGGTGCGATCACGGCGGGCGGCACGCTCGGCATCCTGATCCCGCCCTCGGTGATGCTGATCGTGATGGGGCCGGTGCTCGGCGTCTCGGTGGCCGACCTGTACGCGGCGGCCTTCGGCCCGGGGTTCCTCCTCGCCAGCATCTACTTCATCTATCTCCTGCTCCGCTGCACGATCAACCCGAAGCTCGGGCCGCCGGTGCCCAAGGAAGAGCGCGTCCACAGCATGCCGCTCATGCTGAAAGAGGTGGTGCTCGGGGTGCTGCCGCTGCTCGGCCTGATCGCCGCGACGCTCGGCTCCATCCTCGCCGGGCTTGCCACCCCGACCGAAGCCTCGGGCATCGGTTCGCTGGGGGCGCTGATCCTCGCCGCCGCGTACCGCAAGCTGAGCTACGCCGGCCTCAAGCGCGCGGTCCTCAATGCCACCGCGACCTCGAGCATGGTGCTGCTGCTCGCGGTGACCTCGAACATCTTCGGCGCCGTGTTCGCGCGCCTGGGCACGGCGAACTGGATCACCGAGTCGCTGCTCTCGCTGCCGTTCCCGCCGATCGCCATGATGATCATGGTGCTGGTGCTCGTGTTCCTGCTCGGCTGGCCGTTCGAGTGGCCGGCGGTGATCCTGGTGTTCCTGCCGATCTTCTATCCGGTGATGGAGGGCCTGAAAGCGCCCCTCGCCGCCGCGCTCGACATTCCGGTGGACATGCTGATGGTCTGGTTTGGCACCGTGGTCGCGGTGACCCTGCAGACGGCATACCTCTCGCCGCCGGTCGCCATGTCCGCCTACTACCTCAAGCAGGTCGTAAAGGAGTGGTCGCTCGCCACCATCTACAAGGGCATGTTCGAGTTCATGATGCTGCAGATCATCGCCATCGCGCTGATCGTGATCTTCCCGGGGATCGCGACGTGGTTCCCGGAGAGGCTGCAGGCGGAATCGCGCGCCATCATCACCGAGGAAGTCGAGGGCGGCGCCTCGCTCGAGGAGGAAGGCGGCTACGGCGCGCAGCTGCGCGAGGCGCTCGAGGGCGGCGAGGAGGAAGGCGCAGCGCCCGAAGGGCAAGAGGAGGAGGAGAGCGCGGGAGACAGCCTGGAGGAAGACGAGCTGTCGAACACCAAGAAATAAAAACCGCCTGCCATTGGACGCCGGGCTCTGCCCGGCGTTATTTTTCCTAGATGCAATTCGACTTCGATGCGCCTGTCGATCGCGCCAGCACCTGGAGCCTGCGCTGGGACCGCTATGGCCCGGAGGTCATCCCGCTCTGGGTAGCCGACACCGATTTCCGTGCCGCGCCCGCTGTCTTGCAGGCTCTTTCACAAAGAGTCCAACATGGGGTGTTCGGCTACACGGTCGCGCCAGAGGCGCTGCGCGAGGCGATCGTCGCGCGCTGCGCGCAGCGCTACGGCTGGCGCATCGAGCCGTCCTGGATCGTCTTCCTGCCGGGCGTCGTGCCCGGCCTGCATCTCGCCGCGCGGCGCCTCGTTCCGGCGGACGGGCATGCGCTGATCCCCGGCCCGGTCTACCAGCACTTCAAGCGCGCCGTCGAGCTCGCGCCGAGGGCCTTCACTGAAGTGCCTTTGGTCCTGCACGACGGCAGGTGGGTGCTGGATGAGGGCGACCTGAAAAAGCATCCCCATTCCACCACCTTCTTCCTCTGCAACCCGCAGAACCCCGGCGGCACGGTGTTCCGGCGCCAGGAACTGGAACGGCTGGCAGAGCTGACGCGCGGCATGACGATTGTCTCGGACGAGATCCACTGCGACCTCGTGCTCGAGCCGGGCCTGCGCCACGTGCCGATCGCCTCGCTCGCGCCCGAGGTCTCGCGCCGCACCGTGACGCTGATGTCGGCGAACAAGGCGTTCAATTTCCCGGCGGCGGGCTGCGCCTGGGCGGTGGCGGAAGACCCGGCGCTGCGCGAAGCCTTCGCCGCCGAGATGCGCTCGCACCTGCTGCCGTCACCGTCGGTCTTCGGCTACGCGGCTACGCTGGCGGCGTATCGCGAGGGCGACGATTGGCTTGCTGCACAGACCGACTACTTGAGAGTGAATCGGGAATTGGTGGAAAAGAACATCGGCTTGCCGATGGCGCGGCCGGAGGCGACCTACCTCGCCTGGATCGATTGCAGCGCACTGAAGGCCAGGGACCCGTACCAGCTCTTCCTCGGCCATGGCGTGGCGCTCTCGCCCGGGGCGCAGTTCGGCGCCCCGAGGTTCGTGCGCCTCAACTTCGGCACGCAGCGCGCGCGGCTCGAGCAGGCGCTCGAGCGGATGCGCTCAGCCCTCGCCGCCCTCGCGTAGCGCCAGCGCGGCGTGCAGGACGCGCTCGAGGTGCGGGTCGCGCACGCCGACCTCGTGCATGTGATCGAGGGTATTGCGGATGTAGTCGACGCAGGGCCCGCGCTGGCCGATTCCCTGCGCGACGAGGCGGGCCCGGCCGTGCAGGTCGAGCTCGCGCACATAGGCCGGGTGCTCCGTGTCCGCGACGAAGGCGAGCGCGCGCACGGTGCGCCGGCCGCCGAGCGCGACCGGGACGAGCCGCGGGTCGTAGACCTGCCGTGCCATCTCCCGGCTCCAGAGCCGGTTCAGCGTGCGGCTGACCTGTGCCGCCGGCACGCGGAAGGCCATTCCCCAGCACGAGCCGCCTCTGCACAGGCCGACCACCAGTCCGGGACGGCGCTTGGTGCCCCGGTAGCGCGTGGAGAGGATGCACAGTGCCCGGTGGTAGCCGTGCACCCGGCCGACCTTCTTCGCCGTGTAGGCGAAGCCCGGCGACCACATCAGGGAGCCATAGCCAAAGATCCACAAATCGCCGCGCGGCAGCGCGGGCATGAAATCGTCTAGGTTCATCGCCTACCGCTTCAACGCAGCGCGCACCTCGGCGGATGACGCGAGCTCGCCGCCCGCGGACTCGATCGCGCGCCGCGCGGCGCGCACCCAATCCAGGTTCGACTGCTTCGAGCCGAGCGGCGCGTCCTCCAGCCCGACCCGCACGTGGCCGCGGCGCTGGATCGCCGCCGGCACCAGCGGCAGCACGTTGACCGAGAGCCCCGCGATCATCCACGGCGAGCCAGGCGCTTCGTCGGCGAGGAGCTTCAGGTACGCGTCGAGCGCGTACACCGCGGGCGGAAAGCCGAAAGGCAGGCTGTCGGAGAACATGAAGCGGTAGACGGGCTGGGGCACGCCGCGCGTCTCGCGCGCCCGCACCGCGCCCAGGCGCAGGAAGCCCGGCTCGTAGATCGCGTAGCCGGGATGGAAGCCGTGCCGCGCCGCCAGGGCGAGGCCGTGGCGAACGTGCTCGTCGGGGTTCAGGTAAACGAAGTGGTCGAGATTGACCGAGCCGGGATCGACCACCGCCCACTCGAGCAGGCCGCGCCGGGCGAGCGAGTCGATCGCGGCGAAGCGCTCCGCGGCGCCCATTTCGCCGCTGATCGGGATCGTCGGATAGACGATGCAGTCGGCCCGGCTGCGGATACCTTCGATGATGCGCGCGTACAGTTCGGCGTCGTCGCGCTGGCGGCCGCTCGCTTCGTCGTAGGCGTGCACATGCACGATCGCCGCGCCTTCGGCCGCGCAGGCCACCCCCTCGGCGACGATGTCCGCGATGCGGACCGGGATCTGCGGCTGGAGATCCTTGCCCCAGGTACCGTTCAGGGCGACCTCCAGCCAGGTCTTGTGCATTTGTTGCGCATTATAGAATCGACCCATGTCCGGACGGCGCGCGCCGATCGCAGGCCGCTATACCGCCGAGGAAGTCGGGCTGGCGGCGCGCAACCGGGGCATGCCGCTCGAGGCGCTGCGCTACGACGTGACGCCCGCCGGGCTGCACTACCTGCTCATCCATTTCGATATCCCCGAGGCCGGCGCCGTCCCGCGGCTGGAGCTGCGGGGGCTCTTCCACAAGCCCTTTGCCGTGTCGGCGGAGGAGCTGCAGGCCCTTCCCGCCCGGACCGTGCGCGTCACCATGGAGTGCGCGGGCAACGGGCGCGGGCAGCTCGCGCCGCGCTACCCCTCGGTGCCCTGGCTGGAGGAAGGGGTCTCCACCGCCGAGTGGACCGGCGTCCCGCTCGCGACGCTGCTCGCCCGGGCGCAGCCGCGCGCGGAGGCAAGGCACATCGTCTTCCGCGGCGCCGATCGCGGCTTCGACCGCGGCGTCGAGCACGATTTCGCGCGCAGCCTGGGCCTCGCGGAAGCGATGCGGGAGGACGTGCTGGTCGCCTATGCGATGCAGGGCGCGCCCCTCTCGCCCCAGCATGGCGCCCCGCTGCGGCTGGTCGTGCCGCGCTGGTACGGCATGGCCAGCGTCAAATGGCTGTGCGCCATCGAGGCGATCGATCGCCCTTTCGACGGCCTGCAGCAGGCACGCAGCTACCACTTCCGGCGCGAGAGCGGCGAGCCGGGCGAGCCCTGCACGCTGATGCGGGTCAATTCGCTCATGGCGCCGCCGGGCATTCCCGATTTCTATTCCAGGAAGAGAAGTGCGCCACCGGGAAACGTCACGATCCGGGGCCGCGCCTGGTCCGGGAGCGCGCCGATCGCGCGCGTCGAGCTCGGTATCGATGGCAGCTGGACCGCTGCCACGCTCGAGCCCGCGGCCCATGCGCACGCCTGGACGGCCTGGCATGCCACGTGGCAGGCGACGCCCGGCGAGCACGAGCTTTCCTGTCGCGCGACCGACGCGAGCGGCAACACGCAGCCCCTCGAGCCGCCGTGGGACCTGTCGGGCTTCGGCAACAACGCGATCCAGAGAATTCACGTCAGCGTCAACGCCGCCGCGCGCTGACGCCGAAGGGCCAGACCGGCGTCGAGACGCAGAAGGCGACGCCCGCCACGCCCTCGGCCAAGTCGTCGAAGGAGGAGAAGCAGAAGGTGGCCAAGGGCAAGACCAAAGCCAAGGCAAAAGCGGACGACAAGAAGGCAAACTAGCCGTCCGGTGGGACGGAAAGCCCGGCTGCGGCCGGGCTTTTTTTTTCGCGGGGCGCGCAGTACATTACGCCGGCCATTTGCCGGCAACTCCCCCAGGAGCAATCCCATGGACCGTAGAGCGTTCCTTGCATCCACCGCCGCCGCCGCGGCCGTCGCATCGCTGCCGTGGCGCAGCGCGAACGGCGAGGACGGCTGGCGCAGCTTCGAGGTCACTACGCGCGTCGACATCCAGCGCCCCTCCGGCGTCTCGCGCGCCTGGATCCCGCTGCCGCTGGCGGGCAGCAACGAATGGCACCGCGACCAGGGCGACGCCTGGTCCGGGAATGCGGCGCGCGCCGAAGTGATGCGGGATCCGAAGTACGGCGTGGAGATGCTCTACGTCGAGTGGGCGGCGGCGCAGGGCACGCCTTATGTCGAGGTCACGAGCCGCTTCGCGACGCGCGATCGCGCGGTCGACCTCTCGCGTCCGGGTTCCGGCGCCGCGCGCCTGAGCGACGCCGAGGTCAAGTTCTTCACCGCGCCCACCGAGCTCATCCCGACCGACGGCATCGTGCGCGAGACCGCCGAGAGCGCGGTCAAGGGCAGCCGCACCGACCTGCAGAAGGCGCGCGCCCTCTATGAGTGGATCGTCGACAACAGCTTCCGCGATCCCAAGGTGCGCGGCTGCGGCTGGGGCGACATCAAGGCGATGCTGGAGTCGAAGAACCTCGGCGGCAAATGCGGCGACCTGAACGCGCTCTTCGTCGGGCTGGCACGCTCGGTCGGCGTGCCGGCGCGGGACGTGTACGGCATTCGCGTCGCCCCTTCGGCGCACGGGTACAAGAGCCTCGGGGCGGGCTCGCCGGTGATCAGCAAGGCGCAGCACTGCCGGGCGGAGTTCTTCGCCGCCGGCATCGGCTGGGTGCCGGTGGACCCGGCCGACGTGCGCAAGGTGGTGCTCGAGGAGCCGCCGGGCAACCTGGCGATGGGTGATCCGAAGGTGGTGGCGGCGCGCCAGCGTCTCTTCGGCAGCTGGGAGATGAACTGGCTCGCCTACAACACCGGGCACGACCTGGCGCTGCCGCATTCGCGCGGGCCGAAGCTGCCCTACCTGATGTACCCGAACGGCGAAACGGGCGGCGAGCGGCTCGATCAGCTCGAGCCCGATGCCTTCAAGTACGCCATCACGGCGCGCGAGCTGAAAGCCTGATGCCGTGCCGCTTGCTCGCGGCGCTGCTGCTTCTCTGGAGCAGCAGTTCCATGGGCGCGCAGCCGCTCGAGCTCGCCGACCTCGAAGGCCGGACCTACCGCCTCGCCGACTACCGCGGCAAGGTGGTGCTGGTGAACTTCTGGGCCACCTGGTGCGCGCCCTGCCGGGAGGAGATGCCGAGCCTGGAGCGCCTGCGCCAGGCGCTCGCCGGCCGGCCCTTCGTGGTGCTGGCGGTGAACGTCGGGGAGGGCGGCCGCGTCGCCGGGGACTTCATGAAGACCATGCCGCACGGTTTTACCGTGCTTCTCGACCGCGACGGCAGCGCCACCCGCGCCTGGGGCGCGCGCATCCTGCCAGCGACCTACGTCATCAATCCGGAGGGCAAGCTCGACTTCCGGCACGTCGGCGCGCTCGACTGGTCGAGCGCGGAGGCGAGGAGCCGCATCACGGCCTTGATGCCATGAAACATCCGGGGAAGCTGCTGCTTCTGCTCGTGGCCTTCAATGCGTGTGCCGATGACACGGACGTGCGCGCGCCGTTCATCACCACGCCGGGGAGCGTCGTGGAGCACATGCTCAAGCTCGCCGGCACGCAGCCCGCCGACGTGGTGATGGACCTCGGCTCGGGCGACGGGCGGATCGTCATCGCGGCGGCGCAGAAGTTCGGCGCGCGCGGCATCGGCATCGAGCTCGACCGCGGCCTGGTGGAGGAGTCGCGGCGCAACGCGCAGCACGCCAACGTCGCCGGGCGCGTGTCCTTCGTGCAGGGCGACGTGCTCACCGCCGACCTCTCGCCGGCGAGCGTGGTGACCCTGTACCTGCTGCCCGGGCTGATCGGCAAGCTGCAGCCGCGCTTCATCTACGAGCTCAGGCCCGGCACGCGCATCGTCGCGCATGCCTTCGGCATGGCCGGCTGGAAGCCCGACCGCACGGAGACGCTGCGCATCGCGGAGCCGCATCCGGGCCAGGGACCCGAGAGCAAGCTCTACCTCTGGATCGTGCCTGCCAATGCGCGTGGTGTCTGGCGCGGCGGCGGGCACGAGCTGCGCATCGAGCAGAACTACCAGCAGATCGAGATCGACGGGGCGAGGCAGGCGCGGCTGTCGGGCCGCGATATTTCCTGGCAGCTCCTCGAGGCGCGCTTCACCGGCGTGGTGGAGGGCGATCGGATGGCGGGCGAGCTGGCCGCGCCGGATGGCCGCCGGCAGGCGCTCGTCCTGCTCCGGGTCCGGCCTTAGAGCACCTTGCCGGGGTTCATCAGGCCGCGCGGGTCGAGCGCCTGCTTCAGCGCGCGCATCAGCTCGAGCTCGAGCGGATCCTTGCGCTGCGCGATCTCGTCGCGCTTGAGCTGCCCCAGGCCGTGCTCGGCGGAGATCGAGCCCTCGAGCGCCGCGACGGCGTCGTAGACGATGCGGTTTACTGCGGCGCGCTCCTTGACGAGCGCCGCCGGGCCGACGTTGTAATGGATGTTGCCGTCGCCGACATGGCCGAAGGCGTAGATCTGCGCGGCGGGAAACTTCTGCCGGATCGACTGCCCGAGCCGCTCGATCAGCTCCGGCGTCCTGGACACCGGCACCGACACGTCGTGCTTGACGTTGCTGAACTGCGCTTCGGGGATGGTCTCCCGGATGCGCCAGAGGGCGCGCGCCTTCTCCATGCTTTGCGCGATCGCCGCGTCGCCGAGCCCACCGCGCCCGGCGCAATCGGCGAGCGCCTCCTCCAGGCGCGAGCGCAGGGCATCGGCAATGCCGCTGTCGGCCGCCTCGACGAGCACGTACCACGGATAGGGCGAGGCGAGCGGATCCCGAATGTCTTTCGCATGGTCCAGGACGGCTTTCAGGCAATCGCGCGAAACCAGCTCGAAAGCGCTGATGCGCTCGCCGAGGCGCTCATGCAGCGCCGCGAGCAGCTCGACCGCGGCGCGAGGGCTGGCGAGGCCGATCCAGGCGGTGGCGGCGGCGCTCGGCTTGGGGTGCAGGCGCAGCACCGCCGCGGTGATGATCCCCAGCGTTCCCTCGGCGCCGAGGAAAAGCTGCTTCAGGTCGTAGCCGGTGTTGTCCTTGCGCAGGCCTCGCAGGCCGTGCCAGACGCGCCCGTCGGGCAGCACCACCTCGAGGCCCAGTACCTGCTCGCGTGCGCTGCCGTAGCGCAGCACGTTCACGCCGCCGGCATTGGTGGAGAGGTTGCCGCCGATCTGGCAGCTGCCCTCGGCGGCGAGCGAGAGCGGGAAGAGCCGCCCCGCCTCGTCGGCGGCGCGCTGCACGGCGGCAAGCACGCAGCCCGCCTCGGCGGTGAGCGTGTCGTTGAGGACGTCGATCGCACGGATGCGGTTCATCCGCCCCAGGGAGAGCACCACCTCGCGGCGCGCGCCGGTGGGCACCGATCCGCCCGAAAGGCCGGTATTGCCGCCCTGGGGAACGATGGCGACGCCCTCGCGCGCGCAGGCCGCGACCGCGCGCGCTACTTCCTCGGTGCTCCCCGGGCGCACCACGCACTCGGCGCCGGCGGAGTACTGCCGGCGCCAGTCGGTCAGGTAGGGTGCGGTATCCTCGGGCGAGGTCAGGACGTTCGACTTCCCTACAATCTCTCGCAACGCATCTTTCACGGACGGATTCTCACACATGGTCGTCAAGGCTAAGGAAATCGGACCCGGGCGCTATCGCGAGTCAGCGGGGCGGCATTACGAGGATTTCGCGCTCGGCGACGTGTACGAGCATCGGCCGGGCCGTACGCTGACCGAGGCGGACAATACCTGGTTCACGCTCCTCACCATGAACCAGCACCCGCTGCATTTCGACGCCGTCTACGCCGCCGGGACGGAGTTCAAGCGTCCGCTGGTCAATTCCTGCCTGACCCTCGCCATCGTCACCGGCATGAGCGTCGCCGACGTCAGCCAGAAGACGGTCGCCAACCTCGGCTGGGACAAGATCCGCCTCACCGCGCCGGTGTTCGCCGGCGACACGATCTACGCCGAGTCCGAGGTCATCGGCAAGCGCGAATCGGGCTCGCGCAAGCACCACGGCATCGTCACCGTGCGCACCACCGGGAAAAAGGCGGATGGAACGGTGTTCATGAGCTTCGAGCGCTCGATGCTCATCCCGATGCGCGGCCACGCGGTCGATGACAAGCTGGATTACTAGCCTCGCGCTGCTCGCCTCGCTCTGGGGCGCGTCTGCTCTTGCAGAAAACCCGATCGTGGTCGGGGCCGTGGTGTCGACGACCGGCGCGCAGGCGGCCGCCGCAGAGGGCTACCGCAGGGCGCTCCTGCTCTGGGAGGAGGAGGTGAATGCCGCCGGCGGTTTGCTCGGCCGGCGCGTGGAAGTGCGCCTGCGCGACGACCGGTCGCAGGCGGTACGCGCGCGCTCGGAGTACGAGAAGCTGATCGAGGAAAAGGCCGATGTGCTGATCGGCCCCTACGGCTCGGCGGCGACGATGATGGGCGCCGCGGTGGCCGAGCGCGCGCGCCGTGTCATGGTCAACGGCGGCGGGCCCGCGCGCACCGTGCACAAGCGCTCGCCGCAGTATCTCTTCCAGAGCGTCATCCCCTACGCGTCGTACGGCGCGGGGGCGCTCGAGCTGGCGAAGGCCGCGGGCATCGAGCGGCTCTTCATCCTGGGGCGCGAGGACCCGCGCTCGCGCGACATGGCGGAGGCCACCGCCGAGCTCGCGCGCGCACAGGGCTTTCCTGCCGTGGAGACGGTCTCCTACAGCGGCGGCAGCGAGGATTTCGAGCTCCAGGTGAAGCTCGCGCGCGCCGCCGGGGCGCAGGCCTGGGTGGCCTTCGGTGAAGTGCGCGAAGCGGCGGACATGGTGCGCACCTTCAGGCGCCTGGACTACGCGCCGCAGCTCTTCTTCGCCCGCGCCGCCGCCGAGCCGGCCTTCGTGGAGCTGCTGGGGCAGGACGCCGAGTTCAGCCTGGGCGCCATGGAGTACGATGCGCGCCTCGCCACGCCGGGCAACGCGGCCTTCGCCAAGGCGTACGCGGCCCGGTGGTCGGAGCCCGCGGGGCTGTCCGCGGCGCAGGGCTACGCCACCGCGACGGTGCTGGCGGCGGCGGTGCGCGAGGCGGGAAGCCTCGACCCGCAGAAGCTGCGCGCGGCGCTGACGAAGCTCGAGGTTGGCACCGTGCTCGGCCCGTACCGCATCGACCCGGCGAACGGCTCGCAGGCCGGGATGAGCGCGGCGGTGGCGCAGATCCTGAGGGGCCGCCCGGCGGTGGTCTGGCCGCGCAGCCTCGAGACCACGAACGCGCTGCTGCCCTATCCGCAATGGGGCGAGCGCAGCCTGCTCAAATAGGAGATGGCATTGAACCGTTCCTTTCTCTTCGCCCCCGGCAACGTGGCGCGGCGGGTCGAAAAAGCCTTCACGCTCGAGGCCGACGCCGTGATCCTCGACCTCGAGGACTCCGTCGCGGTGTCCGACAAGGTCGCCACGCGCAAGCAGGTCAGGATTTCATTGGAAAAGAAAGGCCAGGCGCGCGTCTACGTACGCGTCAACGCCCCGTCGACGCCGTTCTGCCACGGCGACCTGCTGGCGACGGTGCAGCCGGGCATCCACGGCATCGTCGTGCCCAAGATCGAGAGCGCGGCCGACCTGCACGCGATCGACTGGGTCATGGCGGCGCTCGAGCGCGAGCGCGGCATCCCGGAGGGCTCGCTCGACCTGATGCCGCTCATCGAGACCGCCGCCGGCGTGCAGCGTGTCGACCGCGTGCTCCAGGCGCGCAACCTGCGGCCGTACAAGGGGGCGTGGCGCGTGAAGCGCGTCGCCTTCGGCGCCGGCGACTACGCCAACGATGTCGGCCTCGCGCCGACGCTCGAGGAAGCCGAGCTCGCCGGCGCGCGCGAGCGCGTAGTGCTTTCCTCGCGCGCGGCCGGCATGGAGAACCCGATCGACAGCCCGTGGTTCCATTTCAAGGAGACCGCGGCGTTCGAGCGGGCCCTCGAGAGGAGCCGCCGCAGCGGCTTCCAGGGCAGGCTGTGCGTGCACCCCGACCAGCTCGCGCCCGTCAACAAGGCCTACCTGCCGAGCGAAGAGGAGCTCGAGCGCGCGCGGCGCATCGTCGCCGCCTTCCGCGAGGCCGAGGCGCGCGGCGAAGCCGCCGTGCAGGTCGACGGCCTCATGGTCGACTACCCGATCATGCATCGCGCCCAGGCGCTGCTCGATGCCGTGAAGAAGAAATGAGCGCGCCCGAAGGATTCCGCGCCATCGAAGGCCTCAGCCCGTTCAACGCCCTGGTCGGGCCGCTCTACCGGCGAAGCAACGAGCGCGGCGTCTCGATCGGCCTGTGCATCGAGGAGAAGCACACCAACTCGCGCGGCATCTGCCACGGCGGGCTGCTCGCCACGCTCGCGGACCTCGCCCTGGGCTACGCGCTCGTCGGGCAGGGCGACAGGATCGCCGGAAGCTTCTTCACCGTGCAGCTGTCCATCGACTATGCGAGCCCGGCCAAGGTGGGTGACTGGATCGAGTCCGAGGTCGAGATCCAGCAGGCGGGCGCGCGCCTTGCGTTCGCCAACTGCTACCTCGTCGCCGCGGGGCGACGCATCGCGCGGGCGAGCGCGATCTTCGCGAGGGCCGGGAAGAACGAGTGACGCGCGACGTAGTGCTGGTGCCGGGGCTGTGGATGCCGAGTATCGCCATGTCGCTCTTCCGTGCCCGGCTGGCGAAGGCCGGCTATGCCACCCATCTGTTCGTCTACCGCGGCCGCGACGCGGCGGAGGAAAATATCCCGCTTCTGGAAAAGTTCATCCTCGAACGGCTGGGCGGCCGGGCGGCGCATTTCGCCGGGCACAGCCTCGGCGGGACGCTGATCCTCGATACGCTTTGCCGGCATCGGGAGCTGCGCGCCGCGTCGGTGCTCCTCCTCGGCGCGCCGGTGCGCGGCTGCCTCGCCGGGCGCAGGCTCGCGCGGCACGGCTTCGGGCGCTGGATGCTCGGGCACTCCGCGGCGCGCTGGCAGCCCTGCGAGGCGCGCTGGCCGCGTCCGGAGCCCCTGGGCGTGGTCGCCGGCACGCTGCCGCTCGGCCTGGGGCGCGCGCTCGGCGCGCTGCCGGGCGAAAATGACGGCGTGGTGCGGGTCGAAGAGACGACGGTGGAAGGCATGACGGCGCGCGCGCTGGTGCGCGAGGGCCACAGCATGCTCATCGTCTCGCCGCGCGTCCTGCGCCTCGCGGCGCGGTTCTTCGAGCAGGGAAGCTTCGCTTGAGGAAGCTCTGGATCCTGGCGCTCGTCGTGCCGCTCGCCGGCTGCGAGACGCTCTCCTACTATTCGCAGGCGATCGGCGGGCACCTGCGCCTCATCAGCGCGGCGCGGCCGATCGACGCCTGGCTTGCCGACCCCGCCACGCCGTCGGCGCTGCGCGAGCGGCTGCAGCTCGCGAGCCGCATTCGCGAGTTCGCATCGAGAAGCCTCGAGCTTCCGGAGAACGGCAGCTACCAGTCCTACGCCGACCTCGACCGGCCCTATGTGGTGTGGAACGTGTTCGCCGCGGGGGAGTTCTCGGTCGAGGCGAAGCAGGAATGCTTTCCGTTCACCGGCTGCGTCAGCTACCGCGGCTTCTACGACGAGAAGGACGCGCGCCGGCACGCGCAGAAGCTGCGCGCGCGGGGCTACGACGTCCATGTCGGCGGCGTGCCGGCGTACTCCACGCTGGGCTGGTTCGACGATCCGCTGCTCTCGACCTTCATCCGCTACCCCGACACGCAGCTCGCGCGCCTGGTGTTCCACGAGCTCGCGCACCAGGTCGCCTACGCGAAGAACGACACTACCTTCAACGAGTCCTTCGCCGTGGTGGTGGAGGAAGCGGGGGTGCGGCGCTGGCTGGAGGCGGAAGGGCGCGGCGCCGAGCTCGAGTCCTTTCGCGCCGCGCAGGCGCGCAAGCGCGAGTTCGCCGCGCGCGTGAAGGAAGCGCGCGACCGGCTCGCCAGTGCGTACGCCGCCGGCCTGCCGCGCGATGCGCTCCTCGCCGCGAAGCGCGCCGAGTTCGAGCGGCTGCGCGCGCAGTACGGCGCGATCATCCCCGCCGAGCCGAACAACGCCTTCCTCGTCTCGATCGCGCTCTACAGCGAGCTGGTGCCCGCCTTCGAGCGCATGCTCGCCGCGCAGGGCGGCGACCTGGGCCGCTTCTACGAGAAGGTGCGCGCCCTTGCCGCGCTCGACAAGGCTGGGCGCACGGTGGCGCTAGGTGAGGGGAACGTCGACGATCCTAAGGAACGCCGGCCGGGCGCGTAGGCGCTCGAACCAGGCCTCGACGTGCGGCAGGCGCGGCCGCTCGATCGGCACGCGCATCCAGCGCTGCACCTCGCAACCCAGCGGGATCTCGCCCATCGAGAAGTTTTTTCCCGTCAGATAGTCCTTGCCCGCGAGTGCCGGCTCGAGCACGGCCCCGAGCAGCCCGGCGCTGCGCTTCGCGCCCGCCTCGATCGCCTTCATGTCGCGGCTCTCCGGGGGCGTGCGGATGAGGCCCCAGAAGACGTCGCGCATGGCGTTCTGGAAGGTGAAGGCCCAGTCCATCCAGCGCTCCGCATCCGCGCGCACGCGCAGGTCGGTCGGCCATAGCGTGCCGGCGGCGTGCTTCGCCGCGAGGTAGCGCACGATGGTGTGCGATTCCCACAGCACGAACCCGTCGTCCTCGATCGTCGGCACGAGCGAGTTCGGATTCATCTTCCGGTATTCGGGCGTCTTGGTGACGCCGAACTGCATGCCGGCGTCGATGCGCTCGTACTTGAGCCCGAGCTCCTCCACGGCCCAGAGCGCCTTCTTCACGTTCACCGAATTGACGCGCCCCCAGATCCTCAGCATCTAGAACCCGACCGCCTGGCCGTCGCGGCGCGGATCGCTCGCGGCGAAGTAGCCGCCGTCGAGCTTCCAGATGAGCTGCGCGCAGCCGAACTGGTTGTAGTCGTCGGGCATGGAGACGATCCTGTGGCCGCGGCGGCGCAGCTCCTCCACCGTCGCCGGCGGCAGCGCCGCCTCGACGCTCACATCCATGCCCTGCACGATGCGAAAGCGCGGGCCGTCGCACGCTGCCTGCGGGCTCTGGCCGTAGTCGGCGATGCGCACCATCACCTGCGCGTGCCCCTGCGGCTGCATGGTGCCGCCCATGACGCCGAAGCTCATCACCGGCTGGCCGTCCTTCGTGACGAACGCCGGGATGATGGTCTGGTAGGGACGCTTCTTCGGCCCGACCTGGTTGGGGTGGCCCGGCGTGAAGACGAACGTGGCGCCGCGGTTCTGCAGCGAGATGCCCTCGACCACCACGCCGGAGCCGAAGCCCATGAAGTTCGACTGTATGAAGGAAACCATCATCCCCGAGGCGTCGGCGGCGGCAAGATAGACCGTGCCGCTCTTCGGCGGCGCGCCGTGGCCGAAGTCCTGCGCCCGCTTTATGTCGATGAGTTTTGCGCGAGAAGACAGGTAGTCCTTCCCCAGTAGATCTTTTGGCTTCACCGACTTCATGTAGTCAAGATCGGCCACGTAGGCGCGCGCGTCGGCGAAGGCGAGCTTCATCGCCTCGATCTGCAGGTGCAGGCTGTCGGGGCCGTCGACCGGGTGCGAGCGCAGGTCGAAGCCCTCGAGCATGCCGAGCGCCATCAGCGCGACGATGCCCTGGCCGTTGGGCGGCAGCTCGTGCAGCGTGTAGCCGCGGTAGCCGATCTGCAGCGGCTCCAGCCAGTCGGCGCGGTGCGCCGCCATGTCGGAAGCGCGCAGCGCGCCGCCGTCGCGCTTCGCCGCCGCCTCGAGCTGCTCTGCGAGCTCGCCTTCGTAGAAGGCTTTTCCCCTGGTTTTCATTATTTTTTCCAAAGCAGCCGCGTGCGCGGGAAAACGGAAGCGCTCTCCCGGCTTCGGCGCGCGGCCCTCGGGCATGAAGGCTTGCGCAAAGCCGGGCTGGGACTTGAGCTCCGGCACCTGCGCCGCCCACTGGCCGGCGATCGTCGGCGAGACGAGGAAGCCCTCGCGCCCGTAGCGGATCGCGGCCTCGAAGAGCCGCTCGAAGGGCAGTCTTCCGAACTTCGCGTGCAGCTCGAGCCAGGCGGAGACGCACCCCGGCACGCTGACCGCGTGCCAGCCGCGCACCGGCATCGCCTTCTGCCCGGCGAAGAACTCGCTCGTCCACAGCGCCGGCGAGCGCCCCGACGCGTTCAGGCCGTGCAGGCGCCGGCCGTCCCACACGATGGCATACGCGTCCGAGCCGATGCCGTTCGAGACCGGCTCGACCAGCGTCAGCGTGATCGCCGTGGCGAGGATGGCGTCCACCGCGCTGCCGCCGGCGGCGAGCATCTGCAGGCCCGCCTGCGCCGCGAGCGGTTGCGAGGTGGAGACGATGTTCTGCGCGAGCACCGGCTTGCGCGGCCAGGGGTAGGGGTTGTTCCATGCGAAGGGGGTCATCGCCGGTATTCTAAGAGATGGGTGGAGGTCGACCTCAGGGCCGGCTCCGCTGCCTCGAGCTCGTCTCCTACAAGCTCGACTAGACGCCGCGGATCTGCTGCAGGTCGGTGAGTCCCTGCAGCACCTTGGCGATGCCGTCCTGCTTGAGCGTGCGCATGCCGCCGGCGACGGCGGCGGCGACGATCTCGGTTACCGGGGCGCGGGTCTGGACGAGGCGCTTGACCCTGGCGTCGGCGACCATCAGCTCGTAGAGGCCCATGCGGCCCTTGTAGCCGGTCTTGTCGCACTCGGCACAGCCCTTCGCGCGATAGAGCACCGGGTGCTTCTCGGCGCGCCAGCCCTTGAAGAGCTTCGCCGCATCGGCCCCGGTATCGCCGGCGTACTCGCGTTCGAGCTCCGCCACCTCGCCCGCCGCGGGTTCGTACTTCGCCTTGCACGCCGGGCAGAGCTTCCTGACGAGGCGCTGCGCCAGCACGCCGAGCAGCGCGTCGGCGAAGTTGAACGGGTCCATGCCCAGGTCGAGCAGCCGCACCACGCTCTCCGGGGCGCTGTTGGTGTGCAGCGTGGAGAGCACGATGTGGCCGGTGAGCGAGGCCTCGATGCCCATCTTGGTGGTCTCGGCATCGCGCATCTCGCCCACCATGATCACGTCGGGATCGGCGCGCATGAAGCTCCTCATCGCCGCGGCGAAGTTCCAGCCGATCTTGGCGTGCATCTGCACCTGGCGCAGGCCCGGCTGCACGATCTCGATCGGGTCTTCGGCGGTCCAGATCTTGAGCTCGGAGGTATTGAGGTAGGCGAGGATGGAATGCAGCGTGGTGGTCTTGCCCGAGCCGGTCGGGCCGCACACCAGGAACAGGCCGTGCGGCCGGTCCACCAGGCGCTTGATGCTGGCGAGCGTCTCGGGCTCGAAGCCGAGCTTGTCGAGCGGCACCGCGTTGGCCGAGGCCAGCACGCGCATGACGATGTCCTCCAGGCCGCCGGTCGTGGGGATGGTGGCCACGCGCAGGTCGACATCGAGCGGGCCGAAGCGCTTGAACTCGATCTTGCCGTCCTGGGGCTTGCGCCGCTCGGTGATGTCGAGCTGGCTCATGATCTTGATGCGCGAGACCACCGCGCTCCTCGAGCGGTAGGGGATCTCGAGGTAGGGCACCAGCACGCCGTCCTTGCGGAAGCGCACCTTCACGTCGCGGCCGGCGGGGTTGCACTCGATGTGGATGTCGGAGGCCTTCTGCTCCACGGCGTCGACGACGATCTTGTTCACCAGCTTGACGAGCGTGCTGTCGATCTCGACCGACTGGCTCTCGGCGGCGTCGGCCTCGCCGCTCTCGCTCGCCAGGCGGTGGGTGAGCTCCCCCACCGCGACGTCCATGCCGGCGCGGCGCGCGGCGAGCTCGGGATCGCGCGCCGGGCCGTAGAAGCGCTCCAGCGCGTCGGCGATATCGCGCGCCGCGGCCATCACCGGCACGAGCTTGGTGCCGGCGACGAAGCGCAGCTCGTCCATCTTTTCCATGTTCATCGGGTTCTCGAGCGCCACCACCAGCGCGTTGTCGGCCTCGGCGAGCGGCAGCACCTGGTAGCGGTGCGCCACCGCGGCGGGCAGGCGCTTGAGCACGCCGGGGGCGACGCGGAAGCTCTTCAGGTTGACGAAGGGGATGCCGAGCTTCCTCGCCATCACGCCGTTCACCACCTCGGCGTCGAGCACCCCCATCTCGGCGAGGATCTGCCCCAGCGGCACCGAGCGGTCGCGCGCCTCGATGTCCAGCGCCTCCTGCAGCTCGGCGTCGGTGAGGTAGCCCAGCTCGACCAGGGTCTCGCCCAGCTTCTGCACCGGCTGCGCGCTCTGGTGCTTGAGCGCGGCGGCGAGCTGCTCGGGCGAGACGATCTGGTTCGCGGTCAGGTATTCGCCGAGCTTGCGCGTGCGCAGCGACTTCTGCTTCTCGAGCGCCGCCCCGACGGCGTCGGCGGAGGCGAGGTTCTCGTCGACCAGCATCTCGCCCAGCGGCTTGCCGATGCGGCTGTCGAGCGCGGCGCGCGCCGGCACGAAGCAGCGGATGACGCTCCCGTCGGCTTCGGGCAGGTAGAGGAACAGGCCGCACAGCGCGTGCACGTGGCCCACCGTCTCGCCCTCGAGGTTGGCGCCGCTCGCGAGCTGCACGCTGAAGGACTGCCGGTCCGAGGCGTCGAACATCTGCGTGGCGTCGAGCGATACCAGCTGCCGGTGCATCTTCACCGGCCGCAGCAGGTGCACCCCCTGCAGGTCGGCGAACGAGACGGTGACCAAGCCGCGCGCCTTCGCCTGGCGGAACTTCAGCGTCTCCGCATCGGGCAGGAAGTCGAGCAGCAGGCCGGTCGCCTTCTCGCCGTCCTTGAACGACAGCAGGCATTCCTCGGCTGGCGGCCGCTCGGCTGCCTCCTCGGCGAATTCCCAGTACGGCGGCGCCGGCCAGGGGAAGCGCTGCGCGGCCGCGCGGCCCGAGGCGAACAGGCCGCGGTGCGTGCGCGAGAGCTTCGAGGTCCGGTCGGGAGGAAGGTCGCTCAAGCCGCCGCTTCCTCGAAGTCGAGCACGATGCGGCCGAGCACGCGGCCGGCCTTGAGGTCCTCGAGCGCCGCGTTGGCGCGCCCGGCGTCCCGCGTCTCGATCGGCTGGGGCTTCAGCTTCTTCCGCTTCGCCAGGGCCACTACCTCCTTCAGCTCCTGCAGGTTGCCGACGTAGGAGCCGACGATGCCGATCGCGCGCTGCGCGATCGGCGGCAGCGGATGGACGAGCTCGCCGCCGTAGAGGCCGACGACGACGTGGCGGCCGCCTTTCCTGAGCGCGCCGATGCCGAGCGCCGCCGTCGCCGGGCTGCCGACGAAGTCGAGCACGCCGGCGATGCCGCGCAGCTCCTCGGCGGCCTGCGGCGTGCGCGTGTCGAGCGTGCGCGCCGCCCCGAGCTTCGCCGCGATGGCGAGCTTGGCCGGGTCGATGTCGCAGGCGACGATGTTCTTCACGCCCTTCGCCTTCAGCACCGACACGCCCGAGAGCCCGACGCCGCCGCAGCCGATCACCGCCACGCGGTCCTTGGGGCCGAGCGCCGGCAGCTTCGCTGTCGCGCTGTAGGCGGTGAGCGCCGAGCAGGCGAGCGTGGCGGCGAAGGATTCGTCGACCCCGGCCGCGTCGACGAGATACTTCGCATCCGGCACCAGCACGTGCGTCGAATACGCGCCCGGGACGTTGACGCCGAGATATCTGGATTGCAAACAATAATTATCCTGGCCGGCCTTGCACGTGGCGCACTTGCCGCAGCCGATCCACGGGTAAATGATGCGCTTCTGCCCGACCTTCACGCCCTTCGCCCGGGGTCCGAGCGCCTCGACCACGCCGAAGGGCTCGTGTCCCAGGGTGAAGGGCGGAACGCAGCCGCGCTCCTTCACGTAGAAGCGCTTGCCGCCGCCCCAGTCGAAGTAGCCGTCCCAGATGTGCAGGTCGGAGTGGCACACGCCCGAGCGCGTGATGCGCACCAGCACCTCGGCGCCCTTGGGCCGCGGCGTCTCCCGCATCGCCTTCTGCAGCGGCTTGCCGTGTTCGACGACGTCCCAGCTCAGCATTCGCGCTCCCCTCGTTTGCCGCCCATTCTCCCCCCTAATCCGCCGGCACCGCGCGCTCCCGCGCCCAGGCGCGCAGCGCCTCGACCTTTTCCGCCATCACCACCGAGAGCGGCCGCGTGCGCCGCGCCTCGGCCTCGATCGCCGCGCTGTCGAGCGGCTTCTTCGCGGCATGCGCCTCGTACAGCGCCGCGACGATCGCCTGCTCGATCTCGGCCCCGGAGAACCCCTCGCAGGCCGCCGACAGGCGCGCCAGGTCGAACGCCGCCGGATCCTGGCGGTTGCGCCTGAGGTGGATGCGCAGGATCTCCACGCGCGCCTGCGCGTGCGGCAGGTCGACGAAGAATATCTCGTCGAAGCGTCCCTTCCGCAGCAGCTCCGCCGGGAGCTGCGAGATGTCGTTGGCGGTCGCCACCAGGAATACCCGTGCCGCGCGCTCGCTCATCCAGGTGAGCAGCGTGCCGAGCACGCGCCGCGACACGCCGCCGTCGGAGTCGCCGCCCGCGTCGCCGGCGATGCCCTTCTCGATCTCGTCCATCCACAGCACGCAGGGCGCCATCGCGTTCGCCACGGCGAGGGTCTCGCGGAGGTTGCGCTCGGTCTCGCCGTGGTACTTCTCGTAGAGCGAGCCGAAATCCATGCGGAAGAGCGGCAGCTGCCAGGCGCCGGCGACGCACTTCGCCGCGAGGCTCTTGCCGGCGCCCTGCACGCCGAGCAGCAGCATGCCCTTCGGCGCCGGCAGCGGCGAGTCGGGCCCGTGGCCCATGAACGCCTCGCGGCGCACCTCCAGCCAGCGCTTGAGCTTCGCCAGCCCGCCGAGCTGGCCGAGGTCCGGGATGCCCGGCTCGAGCACCAGGATCTCGCCCGCCGCCAGCAGCTGGTGCTTCGCCTTGAGCACGCGCGCGATGTCGGCGCCGGAAATCGCGCCGTCGTCGCGGATCGCCATGCGCGCCAGGCGCCGCACGTCCTCCTCGGTGACGCCGCCCAGGTGCTGCGTGAGCACGTTCAGCGCCTCGCGGCTCGAGCGCACCGGCTCCCCGGTGCTCTCCCGGTAGCTGCGCGCCTCCTCGTTGAGGATGGCGCCGATCATGGCCGCGTCCGGCAGCGAGGGGCGGAAGCGCGCGGTCATGCGCCCTATCTCCTCGGGCACCTCCAGCCGCGGCGACAGGAAGGCGAGCATGCGGTGCGTGCGCTCCGCGGCGGCGATGTCCTTCAGCTGGCGCAGCACCACGGGATCGTCGAGGAACTTGTGCGCGTCGAGGAAGACGTAGATCGCGTTCTCGGGAGACTTCTCGATGTGCCGCAGCGCGTCCTCGATGCGCGTGGTGTTGAAGGCGCCCTCGGCGCCGCTCGCGCGCTTCAGGCCGCCGGTGACGCTCCACTTCCACAGCTTGCGCTCGTTCAGCGCGGCGAAGCGCTCGAACATGCGCAGCACCTTGGCTTCCTCGTGGGACTCGACGGCGACGATCGGCATCTTGGCGGCCAGCAGTCCCTCGAGTTCCCGGATGTCCTTCACACCTTGGCGGCGGCAGTGAGCGCCTGGTCGATGTCCCAGAGGATGTCGTCGAGCGTCTCGATGCCGACCGAGACGCGGACCATGTCGGGCGTGACGCCGGCCTTCGCCTGGTCGGCCTCGCTCATCTGGCGGTGCGTGGTCGAGGCGGGGTGGATCACCAGCGTCTTCGCGTCGCCGATGTTGGCGAGGTGG
>Ga0209592_1000059_pt1 | contig 25383 bp, 29 predicted proteins | sample PPLLak2March2015_2_FD_187251 | JGI IMG/M metagenome (GOLD analysis project Ga0209592, IMG submission 187251) | Freshwater sediment microbial communities from Prairie Pothole Lake near Jamestown, North Dakota, USA - PPLs Lake P8 Core (3) Depth... | ecosystem: Environmental > Aquatic > Freshwater... | reverse complement strand
AACGATGGTTAAAGCCAAGGAACTTGGGAAAGATCAGGAACCCGGATGGTTTTGCAAAGATTAAAGGCCCCTGTGGGGACACGATGCAAATTTCCTTCAAGGTCAAGGACGGGAGACTTTCAAAAATCAAATTCAAGACGGATGGATGCGCCTCCAGCATAGCCGCAGGCAGTATGGCCACAGAATTGGCTCAAGGGAAGAAGATTGAAGAGGCGGCGGAAATAAGCCAACAGATGATATTGGAGGCCTTGGATGGTTTACCTGAAGAGAGTGCCCATTGTACTCTTCTGGCGTCAAATACCCTAAAAGAGGCTATCAAAAATTACTTCGATTTCAAAAGGAATGATTCTGTTAAGCAAGGGGATAAGGATATAAATACGAGGGGAGGATAGAAAATGCCCATCTATGAGTATGAATGTCGAAGCTGCAAGGAAAGATTCGAAGTGTTGCAAAAGATGAATGAGGATAACAGCCATCTTCGGTGCCCAAAGTGCCAAACCGATAGACCACAGAGGGTTTTATCCCTTTTTAGCTCAGGCTCTGTCAAATCTTCTGACGGATGTTTAACCGGATCTACCTGAGCAATCCATTAGGAGGTCGTGTACCTCTTGAGGGAGTTTCACAGTGCTTCAGAAAGATTATTACCAGATATTGGGCCTTGATCGAAACGCATTAGAGGATGAGATAAAAAAGGTCTATAGAAAGTTGGCCTTACAATATCATCCCGATCATCACCCCGACGATTCGGAAAGCGAAGAAAAATTCAAGGAAATAGGCGAAGCCTATGCTGTTTTGAGCGACCCGAAAAAAAGGAAAGAGTATGACTATTCGGGCCATGTTCGATTCAAGCGCAGGTACACCTCGGAAGATATCTTTGGAAATTTTGATTTCGACCAACTCTTTAAGGAGTTCGGGTTTGGATTCGGACCCCGGTCTTTTCGCGGGTCCTTCTGTGGAAGGAGGGGAAGGGGTTGTGGCCGGAGGAAAGCCAATTTTTTTAGAGGGGCATTCTTTCAGGAATCTCTGAAAGACTTTTCGGAAAGAGAAGAAGTAGATGAAATTTATGAGCTTCCACTTACCCAAACAGAAGCATATTGGGGAGCCGAAAAACAGATCATTATTGACTCGATAGGAGAACAGAGGAAATTTCTTCTCCAAATACCTCGTGGCGTAAGACCGGGAACCTTACTAAGAGTCGTCTTAAATGAATCAAAGAATGGCGAAATTCTATTGCGAGTGAGGATCGTTTAAGGTGGTCAAGATTTTATTGTTAAGTCTGATAAAGCTTTGTTTTCTCTCCCTGCTGGTCGGTTTGGTTTTGTATGACCAAGGTCTGGGGAACCCTGTTTATCCTGAATCCGAAAGATCTCAAGGTAGGTTGACTATCCTTTATGATAACAATCCCTATGATTACCGGTTGAAATCATCATGGGGCTTCTCGTGCCTGATAGAGCTTGAGGGAAAGACGGTTCTTTTCGATACGGGAGGAGACGGAGAGATTCTCCTTTACAATATGAGGGTATTAAACAGAGACCCAAAAACCATTGACATGATCGTGTTGTCACATATTCATGGAGATCATACAGGAGGGCTCTGGAGTCTTTTGCAAGAGAAGTCAACCTTGAAGGTATACATTCCAGACTCATTTCCCCAGGAATTTGAACAAAGGGTAAAAAAATATGGAGCTGAGGTGGTGAGAGTCGATGCCTCTTTAGAAATTGATCGGGGGATTTATTCGACCGGCGAGATGGATCACGGAATAAAAGAGCAGTCCCTTATCATCAATACTTCTAAAGGGATGATCCTGATAACGGGTTGTGCCCATCCAGGAATCATCGAGATCATTAAACAAGCGAAGACGGTTGCAAGGAAAGATATTTATATGGTGATAGGTGGATGGCATCTTTCTTCCGTAGGGGAAAGGGAGATCAAAGGAATCATTGAGGCGTTTCTAAGGATGGGAATCCAGAAGGTTGCACCCTGCCACTGCACAGGCGATAGGGCTCTGGCGATGTTTAAAAATGAATATGGGGAAAATTTTATCAAGGCTGGTGTGGGGAGAATCATTAACATAGAAAAACCTTAAGGGGATTGAATGGACGAGATTCGGATTTATCCGGATTCAATCTTAAGAAAGAAGGCCCAACCCGTTGAGAACATCGATGGGAGAGTGAAAGATGTAGCTGATCGTATGGCGGCAGTCATGCATGCGAATAAAGGAGTAGGGTTAGCAGCTCCTCAGATTGGGATTCTCAGCCGGATCTTTATTGTGGACATTGGAGAAGGGTGTAACGTTTTAATCAACCCTGAAATCGTTGAAGGGGATGGTGAATCGATATTGGAGGAGGGATGTTTGAGCTTGCCAAGCATTGAAGTCCCAGTGAAGCGAATGGAAAGAGTTTTCATTCAAGGCTGGAATTTGGAAGGTAAGGAAGTGGGGTTTGAGTTATTCGGTTTCCCAAGCAGAGTGTATCAGCACGAAATAGACCACCTCAGTGGCATTTTAATCATCCACCACCTCTCTCGATTAAAGAGGGAGTTATTGGTCAAGAAGATGCTTAAAGAGATTAAGCGTTCCCGGGGGAAAGGATCTATTTTATGAGGACGAATCTGGATTGTTTTCCGTGTTTCTTAAGGCAAGCGTTAGAAGCCGCCCGAATGGTAACTCAAAACGAAGGGATTCAAAGAAAGGTTTTGAACTGTGTCTTTTCGATTTTATCCAACGTCTCTGTTCACATGACTCCTGTGGAAATAGCTCACCTCGTCCATCTGAGGGTGAAATCGATCACGGGAGATTGTGATCCTTACAAAGAAGCGAAAAAGAAGCAGAATGAATTAGCGCTGAGATACGAAAGTACGCTGAGCGCTCAAATCGCAGAGATGTCCAATCCTTTAAAGGCAGCTATGATGTTTTCTGCTGCTGGAAATGCCATCGATCTGGCTCCGAATTGCCCTATCCCGGACATTTATAAGCGATATATGGAAATGGTCAGCAAGGGATTTGCCTGGGATGATTATGACTTATTTCTTAAGAAGTTGGCCCGGTCAAAAGCGTTACTCTATTTGGGGGATAATGCCGGAGAAATCGTTTGGGATAAAATCCTTGCGGAGGAAATTCTTGAAAAGTTTAATTTGGAAATTACTTACGTGGTGAGAGGGTTTCCCATTCTGAATGATGTGACGATGGAGGATGCTCATTTTGTTGGATTGGATAGAGTGGTCAAAGTCGTCTCCAATGGTTTTGATGCACCCGGGACCCTTCTCGATAGATGCTCGGAGGAGTTTTTGAAACACTATAAGAGTTCGGATCTAATATTATCGAAAGGGCAGGGAAACTACGAATCGCTCAGTGAAGAACATCGCCCCATTTTCTTTCTCCTGAACGTAAAATGTTCTGTCATTGCCGAGGATATCCATTGCAACGTCGGCGACCTTGTTTTGAAAGCACAGTCAAATCATGCTCTATTTCATCACCAACATGGATATGCATAAGAGAACGGGTTTGTCAGTACGTTTGCCGCAAGCTTTTTTTGTTGAGAGATGTTGAAATTGAGAATCAAAATCGGTTGCGCAGGGCCGGAGCGCCCAAATGACTCAATGATTCACGGTTCCTCAAGCTGAGAACCAGGTTGTTGTTTTCAAGGGGGATATTGAACAGAAATGGATACCTTTATTCTGGAGAAGTCGAGGGTTCAATTAGCTGAAATCATCACCAAAAACAGATTACTTGACGCCCATGTATCCGTTCTTGTAAAAACCCTGACCCCTGAGGAGGCTATCGGGGTGCCAGGGAGAAGGGACTTTCCGATTATTCTGGGAAAGGAGAGGGTCGTCGAAGCGGAAGTTCTGGGAGCTAAGGCCCATGCTTTTACCGACTCTCCTGGAGAATTCGTGGGTAATTTAAAAGAAGTGCTCACGCTTCCCCTTACATCAAATAGAGAGCGAAGCATCTACGTGGCGACGCTGAATGCGATCCTCAAGTATCTCAATCTCATTGACAATACGATCCATTGTAAGGACGAGGATCCCGAGAGGTGCGGGAAAGAAATAGCGTCTCAAATTCTGGAAAAGTGGGGGAAAGTCAAAGTAGGTTTCATTGGTTTGAATCCAGCTATTGCCGAAAATCTGACTGAAACCTTTGGAGCGGAAAATGTTAGGATAACCGACCTCAATAAACAAAATGTAAATTCTTCAAAGTATGGAGTAAAAGTATGGGACGGCAACGATATGACAGAAGAATTAATCAAACAATCCGATGTCATCCTGCTCACAGGGACGACCTTTGTCAATGGAACTTTCGATCACATCATGTATTGCATCCGTAATTGTAGAAAAGATTACCTGGTCTACGGGGTTACGGGGGCAGGGATATGCAAGTTATTGGAACTTAATAGAATCTGTACCTACGGTAGAAACCAATAAGATTAGGTTGGCTACGGCCTTCAGGAAAAAAGAAGGTCCTGGGGTGAGAAAAATAGAAAAAGGGGACTAGAAAAAAGGGACTTCCCCCTTTCCATGATATGTGTCGAAGGCTGAGTGATCCCGACTATAATCTGATTCTTAATACGCCCGCCATCCGGGAGGCGCGGCAGGAATGCTGCCACTGGCACATACGAATTCTCCCCCGCATGAGTTATTTGTCAGGCTTTGAACTGGGTTCAGAAATTTACATTACTACGACGTACCCCGAAGAAGCAGTTCAGTTCCTGCGAGAGGGTAAAGATGAACTATTTTCAAAGAAAGGAGGCAAGTCCTACAGAAGAGATAACCATTAATTACGAAAAGATGAAATGGACGGATGCTCCAGGGTATCCGGAGGGGAGCAAAATCAAGATTCTTAGAGAGGGTGGACCCGGAGAAGGAAAGACCTTTCTACGCAAAATAAGAAAAGGGTTTAAAATGGAAGGGCATTCCCATACTACGGTACTACGGTAGAACAGCATTTTGTCCTAGAAGGGGAGTATGAGAGCGAAGGGAAGATTCATAAAGCGGGGGCTTATCGATTGATCCCAAAACACAAAACACATGGCCCGTTCAAATCATCTGCAGGAGCGGTCATTCTGGTCATCTGGGATCCTGAGCAGAACGATTTGTCTGCGGATCTCGAAGCAATGAAGAAAACGGTTCAAAACCTCTCGAAGGAAGAAAAGATAAAGTTTTTACAGGATGTGGTTCCAGTGGTTTGTAAGGATTTGTCAGGCGATGAGGAATGTATCGATATGCTGAAAGAGGCTTTCGGTGAAACCTTTGTAAGGGAGATGATGAAGAGGTCCGAAGAAATGATCATCATTTAAAGGGGAGTAGAAGCTAAGAAGGATTGGTAGGAGGAGGCTATATCAGGAGCAAGATCAGCCACTGCTTGAAAAAAGCCGGATATGAAATGATCTGGATAGAGAGGGCCTGAACATTGTTAACGTCCCAAAAGAGGAGGTTCCAGTCACATGGATTTGGATAAGGCCCAGAATAAACTTTTGAAAGAAATCGAAGAACTCGAAAGAGAAATTGAAGAGATCAAGAAGCGGATTCCTCCCCATTCTGTCAAGTATGAGATCATTCAATTACTGGAAGAAAAAGAAGAAGAGCTTACAAGAAAAAAATTGCTTTTGAAAACATGAGATGAAAGGGTAGTCAAATGACAGAGGAAATATTTAAGAAACCCAAATTGGGTGAGAAACTGGTGAAGGGGATTGCGGCTTCACCCGGAGTGGCCATAGGGAAGGTTTGCATCCATAAGGATATTTTTTCTCATGTCCCCACTTATACCATTGAGGATAATCAAATTGGATTTGAGATTCAGAAGCTTAAAAAAGCAATAGAAGAGGTTGAAGAGGCGATCCGGAGGGACCATGACAATATCAGAAAGCAGCTGGCATATGGGGGGTATGGAGATGCCGAAATCTTCTCGACCCACCTTTCCATCTTAGAAGATCCGCATTTTTTATCAGAGGTTTTTGAGAAAATAGCCACACAGAGAATCAATGCGGCAGCGGTTGTGGTATTGCAGATAAAAAGATTCGAAGAGGTGTTCTGTAAAATAGAAGATACCTACCTTAAAGAGCGCGTTTTGGATATTCGGGACATCGGAAAAAGATTGATTGAATCTTTGACTGGGCCCATGGAGTTCGATTGCCCGTTTGAGGAGGCCGTGATCATAGCCGGCCTTGAACTAACACCCAAGGATACGGTTCAATTCAAAAGAGAGCGGGTACTGGCGTTTATTACAGAACAAGGGGGAAGGGAATCCCATGCCGCCATCCTCGCACGCTCAATGGGAATCCCGGCCGTTTTAGGAATCGAAGGGCTGCTGTCTCGTATCGAGAAGGGGAATTCTTTAATCGTAGATGGAAATCTGGGCTTCGTCGTGGTCAATCCTCCAGAGGAAGTCATTCAGGAATATCACAGGAATCAGGAGAAGATTAAAGCTCATCGAAGAGATCTGGAAAAACTCATACCCTTTCCAACAGAGACCATGGATGGCCAACGTTTCAAGCTGATGGCCAACATCGGAAACATGATGGATCTTGAATTTGCTATCCATTATCAAGCCGATGGGGTAGGGCTCTTCAGGACGGAACTTCCTTTTATTATTGGGGACCATTTTCTCTCCGAGGAAGAACAATTCCAAATCTATCGGAAGGCCGTTGAGAGGATGAATCCGAAAGAGGTGACCATCCGAACCCTTGATTTTGGAGGAGATAAGTTTCTGGTATCTCTTCGCCCGGAAAAGAACCCGTTTTTAGGGTATCGTTCCACAAGGGCTTTTTTGAAAGAGAAAGAGATGCTGAAAACTCAGCTCAGAGCGATCTTCAGGGCCAGCGCTTATGGAAAAGCAAAAATCCTATTCCCCATGATCTCAAGCATTGAAGAGGTGAGGCAACTCCGGGAGGTGGTTCAAGAGGTTCAAAGTGAGTTCATAGAAAAAAAGCTCGATTTCCGAAAGGGGATTCCTATTGGCGTAATGGTTGAAGTTCCTTCGTTGGCCATCATGGCGCAGAGATTGATGAAAGAGGTTGATTTTGTCAGCATCGGGACGAATGATCTGGTTCAGTTCACCCTGGCCGTGGACCGGGATAATGATTTGGTGAGCTATCTTTATCAACCGCTCAATCCGTCAATCCTGTGGCTTATCAAAAATGTGGTCGAAGCTGGAAAAGCTTATGGCAAAACCGTCTCCATCTGCGGAGAGATCGCCGGGGATCCATCTTACTTTCCTTTATTGTATGGTCTTGGTCTTAGAGAATTCAGCGTGGCCCCAATTTCAATACTGGAAATTAAGGAAGTTGCCAGGCTGATGACCGAGGAGAAAGCATCTGATATTGCTAACAAGGCATTGGGGATGGATTCATCGGAAGAAATTGAGCAGTTATTGGAGGCTTCAAATCCTTTAAAACACAGTTAAGTTTGGTCAGACCAAGAGGCCTAAATCATGAGATGCGGGATACGATTCTGAGAGGGAGGGGAGCGATGAGTCAATACAAGGTCATTTTCCGGCCAGAGGGAAAAGCAATACCGGTAGAAGAAGGAAAGACCCTCCTTGAAGCCGCTGACATGGGAGGGATCCATATCAATAATCTTTGTGGTGGGCAAGGCGTGTGCGGGCAATGCAAGGTCAAAATGATCAATGGGACTGTGGACAAAAATCCCAAGTCTATATCTCTCTTAAGCGTGGAGGAGATTCAACAGGGGTATGTCCTGGCCTGCCAGACGACCGTCAAAGATAACCTTGAAGTCGAAATTCCCGTGGAGGCCCGCCTTGAGGGAGAACAGATCCTCATGGAAGGCGAGACGTTGACATTCAGCACTCCAGAAGAAATAGAGAGGCCCGCACAGGAAGAAGCGGGGGTATCCTTTTACAGTCCCCTGACCATGAAGATGCATTTAAAACTGCCTTTACCCACTTTGGAAGATAATTTATCAGACCTCGAACGTATCTATCGAGAGATCCAAAGAAAAGCCAACATCTCAGACCCTGAGATCGAGCTTCACAAAATCAGAGGTCTTGCCAGGATTTTAAGAAAAAATGAGATGAGAATTACCGTCACATTAGGGAGGAAAAACAGTAAGTTTAAGATCATTCAGATAGAAGGAGGAGATACCTTAAAGAGGAATTTCGGAATTGCCTTAGACATTGGAACAACCACAGTGGTGGCCCAATTAGTTGACATGAATTCGAAAGAAATCCTTGGGACGAAAGCCTCTCATAACAGACAGAGCCGATATGGAGAGGATGTCATATCGAGAATCATATATGCATGCAATAGAAATGGAATGGAGCCACTCAATAAGGCAGTCATCGAAAACATTGGAGACCTTGTTAAAAGCCTCGCAAGAGAAAAGAAGATCGACCTGAACGAGATTACAGCGGCCATGGCGGCTGGCAATACCACGATGACCCATCTCCTGCTGGGGATGGAGCCTTGTTTTATTCGTACAGAGCCTTATATCCCAACGGCTACGAGTTTCCCGGTGATGAAGGCTTCGGACGTATGGATCCCTATCAATCCCGATGGGCTGTTCGCTTGCATGCCCTGTGTGAGCAGTTACGTCGGTGGGGATATTACTGCGGGTGTTCTGGCGTCGGGAATGGGTGATTCATCCCAATTATCCATGCTTATGGATTTCGGTACCAATGGCGAGATCGTTTTAGGAAATAATGAGTGGCTGGTTTGCTGCAGTGCCTCGGTGGGACCGGCTTTTGAAGGAGGGGGGTTGAAATGTGGCATGAGGGCCACCAAGGGTGCCATTCAGGAGGTTTCGATCTCAAATGGTGATGTCCATTACAACACCATAGGAGATGGAAAACCCAGGGGAGTCTGCGGATCGGGAGTGATTGATATCATGGCTGAGCTTTTCAAAAACAAATGGATTCAACCGGATGGTAAGTTCGATGCAGAAAAAGACAATTCCAGGATCAGGCAGACTGAAGAAGGGAAAGAATTTGTCATTGCCTGGGCGGGTGAATCGGAAGGAGGAAACAATATCGCCATTACAGAGTACGATATCGGCAATCTCATTAAATCAAAGGCTGCTGTCTTTGCTGCGGCGACTGTTCTGGCCAAAAGTGTGGGCGTCGACTTCAAAGATATCAACCAAATCTTCATCGCCGGTGGTTTCGGGAATTATCTCAACGTCGAAAAGGCCATTGTGATCGGTTTATTGCCTGATTTGCCACCCGGAAGGTTCCGGTTTATTGGAAATAGTTCTCTTGCAGGAGCAAGAATCGCGCTGCTTTCCAACCATGCCTTTGAAAAAGCCCAGGAGATCGCAAAAAGGATGACTTACTTTGAACTGTCTGTAAACCCCGACTTCATGAACGAGTTTATTGCGGCCTTGTTTTTACCCCATACGAATCAGAACCTTTTCCCTTCGTTAAGGGGTCTCATCTGAGACCAACCCATATAACGGAGGGCACGGATAGAAAGCGTAAGGGGAAGTGGGTCACATAGAGGCTAAGCATTGTAAGGAAATCTAAAACAAACATGGGACCAAAACAAAATCCTGAACAGATGCTCAGGGAAGGGGGTGATAAAAATGGCAAATATTTCTACCATGTCCGTTGGGGACAACCGAGATGTCCATGATTTGACCTTCTATAAATTTGCTATTGAGAGTTTGCCTGTGGCGGTGATGACCGTCGATCCGGATTTGAGGATAACCGGTTTTAATTCATCCGCCGAGGAAATCACAGGTTATTCAAAAAAGGAAACCCTGGGCAAGCATTGCAACGAAATCTTGCGGAGTGAATTGTGTAAAGTTAACTGTCCATTAAAGACGGTTCTCAATCACCGGGAATCTATTGTACGGACCGAGAGTATGATCCATAACAAATTAGGAGCTATTGTCCCGATCAGGCAACATGCTGCTGGCCTCTTCGATGAAGCGGGGGCCCTCATCGGAGGGCTGGAGGCCTTTGTCGATATCTCTCATTCAAAAGCGCTGGAGCGTGAAAAGGCCAATCTTATCTCTATGTTTGTCCACGACATGAAATCCCCGCTGATCAGCATTCAAGGATTTGCCCATCGCCTCTTGCAGAATGCTGGAGGGACGGACGAAGAAACGCGGGGAAAATATCTAAAAATTATAAGGAAAGAAGCAGGCAAACTGGGACTCCTCATTGATGGATTTCTGGAGTATTCTCGGTTGCAAACCGGGAGATTGAACTTTAACTTTACGCCGATCTCCTTGGATAAAGAGCTCCTGGAACTTTATGAAACGTATCAAACCAAGTCTTCTCAAAAGGGCATTCAATTCGAGCTTCGAAATACGGAAGCATTACCGGTTATTGAAGCCGATGCGAAATATCTCCCGAGGGTATTTTCAAATCTCCTGGATAATGCTTTGAAGTATTCGCGAGAAAAAGGTCTCATCACCATTACCATACAAGAAGCCGGCCAAAACATTATGGTCAAGATCGCAGACAGGGGGAGAGGTATAGATTCAAAAGACCTTCCCTACATTTTTGATCCTTTTTACCAGGGATACGGTGAAAAGAAAAGAAAGGGGTACGGTCTGGGTCTGGCTGTTGTGAAGGCTATTGTAGACGGCCACGGAGGAAAGATTTTCGTAGAAAGTGAATTGGGAAAAGGGTCGGTTTTCACTGTCGCCTTACCCAAGGTTAGAAAGTCGGAGGAAAGATTATCTTTCAATCGTTGACATCAAAATATCAGTCAATGTCGCTTAAAAACGAAAGTTTGTTGAGTTGCCTCTTCTTCCGCCTTACGATTCGGTGCGGCTATTGCCCTGTATTGTTCCATCCATTGAAACATGGAAAAGAAAGTTATCCGCCTACGCAGAAGACCACGGCCTATGGCCGTGGATGAATGCGAAGGGGATAACCCTTCGAAGCCTTGTGCGTAGGAGGGTATGCTTCGGCGGATTCCGCCGAAGAACATGGAGGTACCGCGGGCTTTGCCCGTGGGGCTCCATTGAGGGAGAAAGACCTGACCGATTTCGTAGCGGCAGATATTTAATTTAAATGGGGCAAAAGCATATGAAAAGTGAATTAATTTTAAGGGTAAGAGACTTGCATGTAACATTAGACCGTCAAAGCATCATTGAAAAGCTTTCATTTGAAGTAAAAAAGGGAGACGTTCTCACAATTTTAGGTCCCAATGGGGCTGGGAAGTCCGTGTTGTTGAAAACCTTGCTCGGATTGCTCCCATACAGGGGAGAGATAGAATGGGCAAAAGGCATTAAGATCGGCTATGTGCCCCAGAGGCTGCCCTTTATCAAGGATATCCCCTTGACCATCCAGGATTTTTTTGAACTAAAAGAATCTGCTGGAAGGGGGATGGAAGATATTCTAAGCTCAGTGGGGTTTCGGAAGGATTTTTTACAGAAAAAAATAGGCGATTTATCATCGGGGCAGTTTCAGAGAATATTAATCGCCTGGGGTCTGGTCGGAAACCCGCAGGTTTTACTTTTTGACGAACCGACGACCGGAGTCGATATCACCGCAGAAGAAACCATTTACAAATTTTTGGCAAAATTGAAAGAAGAGAGAGAACTAACCATTTTGCTGGTTACCCATGATTTAAGCGTGGTTTATAAGATTTCCACTGATGTCATTTGTCTCAATAGGCAGCCGATCTGTTACGGTCCTCCCCAGGATGTTTTGACTCCGGAAAGTTTGCGGAAACTTTATGCCGGAGAAGTTAAGTATTATCAACACAAACACTGAGGTAACTATGGACAGTCCATTTTTATTAAGTTTGGTCGTCGGGATTTTTATCGGAGGCGTTGCCGGGTATTTGGGGTCCCTGATGTTAAGCAGAAGGATGGCCCTGGTGGCCGGTCCACTCGGACATTTGACCTTGCCGGGAATAGCCCTGGCGTTGATGTATGGTTTCGATGTTTCACTGGGTGCGTTTCCCTTTGTTATCTTAGGAATCATGTTGATTTGGTTGTTTGAAATGAGAACGAAATTGCCGATGGAGGCTTTAACAGCTGTTGTCTTTGCTTCAGGGGTGGCTATCACTTTCCTATTCTTGCCCATTGAACAGGCGGAGGCCGCTTTAGTGGGCGATATTTCAAGGGTACGTTTTGCCGAAGCCACCCTTTCAGTCTTGGTCGCCATTCTTCTCTTTTTAGTCGTCAAGAAAATTTATTCTAAAATAGTCTTGATGAATATCTCTGAGGAGTTAGCCCAATCGCAAGGGTTAAACATCAAAAAATACAATTTTATCTATTTAGGGTCCATTGCCATTATCGTTGCCTTAGGAGTAAAAATGGTGGGGGGTCTTTTAACCGCAGCTTTGGTTGCGATCCCGGCTTCCGCGGCCAGAAACCTTAGCCGGAACTTGACCCAATATGCCTTTGGAGCGATGGTTATTGGGATAATATCTTCTTTCTTAGGGATTTTCCTTTTTAAACTTACGGGATTTCCGCCAGGACCTTTAATCATTTTGGCGAGCACTTTAATTTTTTTGATTTCATTAATTTTGAGAAAGCAGAGATAAAGTATCTTTTGTCTAAGAAAGTGAAACGAATGGAAGTGAGGTAGGACGAAAGGAGGGAAAATGGGCCAGCATCGGAACCAAGAGCTTTTTCGATCGATCATTCATTAAAGAAAGGAATTGCCCATGGAAAGGACACTCGAAGGATTCAAGACCGCCAGGGCATTTTTAAACATCACCCGGGCCTTCAAGAAAAGCCTCCCCATTCTGATGGGTGTGCTTATGCTCTTGTCCCTGGCAGATGTCCTCATTCCCAAACAGGCCTATCGTTTGATTTTTTCAGGAAACTGGTTCTTCGATCCCTTGGTGGGTGCGGCGCTCGGAAGTATTTCCGGCGGGAATCCTCTTACGAGCTACATTATCGGAGGTGAGTTGCGGCAGGAGGGGGTCAGCATGCTGGCCATTACAGCCTTCATTGTTTCATGGGTAACGGTTTCGATCCGTTTTTCCCTAATCTCCCCGCGACTTCAATACAGAGGGTTCAAACACCAACACATAGGAAGGTTCTATGCTTTTCGGACAATGTTCCACCCCTTTAGGGATGACCACCATTTCTCCTTCATGTAAATTGATATCATTCTGGTCTTTCAATTGAATGAGAATGCGTCCCTTGTAAACGTAAAAGAGTTCGTCCTCGCTTGTGTGTTTGTGCCAATGATATTCACCTTTGACTAAACTCATTCGAACAACCTGGTCGTTGACTCGCACCACCTCCACAGGAGACCAAGGTTGATTAAGTTTTTTGATTATATCTCCCAAACTGATCGTTGAAATCATTTTAGTCCTCCTGTTGGCGTTATTTTCCTTTCCATAAGGGTTGTCGCTTTTCGACAAAGGCGTGGATGCCTTCGTGGGGGTCCTCCGTTAACGAAGTTTACCTCTTCCCAAAAGGACTTAAGAGGAAGTGTCAGGGGTTACAATTCTGACAGACGCCTCTATCCCCAAGAGGAAGTAGGACTCGAGCGCGTATCAAAATCAACCTTCTCGTTGGAGCTTCGGAAAATCGCAGTTCACAAAACCTTCAACTCTATGAGCTCTCAGGAGTGTGTCTGCCAAACCGTAAGCTAAGTGTTTCGGGCATGCTAATTAGCAGTGGTGCCCTCAAAAAAAGATCAATAGCGATAAAGGCCAGGAAAACGAACTGCGGCCCTATTCTATCCCAGATAATACCGCCCATGATAGCCAAAAAGGCGCTTAAGAACATCCTGAAGAATCGAGTGATTCCCAGCCACCTGCCCATCTGTTCGGGAGGTACTAATTCCCTTTCCATAGCTCCTGATATGGGCCCTCCAATGTAATAGAAGCCTTGTAAGCTACCAGCAATGATTAAGGATACCGGGTCTAGTGACCACACGAGCACCAGGTTGGAAATCCAGAAAAGCGGAATTGTAATATAAAGGACTTTTTTTCTTCCCACCCTGTCCGCCAGCCTACCCAGTGGAACTGCAAATGTTATAGAGGTCAGCGCAGAGGCAGTGACCATTGCTCCTAATATAAATTGGTTGGCTCCCTTAATCTCATAGGCAAATACCTGAGAAAAAGGGAAAACCATCGCAAGTGGTAACTGAGCGACTGAGGAAATAACAAGCCATCGTTTCAAGTGCGGTCGTCCTTTCATCACTTGGTGGAGGTCACGAAATATATTGGGCTTGGTTACAGTTGCTATTCCGGTCCTCTTACCCGATAATTGGGTCAATATGATCATGAACGTGCTTATGGTAACAATTAAACTGAAAAAGAACAGGGGCCTAATGCCTCTGGCATTTACACCACCAAAGGTGGTTACTAACCACGCCCCCAGCATAGGGCCTGCCATCCCTAGCAGACCTGCGGCAACGGTTTCACAGATGGTCATCCCTGTAGCCCTATCCTCATTCGCCAGCGAGTTCCCGCAAACTGTAGCGCAGCTGTGGATGCTTACCGAAAAACCCAGCCAGTATGCTACCATCGCTACGATCGTAACAAGCCAATTATGAGCTATTCCGTAGGTTAGATAGGAAATAGCGAGCAAGCCGATGCCAAGCAAGTAAATCTTCTTGGGGCCAGTCCTATCGATGAACCAACCAGTAAGCGGACCAACGATACCGGCAGCAATCATCCCTAAACTGTTCACGATACCCAACTGGGTAACAGTTGCCCCCAAGGCGACAATATAGATGGACAGGTAAGGGAAGACCATTTGGTAGGCAAGTTTATCGAGTGATGTTCTTATGACAGTAATCTTCCAGTCCCGTTGCTGTCTTTTTAGAAAGACTATTGCTTTCAAAGAGAACAAACGCTCCATATTCATTGGCACACCCTCACTTTAAACTGGTCTAAGATTCTTCCTTCGTCCTCTGATTCTGATAATGAACCCCTCAATGGTGCGTTGATTATAGGAAATACGGGATGGTTTGTAAGCCTTTCCACTTTTGGCAACACGGAATGCTCCTTTTGGAGAAGGTGCACCCTATCAAGCACATAACCACAATCCGAACCTGAAAGAGAAGTTTTTCCTGTTGTCATGCTAAGCCAAGTCCGAGTCGACCGGAGACCGTTGGTATAGTTTTTCTTTCTTGTTCCGATATACGACCCAACGAAGAAAACGGGATTTTCATTACTTAACGGAAATCAATCATGTCAAGTGCTGTAAAACTGAACAGATAAACTGCATGGTTAGGCAGCACCATGAAATGGAATAGTGTGTACTCCTGCTCGTATTCCGTTTTTGCCGCGATCCCGTCAATGGGGATAATGACCTTGTACTTCAATTCCCTTGTTGCCTTCGTGCCGGTATTGAGAACCGAAATATTGGACCTGTAGGCCGTAATGATGAGCGTATCTACATCGTACAGTTTCAGATAACCCTGCAATTCTCCATTGGTGAACTTGTCAAACCCATCTGGATAAATGACCGGCTCCGACAGCCTTCTCCCCAAGGCAGAACAAACTTCTCCCTCCGGTTTTTCCTTGGACTAGGCTGAAATTGAGTATATGACCGGTATTCCCGCCTTTCAAGCCTTCTCCAGGAACTTGACCATTCCGGGTACTAACCTGTGGCAGGGCTGGTTTAGATTGCCCCCGCGTCGGCTGCCGTCAAAGATAGGTAGTTCTGTTTTCTTGACATCCACTGTGATTGGTTTAGACCCCGGTAGGTTGAGGGAAGGGTTAACTACATGCGCCCTCCCTTTTGAAGTAGGTAGAATTTTAAAGTTCGATTCTTGTTCCTACCGATGGAATAATAAATTTTTCAGGAAAGACTTGCCAGATAGCAGCCATCGCTTCAAAACCCGTGCAATGTAAAGGAACAAGATAATTAATCTCTTTCTCTCTTAGGGCTTGGATGGTTTTGGTAATCCGCTGGGGAGAAGCCTGAGTAAGATGAAATCCTCCGATTAGAGCATAAATCTTTCCGTTTTCTCCTAATTTCTGGCCGTAATTAATGGTATTGACAATCCCTGAATGGGCGCAACCAGTAATGATGACTAGTCCCTTGTTATCGATCTTTAAAATTAAGGCACCATCATCTAAAAAGGCTTCCGTTTCCATGCCCCAATCTTTCTCTACGTTTCGATAAGACGATGCAACTATGAGTTTGAAGTATCCCGCCATTGTCGCTGCACAAAATGATCTTGGGCGACTTGGTATTTGTAACCGGACCCAGTTGTCTGTTCCCACAGCGGCCCATCAGCTGCATGGCTGCTTCTGATAGAGGCGTAAGGCCCATGTAATAGGCCTCGGAGAGCTGCCCTCCAGAGGTGTTAACGGGCATCCTTCCGCCAGGCTCAATGGTCCCGTTTTTGAGCCAATCCTCCCCCTCACCGGATCCGAAGAATCCATAGTCTTGTAAAGTAATCTCCACAGTATAGGTAAAACAGTCGTAGATCTCACAGGAATCGATATCGTTCAGGGTGATACGCGCCATGTTCAAGGCCATCTCCCCAGCCTTCTTGGCTCCTGTTGGCCCGGCAAGGTGAGTTGCCTGATGAACGTCGTAGGAAGGGTTGTGCTGCCCCACTCCCATAATGAGAACAGGGGGATGTCTCAGATCGCGCGCCCTCTCGGTTGAGGTAATGATCATAGCCCTTCCGCCGTCTGTGTTCAGGCAAGTGTCAAAAAGACGAAATGGGTCCACAATCCATCTGGTATTGTAGTAATCCTCAAAGGTCATTGACCGGTCATACGTGGTGGCCGCAGGGTTCAGGTTAGCCCATTTTCTCTGCCCGACAGCGATGCGTTTCCAAGTCTCCGGGCCCTTGCGGAAGGTATGCATGGCTCTCCGTGCCGCAATTGACCATTTTCATGGTTAGTGGGTGGCCATCCGGCCATAACCCATTGCTTTACAAATACCTGTTACCGATGTGGATGTTTAATGATGAATTCAATCGTTCCGGCCCTTTCCATAAGGGCAGGAACATAAACGAATGTCGAACAGCTATCCTTAAATGTTTCGAATTGAACCTCCTTGCCGCGGGTCGTGATGCTTTTGATGTTGTTCTGTCTCATACGCAAGCAAAGAGCAAATTCCATAGGAAGATCCCGCCCGAAATATCGCACCCTTGCGATCGTGGTTTCGTGATCTACCATTTCACGCTGGGGGAGATTGAAGTTATTCCTTTCATTCCAAATTTTTATTCGTGAGGCACGGCGATCAGTCGTATTCTTACCTAAAGGTCTAATCGAAATGCGAAAATCGCCATGTAGAATATTGACGGGGTAACCTTTGTCTTTCTCCCAGGGCAGGCGGGTGCTTCCCATTTTAAGAAGGCTTGTACAGGGGACGAGACCGCTTAAAGCGATATCGCTAGCCCGGGATAAGGCGTAATGATTGGTCTCCATGCCAAAGACTAATGTATGCCATTTCAGGTAAGCGGGTCCACAGGTATAGTTCGTATATTGGTCTTCTTCAGGGATATGGTAGTTATCGTAGGAATCCTGCATATGAAGCAAGTACACTTTCTCCTTCAGGGTTGTCCAGGGCATATTCCCTATTTTTGTATCACCGAAATAATACGTCGCTAAATCCTCAAGCGTATGGACTTCATAAGGCCAACCTTCAAACTCTGCAGCCTTCTGCATTTCTTGTGCGACATATTGATGAACCTGTTCGTCCACGGCCCACCGGGTTGTATTGGCGGGGATGATGACTTCCATATCCCCTCGATCATATTTTGAGCCTGCTGTTTTACCGAGGCTGTGGAAATCGATCATCATATCAGGTGGAAATTCCTTGAAAAGCCCTCCCAATACAAGGCGTTCGGTCTTCGTAAGACTCGTCATTGAAGATCGAAACTCGTTAGAAACAAACCCTTCCGGATTCACTACGGGAAGTACAATGACCACTTGTGTCTTTCTTATTTCCTCTGCGTCGCTACTGCACAGGTAACGAATGATCTCAGGTCCCACAACACGGGCCCCCAATTCCTGGCCGTGCCTCCCTAATGTAATCACGGCAATCTGCTTATCTTCACTGGGTAGGGCCTCGTTCGTTATAAAGATTGCCGGGATGTCCCAATGATCGGGAGACCTACCAATAATTTCCTTACGAGCTACAGCCTTATTCTTTCCCACCCAATCATCCAACCACTGATGGATTTCTTTCAGCCCTTCTTCCCCCATCGGGATATGATCAAATACGGCCATTTCTATCCTCCCTTTCGCAAAACGGCTACACGGTTCTTCCCGTGAACAATCTCCAATCTCCCCTTTCGTATTTCAGAAAGAAAATACCCTCTACGAAAAACCTTGTCAATCCTCGTTTCTGTAAAAAGAGGAGTGATCTTTTGGGATGGAAAACGCATGTATGGAAGAAGCTCCCACGGTTTATCATTGGATTCCTGCTTGGTTAAATCTGAGAATTTTCTTCTAACATCTTATGCCCCCTCACCCTTCCCCTCTCCCCTGAGGGGAGAGGGAGGGGATAGAGGGAAAATTTCAAATTTGGCTACATTTCTATTCAGAAATTAAGTTTTCTTCCAGGATGATCTCGGTCATCCATTTGGCTGCCTTGCCCACAACCTCAGGGCAATGGATATCGTGGGCTCCGGCATTGTGGAATTTTTCATACTCCTGAGGGTCGGGAAGATAGTAGTAACGACCCAAAATTTTGTTCTGGATATTTCGGCAGACGACTGAGCCATATTCCTGGATGAACTTTTCCCGAAACTTTCTGGAGAGCTGGTGGGTCTTGAAACGGATGCCCTCGGGATCAGAGAAATTATTTCTCTCTCTCCCCACCAGCGAGCTTAAAACCAGGACGGCCCCTATATAGGCTCCACAACCACTGTCACCCGCCAACCCAGTTCCTCCTGCCAGGCCAGTGGCTGACTTAAAGACATCATCATTCCTAATCTCCAGGGTATCCTGGAGTGCGGCAATCACACATTGACTGCATCCCCTGTAGGTTTTCTCATATTCCTTGCCAAGTCTGTAGGCCTTTTCGGCCAATTCAACGATATTCGCCTTTTTTCTCATGCGTTTCTTCCTTTCTTTTTCTGAACTGATTCTGCTTCGGTTCCAACCATTGTATCTTCTCTTAAAGATCAAACCTATTTCTCTTCATCCCTTGCCGAAAGGGCAAACGGGAAAATGGCAGGGGTCGCAGTTTCTGCAGTAACCTCCGTGGCCGAGAAGGCAAATTTCTTTTCTGGTGAGCACTTGGCCGGCCAGAATTCTTGGGAAGAGGATATCAAACAAAGTGGCGCTGTGGTAAAAGACACAGGCTGGAAGGCCCAAAACGGGTTTTTCGCCGAGCATTCCATAGAGGAACATGGCTCCGGGGAGTACGGGTGTCCCATAGAATATGATTCTCGTTCCTGCTTTTCTGATTCCTGACCGGGTCAGATCGTCAGGGTCAACCGATAGCCCGCCCGTGACTAAAATGAGATCAACGGAGTCATTGTGAAGCTTGAGCAATGCCTGGGAGATTTGATGGGCATCATCTGGTACCACCTCTTTCTTCACCACTCGAGAGCCAAATTTATTAATCTTTTTGCCAACCCTGTCATCAAATCGGTCCTTGATTCTACCTCTATAGATTTCATTGCCTGTTATCACAACTCCCACATTCAGCTTCCTGTAAGGAAGTATTTCAAGCACCGGCCCTTCTTTCTTACACCGCGTCTCTACCTTTCGAATCTGTTTTTCCGGAGCCGTAAGCGAAATGATTCGGGTAGCTCCTACCGCCATCTCTGGGAAGCAGGGAGTGTGTCGATGAATAGTGGATAGAATAATATTTCTTGAGAGGTTGATCCGGTTTAGCAGAGGAAGATTGATCTGAAAGACCCCTTTTATCTGTGAGTAAAAAGTAACTTTCCCCTCAGAAGGTCCCTTGATCTCAATGTTTTTCCCTGCAAAAGCCCTACCCAAACGCAAGGCTGCATCATCTTCGTGGATGATTCCAGATTTGAGATCCATCACATAGATGTGTTCCTTGCCGATCTTTAAGAATTCCGGGATGTCTCCCTCCCGTATCCGATGGCCTCGCTTGAACCGGGGGCCCTTATATTTCCCGGGGATAATCTGGGTGACGTCGTGGCCGAGAACCATCCCAACAGCATCTTCTATTTTGATCTTTTTCATTACGGAAGTGGCCATAATCGATTAAATCTCCAGAAATTGACTCAGCCTATCCCAAATCTTAACTTCGTCCTTAACCTAAATCCGTCCCTAAAAAATCGGTCAGGTCTTTTTCTCTCAAAAGGCTCCTTTTCCACTTTTCAATAGAGGGGACAATATATGGTAAGAGCCTCATTGAATAGTAGGGAGGAAGCAAAGGCAATCCTACAAGGTCCCCGAAGACCACCAGCATAAACAGGTGGTCTAAGTAGCCTTTTTCCTTTCTGAATTCGAGATCCATTTCATGGACGGTCAGCCCATAGAGGATTTCCCTTAAGACTTTCGACCAGCCTTTGAGCTTCTTTGCCAGGAAAGGAAAGAAGGGTTTGGTCATCCATTTGCTCCGTAAATAGCCTTTAAATCCCTCCCAACCTCCCTTGCCTGCCCCCGGCAGGAAAAAGACGGTCAAAGGGAGGGGTAAATGACTTCCCCCTTTGGAAAAGGGGGATGAAGGGGGATTTTCATGGTTCGTGGGAGATGTACCTGTCATACGCAATTACCACAAAGGAAAGATACCCAAAAAGATACGGGTCATAAGGGCTAAGATAATGGCCACCGATAGAGTGAAAAGGACTGCCACCCATGCTCCCTTTTTACCAATTTCCTTCCAGAGGGCGGCAATCGTGGCCAAACAGGGAATGTAAAAGGTGACGAAGACAGTAAAGACCATGACCTGGGTTTTGGTCATCACGGTCAGAACCTGTGTGGTTCCCAAGGCCTGGGTAAGCATGATCAGGGATAGTTCCTTTCTCAGCAGGCCAAATATAAGCGTCGTTCCAACCGAGGTCGGCAGACCAAGGAGATGGGTGAGGGGAGACAGGGCCCAGTTGATATGTCTTTCGACACCTGCGTACTCCATGAGGGCAAGGAACACACTTCCAAGGATAAGAATGGGCCATGCGATCACAATGAATTCTCGTATCCGGTACCACGATTTCTTTAATGTGTTTCGTAGAGGGGGTAACTGATACGCAGGGATTTCCAAAATCAATCCAAGGCTTGCCTCCGGATAGGGGAAGAGGAGGGAGAGGATCTTCCCGGATACGGCCACGACCAAAATATTTAGAGCGAATATTGCTAAAGCAGCATTGGGGCTGATGAAAAAGGCGACCAGACCGAAAATGATGGTGATTCGAGCGGCACAGGGAATCATGGTCGTCAGGATGGAGACCATAAACCGATGTTGAGGGAACTCCAGAATTCGGGTCGCCATTACCGCGGGAACGCTGCACCCATATCCGAGGATAAAAGGGATGATCGATTTACCATGAAGACCGATCCGGTGCATGAAGACATCCATCAAAAACGCTGCTCTGGGGAGATATCCAATGTCCTCAAGGAGTGAGAGGCCAATGAGGAAAGGAACAAGATAAGGGAGAACAATGGCAATCCCTCCTGCAATTCCCTGCAGGACTCCCTTTGAAAGGAAAAGGGATAAGCTATCTTTTCCGAAAAAGGACTCCAGATGACCGATCCAGCCTTCAAAGAGCCCGATCAACGGTTCCTCAATATACCCACCGATTCCGAATATGAAATTAAAGAAGCCATAAAAGATTCCTGCCAGAATCAGGTAACCAACCCACTTATGCATGACCCAATGATCAATGGTAATTCGAACGTCCTTCTTAGGGGGATGGATCACAGCGGAGACCTTTTCAAACAGATTCATGGCCAGTGCATGACGCTCAGAAGAAATGACCTCATCCGATGGGACGCCATGAATCTGTTCCAACCTCTCCTGAAAAGATCTAACCTGGTTAGAGGAATGGTCGGCTTCTTTTATTTCTTTAACAAAAAATTCATCATTTTCGAGAAGTTTGACGGCAAGAAAACGGGAGGGAAGTTTTCCCTCGACTGGCCATTCCATCTGGAGAATAGAGACCAATTCACCGATGATGGCTTCAATGTCCTTGCTGAATTTGAGGACCTGGCCTTTTTTCTTTTCTTCTATAACGCTTACCACTTCTATGAAAAGTTCTTTTAATCCCTTGCCGGTTATGGTGATGGTTGGGACGACAGGTATACCGAGGACGTTTGAGAGTTTTTGGGCATCAATCTGGATTCCTTTCCTCTGGGCCTCATCCATCATATTCAGGCAGAGGATCATGGGAACTTCCAGCTCCAGAAGTTGAAGGGTCAGTTCCAGACTTCGGCAAAGCAGCGAGGCATCGACTACATTAATGATCACATCTACTTCTCCAGAAAGGAGATGTCTTCTTGCCTCGAGTTCTGCCGGATCTCCCGAAGTCAGTGAATACGTCCCCGGAAGATCGATGCACGTGCATATCAATCCATTGATATGCGTTTTCGTTTCGGTATATTTAACAGTCGTACCCGGGAAGTTGGAAGTGATGGCCTTGTATCCGGCGATACTGTTAAACAGAGTGCTCTTTCCACAATTGGGCTGGCCGGCCAAAGCAATCCTCATTCCATTTCCTCCACGATCACCTTGGAGGCGATTCCCCTTCCGAGAGCAACCTGGCTACTATGAATTTCAATGAGGATGGGTCCCCGAAGCGCTCCGTATCTCAATATCGTGATGATGTCCCCGGGGTGAATGCCCATCTGGCCAAGCCTCTGTCTTATCCTTTGGCCTCCCTGAATGTCGATCACCGTTGCTTTCTTATTCTCGTAAACCTGATCCAGAGTTGTCATGGTCCAACCTTCCGATTATGTCCGTTGACCTATCTCTTCGATCACTTTCTTGCAGAGGGCGACGTCCTCCTTTGGGGTTTCACTGCATACCCCTATGGCCCCAATCAGGCGGCCTTCATTCAAGATGGGCATGCCTCCAGGAATGGTGGTCAGGCGTTCATTCCAGTTCTGGACGTTAAACCCATATCCTGGAACTTTGGGGTCACCAAATTGAGAAACCTCGGCGCTCGGTATTCTGAAGGTAGCGGCTGTCCATGCTTTATCTCGGGCGATTTCTGCAGTAGGGATTGGGGCCCCATCCATACGGTGGAGAGCCACCAGCCAGCCTTTTTCATCCACGATAGCAATGCTGCAAACCTTGCCCGTCTCTTTAGCCTTAGAGACCGCAGTGCTGAGTATGGTTTTTGCAAGCCCTAGATTCATCTCCATAATGTAGTCCTCTCTCATTCATAAAGAGCAGTGACACCGGCCTGGCTGACGGAAGTGTCGCTAATGTCTCCCACGCCAGAGGGAACACCGCTGCAGCCAATGGCACCGATGACCTCATTTTCCTCGTCGGTAACCGGAATACCGCCAGGAATGAAGCAGAGCCGTCCCTTTCCCCTCCCGATCATCCCCATGGCATGATCACCCATGAGTTTTCCCATGTTACGGGGGTCGAGCCAGCGAGACCCCATCAGGGTGGGCATCTTAAAGGCAACGGCAGTCCACGCTTTCTCAATCGCAATATCGGTCGTAGCCATGGCTGCTCCATCCATGCGGTGAACGGCAATGACTGCGCCCGCTTTGTCTACAACGGCAATGCTGCATGAAAAACCAGCAATATCCTTTGCCCATCTCTCAGCAGCCTCCAGCATCTTTAGAGCGAGTTCTAAGGTCAATTCCTTCATATAAGGGGCTCCTATTCGAAAAGATCATCCGTGGCAATGACGTCGACACCGCTCTTTAGTAAGTTAGGTAAAATGACTTGACCTACCTTAACCGGAGGCTTTGCCTTCAGGCGAACCAAGATGAGGGTTGCCTCTTTCAGCCTCGATTTCAATATAGGCCGATTGGTTCTTACCGGAAGAAGGGGGCGACGACTCTTCTCGGTACGGATCGTGGCGGTGAGGATTCGGACCGGATTGCGATATTCCTCCAACACGTATTGCCGCCCTTCTTTGCATTTGTAACCTGTGATCTTCACCACGTCTCCATGATGGTCGATCCGGAGTGTGGTCCTACAACCGAGAGGACAGCCGATACAAACGATCTTTTCCTCAACCATTTTACCTCCTTTTTGAACCCTCAATGGATAGTTCAACTGGGTCATCCTTCAACTGCTGCAATTGGCTAGGGGAGAGATCGATCTTGAGCATCTCGCCAGGCTTCACCACCCTTAGGGACTTCGAAAAGATATCCCCGACCTTCAGTGTAACATTCTCTTCCATGTCCTTTACCCTCGCATATAGGGTGACATCGTGTTGAGCGCTGATGCTCTGTGGAACAACGTAACGAATATTTCTGCCGGGCTTAAGCATTTTCTTTTCCTTCTCCGTTTCTTCTTTTTTCGCAAACCTGGCAGCCGAGGCCCCTGCTATTTCGGCCTCCCAGGAGACTTCATCCACCAGATCATGGACGTGAACCACGTTGCCACCGGCAAAGATTCCCGAGACATTCGTTTCCCTCCATTGATCCACCACAGGCCCTCCGGTCAAAGGATCGAGGGCTACTCCGGCCATTCTGGAAAGCTCGTTCTCAGGGATTAACCCGATCGATAGGAGTAACGTATCGCACTCGATCATTTGCTCGGTTTCGTTAACAGGTTTTTTATCTTTGTTCACCTTTACGATGGTGACCGCTTCCAGACGCTGTTGCCCATGAATCTTGGTGACCGTATGCTCGAGAAGAAGAGGGATATGAAAATCATGCAGACACTGGACCTCATTTCTGGTTAGGCCTCCGATATAGGGAAGGATCTCCACCACTGCTTTCACCTCGACACCTTCAAGCGTCAGACGGCGAGCCATGATCATGCCGATATCACCGGAGCCCAGGATGACAACCTTTCTCCCGGGGATCCATCCTTCTACGTTGACGAATCTTTGGGCTGTCCCGGCGGTGAAGATGCCTGCGGGCCGGCTACCGGGGACATTCAATTGCCCCCGGCTGCGCTCACGGCAGCCCATCGCAAGGACGACCGATTTAGGCTTCAGGCGGAGAACCCCTTCGCGATTGTTCACAGCGGTAATCTGTCGGTCAGGAGATATTTGCGTGACCATGGTTTCCAGGAGCACCTGAATGCCTACATCTTTGACCTTCTCCGCAAAGCGGTGGCCATATTCCGGGCCCGTCAGGTCTTGGTCGAAATAGAATAAGCCGAAGCCGTTGTGCACGCACTGATGCAAAAGCCCACCCAGCTGCTCCTGGCGCTCGAGGATGAGGACGTGCTCTGCTCCTTCTTCCCTAGCCCTGATCGCAGCCGCCATTCCCGCAGGGCCAGAACCGATGACTGCCACATCCATGTCTGAGAGTTTCATAGTTGTGCCTCAAGTAACTCTTTTGATTTATAGAGGAGCAAACGAGACTCGTGACCTTTCTTCGTTATCTTTTCCTCTGACAGCCCGAGTTCTCTCGCCAGTATTTTGACGACTCGGGGTGTGCAAAATCCTCCCTGGCATCTTCCCATTCCAGGCCT
>Ga0209592_1000055_pt1 | contig 26759 bp, 23 predicted proteins | sample PPLLak2March2015_2_FD_187251 | JGI IMG/M metagenome (GOLD analysis project Ga0209592, IMG submission 187251) | Freshwater sediment microbial communities from Prairie Pothole Lake near Jamestown, North Dakota, USA - PPLs Lake P8 Core (3) Depth... | ecosystem: Environmental > Aquatic > Freshwater... | reverse complement strand
CAGACCTCGCATTCCTCACTTCATCTTCCGGATGCGGACCTCGATTTCTTTAGTGTCTTTCAACAACTCGACGAGCCTGGAAGGGTCGGAGTCCCCGTAGTGATAGGGATAAAGGATTTTGGGTTTGAAAGCCTTGGCGGCATCGGCGACCATTTCCGGTGTCATGGTAAAGGGGAAGTTCATCGGGAGAAAAGCGACGTCGATGTCCTTCAGTTCTTTCATCTCCGGGATATTTTCCGTATCGCCGGCCACATAAATCTTCTTGTCGCCGAAGGTGATGACGTAACCGTTTCCAGCGCCTTTGGGGTGAAAGGGAGTTCCGTCGCCACGTTTGTGGACCATGTTGTAGGCTGCAATGGCCTCTATCCTCAACCCCGCGATGGATCTGACATCTCCATGATTCATCACAATCCCGCCCTCAACCTTTTTTGCCAGGGTATTGGTTAATATCATCACGGTCTTTTCTGTTCGAAGGAGAGTCAAGACTTTCGGGTCAAAATGGTCACCGTGATCATGGGTGATCAGAATGATGTCAGCTTTCGGCAACCTGGCATAATCAGCCATCTGACCGTACGGATCGACATGAATGACTTTCCCTCCAAAGGTAAACAGCAATGTACCGTGCCCTATAAATGTAATCCTCAAGTCGCCGGTAGAGGTTTTGATCACATCCGTTTCAAATTTTTCTTGCGCACCGGCTACCATCCCCTAGACCATAACGGTAACAATGACCGACATCGTTAACATCTTCATATCCTACCTCCACAGGAATTCTTGATTGAGGCAATATATCACAAAGAGGCCGATATCATCAAGTTTCTGGTAGATGTAGACAAATAGTAACTAACAAGTCATCAATAAATTACTTTTGAACCAACGTTCCCCTAATCCCCTACCGCCGCTTCCTGCCTGCGGCAGCCGAGTATCCGACACGCCAGATTTCAATAGATAAGCAAGGCAAGGTTTGTAAAACAGATCCCAGTTAAGGCCTCTCTTCTTCATAGAGAAGGAGAAGTCGGAGAGAGCTGAGTTGTACTATTTTGACTTTTTGGATTTCTTGGAGAGGAGTGAAGACCCTTAGCACTTTTTTCTCCTCGGAATAATTTCTCATCAATCCCAAAGCCAGAGTATCATCGTTCTCATCCTTCAACCCTATAAGAAGACCGTTAATCCTTAAAGCCCAATCAAGAGGGAGGAGGGCCCCGCTCGGGTCAAGGACTTCTCCTTCTATTTGAACTCCTTCAGTAGCTAATTCCTGGACGGCAGAATACTTAAAATAGTTTCGAAACTTGTTTGTTCTATTCGTTCGTCGCTCTTCTATAGACTTTGCTCTGACCTGTTCGGATAAAGGCAGACGAAAGATTTTGTAAAGGGCGTTTTCCTTATATTGTTCTAAGATGGGCTCTATTTCGTCATCTTTTTGTAAAGCAAGGATGAAACGCGGGCATACCAGATCAATTTTTTCCCTTTTCAATTCTCTCCCCCCTTCGCCCGAAACGAACCCGGTTGTATCCACTAAGATCACATCAGGTCCATAGGAAGTCACCTTGTCCACCATCCTCTTTACACCTTTGAGATGGATCGGAAAATGCCCCTCCGGTGTTGTAGAGCCGACAAAGAAGATTTCTGGCGGTGATAGGATGACTTCCCAATCGGGATGCGATTTGAATACAGAGAGACCAATCGTGGCGGGAGGGCCGAGAAAAGATTGACCAATGTCTGCATCAACAAGTCCAACCTTTAACCCTCGTCGGCAAAGGTGTGAGATTAAGAATTGGGCAAGGGTGCTCTTTCCTGTATCGGTTGCTCCGAGAAGAATCGCAATACCTTTTCCTTCCTCCAGAACATCTAGTAATTCGAACCACTCTTTTGGAGCCGAAATTTCCATGGATTTAGGGATCTCTAAACTAAATCATCCTATTTATCTAAATCAGAGATGTCAAGAAGAGCGAATCGGTGACAAGGGGATTCATTTTCTGAATAGAAATTTTATTCGGCGATACCAGGACAGAATTCTTTTTGGCAGCGATGCCATCGTCAGCGAGCCCGAGAAGGTTCAATCGGCACTGAAATTTCTTGAAAGATTTTTGTGGAGCGAAGAAATATTTGTTAAGTTAGTCAATGGAAATTACCTGACCTTTCATCAGGCTTCAAACAGAACGTAGAGATACTTTGCACCCCTGCCTACCAAAAGCAGGCAAGGCGGGGAGCTCGGCCATATGAAGGATGATATAACAAAGGAGGGAATGCCTCTTAGCTTTGGGTTTTAGCTCGCCACGTGATACCGCCTAATTTCCGGTTCAGCTGCGAGGAGGTTGGGTAGCGTGATCAGGGCGTCTTTGAAGTGCTTTGCGCATTGAAAGTGTAACCTTTTGTGTCTAACCTGCGTCTATACAGTCAGAAAGGCTTCATAACTCTTAAAAAACAATAAGGAGGAAAGACAGAATGGATAATAAGCAAAAGACAAAACATGAAAAGATGTTTCAAGAAGGCGATTTTTCCTTCCCTTTCGAAAAATGCGAGAAAATGGCTGAAATCATAAGAACTTATTGCGCAGGGGAAAGTCGTATGGCTGACTGCTGCTCTATGATGAAGAAAATGATGGGATGTGGTGAGGGAGAACAGACGACAAGGAAGAAAGAGCAGGCTGAAGAAAAAGACCTCTAAGATTGCCGGCAGGTCCAGAATTGGATCATTTCGAAAATTCAAGGACCATCCACCTTCAATTCCCGTTGTGAACTTTCATTAGCATTGGTTTGGTGGAGCATGTCTTGCAAAGTGACCTCGGGGTGATGGTACCGCTGGTATTTCAGGGTTTTCCTGCCGTACTGAATGGCTTCCTGGGGGCACCACTGAATGCAGGCTAGGCATTGTTCGCACCGGTGAAGCCATGTCGGCTTTTCATCGATCATCTCGATATTGTTGGCTGGACAGACTTTCGAGCAGATTCCACAGCGATTGCATTTATCGTCCACCCAGAAATTCTTATCCAATTTGTGAACAGACCGAAGAGACATCTTATAGAACCAGGTAAACAGGATATTCAGCCAAAAAGGTCCCCTATCCACCCTTTGCCGCTCGCTCCGAAGGATAGCTCCAGCGATCGCCTTCAACTTTCGCTGTGCTTCTCCGAAGAGCCGCTGCTGTCTGTCAATCGGACCAGGGCCACCCCAAGGGATGTAATTTGAGGGCAGAACAATTGAATGGCCGAGAGCAAGCGACATTTTACGGGTTGACATTAACTTCTGAAGCTGCAGCAGGGTGGCGGCCACCTGGCCGGCATTAACGGCCAAGGCGAACAGGTACGTTCCGGGCTTGACCCGAAGATGACTGATAAACTGGATGACACGACTGGGCAAACCCCAGATGTGCACCGGGAAAATGATACCTACCCGGTCAGCCTCCACCTCAAAACCTTCTGATAAGTAGGGCATAGAGTGGAGGGTGGCCTCCTTTAATTCCAGTGCTAACTGACGCGCGATCCATAGTGAATTACCCGTTCCAGTATAAACATACAACTGCATCTTCATGAACAGCCTTCCATTTAAAATAGCGACGTGGTTTCAGCAAGCCAAATTTCGCAGAACCTTGTTGAAATCATGGATATTTTCTTAAATATGGCCCGGCTGACTAGCCTTCTTGGGCTGGAAAGCGACCGTAAAGGTCGTTCCACCGGAATCAGCACACTCCCTCGCATTCTTTACGTGGGGGCACTTGGAAATATCTCCTGGGCAGAGATCCTGATCCGTCGGGATGTGAACACACCGCTTGCTTGTCATGGACAGGTCAAAGTCAAAACGTTGTCCATAGACCTTCATTCGAAGCAGGTCCAGCCCCTTACCTCCGGCTCCAAAGTCATAGGGCTTTTTCGAAGCATACAGTTCTGTTTCCTTGGTGTGGAAGAGCCCATCGAAGACATACGCCTGATTCTCTTTTGTAATGCCAACTCCATAATCCGTGATATGGAGCACGACCTTTGCATGCTTTTGCTCGACCACTAAGCGAATCAGTCCACCCTCGGGTGTATTTTCTATTGCATTCCTGAGGAGGCCCTCCACTACATTTTGTAGAATGAGGGGATCGATGAAGACGAAAAGATCATTCTTGCCCTCCACCTGAAATCGAATATTTCTGTGACTCGATAACTGTTTGACCCTTTCCAACACATCCAGAACAAACGGGAAAAGATTGATGGATTGGAATTCCTCCGTGCTCCCAGACAGATATTGATTGAGCCATGCCTTGAGGGCATTGAAGTGGGACCGGACATCCGGTGGCATGTCCGGTAGGTCCTCTATCCGTTGCCAGAGCCTATCGAGGTTGTCCAGGGCGACACCTGCCTCGAGTTCCTGTGAGATTCTGAATATTTCATCTGTCTCTCCGGAAATATCTGAAATCCTCTCCAGGTTTCGCTCCAGGATTTCCATGGTGTTCTGAAGATTCGTATCGGTGAGTAAGCGTTTCAATTTCCGTTTTAGGAGCCGGATGTTCCCATGGATCACGGCGAGGGGGGTCCTAAGTTCATGGGAAATATGATTGACAGCCTTTGTCTTTGCCCTGTTTAACTGTTCGAGTTCACGGTGGGATTTTACAAGCGCCTCATGGGCTTGAATGCGTTCGGTAATGTCATCGAGGGTTACAATATATTCCCCCGTGGTGAGTCTGACAGGGATGAAATGGATGACCTTTTGTGTTCCATCTTTACAGGTCACTGGAAGCGTTCTGGGGACTTTCTCGCCTGGTTTCGTGCTTGTCAGGTAGTCGATCCAGGTCGAGATCACTTCTTTCCTGGACGTCGGGTCAGGAAAGGCCTTTCTAAACCATTCGAAGCTGTTTGGCACATCATCCAGACTATAACCGAACAACTCCTTGAATTTTGGGTTGATATACTCAAAGCCCCCTTCCTTGTCAATCATGATGATGCCGAAGGGTGCATTTTCTGAGAGAGTTCGAAATCTGTTTCGCTCATTTCGCATCACTTCTTCGGCCACTTTCCGTTCTGTCACATCTCTTAAATAGACGAGATATTCGGGTGTGCCCCGGTAGACAATGCTTGTGGCCGAGACTTCGATATAGATGACCCTTCCATCCTTCGTCATGCCTTTAAACTCGTATCGAACAGGGACAAGCTCTCCCCTCTGTCTCCGCTGATTGAACGTCAGGACCATGTCCCGATCATCCGGGTGGACCACCAGGATGACAGGTTTGCCAATAACGTCTTCCCGCCTGTCGTAACCAAAAATCTCCACAAATCTTCTGTTAACATACTGAATCTTGTCACCCCGGATGATGGCGACCCCGTCGTTGGAATGTTCGATGGCCGTCCTGTAACGTTCTTCGCTTTCGGCAAGAGCCTCCTCGGCCATTTTTCGGTTCGTAATGTCCATCATGGTCCCCTCGTAGTAGAGGGGTTTGCCCTGGTCATCCTTTACGAGCCTCACGTTTACTGAGATCCACTGAAGGCTCCCATCCCTTCGGTGCATTTTGGCTTCGTGGTTCTGAACGGCAGTTTTCTCAAAGAGAAGATTGATTAAGCCGTGGTGATCCTCAGGGTTGACATACATGCTTGCTATGTTTTTTCCGTCCTTCATCAGCGCTTCAGGTGAATCATACCCATGGATATGTGAAAGAGATGGATTGGCGCTTATGAAACGGCCATCCGGGCCAATCTGGAAAATACCTTCCATGGCGTTCTCATAGATATTCTTGTACTTTTCCTCCGTCTGTCTTAAGATCGCCGCAAGCCGCTTCCGTTCAGTAATGTCCCGGACATAGAGAGCGATCCTCTGAACCTCCGATCCATCCTCCAGGACGGGATAGAGGCTATTTTCGAATACCTTCTCTTCGAGCTTACCTTCGAATCGTACTGGTTTTCGTGTCTCCAGGACCGTTTTTACCTTTTCTTTGCCGCTCCTGATACGATCACTGGGAATAAGGTCATAGATCGATGCCCCTGGCAGCTGCTCCACGGGTACACCGTAAAGACGGGCTGCATTCTTGTTGGCTACGAGGATGATCCCTTCGCGATCCATCAAGAGCGCAACTTCTTCGGTGGCATTGAAGAGATCAAGGAAGATTTCTTCCGCTCGTTTCCGGTCTCCCTCGCAATGCTCCAGGTCTGCGATCCTCTGGCGGAGGGATTCCATCTCTTTGATGAAAGCTTTCTCTTTTTCGTCCCTGTCAACCATCATGTATTCCCACGTCTAAAGTATATATTATTATAAGATTTCTTCAAATTTTCTTTTCCTCCCCTTGACCCTCAGGTCGAATTTTTCTTATATTTAGACGTCAAAAAAATTCTTTCAGAATTTCGCTTTCGCGATGGAAGCCATGGAGACTGTGCCGGTGAAGGAGAATGAATGCAGAATTAGAAACTTTCAGTTGCGCCTTCAGGAGATGGGTTTGGATGGGGCCTTCATCCTCCAGAACGCAGACCTCTTCTATTTTTCGGGGACAATCCAGTCTTCTGTTCTCTTTATTCCCCAGCAGGGAGAGCCGGTCCTCATGGTCCAAAAGGGCTTCGAGAGGGCCCGACAGGAATCTCCCTTAAAACACGTCGTCCCGGTGATCGGAAGAACCCAAGTCAAGAAGGTCCTGAAAGATTGTGGTTTCTTGGATCTCAAGAAGATTGGCTTGGAGATGGACATCCTTCCAGTAAACCTCTACTCCCGGTATCAGCAGACCTTCCCGGAATATGAGTGGTTGGATGTATCCGGCGCCATTCTGAGGCTTCGGATGATTAAGACTCCCTATGAAGTCGAACAGATTCGAAGCGCTGCCGGAATTCTTCATAAAGGATACATGGGGATCCGGGAGATCATTCGAGAAGGAATGACAGAGCTTGAGATCGATGGTCATCTCGCCTTGATCGCCCGGCGAGAAGGTCATATGGGGATTCTGAGAATGCGCGGGTGGAACCAGGAAATGACGTATGCCCATGTCCTTTCTGGTGAGAGCGGTGCGACCATCTCCTTCCTCGACAGCCCTCACGGTGGGAAAGGCAATACACCGGCGATGGCTCAGGGTGCAAGTTTTCGCAGGATTGGGAGGAACGAACCCATTGGAATTGATTACGGCATTGGGATCAATGGCTATGTTGCAGATCAGTTCCGGACATTAGTCATTGGCGATCTCCCGGATGAGCTGATGAAGGCCCACGACTTTTCCGTAGAGATCCATTCCCTCTTCGTCAAAGAGGCAAGACCTGGCGTCTCCTGTTCGGACCTTTACCGTCTCGCTTTGAAGAAGGCTGAAAAAACGGGCTTTGGACAATACTTCAATGGCTATGGAGAGGGAAAGGTGAGATTTGTGGGTCACGGACTTGGTCTGGAGATTGATGAATACCCCATCCTCGCTCCACGATTTAACCAGAGGCTCGAACCCGGAATGGTCATTGCATTAGAGCCCATGTTCGTTTTCCCGGGCAAAGGGATCGTCGGTTTAGAAGACGATTACCTTGTTACGGCGACAGGAGTGGAAAGGCTCACCCTCACGGATCAAACCGTGATAAAACTGTAACCCAAAATAGGGGACGTTGATTCAGCGGTTACTCCCATCCCCACTTCCGAAAAACAGCATGACATTCCGGTCTCTTTAAAAATTCCAAGAACTTCCTGGCAGATTTTCTCTAATGGGTTGTCCTTAGTTAGTTCTTTACGATTTCAAAGGGATTAGGATAGCAGCATTTGGATTTATTGATAAGATTTCTCCGTCCTCCCCCCATGGTGGGAGGACGGAGAAAGGTTTGCTAAAGGGCTCTCATGAATACTACGAGGTCTTTTTTCTCTTGATCGGTGAGCTTGAGTTCAAGGATCAGATTGAAAAACTCCACCGTATCCTCCAGTGTGAGCAGTCTCCCATCATGTAAATAGGGAGGCGAATCCTTGATGCCACGCAATGGGAAGGTCTTGATAGGACCGTCGGCCGAGGCATATCGCCCATTGATCATTTTGGGCTTGTAAAAGCGCTCGACTTTAAGGTTATGCATGAGGTTGTCCGTATAGTAAGGAGCTGGATGGCAGCTCCCACAACCACCCTTTCCAAAAAAGAGGACCTGCCCACGCTTTTCCGATTCGGTGGCCTTTCTTGGATCTAACTTACCCTCAATGCCAAGCTTGGGAGCCGGTGGAAAATCGAGAAGGGCTTGAAACTCGGCCATGAAATGGACCTGACTTCCTCTTTCAAGAATATTGGCACCCTTTTTCGTGGCGATCACCGGATCACCATCGAAATAAGCAGCTCGCTGCTCAAATTCGGTGAAGTCTTCAACCGACTTTAGCGCTCGCTGGGAACCGAAAAGTCGCTGGATATTCACTCCACGAAGGGGGGGTGTGTCGAGACGATGGCGGAACTCCTGGGGGCGAATATCTCCCACTAAATGGGTAGCAGCATTCGTGTGCCCGTTGGCATGACAGTCAAAGCAGACCACGCCCCGGCTCGGGCGCTCGGAACGTCGGTCTTCAGTCTGGTTGAACTGCTGCTGGGGGAAGGGTGTCAGGAGCAACCTCAGGCCCTCAATCTGCTTGGGGTTCAGAATTCCATTAAAGAGATCGTAATAATTATCAATGGTCACCAGTTTGCCCTTGGAAACGTCGCCTAAATCAGGGCGTGTGGTCAAATAGATGGGTGCCGGGAATTCGGGCAGAAAGTGGTCTGGCAGATCAAAATCGAGGTCGAAGCGAGTAAGGTCACGGCCTTCCTGTCTCTTGATCTCTTCAATATGGAACTTAGGGAAAACCATACCTCCTTCCGGATGGTTCGGGTGGGGGAGGGGATAAAAGCCGGCTGGAAATAAGTCGTTCGATTTGATTTCTTCTGGACTCGTCGATGCCAGTTTCTCCCAGGTCATATCCTTGGGGAGTCTGACCCTAACACCTTCCTGGATAGGTTTCCCGAGGGACATCGTCATGCCCGTGGCCGGACGGTTGCCCAAATCATACCGTTCGCCGAGGAGATCCATGTGTCGCTTCATCACCGCAGGTTTTGCAGCCTTCATCCGCGTCATGATCGCTTCAAAACCTTCCTTGATCACAACGGGCGAATAACTGGTTTCCCCCCTTAGGGGAGGCTGCGCAAACGTCGAGATTGCCAAAACAATTAACACCGAAAAGACACCTGTCAATCCAATCCATTTTGCCTTTTTCAACATAGATAGTTCCCTCCTTTTCTTTGGATTTTATTCATTCGGTTAGATCAAACGATCCATTCTCTGCTGTTTTCTAATTCGGAATTGTTCCGAACGACATTTCAAAAAACATTACTGCATTTTTTCTTCTGCCAACGAGTCTTCTGCCTAAGTGGTTAAGTGGAATAGGGAGAGAGTTTCTTTCTGCACTTCTGGCAGTAGCCGTAATACTCCAACCTGGTATCAGTCACCCAGAACTTGGTTTTCCTGGTTACCTCTCTTGAATCGATGACAACAGGGGTCTTGTAATCTATGATCCCGTGACACTCTTTACAGACTAAATTGATGTGGTCTGTGACGTTTCCCTCATATCGGTTTTCCATTTTGTCAAATTCTAGCATCTTGATAATTCCATGTTTGGAAAGCTCATTGAGAGTAAAGTAGACTGTGGATAAGCTTAACCCGCTGGTTCTTCTCTTTGCTTCATTATAGATCAGGCTTGCGCTGGGGTGGAGAATTTTTTTTTCGATGAGGACGTCAATGATCGCAAGCCGTTGAGGGGTGAGCTTTAGGCCCTTCTCCCTCATCTTCTTGTCATGGCCTCTTTCATCATTTGAGCCAATTCGGAACCATTCCAGATAAAAAAATCTTATCTTGCCTTTCCTCTTTTGTCAAGTGGCCCCGTTTCCCGACCCCTTCCATAGAGCCAAAGGTGAAAAAAGGCCGAGGAGAGACGACTTACTGCCCCCTTTGTCCATGAGCTTCTTTTCATGCATTCATCTTGACCCATTCGGCGGCACCAAGCCCCGCCCTTTAGGGCGGGATGCAAGGCGCCGCTCAGGGTCAACCCTGAGCCCCTCGGCTGTAACTCGGGGCCTTGAGTTTGTCGAAAGGCAAGCCCCAGCAGCTTGTCCTGAGCGCTGTCGAAGGATTATGCTGGAGAGTCGAAGGGTTGACGGAGATAAGTTGTGTAAGCTATTATTTTTCTGTCATGCATAAATGAATACTTCTTGGCGGCGCCCTGTTTTTCAGTGCTGCCCTCCATGCTTTCCTTGCCATCTTCGCCAATTATGCGTAAGAGGGCGTCCTTCGGTAAGGCAGGACTCCCCTCGCAAGCTCAGGGCCATCATTTCTCCGAGATTCTTCGTGCTCGGTCGGAGGCCTTGAGCAAGCAAAAGGGGCACCCACTTTAGGTGGTGTGCCCCTAAGCGCATCGAAATGGCTCCCCTTTGTAGACTCATTTCGAACGTTTATCTCGAGCCCAACACCGATACTCTGTCTCCCAGACTCTCTTCGAGCGGACGATGTTTGTGGCGGAGAGGCCGGGGGTGTGGGGACCGAGGAGTGCTTCCAGTGCGGGCATCATGTCGCCGGTGGAGACATCCTTCAGGTAGAGGACGGGCAGGAGAGTGTCGATGGTGGGGACACGGCGCAGGTAGCGGGGGAGGATGACATTTATCCCCGTCCACCAGATTTGGTTATAACTCTATAAATATCAAGTGGTTAACCTCAATTAAACTTTTTCAATTTTTTTTCTTGACAAGTTTTTCATTCCCTTTTATAATTATTTTGTAGCTATTTTATAAATAATAAATAATTATTTACTTTTAGTTAACTTGTAATTATTAAACCTTTGAGGGATGGTATGATACAAAGAAAAGAACCTAACCTTGAATTCCTGCCTTCTTCGATTAATGTACACAACAAGTCCAAGTTCGAGGTCTACGGCGAAGAGATGATTGAGAAAGAGGTCAAACAGAGCGGGAATAGCGGGCGGGTCTATCTTCCCCCCGAGTGGATAGGAAAGCATGTTAAGATCATCCGCATCGAATAAATCAAGAGAGGTGCGAGGGATCAAGCTACGGAAGTTGATGGCCAAGGACATTCCTCAGATTATTGCCATTCACGGTGCCATCACCAAGAAGAAAGCCCACCGGAGATGGGTCCAGCAGACGGTGAAGGATCACCTTCGGAAGCAGGAAGGGGTCGGTTTTGTTGCCGAAAAAGAAGGACAGGTGGTCGGGTTCATTATCGGTGAGATAAAAGGAGAGGGATTTGGTCTGGAGAAGAGCGGGTGGCTCGAGGTGGTCACGGTTCATCCCCGTCATATGGGGATGGGCATTGGCCACGCCATGGCCGGCAAACTCTTCGACTATTTTAGAAGAAGGGGAATCCGCGATGTCCATACCTCTGTGCTATGGGACGCGGTCGATATGCTCTCCTTTTTCAAGTCCCTCGGGTTTGATCGGTCAACTTTTATTAACCTCATTAAACATGTTGATCAGAATTCAATTCACTTTTCCTCTTGACAGGAGGATTATGGTCTTGGTATGTAAACGCACGTGAAAATATGAACAACCTGCGCGGCTGAAGGCCATGGCCGCAGAGATACCTAAAGGGGCTAAAAAATGAGGTACGCAGAGACAGGGTATAATTTAGAAATTGATCTATCCCGAGGAAACATTGAGAGGGTAGAAACTGACCCAAAATTAACCGAACTTCATCTTGGGGGTCTAGGTACTAACGCCAAGATATTATGGGATAGGGTTCCCCCTGAGACTGAACCCTTTTCCCCTGATAATCTACTCATATTTGCCGCTGGTCTTTTAGTTGGCACACCTGCTGTCGGCTGTAATCGTACCATTGTTACTACCTATTCTCCTCAGACTTTGTTAATGGCGTATTCAATGATGGGGGGATTTTGGGCACCAGAATTGAAGTATGCCGGTTATGACAGAGTAATTTTTCGCGGCAAGTCCCCAAATCTGATTTATTTGTGGATAAACAATGACAAAGTAGAAATACGTGATGCCAGTCATCTCTGTGGTAAAGGCGCTGTTGAAACTGAAGAACTTATTCGACAGGAGTTGAAGGAGCCGAAAGCCCAAGTGGCTGCTATCGGCCTGGCCGGTGAAAATAGGGTCTATATGGCAAGCATCGAACAGGGCAGGTCCAGTGCCAGCCGACTCGGAATAGGCGCCGTTATGGGAGACAAAGGGATAAAGGCGATAGCTGTTCGTGGAACAAAGGACATCAATATTGCCCGACCGGATCAATTTATGGAGCTTTGCAACGAAGTGTTGAAATATATACCGGTCCGGGACAAAAAGCCAGTTCCGGGGGTAATGCCCATTTTAGCCGGGCTTGGGTCACCGGCAGAGATGAAACTCGTTGATGAGGAGTGGCACACCCAGAATTTCATGTGGGGAAATTCCCGCACTCGGAAAAAAGATTATTGGAATAAGGAAATCGAAGAGAAGTGGAAGGAGACTCAGGAAAATGTGAGGACGCGGTTAATAAGCTGCTATAACTGTCCGATGAAATGCGCGGCAACAATTTCCGTCCCAGGAATTTCAACATACATGATGAAATGCTTCTCGAAACTTACTTATACAATGGCGGCCTTTTCAGACCTGGATTTTGGTTTTAGAATCGCTCAGCGTGCTACGGAGTATGGAGTGGACGGATTCTCAACCCCGCAAGTTATGGCCTTCGGCCTTGAGCTTTACGAAGCCGGCATTTTGACTGACCAGGACATGGCAGGAATGCCGTCCGATAACGAGGGGAGATTTTACTGGTTACTTGACAGAATTGTTCGGCGAGAAGGGATTGGAGATATTTTGGCCAATGGCACTTATTGGGCGGCCCAACAGATTGGCAAGGGGGCAGAGGCGTACGCTCATAATAACATCAAGAAACATGAGCAGCTGCCTCTCAAGCTGGGAATGCTGAATCCCGTTTATTTCCTTATGTATTCTACCGGCGAGAAGGCAAACATTACCCAAATTGAAGGGAATTTCCCACAGGCGCCTTTTCCTACGATGGAGGAGAGAGAAGATTTTGTAAAGGATTGGATCCAGGTTCCTGATGAAAAGTTTAAGAAATATTTGCTGGACTGGGAACCACGCGGAGAACGCTCAAATCCATATTACCCAACTATTGAAATGTCCTGTGAAATTGTTGATTGGCAAGAGAAGATGCACTACATTGATGACGCCCTCGGGATGTGCGCCGGTTTGTCGTCATTTCCTCTGAAGCCCCCCTATCATATACACAATTACCCGGCTTTTATCTCATCAGCGACCGGGATCGATATTGATGAAGCCGGACTAACGCAAATAACCAAGAGGAACCGAACTCTACTTAGAGCCGTTAATGTAAGAAGAGGCTTAAGAAGAATTGATGAGAAGCCACCTGAGGACCATTGGAAGAAAAGATTTCCCGAGCTTGAAGAAAAGCTCTTAGATGCATATTACAAATTTAAGGGGTGGAATAATGATGGTATTCCTACGAAAGAGACCCTGCACGAATTAGGTATGGATTACGTTAGCGAAGATTTAGAACAGAGAGGGATACTAAAAAATGAGCAAGGTTAAGAAGAAAGTCAAGGTAATCAAGATCGATGTTGATAAATGCAATGGTTGCCGGGCATGCGAGGTAGCCTGCTCCGCATTTCACGCCAAACCGAAATATAGCAGCAATAATCCAGCCAGGTCTCGTATTCGGCTGATTCGTGAACCACTAAAAGACAAATATCTTCCTGTATACGCGGGTGAGTATGCTAAAGCCGAATGTACTGGCAAAGACAAATATGTGATTGACGGAAAGGAATACGACGAGTGCGACTTCTGCAGGGCTTCCTGCCCATCCAGGGATCTTTTCAAAGAACCCGATTCCGGTCTCCCTCTCAAATGCGATATGTGCGAAGACGATCCGCCCCAAGAAAAGCCCTTGTGCGTTCAATGGTGCTTAAATGATGCCCTGACTTACGAAGAAAGGGAAGAGGAAGTAGAAGAGGAAGTGAAGCTGGAGGACGTGGAGATAGGGTTGGAATCAATGGTAGACAAATATGGATTGCAGAAGGTAATGGATACCGTTGCCCGAATGGCAAAGAAGGAATAAAAGAGCTCTGAAAAACTTTTTTTCGCTCTCTGATTACGCAGATTCAAAAAACGATTTCACAGATTTTTCTTTAGTTTCAATGGCCTTTAATCTGTGTAATCGGCTCATAATCGGTGGAATCAGAGATTTAAAAGAAGAGGATTGAAAAAGATAATGGAGACTGTAGCCCTAGCCCCCTTCAAAGTGGTAATAGATGGCATAAAAGAGGCAGGTGGAGAAGCCTTCAAATTCTGCTATCAATGCGGAAAATGCGATACGGCGTGCCCTTGGAATCGTGTAAGAAGATTTTTTCTTCGCAGAATGATCCATCAGGCACAATTAGGCGTGGTTCCTTTCGAATCCGAAGACATATGGCTATGTGCCACCTGCCGTAGGTGTGTTCAGCAGTGCCCCAGAGGCGTAGAAATAATCGACGTTGTCAGGGCTATGCGCAGGCTGTTGGTGCCAGACGGTGTCGTTCCTGCTAGCATCCCTAATCTTCGGGGTGTAATGACAAGCTATGCCAGTGTAGGTAATCCGTGGGGACAAGAACCGAAGGACCGGGCAAATTGGGCTAAAGGCCTGGGGGTAAAGGAGTTCGGCGAGGACACTGAGCTACTATATTTCCCCTGCTGCTATCCCAGCTATGACCCAAGATTAAGAAAGGTAGCTGCTGCCACAGCCAATATCCTTAACAGGGCAGGGGTAGATTTTGGGATACTGGGTCCCAAGGAGAGTTGCTGTGGTGAGAGTGTACGCAAAGCGGGCAATGAGGCATTATTCAAACGCTTAGCCAGGGAAAACATCAAGACTTTTATCGAAAATGGGGTGAAGAAGATCCTTGTTTCTTCCCCTCATTGCTACCACACCTTCAAAAACGAGTATCCCGAATTCAAGGCCAACTTTGAGGTGGTCCATATCTCCCAATATTTATTCGAGCTGATCAATAAGGGAAGGCTTAAGCTCACCAAAGAGTACGGGAAGAAAGTCACTTATCATGACCCATGTTACCTGGGTCGACATAATGGCATCTATGACGAACCTCGAGAGGTCTTGAAGAAGATACCCGGTTTAGAACTGAAGGAGATGGCTGATGCGCGGGAAGATAGTCTCTGTTGCGGAATGGGGGGAGGCAGGATTTGGATGGAAACTGCAAAGGGTGAAAGATTCTCCGACCTCAGATTGGAACAAGCTATCGGGGTTGGGGCTGAGGTACTGGTAACTTCCTGCCCGTATTGCATCACCCAATTCGAGGATAGCAGGTTAACCCTGAAGGATAGTGAGGTCCTACAGATTAAGGACATCACGGAGATTCTCCAGGAAGTGATATAGGAGATTTCTGAAAAAGTCCAGAAATCTTTGATTACACCGATTATGGGACGATTACTCCGATTAGAAATGCGTTGAAAAATCACGAAAATCTGTGTAATCCTCTCTTGAAATCTGTGTAGTCAAGAGAGCGTGTAGTAGTTTTTCGGAGCTCTTTTTAGCGAACCAAGAAACCTGATGAGGTGATAGAAAGTGGAAAAAGAACTAGAAAAAATTGAAGACCAGATTCGTAAAAGTCTCGCGGACAGTATTCGTAAAAGTTTCGCAGACAGTAATTTTGGAGATGTTATGGTTGTCGGTGGAGGGATCAGCGGTGTTCAAGCCTCTCTTGATCTTGCCACTGCTGGTTTTAAGGTTTACCTGGTCGACAAGGCACCTGCCATTGGCGGCCATATGGCCCAGCTTGACAAGACCTTTCCCACCAATGACTGCTCCATTTGAATACTCGCGCCCAAACTGGTCGAGGTCGGCCGGAATCCCAATATAGAGGTCCTGACATATACTGAAGTTGACAGTGTTGTAGGGGAAGCAGGAGACTTCAAAGTAACCCTGATTAAAAAGCCCAGATATATTGTAGAGAGCAAATGCACGGGTTGTACGACCTGCGTAGAATACTGCCCGGTCAAATACCCTGATCAATTTAATCAGGAAATATCGAAGAATAAAGCCGTCCATATATACTTCGCTCAAGCAATTCCCCTTATCACTTATATTGATGAAAGCTGTCTTTACCTTAAAGAGAAGAAATGTGGTATTTGCGAAGGAGTATGTAAGAATAACGCCATCGATTTCAATCAAACGCCGGAGAAGTTAGAAGTAAATGTAGGGGCGATCATTCTGTCTCCTGGCCTTGAGCCATTTGATCCTAAGGTGAGGGATGAATATGGCTACGGAAAGATGCAGAACGTGGTAACCAGTATGGACTATGAACGGCTGTTATGCGCCACCGGGCCATACGAAGGTGAGATACTGCGTGCTTCCGACAAGAAGCATCCCCATAAAATAGCCTGGATTCAATGCGTCGGTTCCAGACAGGTTATCGAGGGCGGTAACAGCTATTGTTCCACCGTATGCTGCACCTATACCCAGAAACAGGTGATTTTGACAAAGGAGCATGACGCAGAGGCAGAGTGTACGATATTCCATAACGATATTCGTTCCTATGGGAAGGATTTTGAGCGATTCTACGAAAGGGCAGAGAAACTTCCTGGTGTTCGATTTATAAGAAGCTACGTATCATTAGGGAGAGAGATACCGGGAAGCAAGAATGTAACCATACGGTATTCTACACCCGAGGACGGTGTAAAAGAAGAAGAATTCGATATGGTGGTATTATCCGTTGGATTGAATCCTCCTCATGATTTTAAGGGCCTGGCAAATAGGTTTGGCATCGAACTCAATTCTCACGGATTCTGTAAAGCAATTCCCTCCAATCCTATGGAGACCACCAGGCCTGGGATCTTTGTAAGCGGAGCCTTCCAGAGTCCTATCGATATTCCCGAGTCGGTTTTTAGCGCCAGCGGAGCTGGCTCCCAATGTGGTCAACTCCTTGACTACCGGCGAGGGAAGCTGACCAAAGAAAGGATATATCCGCCGGAAAGGGATGTCTCCAAAGAGGAGCCGAGGATAGGAGTCTTTGTGTGTCATTGTGGGGCTAATATCGGAAGGATAGTAAATGTTCCTGAAACAGTTGAATATTCTAAAACCTTACCCAATGTTGTCTACGCTCAGGAACAGCTATTTTCATGTGCTACGAATTGCGCCAAAGAAATAACAGACATGACAAAGGAAAAAGGGCTCAATCGCGTAATTATCGCTGCCTGCTCCCCCAGGACCCTTGACCCGTTATTCCGGGACACCGTTCGGGAGGCGGGACTTAATCAATATTACTACGACATGGCCAATATTAGAGAACATTGCTCCTGGGTCCACTCTAAAGAAAAGGAAGAGGCCACCGAAAAGGCAAAGGATATCATCCGGATGTCCGTAGCCCGAACTGCCCATTTGGAGCCATTACAGGAAATTGATCTGCCTGTCAACAAGACGGCGTTAGTGGTCGGCGGAGGTATAGCCGGCATGACTTGTGCTCTCTCCATAGCCAACCAGGGACATGAGGTTTACCTGGTGGAAAAGGAAAAAGACTTAGGGGGGACGGCAAGAAGAATCCACACCATCCTGGATGGGCTGGATGCTCAGGCCTATTTGCGTGATCTTGTGCGCAAGGCTTATCAGCACCCCTTAATACATGTATATACGGATGGTACAATCACAGGGGCTACAGGTTATGTGGGGAATTTCGTAACAAAGGTGAAGTCAGACAGAGGGGTCACAGAGATAAAACATGGTGCAACCGTCATCGCTATAGGTGCTGACGAATATAAACCCACCGAATACCTTTATGGAGAAGAGGATAGGGTCATGACCCACCTGGAGTTGGAGGAGCAGATCACCAAAGGAGACGAAAAGGTAATTAACGCAGAGAGTGTCGTGATGATCCAATGCGTAGGCTGCAGAAATGAAGACAGAAATTACTGCAGCAGGATATGTTGTAGCGAGTCTATAAAGAACGCATTGAAACTAAAAAAGATAAACCCCAAGATGGATATCTACATTCTTTTCCGGGATATGAGAACTTATGGGTTTAGTGAGGATTATTACAGGGAAGCGGCAGATAAAGATGTAAAGTTTATCCGCTATGAACCGCAAGATAAACCTCAGGTGGAAGCTGTTAAAGAAGATGGCAAGAGCATTCTAAGGGTTACCTTGCCAGATTATATTTTAGGGAACAAGCTTGAAATAGATGCCGATATCATTGCTTTGGCTGCTGCCATTATTCCCTCCGCAGGAAGCAAGGAAGTATCCCAATTATTCAAGGTACCTTTGGGCCCGGATGGTTTCTTCCAGGAAGCCCATGTCAAATTAAGACCTGTTGAGTTTGGTACAGACGGCGTTTATCTATGTGGGATAGCTCACTATCCTAAGCATATACCGGAAGCGATTAACCAGGCTTATGGAGCTGCAGGTCGGGCCTTAACCCTTCTCTCACATGATATCGTCACAGTCTCAGGTTCTGTTTGCGAGGTGGATGGGAGGAAGTGTATGGGGTGTGGGCAATGTATCTCAGCTTGTACGTATGGTGCCATAGAGTTTCGTGAGACAAGACAGGGCAAAAAGGCTGTCGTGAATCCTGTTATCTGTAAAGGAGATGGTCTCTGTAACGCAAAGTGTCCCACAGGGGCTATTCAACTAAAGCACTTTACCGATGAAGAACTGTTAGCCCAAATTGACGCGGCGGTTCCAGAGGTGTAGGAGTCTACGAATGAAGCTCCCCGCGGCAAGCGGGGGGTTATCAAGCGGAATTCCGCCGAAGCAAACCCGTCTCCGCCTTTGCGACGCGACATAGCGCCGCTCCGGCGCGGTTCGCCTCGCCATTCATCCCTGTGGCAAGCCGCAGGGTATTCTGGCGGAGGCGAATGAACAACGCCGGGAATGCTAACAAAAGAGGTGAGAACGAATGGGTACAGGACTTAAATTTAAACCAAGAATCATAGGTTTTGTATGCCAGTGGTGAGCATACGGCGCTGCTGACCTGGCTGGAGTTTCCAGACTGCAATATACAACTGAAATCAGGCTTATTCGCGTCATGTGTTCCGGTAGAGTCGACCTGGCATTTGTACTCCGGGCTTTCTCAAATGGAATGGATGGGGTGTTTATTGGTGGTTGCCGCCTTAATGAATGTAATTATAGTACTCATGGAAATTACCATGCACTGAACATGGTGCTTCTCTGTAGAAAAATAATGGAACACATAGGGCTGAACCCAGAAAGGTTAAGGATTGAATTTATGACTTCCGGTGAAGGAATCCTTTTTGCCGAAGTTATGAGTGAGTTTGGCAATAAGGTGAATAAGCTGGGACCTCTCGGAAAAGCCGAAGGAATTGACCAAAATGAATTAAAGTCCAAACTTGCAGAAATTACAAAGCTGGTCCCCTACATCAAGCTGGTGAAAAAGGAGAAGCTGGCGTCACGTCTTGAGAGCCCGGAAGAATATGACAAACTTTTCACCAAAGACGAAATAGGCAGGTTATTCAGCGAAGTAATCTCGTACTATATCGACCCGGAAAAGTGCCAGGCCTGTATGACTTGCGCTAAGAGATGCCCTGCAGAGGCGATTGTAGGTGGCAAGAACCTGATCCATGTCATTGATCAAGAGAAATGCATGAAATGCGGAACATGTTTTGAAGTTTGTCCCCCTAAATTTCGTGCAGTGACGGAGATTGCTGGCGCGCCTGTTCCGCCTCCTATTTCTGAAGAAAAAAGAACGATCGTCAGAAAGAGTAAAGAAAGTTGATCCCAATTTAGCTCTTTGAAAGAACCATCATAAAATCCCTCCCCACCTCCCTTTGCCAAAGGGAGGAGAAATATTTCCCCCTTTTGACAAAGGGGGATGAAGGGGGATTAGACGATTTTTTCAAAGCGCTAACCTCAAGTTGGTCTAAAGCAAAGAGGAGGATAGCTTTTGCCATCCCGAGAAGTATTCTGGAATATATCGTACAGTTACGTGATGTACATATTGGCAGCTATCGCTGTAGCTTTCTGGGTGTTCAGTATCTACCGGCGCTATAAGCTATGGCACCTGGGAAAGCCAGATGACTGCTCTAAGAACATAGGCAAAAGAATACGGGTTTTCATCCGCACCACAGTTGTGGATGTTTTAGCCCACCGGCGGTTTCTTCGCGATCCCTACCCCGGGATGATGCACCTCATTATCTTCTGGGGTTTTGTCATACTCCTTTTGGCGTCGGCTATTGATGCCACAACCTACTACAGCAACCGTCACATAACCGGCGCTCCCTACCTGTGGTTCTCACTCATCGTTGATATTGGCGGCCTCCTGGTTCTTATGGGGATAATCATGGCTGCCTGCCGCCGTTACATCTGGAAACCGAAGAGGCTGAACACCATACTTGACGATGGCATCGTTACGGCGTTGATTGCAGCGATACTTATTACTGGCTACATGGTCGAGGGGCTGCGGCAGGCGGCTACCGAACTAACCCTTCACCCTGACTGGGCAGTATGGTCCCCGGGCGGATTTGTCTTCGCCAAAGCCTTTGCCGGCATGAGCCAGAACTCGCTTTTGTTCTGGCACAGGTTTTTATGGTGGTTCCATTCGGCGCTATCCATTGGTGCCTTCATTTATTCCGCTCTGGTCTTTTCCAAATTACAGCATATTGTCGTATCTCCGTTGAATGTCTTTTTCCGCTCCCTGGGACCAATAGGAGTCCCTACCCCCATTAACATTGAAAACGCTGAGACCCTTGGTGTTGGGGACATCAAGGATTTCACCTGGAAGCAGCTCCTTGACTTGGATGCTTGCACCAACTGCGGTCGCTGTCAGGATGCCTGCCCGGCGTGGGCGACAGGCAAACCCCTTTCGCCAAGGAAAGTAGTGCAGGACCTCAAAGTCCACATGCTAAAAGCAGCGAACAACCAGGCAAATCAATCCGACAACGCTCCGACCTTGGTTGGGGAAGCACCAAGCGAAGCCGAAATCTGGGCATGCACCACCTGTGGTGCTTGCCAGGAGACATGCCCCATCTATGTGGAACACATTGTTAAGATCATTGACCTCAGACGTAACCTGGTGCTGGCGCAAAGTAAGATGCCAGAAAGTGCCCAGCTTATGCTCAGAAATATGCAGTCAAGAGGACACCCATGGGCTGGAGTCCAGTCGCTGAGGTTGAGGGGCGACTGGACAAATGATCAGGAACTCAAGCTATTGGCTGAAGGTGGTAACGCCAATACCCTATTCTGGGTAGGTTGCACTGGGGCTCTTGTTGAGCGTAATGTCGAAGCGACTCTTTCCATGACGAGGGTGCTGAAAGCGGCTGGAGTCGATTTCGGGGTATTAGGCGATGCCGAGACTTGCTGCGGTGACCCGGCACGAAGAGCAGGGTATGAGTTCCAGTTTCAGATCATGGCGGAGCAAAATATTGAAATTTTCAAAAGCCGCAGCATTAAAGAGATTATCACCACCTGTCCCCACTGCTATAATACCATTAAGAATGAGTACCCTAGGTACGGCGGCGATTTTAAGGTAGTTCACTATACCCAGCTCATTGCTGATTTAATGAGGCAGGGCAAATTGAAACTCACCAATCAGCTGAATTCTATACTCACCTATCATGACCCCTGCTATTTAGGCCGTTATAATGGCATATATCTGGAGCCGCGCCGGATACTGCAGGCTATCCCCAAGACAAAGCTTGAGGAAATGGAACGCTCGCGAAACACGGGCTTTTGCTGCGGCGGCGGCGGTGGACACATGTGGATAGAAGAACAGCCCGGTACAACAAAGATAAATCAAATGCGTATTGAAGACGTTCTCAAAACCGGGGCTGGGACTGTAGTGACTGCCTGCCCTTATTGTTTACAGATGTTCGAGGAGAGCATCGAACATAAAGATATTAAGGACGCGTTGAAGGCAAGAGACCTTGTTGAACTCGTTGAAGCAGCAATGAAACAGTCCTAAACTGGCTCAGCCAGGACCGAACAGGGTTTGGAGTTGAAAAATCCGAAATTCGAATATCGAATTCCGAAACAAATTCGAATTTTCAAAATTCAAATTCTCTAAACTCTTTTGTTTGGAACATTTAGAATTCGGTCATTTGAGATTGTTTCGAATTTCTAATTTCGTGCTTCGAATTTAAAGCCCCTTGATAGTGAATAACTTTGTTGCCATTTTAAGCACAATTTTATTCATAAGAAACTCACGAGGAGGAGCAGTATGAATATGATCGTCTGCATTAAACAAGTACCTGACCCCGAGATACCACCGGCCAAATTCAAGATTGACCCCGAGGCTAAAAAGGTTATTCCTCCTCCCGGAGTGCCACCTGTGATAAGCGTATATGATGAACGAGCCGTTGAGGCTGCATGCCGGCTCAAAGATAAGCACAAAGGGAAAATAACCGTTATCAGCATGGGGTCAGGAAAAGCTTCTGACGTGGTAAAGCACGCCATCTCTATGGGGGCCGACGAAGGATTTGTTCTCGAGGACGAAGCCTTCGAAAACTTGGATAGCTTTGGTACTGCTTACGTATTGGGGAAAGCGATCCAGAAAATTGGCGGGTATGACCTAATTCTGTGTGGCCGACAGGCCGCTGACTGGGGCGCTGGTCAGGTTGGCTCTATTCTGGCCGAAATACTTGGCATCCCTGTAGTGACCCTCGCCTGTGATATCGATGCGGTGGACAAGAAGCTTAGGGTAAAGAGGATAGTGAAGGATGGCTATGAAGTACTGGAAGCTCCTATGCCAAGCCTGGTTACGGTCAGCAGTGAGATTGGTCTACCTCGTCTTCCCGCTGGAGTGGGCCTCATGCTTGCTCGCAAAAAGCAGATTCCGGTCTGGAAGGCGCAGGATATTGGGGCTGAGTCCTCGCAGTTGGACAAGGCGAACGCCCATACCGAGATCACCGGTCTCTCTGTGCCAACCCGAAAGACCGAGTGTGAGATAGTTACCGGGAATACTCCTGGTGAAGCTGCCGTCAATCTCGTCTTAAAGCTTGTTAAGCTGATATGATGAGATTTTGGGAAAAGCCCCGAAATCTCGAGAGAGCGGGCAGTAGTTTTTCAGAGCTCTCTGATGATAGAGTGAACGGAGGATATTCAAATGGATAGTCATAAAGGTGTTTTGGTTTGCGGTGAGATCGCTGAAGGGAAACTTGCGCCAATCACGATAGAACTCCTTGGAGCCGGAAGAAAGCTCGCCAATGAACTGGGCGAGGACTTAAGTACCCTATTGATGGGTAGCAAAACAGGTGGCCTGGGGCAGGAGGCAATCGCCTATGGGGCTGACAAAGTCTATGTTGCCGAAGACAGTCTCCTAGATGATTATAACTCCGATGCCTACACTCAGGTAGCGGCTAACCTTTGCCAGAAAGTGCTTCCTTCTATTATGCTTCTTGGCCATACGGATGTCGGTTGTGATTTAGCTCCGCGACTAAATGGTCGCTTAGGAGGTGGGCTCGCGATGGACTGCCTGGCGTTATCCGTTGACCCGGCGACCAAGCTCCTGGTCTCGACCAGGCCTGTCTTTGGTGGTAACGCCCACGCCAACGTGGTATCAAGGTCTGCCCGGCCTCAGATGGCTACTCTAAGACTGAAAATAGTACCGCCAGCAGAGCGCAATGACTCTCGGCAAGGGAAGGTTATTCCTGTGGAAGACAAGATCGACCCTTCGGCGCTTAAAGTCAAGGTTGTCGATCGGATAAAAGAGGAAGTGGAAGGGGTGAAGCTGGAAGACGCTGAGGTCGTCGTCAGCGGTGGGCGTGGCATAGGGGGTACTCAAAACTTCGGGATGCTCCGGGAGCTCGCTCGCGTTCTGGGTGGCGCTGTGGGTGCTACTCGACCTGCCTGTGACGAGGGTTGGGCGCCGGCAAGGCTCCAGGTGGGCCAGAGCGGAAAGGTGGTCAGCCCTAAGCTATACATAGCCGTAGCGCTCTCTGGCGCCATGTCGCATATCGCTGGCTGTTTGGGATCAAAATGCATTGTGGCTATCAATAAGGATAAGGAGGCTAATATCTTCAACGTAGCCCACTTCGGTATCGTCGCGGATTATAGAGAAGTCTTGCCTGCTCTGACCACGAAATTCAAGGAGCTACTATCAAAATAAGCCGCGGATTTGCAATAGGGCCCCCTTGAAATTTTGGCTCCCCGAGTAGGACTCGGTCACTACGGTCGAAACCTTCTGTTTCTCCCTGCGTAATCTCCCCTTCGGATTCCTTCCGCAGCACATTCTGTGCTGCTCTTCCTCCCACTTGGTCGGCGGAATCCTCGCTTCGAGTCCTACAAATGAGACATCAGCAAACAAAAAAGGCCCATACGAATATACGGGCCTCGTTGTTTGCTGGCTCCCCGAGTAGGACTCGAACCTACAACCTAGTGGTTAACAGCCACCCGCTCTGCCGGTTGAGCTATCGGGGAATCTCCGTTAAATTTCATATTTCAGATTTTGAAATATCCAGTCAGCGAAATGACAGTCAAAAAGTCGCTCACCCGCGGACGACTAAATCCTCCTCTGGGACAGGCTCCGTCCTTCTCAGGACTCTCTTCTTATGCCAGGCCATGGCCATCCTCACCGGACCTGAGAAGATGTAGAGGAGAATAAAACCGAAGAGCACGAGAACAGGCTCCATAACAATCACAATCATTGAAAGCACAATAAACATGAAGATGCTAAAGGGTTTCCTTTTCGCCAGATTGAGCTCCTTCAGACTAAAGTAGCGAATGTTTGAGACCATTAAGAAGGCCAGGATATAGATCATCAACAGAATGACAATATCTTTGACCCAGGCTGTCTCGATCAATCGGAGGTAAAGAAGGATTGTCAGGGCAATCATCGAAGCGGCTGCAGGAATGGGAAGCCCCTTAAAATATTTTACCTCTCCAGCGGAGGACATGACATTGAATCGAGCCAACCTCAAGGCTCCGCAGACAACGAAGAGAAACGCAGCGAGCCAGCCAAATCGTCCATAAGGCCGAAGGGCCCAGCTGTAGGCAAGAAGGGCCGGAGCGACTCCAAACGAGACGAGATCCGACAGGGAATCGTACTGGACTCCAAATTTGCTCGTGGCTCCAGATAGCCTTGCCACCTTTCCATCCAGAACATCGAAGACGCACGCCAGGAGGATAGCGATCGCTGCAAAGAAAAATTTTTCTTGAAAGACAGAGACGATCGCCCAAAATCCACAGAAGAGGTTTCCTGTGGTAAAGAGATTGGGAAGGATGTAAACGCCCCTTCTCATTCTAATTCGTGGTTTTTTCTTTCTCATACCCGATACCCGATGATCGACTCCCCTCCCTTCACACGCTGTCCAATTCTCACGATGGCTTTCACCTCTGTGGGAAGGTAGAGATCGACCCTCGATCCGAAACGGATCAAGCCAAAGATTTCTCCTCTCCTCAAGGTATCATCTGCCTTGGCATAGCAGACAATCCTTCTCGCCACAAAACCTGCGATCTGGATTAAGAGGATTTTCAGCCGATCCTCGGTCTCCAAGATCATGGCATTCTGCTCATTGAGGAGGGACGATTTCTCCACGTTGGCCACCAGAAATCGGCCAGGGAGATAACTTCTCTGGAGAACCTTTCCAGAAGCAGGAGCTCGGTTCAGGTGGACATCGAATATGGACATGAAGATGCTCACCTTTAAAACCTTCTTCTTTAGGAACCGATCTTCTTCGCACTCTCCCACATGGATGATCTTCCCGTCGGCGGGAGAGAGGATAATGTTCTCAAGAGATGGAATCTTCCTCTTAGGATTCCTGAAAAAGAAAGCAATAAACAGTGTAATGAAAATCCCCAAAAAAGTCAACAAATTCCAGCCCATCGCAAGAAAGAACACTGTGATCAGAGCAAAGGGGATCAGAAAGGGGAGCCCTTCTTTGGCGATAGGCCAGCGCTTTCGATTCATCAATCTTTCTTCTCCTTAAGCCAACTCATCATGGAACCTACTTCACTCCAAGTATTGAACATGGCATCAGCCTAGGAGAATCAACCCTAAAGGGTTGAGTTACAGAATGACACAATCCTTAAGATGGTTCCGTCGTAATTTTACTCCCTCGGATTATGGCCACATGGCCTGTCCTGACCAATTCTTTTATCCCGAGGGGTTTGAGCAGAGCGAGAAGGGCGTCTATCTTCTTCTCATCTCCCGTGACCTCGATGGTATAGGTTTTCGAACCCACATCGATCACTTTTCCCCGGAAGATGTCGGCGATCCTCAAAATCTCTTCCCGTGTCTCGGCAGTCGCTGAAACCTTTACCAGGACCATTTCCCTCTCCACAAAGTCTTTTTCGACGAGGTCCACCACTTTAATGACACAGACCAATTTGTTAAGTTGCTTGGTGACTTGCTCGATGATCTGGTCATCTCCTCGGGTGACAATGGTCATCGTGGAGACTGTGGGATCGAGAGTTTCAGCCACGCTGAGGCTTTCGATATTAAACCCTCTGCCACTGAAGAGTCCCGCCACTCGGGCCAGAACTCCAAACTCATTTTCAACTAAAAGGGTAATCACATGCCTCATTCAAGCCTCATATCTTCAAAACCCAGTGGGTTCCAAGGAGAAGATTCCGGAATATTGGAATGATGGAATAATGGGTCAAGATTATACTGAAAAACCCATTCTTCCAGTATTCCATTGTTCCTTGTTTTATATCAACCTCATCTGATTAAGAGGTTCTCCAGCGGGAACCATCGGGTAAACATTCTCTTCCGGATCGACCACAAAATCGATGATGACGGGCTTCTTGGTGGAGAAGGCCTGCTGCAAGATGGGGACCACCTCCTCGGGTCTGGTGGCCCTCAACCCGACGGCCCCATAGGCCTCGGCCAATTTAACAAAGTCAGGTGAGATCC
>Ga0209592_1000053_pt1 | contig 26953 bp, 22 predicted proteins | sample PPLLak2March2015_2_FD_187251 | JGI IMG/M metagenome (GOLD analysis project Ga0209592, IMG submission 187251) | Freshwater sediment microbial communities from Prairie Pothole Lake near Jamestown, North Dakota, USA - PPLs Lake P8 Core (3) Depth... | ecosystem: Environmental > Aquatic > Freshwater... | reverse complement strand
TGGATTGTTCAACCAGAAGCATCTTTTCCAGCGCATCTTTCTTGATTTGGAAGGCTACCGCCTGTTTGCACGCTGACCACCATATGTGGCCGAATCACGGTAACTCCCAATGAGCCATTACGCTTCAATATGCGCATATGTTATACTCCATTATGAGTCACAGATGATGATTATTACAACTGAGGATTATCCGCTTCACACTGCCCCAATTGATCACTCACGCCACCACCCATCAGGCAATGTTGCGTGTCGATAATGCTATGACAATGTTATAGGGACCCTGGGGGGATAAATCCTCCAACCTGGATTCAAATCCTTTTTTTGCATCTATACGCCAATGAGGTGACAGATATGAACATCGGGATACCGAAAGAACGCCGACCGTTCGAATTCCGTGTCGGGTTAACCCCGTCAGCTGTTCATCTACTGACCCAACATAACCATAAGTGTTACGTGGAACACGATGCTGGTTTGGTTGCGGGATTCAGTGATCTGGAATACGAGCAAGCGGGGGCACGCATCGTATATTCTCCGCATGAGGCCTTTGGTCGAGCGGACTTGCTTGTCAAGGTTGCCCGCCCATTGCTAGAGGAGATTAGATGGCTGCAACCTGGGTCAGCTCTGGCAGGCTTACTGCATCTCAACTCCACCCGACAAGATAAGATTGATGCATTGCTGGAGAGCGAGATCACTGCAATCGCCCTGGAGAAGATGCATCTTCCAGACGGCAGTCTCCCTGTGCGGAAACCCCTGGCTCAAATTGGGGGTTTGATGGTACCCCAGATAGCGGCCAGATTGTTGCAGAATGAAGCGGGAGGCAAAGGTATCCTCCTGGGGGGGATGGTCGGTGTGCCACCGGCAGAGATCGCAATTATTGGCGCCGGGGTAACAGGAACATATGCCACTCAGGGGTGCCTCGGATCTGGTGCCCATGTCACTGTGCTGGATATAAATCTGAACTCGCTCCAAAGGATTTATGAGCGCTTCCCCGGCGTAGTAACCATGATATCAAACCCATTAAATATTGCCAGGGTTTGTACATATGCAGATGTTATTGTTGGCGCTATCCTGGTGCCAGGTCAGCGCCCACCAATCGTCGTCACACGGGAGATGGTGCGCTCTATGAAACCACGCGCCATCATCATGGATTTAAGCATCGATGAAGGCGGCTGCGTAGAGACCTCCCGACCGACGACACATGAGCACCCAACATTTATCGAAGAGGGCGTGATCCATTACTGTGTGCCAAATATGTCCGGTGTAGTGGCGCGCACATCTACCAATGCTTACATCAGTGCTGCATTGCCATACCTGCAAGAGCTGGCAGATAAAGGCGTCGATGAAGCAATTGCTCAGAATCCCATAATTGCCAGCAGCATCGACACCCACCGGGGACAGTTGGTTAATTTATCCCGCGCTAAATACCTGGCAGTGGAGGACTGATCATGGCTGCCTGGAACAATATTTACGAATCGCGTATCGTCACGCCTGAAGAAGCCGTTCGTGTTATCAAGTCTGGTATGCGCCTGTTCCTGACCGGGAACTGCTCTGTACCTCAACTGGTTTTAGCAGCTCTAGTGAACTACGCACCTAACCTGGAGAATATCGAAATTTGTCAGGCACTCACCGTGGGTCCAGCTGACTATGTTGCCCCGGAAATGCAGGGACACATACGGGTAAACACGATGTTTATCAGCTCCAACATCCGCAAGGCTGTCCAGGAAGGACGGGTCGATTTCACCCCGGTGCTGCTCTCGGAGTTTCCCCTGCTTTTCAAGAATGGCTTTCTGCCCATCGATGTCGCTCTGATCCACGTATCACCACCAGATGAGCATGGATTCTGTAGCCTGGGGGTTGAGGTGGGGCTGACAAAAAGCGCGGCTGAATCAGCACACATTATCATTGCCGAGGTCAATCAGAAGATGCCTCGCACACTGGGGGATTCATTTATTCACGTCAGTCGTCTGAACTACGTCATCCCTGTAGATTACAATCTCCCCGAGACCAGCATGAGTGAAGAGGGTCCGTCCGAGATCGTCGAAAGTATTGCCGGGCATATTGCAGAACTAATCCCGAATGGCGCCACCATGCAGCTTGGTATAGGCGCTATTCCCGATGCAGTATTGAAATTCTTATTTAATAAAAAGGATTTAGGCATCCACACTGAGCTGTTTTCGGATGGCGTCATCGATTTGGTAGACGCTGGGGTGCTAACCAGTGCGCGTAAGACACTTCATCCGGGGAAGATCATTGCGGGATTCATATTGGGTACGAAACGGTTGTACGATTGGGTCGATGACAATCCACTTATTGAGCTGCACCCAACCGAGTATGTCAACGATCCCTATGTCATCGCCCAAAATGATAGAATGGTAGCAGTCAATTCAGCCATAGAAGTTGACCTGACCGGACAAATCTGTGCTGACAGCATTGGACCAAAGCTTTACAGTGGTGTTGGTGGTCAACTGGATTTCATGTATGGTGCTTCGCGTTCCAAAGAAGGTGTTCCGATCATCGCATTGCCCAGTACGGCAAAGAATATCAGCAGAATCGTGTCGATGCTGAAGCCAGGCGCTGGAGTGGTGACCTCCCGCAACCATGTGCGCTACGTTGTGACCGAATATGGCGTGGCTCACCTATATGGAAAGACAATCCGGCAGCGCGCCCAGGCATTAATCAACATAGCTCATCCCGACTTCCGTGATCAGCTCAAACGCGAGGCTCAGGCGCTGCATTATTTGTAAGAGTATAAGGATAGATGCTTGCACTCACTACCCAGCAAGGGTCGACCGGGTTAAGAATCGACCGAGGAGCTCGACCTCCGATAGGGAGCAGATGAGAATGGACCGCTGCACGAAGATTGTTGCCACGATTGGTCCTGCCAGTCAAGATGAAGATACGATTCGACATTTGTTATTGGCTGGATTGAATGTCGCCCGTCTGAATTTCTCACATGGCAGCTACGAAGACCATACAAACATCTATCAACGCTTGCGTCGTATTGCAGAGGACCTGAACAAACCTGTTACCATACTCCAGGATCTTCAAGGGCCAAAAATTCGCACCGGGCACATAAAAGACGATTGCTGCGAGCTAATCCCCGGACAGAAGTTTACTCTCACTACTCTGCCTGTACAGGGAGATGAAGGTTGTGTTTCTGTCGACTACCCGGAATTGACTAGCTCACTCAAACCTGGGGATCGTATTTTACTGGACGACGGGAATCTTGAGTTAGTAGTCATATCAAAGAGCAAAGACCGAGTTGAAACCAGGGTGATCCTTGGTGGGACTCTCAAATCCCACAAGGGCGTCAATCTCCCGGGGGCGAAGCTTAAGATACCTGGTTTCACACCCAAGGATGAAGATGATCTAGCATTTGGTTTGAAACTGGGTGTGGATGCGATTGCGATCTCATTCGTCCGAACAGCACAGGATGTGATCAGAGTGCGGCAGGCTATCTCAAAACTGGCAGCAGATCATATGTATATCCCAATCATTGCTAAATTGGAGCGACCTGAAGCCCTGGATAACCTGGAGGAGATTGTTCACTCGTCTGACGGAGTGATGGTGGCGCGCGGCGATCTGGGCGTTGAGATGCCCCCAGAGTACGTCCCTATCGCGCAAAAACGCATTATCGAAACGGCTAACCGCCACGGACGTGTAGTGATAACTGCCACACAGATGCTAGATTCTATGATTAACAATCCACGCCCTACACGCGCGGAGGCTTCCGATGTAGCCAACGCCATCCTCGATGGCACTGATGGTGTTATGCTATCCGGCGAGACTGCAACTGGCAAGTACCCTGTAAAAGCAGTTGAGATGATGAACGCCATAGCGCTGCAGGCTGAAAGCGTCATGGATCAATGGGGACACTGGCCAGGCAAATTCGAATCCTCCGAACAATTTGATGACACTTATTTCATGACTCTCGCGGCCCGTGAGTTAGCTCATGATCGGAATGTCGCTGCGATCGCCATTTTCACAATGAGTGGTCGAACCGCGCTTTTGATGTCAAAAACCAGGCCTGGTGTACCTATTCTGGCTTTTACCCCGGATAATAATGCTTACAATCGGCTTGCAATGTACTGGGGAGTAATCCCGCACCAGGTCCCGCATGTGGACACGATTGAAGGGATGCTGAGAGTTGTCGAACAAGCCATCATTTCTTCCCACCCCATTGAAACAGGACAGCAGGTGGTTTTGATTTGCGGTTTTCCTGTGTCCAAGGTCAGGCCGACAAATCTAGCAATTCTTCACACGGTTGGTGAAACTCTGTAGCTGGCCGGTTGCATTTTCCTGAATATTCTATATACTACAATCACATACGATATGTATGTTTCCATACACTGCCTACCTGCCGGGTAAGAGTCCCGATAACCCGGAACCACTGGGGCGTTATCTTCCGCCAGTACCCGAAGGGATCATTGCTGAATGGCTGCAATCTAGAGTGCCAGCTGGCAGCCTTGTGCTGGATCCCTTTGGTATATTGCCGCGGCTGGATATCGAAGCTGCCCGCGCAGGCTACAGGGTGATTGTTGCCACAAATAATCCAATCACCCGCTTTTTATTGGAGCTGGCTGCCAGACCAGCAACCTCCAGCGAATATAGATCTGCCCTGGCTGTGCTGGCGACTGCCCGAAAAGGTCAGGAACGACTGGAACCGCATATTCGCTCGCTCTATCTGACCCAGTGCGATCAATGCAAGACCGAAGTCGAAGCTCAAGCCATCCTTTGGGAGCGAGATAGCCCAACCCCTTACGCACGAATATATATATGTCCGGTTTGCGGTGAAAGCGACCTGCATCCCATCACCGAGAAGGATAGAGCCCGCGCCTTAGAGTTTGCAAACGATAAGCTTCATCATGCCCGTGCCCTGGAGAGAGTCGCTGCTCTGGACGATCCAGACCGCCAAAACGTGGAAGAGGCCTTGAACACCTACCTCCCACGGGCAGTCTATGCTTTATTTACCTTAATCAATAAACTTGAGAGTCTCGACCTCCCACCCGAGCGGCGCCGGCTGCTGGATGGCTTACTGCTAACTGTATTCGATCAAGCTAACAGCCTATGGGCATACCCTGGCGGGCGACCACGCCCCCGTCAGCTCACGATTCCGCCGCGATTTCGCGAAAACAATATCTGGCTGGCGCTGGAGTCCTCAGTTTACGAATTGGCTGCTCAGGATCAGTCAGGTGGTTCCATGCAGATCGCTGTATCCACATGGCCCGAAGTATCTGTTCAGAGCGGCAGTATTACCATCTTCGAGGGGCGTTTACGAGACCTGGCCAATTCCTTACAAGATTTCGATATCCAGGCTGTCTTTGGGGCTCTTCCTCGACCAAACCAGGCTTTCTGGACTCTATCGGGTTTATGGGCAGGCTGGCTATGGGGAAAAGAAGCAGTCAGACCCTTCAAAAGCGTGCTGCGACGCCGGCGGTATGACTGGAGCTGGCATACCTCCGCCCTGGAAGCTGTTGCCAGCAGTCTGGCAAGAGCCCTTAAGTCGGACGTACCATTTCTCGGTATGATAGGAGAAGTCGAACCGGGATTTCTATCATCCGCAGCCATCGCCATGAACTCTGCTGACTTTACCATTGGAGGGATAGCACTGCGCGCAGACAGTGGTCAGGCTCAGGTTGTATGGCTGAACGACCGAAAGAAACTTTTGCAGCTATCGCCGCCGGACCAGCAGCTCGCCAACCTCGCAACACAGGCAGCGGTTGAATATCTGAAACAGCGCGGTGAGCCGGCTGTCTATCTTCAGATCCATGCTGCTGCCCTTGTATCGCTGCTCAATAAATACAATCTGAGTGCCCAGGCGATTAATGATCCCGGTCAAACCAGGACACACACAGATATGCTGGCAAAGGTAACCAGCATCTTTGAAAGCGCCTTCACCTATAGAGCAGGGTTGCTGCGCTACGCCGGCAGCGACAAATCCCTGGAGGTCGGTCAGTGGTGGCTCAGGGATGAGAGAAGCGAGAATCTTCCTCTGGCAGACCGCATAGAGATTGAGTTGGTAAATCACCTGCTACAAAATCCTGGCAGCAAACTGCTCCAGATCGATCATACTCTATGCAATAAGTTTCCAGGATTACTTACCCCCAACCTTGAGATTCTCCAGGCCTGCTTAGAATCCTACGCTGTGGATCCGGCCGGGGATGGCAAGTGGCAGATACGCCAGGAAGATTCGCCCCAGGCAAGACGCAGCGATCTAAACAGCATCCATAACGCGCTAGTCAAGATCAGTGATCACATCGGCTACTTGAGCGAAGGCCAATATCCCCTGTTATGGAAGGATGCAAAGGGACAGAAAGAGTACGTATTTTATATTATAGCGTCAGCTGCGATCGGGGAAATACTGGAGAGCAGTCCCCATCCACCCGCGCGTTGTTTGGTAGTGCTTCCTGGTGGTCGGGTAAATCTATTACTGCATAAAATTAAACGAAATGCACACCTCAATCGGAAGATTAACGATGGCTGGCGCTTCATTAAATTCCGTCATGTGCGCCATCTGTTTGAGAATCCACTCCTGAACCGCCAAAACCTGGATGAAAACCTGACACTCGATCCGCTCCAGGATTCGACAAGTCAAATCAGGCTGCTTTAGACCAATCCACCGTTTTTGAGAAATTTTTCGAATTCCGCCCGGTAGGGTAAGGAGGGTTGAGCACCGGCGCGGGTAACTGCCAGGGCGCCAGCCGCATTGCCCCACCGTGCTGCATCCTGGATGCTAAGTCCCTCTCTCAATGCCACTGCAAAGGCACCAGCAAAGGCATCCCCCGCGGCGGTAGTATCCACGACAGGAACCGGGTATGCCGGCAGATGCTCCTGATTGTGACCATAGGCTGCCAGGGCACCATCTTCTCCCAGAGTGACGACGATATTACGCACACCCAGGCTGTGCAGCACATCGATCGCAGCCGAAGTCGTTTCCAGTCCAGCCAGCAGCGCCAGCTCGGGCTTATTTGGGATGAGGAAATCCACGCGTTGGAGCAGGTCTGCATCCAGCAGTTGGGCAGGGGCAGGATTCAGGACAATCTGCACTCCATTCTGGCGGGCCAGATCAATCGCCCTCTCTACAGCGTCTAATGGTATTTCTAACTGTATCAGTAAAATCGATGCCCCTACAAATGCATCGCGTGCCGCGGAGAGAGATTCAGGGGTAAGATGAGCGTTGGCTCCCGAGGCTACTACAATTGTGTTTTTTCCAAGATCATCAACTGTAATGAAACCAACACCCGTTGGTTCGTCAGGATCCTGTGAGACATGCGTTGTGTCCACCTCATTCGCCTTCACCGCTGCCAGGAGGTCCCGACCAAACGAATCTGCGCCTACCTGCCCGATCATAATTACCGGGCTGCCGAGCCGCGCAGCCGCAACCGCCTGATTGGCCCCTTTCCCACCCGGATAAGTGCGGAAATCGTGTCCGAGGACTGTCTCACCGATCTGCGGATGGCGGAGGGTGCGAACCACAAGGTCTGTATTTAAGCTGCCTACAACAACAATTGGGCGATCCATATCTCGTCTCCTGCTTCACTCATCGCGGATGCACAGCTATACTCTCTACGGTAAAGAATTACTTGCAGCCCAATCGTCGCCTAAAATCATTTCTATATCTACCCCACCAGCTGATTCATCGCTTGCATAGACATTGGGGCCAGCCGCAGACATTAATTCCACCAGATAGTTTAACGCAAATGGCTTTCCTGTGTGGTCTATTAGTGAAGTGCGTGTGCTCAGTTCGCCTGCTTCCTTCACCTCCACAACATTCACCCCTAGTGAACGCAAGTATTCGGCAGTTCGTTCAGCTAATCCCGCCGAGTGAGATGCATTCTGAACCGAGATGCGCGCACCCTCAGCGATCATACGCTCCTGCGAGCTACCGGGAGTCAAAGGGCCGAGCGCACCCGAAGAACCGAAGACCTCATCCCGCAGCAGGTGGATTTTATCAACAATAGGAATTAGTATGCTGAGATTATCAGGAGATGTCCCAAACAGCACTTGCTTTTCGCTGATTACTCCCTGGTGGATGTTTTCTTTGGGCACCTGACTGGCGAGTACTGCCAGCTTGACTGCTTCCTCCAGGCTCAGGTTGGTATGTATTCCCGATGCCAGCTCGTTATACAGTGCATTCGACCTGGTTACCAGCACAGGTAGCATATCGAGGCTGAGTATCCGATCACGGATCCCCATAATAACCTGCTGCTGGCGGCGACCCCGGTCAAAATCACCGCCCGCGGTGTAACGCGCCCGGGCATACGCCAACGCCCACTCCCCTGGAAGGACCTGCACACCCGGTTGTAAGGTTTTTTTGGTCGCTGATCCAGAGCCTAAAAGGTCTATCTTGATCGCCTCCGGAACATCGATCTTTACACCACCTAATTCATCGATGAAGCGCACAAAAGCGCCAAAATCAATCTGCGCGTAGTAATTGATAGGCACACCAAGGAACTGCTCAACTGTCTTTATTGCCAATCCCGGACCACCACCAGGGAGCTTATTTGCCTCGCCAAGGTAATACGCAGTATTAATTTTCCCGTGTTTGAAACCCGGGATTCCCACCCACATGTCCCGAGGAATCGTTAATATCCCTGCCGTGCTCGAGAGTGGGTCTAATGTGAGCAAGATCATCGTATCGCTGCGTGAATAATCGTTCTGGGCTTCCCAATCCCGGTAATCGAGGCCAAGCATTAAGACAGTAACACGACCAACTCCGTCCCAGGGCGTCAGATTGGGTTCGAGCGCTGGTGCATTGAGATTAACAACCGGGCTTCCTTCCATCATGCTCGATCCACTGGCTTGCTCGCCTCCGGTAAGCTCCAGCGAGCTGCCAGGATCGCCCTTCATCTTTGCCAGGGCAATGTTATGCACAAGACCGAATGCAATTAAACCGAATAGCGCACCCAGGCTGAGGATAAGGACAATCACCGTTCCCTTAATCACTAATGATTGGAACGTCTTTCTATGAATCCAGCGTTTGAGTCTATCCATATCGATTACGGTGTGCCTGGAGTTGAGATATCCTCGGGAGTCGATGAGGACAAAACCTCGGTTGCCAGCGCAGGCGTCTCGGTGGGAGCGGGCGTGTCGGTGACCTGGACGGGGGGAGTATCTGTGAAACCTGGCTCGACAGTCGGTGATGGCGTATCTGAAGGTGACTGTGTCGGGCTAGCCTCCACCGTTGCGGTCGGGCTGCTTTCGGGCTGGGTGGTAGCTGTTGGTTCAACGGTTGGGGATGCTGGAGTTATCGTTGTAGCTGCAGCGGTTGGTGATGGGGTTATCGCTTCGGAGGGAAGCAGAGTTGGGCTAAGCGTCAGGGTCGCCGTGGCAGTCTCAGGTTCCGCTGTCTCAGTCGGCGGCATACATTCGTAGGCGGCGGATTCGGCAGTCGCTTGCAGCTCTGGGCTTGGGCTATAGGATAACGCCAGTTCGTATTGCTCCTGTGCGCGGCACCAATCTCCTTCCCGCGCCAACTGATCGCCAAACTGCACAATAGCTTCACGATAACGCGCCGCAGCGGTCCAACCACTCCCATCGCGCAGAGATGGCATTGCAGAGGCCACCAGTCCAAAGTAATACACAGCTTGTTCGGGATAGACTTCCCAAAATCCGGAGCCCATGCCATAATAGCGCGCCAGATCGCGGTATGTCAGCGCATTCACATCCAGCGGGCCAAAACCTTCCGCCAGGGTCAGATCGTATATACCCCCTTCCAGGTCGCCCCGCTCGATGATCTTGGCAATCCCCCGGTTGCGAAGTGTCCGGTACAACATTCCATCCACTTCTGTCACGTGGTAGTTTACATCCGCCTTTCGTAAAGCGATGATGACCTCGATAATCTGATCCCACTCCCCCTGCATAAAATGTGTTTTCACCTGATTAAACAAGTCTTCCACCGGACGCAGGTCTGGAGTTGAGCTGGGAGTCGGGCTGGGAGGCACCGGGGTGGGCGTGGCAGTAGCATAAAGGATTTCCACCGCGCTTGCCAGACCTTCGGAAGCGCCAGGGAAAGCTGGATCTTGCGCCAGGATGAACTCAAATCTCTGCCGTGCAAAGTCATACCTCTCTTCTTTGAGGTCTTGCACAGCCAAAGCGTACTGCTCGGTGAGCGTCTTTTCGCCCAGGGAGACCGCGTTTTTCTGGTACTCTATTTGAGCAGCGCGGTATCCGCCGAGACCACCAATGGCAGTTATCCCCCCGATTAATATCAGTGCCAGTAAAATCCACGCTAGCAAAGGCAGCAGCTTCCTGCGCCCTGCCGGCGTATTAAGACTTGAGACAGACAATCTAATCTGCTTCATACTACCAATCTAGACGTTGCACTTCGCCAACCAGTTCCAACGTTAAACGTAGTCGTCAGTCACTTCCTTGCAGCAGCGAACAAAGTCCAGGACGGTCGGAACATTGCGCATCAGAACAGCCATATTTCCCTGGACGCCAATTTTTCGCGTCAACAGTGCCTGCATCGGTTCTACTTCGCTTTTTAGTAAGCGTACGTAATTTCCATAAGAAGCCTTGAGCGTAAAGAGTGCCTTTGGCGCGCCAGACTCACCGATAATATAGGCATCCCGGCACTTACCATGCCATAAATCAAGGTAAAACGAGACTGGGGCAGGCAGGTTGTCGCTGGCATCGATTTGAAAAACCATATCGCCTTCCCAATTGCGGGCTATCTGGGCGTACTTCTCATCAGTATTTAGTTTTACCATCAAAGCGGACAACCACTCAGGCTGCGGAAATCTTGCCATATCTCGCCTCCAACTGATCTTTATGACTGCTTCTATGCCTGGAGAAAGAAGATCCTCAAAATCACTTGATTATAACCCTTCCCCAAAGCGAGGATTGGTAGTATTGTCTATTCTACAACCGATACTGATCCGGAACTGTTGCCATAAGCACCTGCCTAATATATAACTCGAGTTTAGACAAAATCTAGGGCGGTTCTGCCCTTGAGCAAAACCGCCCCTTGGTAGAAACTTGGAGTTGTGAACAACCAAAAATCTACCAAGCAGGACATTAACAAACTAATCGAATTTCGTCAAGCCATTTATGAGAACGGGATGCTAGCGAGACGAGACGCACTGTTAGATCTGCTGGATGCGCTGATCAGCGAAGGGCCAGTGTCCTCCTTTGCGATGTTGAGCCAATCCAGCCGGTTTCAGCGGGAATGGTCGAGCCTGTATGCGGCGGTCGAAGATGGAGAACTCGACCGCCAGTGGCTGCGAACCTATCTGGCCCGGCAGGTACCGCAGCAGGGCGTGTGCGTCTTCCCGATTGATGGCTCACCCTGGCCCCGGCCAAGAAGCCGAGTGCTGGATGACCGTCAGTACGTGTACCAGGCGAGCAGTGATGTGAATGGCGGTACGGTCACGATCGGCTATCCCCATTCGCTCCTGGAGTGGTGTGCTGAGCCGCATTCCAGTTGGTCGCTGCCGGTGGATGTGCGCCGGGTGCCCAGTACCCAAACCGCTCAGGAAGTCGGAGCAGAGCAGATCCATGCCTTGGCACTCGCGCGGGCGGACTTTCTGGAAGCATTGGACATCATTGCTGCCGATGGCAAGTACGGCAATGCCGGTTTTCTACGCCGGGTGAAAGGGCTGCGCTGTGGGATCCTGGCTCGCTTGCGGTGTGATCGGGTGCTCCACGGTTCACCCCCGCCTCCCACTGGGAAAAAGGGACGTCCCCGCGTGCATGGGGCACGTTTCGCCTTCAAAGAGCCAGAAACCTGGAGCACCCCCGACGAAGTGATGGAGCTGGAAGACCCTTACTGGGGACAGGTGCGCCTGGAGCGCTGGGGTGGATTGCACGAGAAGAAAGGAGCGGATGTGCCCTACGATGTGATCCGGGCCTGCGTTCACCTGGAACGGGAAACGCCCCCGCCTGCCCTGTGGCTGGCCTGGTTAGCTCCCGAGCCGATGCCAGCTGAGGTCGCCGTAGAGACGATCTGGCGAGCTTATGGCTGTCGCTGGCCAGTGGAACCGGCAATCCAGTTCCGCAAAGAAACCCTCGGATGGACCCAGCCCCGCTTCCAGTCCAAAGAAGTAGGTGATCGCTGGAGTGAACTGACCGCTATCGCCTGCTGGCTGCTCTTCCTGGCTCGCCCGATTGTGGAGGACAAACCACTTCCGTGGCAGAAACCCCAGCAATATTTGACACCGCAGCGGGTCCAGCAGAGCCTCCAGCCGATTTTTGCGCTGATTGGCAGCCCGGCTCGCCCTCCGAAAAAGCGCGGAAAAGCTCCCGGTTGGCCGCGGGGTAGGCTAAGATCACCGAAACAACGCTATGCCGTGGTCAAGAAGACGCCTGTAGCGGCTAAAACGGCTTGAAATTCGATTGGTAAAGTGCCAGATTTCAACCCGACCTATTGTCGGGATAATTACTTTTGTCTAAAGTCGAGCTTTAACGATCCATAACATTATCCCCATTTTGGATGAGTGAATCCCATTGTGGTGATATCCATTTGACAAGGGAGAATGGAGTTGCAGCTGATGTCCTTTCGCCACAAGAGAATATTGCGCTTAGTAACATTTGTCACTAAGCCGTCATGCTCTTTGGTACTGGTCTTGATAAGCCATTTATTGATACTTATAGCATAGAGTTATCAGAAATGATCCTCGCCCTATTTGCCTGTCGGCTTCCGGATTCAGACCGAAGGCGGAGTAAATGCGTTTAGTTCATTTCGGATAACCCGGTCTCTCAAGAGCCTACTATCTTCGGCTCGATCCTGAGAAAAATGGAAATAACGGACACATTGAGCAAGATTCGATACCTGAGCACATCAATGGCTACATTTGAGGAGCAAAGGCTATGATCTCTCCCGAGTTATTACGATATTTCCCATTCTTCGGCGTTCTCAGCCACGAACAACTCAATAAAATTGCTGTCATCACTGAGGAAGTCAACATCCCTGCTGGCACAAACCTGTTCGAAGAATGCCAGCTTGCGGACTACCTCTACCTGTTGATCAGCGGCAACGTCGACCTGTCATACAAATCCGTGGATGACTTTCACCCAGAGACTGCTAAAGTATTTCATGTCGGTGAAATTAATCCCGGAGAGGTGTTTGGCGTAAGTGCCCTCCTGGAGCCCTATGAATATAATGCCACGGCGCATATCAGTAAGAACAGCCGGGTGCTAAAGATAGATGCTAGCAGCTTACGCGCCCAATTGAAAGCAGATCCTGAATTAGGTTATATTTTTATGTACGAGATCGCGAAAGCGATCGTGGAACGCCTATTTTACACGCGTGTTCAACTAGCCGCTGCCCGGTCATAGAGAGGTAATTCAGGCAAGGGATACAATCATGGTGACAAAAGAGAGCCTCATCTATCGCCAGGTACTAATGCTCAAAGATGGGACAAATGTATTACTTCGTCCGCTCGTCCCCGATGATTATCAAGGATTGCTCGATCTCTTTATGCCTCTTCCACCAGAAGAAGTCCGCTTCCTGCGACACAATGTGAATGACCCCCAGGTGATCCAGGGCTGGATAGATAATCTTGACTATGACAAGCTGCTTCCCATTGTAGCCGTAGTTGGGGATCGTATTGTTGGTCTGGCCAGCCTGCGCTTCAACGAAACAAGAGCCAGCCACCGCGCCGAACTGCGCATCTTCCTGGCCAGTGATTTCCGCCGCCGCAGCCTGGGAACCAAGATGACACAGGCAATGATCGATATTGCCAAACGACGTAATCTGTATCTGTTGGAGGTGCAGACTGTACGTGATCTGTCGAATGACATTAAAGCTATGGAAAAGGTTGGTTTCGAAACACGCTGCGTTCTGGAAGATTACTACATGATGCCAGACGGCGAGCTACGCGATGTAGTCATCATGTTAATGCGCCTGCGCACACCAGATGACGAATTCTAATATACACAATTTCAATGAAGTGGAGCAACACTATGATTGAAGCCGTAACAGTTGTTGACCCGCCTACCCCGGTAGAAGAAATAGCTCTTCTCCGTGAAGTATCCTTGCGCACCCCGGGTGAATCGCGCGTCGAGATGTGCATCCAATGCGGCACATGCGGAGGCTCTTGCCCATCCGGCAGCGCCATGGATCACACCCCGCGCGCCCTCTTTGCAATGCTGCGCGCCGGGATGCGCGAGGAAGTGCTGAAGAGCAACACGCCCTGGATGTGTGTTTCTTGCTATTACTGCACAGTGCGCTGCCCGCAAGACATCCACATTACGGACGTAATGTACACACTGAAGAACATGTCGCTGGAAGCCAAGTTGTATAACCCGACAGCGGCCGATTTCTCAAAGACCTTTATTGGTATGGTAGAAACCTTCGGACGAGGTTTTGAGATCGGGCTGGCTGGTTTGCAAAATGTAAGGCATTTCATCACCCGCCTGCCAAATTTGGCTCCCATGGCTATCGGTTTCCTGACCAAAAAAGGCATGTCCCCCATCCCGCCGAAGCGTATCAAGGGCATGAATCAATTGAAAAGCATCTTGAAGCGCGCCAAGGAATTGGAGATTGTATGAGTGATTACATCTATTACCCTGGTTGTTCGATGGATAGCAGCGCCAAAGCCTATCAGGAATCGGTAGAGGCGGTCTGCGGGCCTCTCGGCATCGGTTTGAAAGAGATCGATGACTGGAACTGCTGCGGAGCGACTGAATATTTTTCCCTGGACTTGATACCTGCTTACTCGCTCATCGCCCGCAACCTGGCCCTCGCTGAAGAGCAGGCTAACGGCAACAAGAACCTCATTGCCACTTGCTCCGCCTGCTACCTGAACCTGGTTAAAGCCGACCACTACATGCACACAGATAAGGTGCTCGGCAGTAAGGTGAACGAAGCGCTGGCGGCTGGCAGCATGCACTATACCCCTGGCAAATTGGCCATCCGCCACCTTCTGGATGTAGTGGTAAATGAGATCGGGCTGGATAAAGTCAAAGAACGCGTGGTTAAGCCACTGACCGGATTACGCGTTGCTCCCTACATAGGCTGCATGCTGCCCCGTCCTGATTACACGGCTCGCTACTCGGACACAGAATACCCCAACGAGCTGGATGATCTGCTGCGCGCCCTGGGAGCGGAGGTTATCTACTTTCCACTAAAATCACACTGCTGCGGCGGTCACATGACCCAGATCGGACCTGATACTGCTTTCGAGATGATCCGGCGGATCATCTCCGCTGCCGATCAGTTCAATGCCGATGTGATTGCCGCGGTATGCCCGATGTGCCAGATGAACCTGGATGCCTTCCAGGGTCAGATGAACAGCCATTTCAAAACCAAGTACAACATCCCAATCCTGTACTTCACCCAGTTGATGGGTATTGCCTTCGGGGAAACACCGGAGAATCTGGGCTTTGGGTCTGAGTTTGTTAGCGCTCGCGAGGCCATGGGCCGCATCGGCGTCGAGACACCTGAACCCACCACCCAGGGAGCTCCTCCAAAACGGGTCAAACCAACAGGTCTGCCCATGCCGCCCCCTCTCATCGAAGAGCACCAATCAACAGATCAGTCAAAGGAGGCGAGTTGATGAGCGCCGTCAATAAACCTGAAGAACGTGTTGGCGTTTACATTTGCCACTGCGGCAGCAACATTGCCGGCACGGTAGACGTTGCCGAAGTCAGCCAATGGGCTGGCAAAGAGCTGGCACAAAACGGTGTTGTGGTTGCCCGCGACTACAAGTTTATGTGCTCCAGCCTGGGGCAAGAGCTGATCGAGAAAGATATCCGCGAGCTCGGCCTGACGCGCGTGGTCGTGGCGTCTTGTTCTCCCCACCTGCACGAGCCGACCTTCCGCAATGCCTGCGCCCGGGCAGGATTGAATCCCTATCTGTTCGAGATGGCCAATATTCGCGAGCAGGTTTCGTGGGTCACCACCGATAAAGTAGAGGCAACTAAAAAGGCAAAGGCTCTTGTTGCTGCAGCAGTCGGGCGCGTCGTCCATCAAAAACCGCTGGAATCGCTCTTCGTCCCCATAGATCCGAATGTACTGATCGTTGGCGGCGGAATAACCGGCATTCAAGCCGCACTGGAGATCGCCAACAGCGGGCAGCATGTCTACCTGGTTGAGCGAGAGCCTTCCATCGGCGGGCATATGGCCCAATTCGACAAGACCTTCCCAACCCTGGACTGCTCAGCCTGCATCCTCACGCCAAAAATGTTTGATGCCGGCAACCACAAGAATATCACCCTGCTCACCTGGAGCGAGGTTGAAAAGGTCGAGGGTTACATCGGCAACTTTACCGTCACCATCCGTAAGCGTGCTCGCTACGTCGATACATCGCTGTGTACCGGCTGCGGTGTGTGCTCGGAAAAATGCCCCAAGAAGGTAGTAGACAGTGTGTTTGAAGCCGGATTGGGCTACCGCAAGGCTGTTTATACGCCTTTCCCTCAAGCGGTACCCAAATACCCGGTGATCGATCGCCAGAACTGCACCTTTTTCCTGAAAGGCACCTGTAAAGCCTGCGAGAAGTTCTGCCCAACCGGCGCTATCAAATTCGACCAGACAGATGAGATCGTGACCGTCAAGGTTGGCAATATCATCCTGGCTACTGGTTTCGACTTGTTTGATGCGCGCAAGATACCCAACTACGGCTATGGGCGGCTGGCGAACGTGTTCACCAGCCTGGAATTCGAGCGCATGACAAACGCTGCGGGTCCGACATCTGGACGAGTCGTAATGCGCGACGGGGTTACCCAACCCAAGAGTGTAGCCATCATTCATTGTGTAGGGAGCCGCGATAAGCATTACCACAACTACTGCTCGGCCATTTGCTGCATGCAGAGTCTCAAGTTTGCGCATCTGGTCAAGGAAAAGACCGGCGGTGAAGTCTTCCAGTGTTATATCGACATGCGCACCCCGGCTAAAACCTATGACGAGTTTTACCAGCGCCTGATTCACGAAGGCGTGAACTTTGTACGTGGTAAGGTGGCTGAAATCACCGATGCTGCTCGCAATCCCGGGGAAGAAGGCAAACTCATCGTCCAGGTGGAAGATACCCTGATCGGCAAGCAGCGCCGCATACCGGTTGATATGGTGGTGCTCTCTGCCGGCCTGGAAGCCCGCCACGACGCCAAAGAAGTAGCCCAAAAGTTTGGCATCTCCTGCAGTGCCGATGATTGGTTCATAGAAAGGCACCCCAAGCTCGACCCGGTTGCCACAATGACCGATGGCGTCTTTATCGCCGGCGCCTGCCAGGGTCCTAAAGACATTCCTACCTCAGTTGCCCAGGGTGCAGCAGCAGCAGCGCGGGTGCTCTCGATTATCGGACAGGGGGAGATCGAGATCGAGGCTGCCACCGCCGTCGTAGACGATGTCACTTGCGTGGGGTGCAAGGAATGCATCGCCTCTTGCCCTTACCAGGCAATCGAATATCTGGAGGAACGCGGCAAAGCGCACGTTATTGAGGCGCTGTGTAAAGGTTGCGGGACCTGCGTGGGTACCTGCCTGCCTAAGTCCATCTCGCTCAAACACTTCACCGACGATCAGCTCGTTTCCGAGATGATCGGAGCTATGCAAGTCATGAAATCCTTCGAAATGGCGGAGGTGGCATAATGAACGAACCGAAAATCATCGGCTTCCTGTGCAACTGGTGTTCGTACCGCGGCGCCGACACAGCGGGCATGGCGCGCATGAAATACCCCCCGAATGTGAAGATCATCCGCGTGCCATGCAGTGGTCGCATATCCCCCGAGCTGGTACTGCGCACCTTTCGGGAAGGAGCGGATGGTGTGATGGTGCTCGGCTGCCACATTGGCGACTGCCACTACAGCACTGGCAACCACCGCACTGCCAAGCGCATGCCTGTATTGAAGAAACTGTTGGAATATACCGGCATCGACTCGGATAGGTTATATATCAACTGGGTCTCAGCGGCAGAAGGCGAGAAATTTTCTACCGTCATCAAGGAGTTCACTGAGAAGATCAGTGCGCTGCCGCCATTTATGGAGACGATGAAATGACCGACCGATTAACATCCGTTCGAGAGATTATTAAAACAGTTTTGCCGGGGGTCGATGGAGTGCTGGCACTGCGCAGCGGGCCGGGCGGGATTGTAGCCCCTTACCTGTTCAGCAAGGAACACCCAGAAGAACTTGCGAAACTGGCAATCTGGCCAAAAGAGCCTGTACCCGACACCTTGAAGATCATTCTGAAGGCGCATCCGGAAGCGAAAATAGCCATCGTCTGCCGGGGTTGTGAAGAGCGCGGCATCGTTGAGATGTATAAGCATGCACAGTTCAGCCTGGATAACGTAACCTTGATCGGCCTGCAGTGCTTACAAGATGAAGCGGAATTCTGCCGCTGCGCCAAGCCTTATACAGTCCATGCCAAAACCACTATCGGCGAGCCGATCGAGGGCGTACCCGATTCCCTGACAGATAAGATCGCCGCCATGAGCGCGGACGAAAAACTCGCCTTCTGGAAGCAAGAATTTGAGCACTGCATCAAGTGCTACGGATGCCGCACCATTTGTCCCCAGTGTTTCTGCAACATCTGCGCATTAGAAGACGAGATATGGGTGGAGACTGGTCGCCTGCCGATGCCGAATCCCTCGATGTATCACATGGTGCGTGCCATGCATATGACTGCCAAGTGCGTGGCTTGTCGAGAGTGCGAAGAAACCTGCCCGGCAGATATCCCGATGGCTGTTCAATTCCGGCTTATTGCTCGTGACGTCAAAGAGATGTTCAATTACGAGCCGGGCGCGATCATGGAACAAAAACCGCCGCAGCTGCTGGTGCTTGAAGAAGGCGATTATGCGCGCACCGGACTGCCGCATTAAGGAGAGATACCATGATTGAATACGAAAATGTCCTCACTACCTGCCCTTACTGCGGCACCGGCTGCGCTGTACACCTACAGGTGTTGGATAATAAACTGGTGGGTGTGCTGCCAGCTAAGAACCATGTAATCAGCAAAGGTGGCTTGTGCATCAAAGGCTGGAATGTCCACGCTTTTGTCAACCACCCCGATCGCCTCACAAAGCCTTTAATCCGAAAAAACGGAGTGCTGGAAGAGGCCACCTGGGAGGAAGCTCTCGACCTGGTGGCAACTAAACTTGGCGAGATCAAGAACGAGAGCGGTCCAGACAGCATCGCCTTCCTGTCATCTGCAAAATGTACCAATGAAGAGAATTTCCTCCTTTCGAAGCTTGCCCGCGCGGTGATCGGCACGAATAATATCGATCACTGCGCCCGTCTCTGACACGCTCCCACTGTGGCCGGTCTGGCCGCATCCTTTGGAAGTGGTGCCATGACGAATTCGATCCCCGAATTCGAGACGGATACTAACTGCTTCTTGATTATCGGTTCGAACACCTCTGAAGGCCACCCGCTGATTGCCACAAGTATCTTAAAAGGCAAAAAGCGAGGAGCTAAAGTCATTGTACTGGACCCACGCAAGAATCAGATTGGTCATTGGGCCGATATCTACTATACTTTCAATCCAGGCAGTGACGTAGCCATTTTCAACGGGTTGATGAATGTCATCATCAGCGAAGGTCTGGAAGACCGTGCCTACATTGAGGAGCGCACCGAAGACTATGAGACTCTCAAGGCATTGGTTGCGGAATTTACACCTGAGAAAGTCGCTGAGATCAGCGGCATACCTGCCGATGGCATCCGCGAAATCGCCCGCACCTATGCCCAAAATAAGCCTGCGGCGATTATCTATGCCATGGGAATTACCCAGCATACTACCGGCGTGGACAACGTCAAATCCACATCCAATCTGGCGATGCTGTGCGGCAATGTAGGCATCCTCGGTGGTGGTGTAAATCCCCTGCGCGGTCAGAACAACGTGCAGGGTGCCTGCGATATGGGAGCCTTGCCCAACGTCTATTCTGGCTACCAGGCTGTCACCCTGCCTGCAGTTCAGGAGAAATTCCAGCAAGTCTGGGGAGCAGCCGGTCCGCTTAACGTCGGTATGACCGTTACGGAAATGGTGCACGCCGCCAGCGAAGGCAAAGTGCGCGCCTTGTTTGTGATGGGTGAGAATCCGATGGTCTCCGACCCAGATTTGAACCACGTCCGCCACTGCCTGGAGCAAACTGAGTTCCTGGTGGTGCAGGATATCTTCCCGACTGAGACGGTGCAGCTTGCCCATGTGGTGCTGCCTGGCACATCTTTTGCTGAAAAAGACGGCACCTTCACCAATACCGAGCGGCGCGTGCAGCGCGTACGCAAGGCGATCGAGCCAATTGGCGAAGCTAAGGAAGATTGGGTGATCATCTGCGAGCTAGCCCGAAAAATGGGCGCTAATGGATTCGATTTCGAGTCCGCTGAAGCGATCATGGATGAGATCAATCGTCTCACTCCCAGCTACGCCGGCATTACCTACGGGCGCCTGGAAGAGTTGGGATCGCTCCAATGGCCCTGCCCTGCCGTTGACCATCCGGGAACGCCCTACCTGCATAAAGGAAAGTTTGCACGTGGGATGGGTAAGTTCTTCCCGCTCGAATTCAAGGAACCGGCTGAACTTCCAAATGAGGATTTCCCCTTCGTGCTAACCACGGGCCGTCTGATGTTCCACTTCCATACCGGCTCGATGACCCGCCGGTCAGCAAAGCTGCACAGCGAAGTGCAGGAGGCGTACGTCGAAATCCATGTGGATGACGCCAAGAAGATTGGCCTGAACGGTCACAAACGCGTGCGCGTCTCTAGTCGGCGCGGCCAGATTGAATTGGGTATCCGCATTACCGATGATATTAAACGCGGTGTTGTCTTCATCCCCTTCCACTTTGCCGAAGCGGCGGCCAATACTCTGACCAATTCTGCTATTGATCCGATAGCAAAAATCCCAGAATACAAGGTGTGCGCCGTAAAGGTTGAAGTCGTTTAGTCAGACCGCCTGTTCCGTATTATGCAAACATATGGAACAGGCGAGTTCTTTATCATCATACAGGAGACAATATGGACATTCGAAAAATATACGAATATGCACTCCAGCGTGAGCACGAAGGCAAGCGGTTCTTTGAAGAGAATGCCACCCGGCTCAATCACGCCGCTGCAGTGGGAGTCTTTAAAGAGCTGGCTGCCGAAGAGCAGAAGCACATCGAGTTCATTGAAAGCCAGATTGCGGCCTTGGATAGCGGCGGATCTTCCAGTGGAGCACTGGGCAGGGAGATGGAGCGAGCCGGTTTCTTTTCGCAGCGTTCCCACTCCGAAATGCTCGACCAGACCATGCTGGAGGCTATGGTTCCCGATCTGCCGGTACTGCGAACAGCTTACCTGATCGAACGAGATTTTGCGGAATATTACCAGGACGCAGCCAACAAGACGGAGGGAGAGCCAAAAGACATATTAAATATGCTCGCAGTATGGGAACGCGGTCACGAGCAATTGTTCAAGATGATGCACGACAAAGCGTACGAGATGTATTCCCAGATGCCCTGGGGTGGTTGATTCGAGCACCGCTTGTAATCTCATACGCATACGAAGGAGGAATATCCCTGGTCACCATACTCAAAGCTCAGATGCCAATATTATTTTCATTTACTAACACAATCCAAATCCATTGAGGAGAATTTTTTATGAGCGACCAAATTTCGTTTGATGCTCTTGGACCGCCAGCAATGGGATCCAAAGCGGAAAACATCGGCGTCACTAAAGCCAGCCTGCGAGCCGATAACATGTTTGTATTAGGCATCCTGGCAGGTGCATTCATCGGCATAGGCGCCATCTTTGCCACCACCGTCTCTGCCGGCAGCATCTCCATTAAGGATGCGGCAGGAGCAGCCGCCTTCGCAACCGGCTTGCCCTACGGCGTTATCCGTCTGCTCACAGGATTGGTGTTTGCTACAGGCCTGATCCTGGTTATTGTGGGCGGTGCCGAGCTTTTCACCGGCAATACCCTGATCACCATGGCCTTCGCCAGCAAGAAAGTAACCCTGGCGCAGCTGCTGCGCAACTGGGTGATTGTCTACCTTGGCAACCTGGTCGGTTCGGTTCTGACCGCTTACGTTGTCTTCCTGGGTAAACAGTACACGTTTGGTGGCGGAGCCATCGGTCTGACAGCCCTGAACATCGGAGAAGCGAAAACTGCGCTGGGCTTCATACAGGCTGTCGCCCTGGGTATCATGTGCAACGCCCTGGTCTGCATGGCCGTCTGGTTGTGCTACAGCGCCCGGAGCACCACCGATAAAATCCTGGCCATCATTCCGCCCATCGCATGCTTTGTCGCCGCCGGATTCGAGCACAGCATCGCCAATATGTACTTCATCCCGGTAGCCTTGTTCATAAAGTACTCTGGAGATTCTTCCTTCTTTACCGCCATCGGTAAAACTGCAGCCGACTTCCCCCACCTGACCTGGGGCAACTTCTTCCTCGCCAACTTGCTGCCGGTTACCATCGGCAACATCATTGGCGGTGGCTTCATGGTCGGACTGGTCTACTGGTTCGTATATTTACGCAAGGCCACCAAGTAGGCGCCCACTTATTAAATATAGAAGTTACGCAGTTCAGGAGAAAAGTGTGGGTGTTTGGGCGGGCGCAGCCCGCCCAAACACCCACTTCCTCCCTCAACTGCGTATGTCCTAAAATAAATACAATCAGCATATCCCGACGTCCATCGTCGGGATATGTGTTTAAACTGTTTTCCATTGGGTTTACAATAGATAATAACTTCAGGACTGCTAATGGAAAGGCGATCCCAAAATGCCCATCGAATCCGATCTGCTCTGTTCTATCTACTCACTATCATTGGGCGAGCCTCTTTTCGGAACCGCGCCGCGTACTGATATATGGATATTAATAGAATATCCTTATCCTTATGCTTCCAGGGCATACGAAGAGAGCGATTTGCCGCTACCCATCAAAGAACGTCTATCCAGCGTCCTGCAGTCCTGCGCGAACCCCCGCTTGCTCTTGATCAAGAAGCATCATGACGAACCAAAAGGCAGGACCGTGGTTTTTATTGCGGTTTCTAATCCCCAGGCACCACGAATGTATCGCTACGAGCTTGCTAAGTACGATGAATTATTGGCGGTTGATTGGGAAGGTGTGATCAAGGGGGATAAATCTTACTCCGAGAATCACCTGCATAACGAAGAGCTCTATTTGATTTGTACAAATGGCAAACGCGACCGCTGCTGCGCCAAAAACGGGCTGCCTTTGCACGAAGCGATCGCGGCGATCAAGCCGGAAAATACCTGGCAGTCCTCGCATGTCGGCGGACACCGGTTTGCCGGGAACCTGGTCTGTTTGCCACACGGGCTTTATTACGGGCGTGTACCCGCAGATAAAGGCAGAAAAATCGTTGATGCTTACCGCTCAGGGCAGATCGTCCTGGATCATTTTCGCGGGCGCTCTTGTTACACCCCCGAACAGCAAGCTGCCGAGTACTACCTGCGGGAGCAAACCGGGGAGATGAGCATCGATGGATTCCGCTTAGTGGAGAGCCGAGAGACCGATCCCGATCACTGGTCGATCACATTCGATTCCCAATTGGGAAGGCGCTACCGCCTGAAGGTCTGTGCTGAATTGTCTGAATATGCGTTGTTCGAAAGCTGCAGCAAGCCGGAAAACCGAAACCAGCAGATCTTGTACCAGCTCCAGAGCATCAAAGTGGAATAAATAGTCCTCCTTAAGGCAAATCTATCTCCACTTCATAATTCCAGTTGCCCTGGTCGCCGCTGGTGGCTGTGACAACGATCAAGAGTGTATACGTAACTTCCCTAACTGCTTCACCGCCAGAAGTCCATTTATAGGTAGAATCTTCAAATACCCAGGGATTACAGTCAGGCTCTCCGCCTCCGAAGATGCAGAAACCGGCCTGTCTTTCGGTCCGCTGGTAGACTTCGTCCCCATTCTCATCCAATACCTGGAAGCTGACCTCGGCGATACCATCACCATCATCTGTCTCCTCAGAGTTGGTATCATATACTTTGAAGCGCACGAGATATTGCGAGTCGAAATCCGCTTCCCAGACAAAATTGGGCGGAAAAGTGCCGTCAGGAGTTGAATTATCGGCTCTTGGCGGTTGGGGCTGGGGCGGAGGCACCACGGCAACAGATGGGAGCGATGTCAAATCGATATTGCATGAGATGTACTGGTTGCCCGCACTCACCCAGCCGATTTGATTTGCTCCTGGCTCTTTCACCTGCGCCCACGCGCCGTCTGGGATGCCCTCTGGATTGTATCCCAATGGTTCGAGGATGGTCTGGGCAGGCAAAGCGCGGATGGGCGGCCGATAAGCAGTACCCGGACCGGTGCGCAAATTTAAATCCTGCAGGACGGTACAGCTCGGACCCGAGGTCGCAGTAGGTGGAGCGGGCGTGTCTGTTAAGGCCGCCGCCGGGCTCGATGTGGGTTGGGCGTTCTCTGTGGGCGGCGGGGATGCCTCAGTCGGTGTATTCACTACAGCCGATGTGGGCAGAGCCCCTGTTGTAGCCGAAGGAAGTACCTGGTCATCCGGAGTTGGCGTCGGGGAGACCGCTCGCCCCAGATTACAACCCAGCAGTACCAGCAGCAGAGCAATCGACAAAACGATAAGTTTCAGATTATTTCTTTTCATCCCTGGCCTCCAGACAGGTCACCGACTATTCCCTGGACTTCGATCCGGTTGGGTCTACAAATATCGCCAACAATCTCGTTTTGGATGATCAGGTCCTGCGTACCATCCGCCTGGGCGATGCACAGGTCAAAATATTCAATGGCGCGTTGATACGCAGCCAGGCTGCTGGAATAATCCTGATCGACCTCGTACACATACCCAAGCCACCGGTTTGCAGATCCCAGGTACTCGTACGCCTGGGTGAGAAAACGTTTTTGCCCTGGATCTTCCAGGCTCATTAAAGTCGAATTCAGGGTGTCGATCGAGCGATCGATGAGCTCAACCGCAGCGCCGGAATCGCCGCGAAAATATTCGATCTGACCTTTCAAGCGCAGGGTGTTGCCTAATGCAAGCTGACCGATAGCCACCAGCGGGACTCCGGAATCCCCCTGCTGCGCCCCCAGTCTTATCGATTGGTCCAATTGTGCGATCGTCTGCTCAACCAACACGCTGATCGAGTCCAGGGAAGAAACTCGATTATCAACACCCGGGTTTTCATCCATCCAGGCAGACAGCGCGCGCTGAGCGCGTTTAAAATACAAGCCTCCCAGGCCAATGTACGCTCGAGAATACTCTGGATCGAGCGCAATCGCCTTTTGGAATGCAGTCTCTGCCTGTCGCTCGAATGCATCTTTGATATCAGACAGGATCGACTCGCGGTCGACCAGGAAAAGGTATTCCCGCCCGATAAAGAACTGCACCAAGGCCGATTCCGGGCTGATCTTGCTGGCTTCAGTAAACGCTTCCAATGCTTCCAGTGAATGCCCAAGCTGGGCCTCCGCCAGTCCCAAAGCAATCCATCCCAGGCTGGATGCCTGGCGGTCAATCTGAGCCTGGAACTGATCATTCCCAGGGACGATCGCTATCGACTGGTCAAGGCTGAAGCTTCCCAGTAAGTCTTCATAGTTGTAATCTGGTTGGGGCGCCAAGTAGAATTCCAGGTCGAGCAGCGGCGGTTCCACCCCATCATCCACCACGCCATAAATGACCATATCTGCATTCAGCTGGCGGGCCAATTCTGCGGCTACCCCGGCACGCTGTCCTTCATCTTTCCCAATTACAGGACCGATTTCTACGCCGAGGTCTTTCAGCTCAGGACTATCCTGCCAGATGAGGATGTTCGGATTATCGCCTAACTGCTTCTGCAAGCTTTGATAAATCAGCCTGGCAGGCGCCTGATCCAACTCGTCCTGCCGAGCTTCCCCACTATCTGGTCCCGCAGTCGAGCTGATATCAGCGACTGCAATGTTGTAGAAACCATCCATCACTGCCGGCTCTCGGACGATAAATGCTGAGTAGATCAGGTAAAGGATACCGACTACCAGCACCAGAGTCAGTCCGATGAGTGTCCGTTGAACCGTGGTCGCTCTGGCAAGCCGCCTGGCTTGCTCCGCCTCGCGCTCCGCCTGAACCTGGCTGGCATCCAGGAATTCGCTCTCCTGCAGGCTAAGCAGGTCCGCATTCTTGTTCGCCCACTCCTGAACCTGTTTCAGGCGGAAGCCCCGGTACAGGAAACCTGGATCTTTCTCACCGTTGATCCAATCGTGGGTGTCGCCAGCCAGCTGTTGGTGGAGGATCAACCCCTGGCGGTCTTCATCTAACCACTGCCGTAGGGTGGGCCACTCGCGGATCAAGGCTTCATGGGCAACTTCGCATACCTTGGTACCCCCGGGCTCGACCGTGCCAATGGTTACCAGGCGTGCATCCGTCAGAATCTTGATCACTGTATTGATGACCAGCTCGTCCGTCGAGCGCGTGATCAACTCCGAATAATTTACCCGGCGGCGTGTGTCGTGAGAATCTTCCCCCACTTCAGCCATGCGGATGAAGATCATCCGGGCGACCGGCTGCAGTTCTTCGGAGAGCTGCTTTCTGAATACGTTTTCAGCAGATTGAGCAATGGCGCCGCGCACGCCGCCTGACTCAGTGTATGCGGAAAGGGTTAATGTTCGTCCTCGGCGCCTGCGCCAGGTCTCGTGCAAGGCATGCGATAGGAGCGGCAGCGCCCCTGGCTCGTAGCCGATATCATCCAGGATAACCTCGATCAGCCCCTCCTGGATCTTCCAGCCTCCCTGCGCCAGGGGTTTGTCGATCGCGCTCACGAGCTCATCCCGGTTCATGGCACCGATAAACTCCTGGTATTGCGAGGCAATCTCCCTCAAGCGGTCATGCTGAGCCACGTAGGCATAGAAGTCCGCCCGTAGCACCAACAAGATCGTCGCCGGCTGGGTATCCCCGGAGTCGGCAAGCTCCAGCAGGCTGCCGATAAAAGCCTGCTGCTCCTCGGTGGACCGGCACAAGGTATACAGCTCTTCGAACTGGTCGATGACCAACAAAAAGTGGCTGGCGGAATGCCTGGACAGGTATCTGCGGATTGCCAGCCCCAGGGCGCGTTGATCGGCAGCCATTTCCCCTTGCAAGGTAGAGATGGAG
>Ga0209592_1000047_pt1 | contig 27841 bp, 23 predicted proteins | sample PPLLak2March2015_2_FD_187251 | JGI IMG/M metagenome (GOLD analysis project Ga0209592, IMG submission 187251) | Freshwater sediment microbial communities from Prairie Pothole Lake near Jamestown, North Dakota, USA - PPLs Lake P8 Core (3) Depth... | ecosystem: Environmental > Aquatic > Freshwater... | reverse complement strand
CGCCCCCACCGAGATACTTATCGATTCTGTCTCTTAATTCGGGGAGTTGCCAATCCTTGTAGGTGGGGGCGGTCACCAGCAACCCCCCTGCAAGATCCTGCACAATCTTCACCACCTCGTGATAGTTATGGGCAAAATGGTACTTGGCAATATTGGTGGTGACAGGATTGGGAACGGCAATGTCTCCGTGCATCACGTAATCGTAACAAGCCGCTTTCGATAGCGCTTTAAGGGTCTCCAGGTAGATCACCAATTCGGTCAACTTTTCTCTCACATGGGGAGCCTGTGCGATCCCATTATATTCCGCAATAGCCGCAGCCGCTCCTACCAGCTGTTCCGAAAGAGGAACGCGATAGCTACATCCCGTCCGACGGTGTAAAAGGGCAAAATTGTAGACCATGGTCGCTGCAAATTTCGACTCGCCACAGAGGAAAACCCTTTCCCAGGGAACAAAGACATCGTCAAAAATGATGAAGGCGTCGGTATGGACTCTCACGGGCCGGCGATTTGGGAATTCGAGAGTGCTGATCTGCGATTTGAAAGGCCGACAAATCATGGTCATTCCCTTTGTATTGACTGGGAGAGCAAAAGCCACGGCATAGTCTTTATCCGCTTCGCTCAAGGAGCGACAAGGAACAACGAAGACCTCGTTGCAGTACGAAGCCCCTGTGATATGGATCTTTGCACCCCTGACGATGATCCCTTTATCGTCTTTCTTCACGACCCTGACGTGAAAGTCAGGATGCGTCTGTTTTGGATCCGAGGGTCGAAGGCTTCTATCCCCTTTCACATCGGACACACCTGCACAGATGGCGAGGTCATTCTTCTGTAAGTATTTCCGGAAGTCCGTGATCCGATGGATGTAATCCTTATTCCCCATCATGTTGGCCGTGATGGCAATGGCATTCAAGGCATCCGCACCAATATCGTGCGCCAAAGGGATGTATCCATCGCTCAAGGTCGTTGAGGTAATGATCAGCTCATGGGCTTTCAACAGATCTTCGCTGTTCTTTGGAGTGTAATAATATCTGCTGGTCGGTCCGAATTCAGGATCTTCAACCACAGCCAGATCTCTATACGTTGGGTCTTCGGCCATCTCATAATCGATCGCCATGGTATTGACACAGACCTGGAGATCAGGGTGTGTCGTGACATCTCCTATTTTTTCCCCTTTGTAATAGACGACTCTCCCATCCCTTAGACTCTCTTTGTACTGCTCAGCCGTTTTCAATGCCATCCTTCACTCTCCTTGTTTACTAGTCAGTCCATTATTGAAAAGACACTCTTTAGAAAATCTCCCCTGTCCCCTCTTTATCAAAGAGGGGAAGTTCCTCCCTTTTGCAAAGGGAGGAAAGGAGGGATTAGAGGGCCGATGTTTGGACAATTACGGACTCCTTAGCAAGTCTTTTTGGGTTGATTACCAGGTTTTCGCTTTTTTAGGGATCCCCCGATGATAGGGAGGGAAGATCTGGAATTCCAAATCCGTACTCATGATGGAATCCGCACACATGGCCGCACAGAGGGAAGCGCCATCCACCCCTCCGCCCCACAGACGTTCTCCATATTGATCGCCCACAAAGTAGAGACCGTCCACATAAGGGCTCTTGACCTCTGGCCTGTCCTCTCCGATCGGCCTCCAATTCCCATAGGCTTCGTCCGAAGGGGTCCACATGACGAACTCCACATTCTCCCGCCAATCGGTGAAGGTCCTCTTGAACCAGTCCATGCAAAAATCGATCACCCGCCTCACCTTCTGGGGATTCCGCATCTCCACATCGGTCAGGGCGGTCGAGAACAAGAAGTCCCCTTTCCCCTCAGGAGCTCTTTTGGCGCAAGCAGCCATATTCCAGATGACCATGTCCACCGCTCCAATATATCCCTCATGCTTGATCACTCCCGGCATCCAGATGAAGCTTCGCTGATCCACGCCCTTCGCCTCCCAGACATTCTTCTTTAATCCGATATAACTCGTCAGAAGTCCTGCCGACCACCACTTATTTTGAAGTTTGTTGACCCATTCTGCGGGGAAGTGTCGCGGATGAAGGACACCGAAGATATGTTTCGGAGGAATATTGCAGATGACATGGGAAGCCTCAATAGACTGATATTCGCCCTTTTGGGTCCGAATGATGACACCCTTCACTTTTCCGTTCTCTATGGTCACCTCTTCAACCGGCGTGCTTCTCCAGACCTCTCCCCCTGCCTTTTTCAATGCCTTCTCCATGGCGAGGGGAATCGCCATACAGCCCGGTTCTGCGACGGTGGCCACCGATCCCGTATGGAGATTCATCCCGATGTCTCGTGCCATGGCCATATATCCCAGAAAATCACCGGCGGGGGTCAACCTTGGTTCAGCCATAGCCGTCTGACAAGCAGCCACAACCTTGATGTAATCATAGGCTTCCGGATTGAGGTGTTTCTCCGCCAACCATGTCTCCAGGTCGGTGTGCATGGCTGCCGCGCATTCCTCCAAGCTCAGTTTTCCCATATCCCGCAAGGCATTCAACGTGGCGGCAAAGCCCTCCTTCGTCATCCATGGGTAAGGGTCACGGGGTTTCACCTGATAGATGGCATAGTTGTTATTGGGGTCGACAAAACCCAACCCTTTATTGGTTGGCATATCCACAGGTTCGCCCAAATGCTCGAGCAGTAAGTGGCATCGCGACTTATTCCCCCAGAAGAGACCATGCCCTCCATTCTCAAAGGTACGTCCATCTAATAAACCTTTTTCAAAGACGGTCTTCAGATCAGGCTCGCAGTAACCGACCCAGCATCTCGAATCCCCCAAGGACTTTCTGAAACCTGTGGCGTCCAGTTCGAGTCCATCGATCGTTACGTGATTGCCCTTTCCCGTATAAGAGGCGACACGGCCTCCGATATGAGGAGCCTTTTCTAAGACCAGCACTTTCTTCCCAAAATCCTTTGCAAGAAGCGCTGCAACACCACAACCTCCAACACCCGAGCCAATGATCACGACATCATATTGTTTTGAACTCATACCGGATACCCCCTTTTCTTCATTTCCTTTCACCTGGCGACAATTCCATTGATGACGAAGTTGAAAACCTCAATGGTTTGGTTGCTGAAGGATTTGCTACCCTCACGCTTACCGTAAGTGAACCCCTTAAACAATAAGAAAATACAACGTCCGACGACCTTTTCATCCATCTTCCGGAAAACACCCTTCTCGATGCCTTCTTTCAGGATAGAGACCATGATTTCTTCTATGCCTTCTTCGACAACTTGGGGTTTGTCTTTGAGGAAAGGGACAAAGAAACCGGATTCGTCATTCAGTACGTTGCCAATAAATGGATTTTGATCGAGATATTTCTTTCCCAAACGGAGATAGGTTTGAAGTTTTTCCGAGGGGTCTGTGATTTTCTTGATCTGATTGAGGATCGCTTTTCTAACCGATAAAGCCTCAAACATGAAAAGTTCTTGGAGAATCTTCTCCTTGCTCTCAAATTCTTGATATAAAGTCCGTTTTGAAACACCGGCGTCACTGGCAATCTCGTCAACGGTGGTTTTGCTGTAACCGAACCTCTCAAAACGCTTTTTGGAAAGACTTAGAATTTGGCCCCTTTTCTCAGATTCCATAATCACCAGGAAACTAATTTAGTTTTCCGTTTTCTATCATACCCCCTTCTTCTTGTCAAGAAATTTCTCAAGAAAGGCCCCATGGGAAGAAAATCTGAAGCTTCGACCCTCCCTCTTTCTTTTCCCTAGAAATTCGCCAGAAAGGCCTAATATACGCGATTCGCTGGCGATTTCCCTTTGTTGTCAATTCTTAAGCAGATTCAATTTTTTTCTTGACAAAAAGAGAGAAGTAATATAGAAAATTGGAAACTAGTTTGGCTTACGAGTTTTTACCAATTCAGGCAAGGCCCGATCGTTTGACAGTACCACCATCCTTATTTGACGGGGGATATTGGAAATGGATTTCAAATTTGGGGAAAAGGAAGAGGCGTTGAGAAAGGAAATCCGCCAGTTTGTTAGAGAGCAGTTACCTCCTGGCTGGTTGATGTATGCATTGGAGGAGGAGAGCAGCGATCAGGATTGGGCCTTTGCAATGTCCGTCTCCAAGAAACTTGCCCTAAAAGGGTGGTTGACTCTGTCCTGGCCTAAGCAGTATGGAGGCAAGGGGGCCTCTCTCTGGGAACAATTGGTCTATCGAGAAGAAGCAGGATATTGGGGAATACCCGGTACCTCGATGGGAGTGGGAGGGATCGACTGGGTTGGACCTTCCATCATCCATTTCGGCAGTGATGAGCAAAAGAAGAAATATCTTCCCCTCATTGCCTCTGGAGAACCGGACGGCGTTTGGTGCACGGGTTACAGTGAACCGGATGCAGGCTCAGACTTTGCGAATATACGGACACAGGCCATCAAGAAAGGAGGTGAATACGTCATCAATGGGCAGAAGATCTGGACCAGCGCCGCCCACCGGGCAAGATGGATGTGGCTTGCAGCTGTCTCAGACCCAAACGCCCCGAAGAAACACCAAGGGATAAGTATCTTTATCGTCGATATGAAGAGCAAAGGGATCACGGTCAATCCCCTCATCAACTATGTGGGATATCACATCTTTAATGAAGTCTTTTTTGACGATGTGAGGATTCCTGAAGACAATTTGGTGGGTGAGGAAAACAAAGGGTGGTATCAGTTGATGAGCTCCCTTTCCTTTGAAAGGGGAGCCCTAAGCGCTGTGGGTTGTGGATATACAAAAAGGATCCTTGATGAGTTGCTTCAATATACCAAGGAAACGGGGCTTTTCAAGGACTCGAGAATTCGTCATCAAATGGCCACCCTTGCAATCGATGTGGAGATCTCAAAGATCCTCAATTACCAGACCACCTGGCTGATCAGCAAAGGAGTCATTCCTGTCTTCGAACCGTCGCGGGATAAGGTATTCAGCGATGCCGTCATAGAGCGTCTGGCCAAAACAGGGATGGAGATCTTAGGCATGTATTCACAGATGGACCCTCTCCATCGAGATTCGAGGTGGACAAAACTGAAAGGGGGGATTGAAATCCTGTACTGGCTCTTTCCAGGAGTTTCATTCGCTGGAGGGACGGATGAAATCGAGAAGAACATCATTGGCCAATTTGGGTTAAAACTACCTAAATCTTACTAAAGGGTGAAAAAATGGACTTCGGTTTTTCAGAAGATCAAAAGATGATTCAAGCATCCATCAGAGATTTCTTGGACAAGGAATGTCCTTCCGACAAGGTAAGGGAATTGGAGGCCACCGAAAAGGGATATGATCCGGAAATATGGCAGAAGATGGCAGATCTGGGCTACCTGGGGATTCATCTTCCGGAAGAGTATCAAGGAACAGGAGGGGACTTCATCGATGTTATGATCCTCATGGAGGAAATGGGAAGAAAACTTCTCCCCTCACCCTTCTTTTCAACGATCGCCCTCTGTTCCCTCCCTCTGTCGGTTTACGGCAACCCGGAGCAAAAAAAGAGATTCCTTCCTGACATCGCCAGTGGTAGCAAGATCTGGACGCTTGCTTTCACTGAGTTATTTGATCCGCGTAAGGCATCAGAGATAAAACTCCAAGGAAGATTGGAAAAGGAGAGCTTCTTCCTCTCAGGTACGAAGCTCTTTGTCCCTTATGCTCATGTGGCTCACTATCTCCTGGTCGTTGCCCGAACAGATGGAAAAGATGAAGAGGGCATCACTCTATTTATTGTGGATGGACATAGCCCGGGTCTCCGTTTAGAAATGATCCCGACCACAGCCCATGATAAGCAATATGAGATCCGCTTTGATAAAGCACAGGTTCCAAAAACGGATATCCTGGGCAAAGAAGGCGAAGGCTGGGGCATCCTCAATTTCATTCTCCAACGAGGAACCGTTTTGAAATGCGCCGAGATGCTGGGAGGAGCTCAAGGGGCCCTCGACATCACTACAGATTATGCTAAGAAAAGGGCCCAGTTCAATCGACCGATCGGCTCTTTTCAAGCGATTCAGCATAAACTGGCGGACCTCCTGATTGATGTGGAAGGATTACGATATCTTGTCTATCAAGCGGCGTGGGGAATAAACATTGGCTCGCCCTCTCCTCTGTTGATCTCCATGGCAAAGGCAAGGGCGAACGAGGTCTATGAGCGAACCTGTATCGAAGGGATCAAAACTCATGGAGCCCTTGGCTTCACAAGGGAGCAAGATATTGGTCTCTACCACATTCGGACGAAGGCGTCAGAGTTTACCCTGGGAAACTCCGATTTTCACAAGGAGAAGATTGCTGAAGAATTAGACCGTTATCAACCCCCTCAATTGTAGCAGTAAAACGAAACCTTAGTTGAAAGGAGGAAAACAAGATGAAAAGAGGACTGATCTTGGTTTTGATGGTTTCGCTCCTATTCATCCCAACCGTTGTGAAGGCGATCGATGTTCCGGGTGTGACAGACACGGAGGTTTGGATCGGAATTTCTTCACCCCTTTCTGGTCCTGCCGCCATATGGGGAATGACATCCCTGGGTGCAAAGGCTTGGGCAGATTATGTCAATGACCAGGGAGGAGTCCATGGAAGAAAAATCAAAGTTTTGATCAAAGATGATGCCTATAACCCTGCGCGTGCTTTAGCCAATTTTCAGGAGATGAAAGGCAAGATCTTTGCGGCAGCCGATCTGGTTGGAACGGCGTCGATCAGCGCCTGCAGGGATTTCTTTCCAGAGAACAATATCCCTCTGATCTGGCCCCTCGGCCACACACGGATGTGGATCGACTATCCGAAGAATAAGCTCCGTTACATCTTCGTCTCTTTTCCTGACTATGCAGATGAAGCGGAGTTCCTCACCAAGTATGCCTTGAACAATCTGGGCACCAAGAAATTGGCCTTCTTTTATCAGAATGATGATTATGGGAAACTGGCTTTTGATGGGGTGAATAAGGCCCTTAAAGAAAATCCTGGGAAGGCTGAGCTCGCCGTTGCGGTGTCTTACGAGATTACAGACAGGTCTCTGACCACGCATGCCCTCAAGCTAAAAGAATCGGGGGCGGATACACTCATTGCCTTCCCAACCCCGACTCACGGGGCCCTCATCTTAAAAGAGATGGCAAAGTTGGGATACAAGCCCAAAGCGATGTTCAATGCTCCTCTTGGGGATCCGGTGATGTATGGCATTGCAGGAAAGGAACTTTGGGAGGGTGTGTATGTGGATGGCCCGGCGGGGTCTGGAATTCCAGGAGCCGAACCTGCGGCGGACCGCGTGATTGAGATCCTGAAAAAATACGAACCGAAAATCGCAGGCATGGAATATATGAGCATTGTTGGGGCCACCGGCCTGATGTATGCCATCCAGGGTCTCAGGAATGCGGGCCAAAACCTTACCGTTGAGAACATGATCAAGGGAATGGAGAATATAAAGGACTGGAAACCCGAGGGGATGGGGGCACCCGTGAGTTTTGGACCAGACCGACGGGATGGAGTCAACGGTATTCGTTTGATGCAAGCCCGGGAAGGGAAGCATATTCCCATTACCGACTATGTCGTCTTTAAACCCAAATTCTAATCATCCAGAACTACTCAACATCAACGATCTTGCCATCCATTTCGGCGGGATCATGGCGCTTGCCGGGATCGATCTCCAAGTAGAGGAAGGAGAGATCGTTGTGGTCATTGGCCCGAATGGTTCGGGCAAAACGACACTCTTTAATTGCATCTCGGGTTTCTACCGACCTGATCAAGGAGAAATTCTATTCCAAGGGGAGAGTCTCTTGGGGCTCTCCCCTGATTCTGTTGCCTCTCGGGGGATTGCTCGTACATTTCAGAACCTTCGTCTCTTTCTTCATGCGACCGTCCTCGATAACCTGCTTCTTGGAAGACACATCAAGTTCAAGAAAAACCCGTTCCATGCATTGTTGAGAATTCGAACGGAGGAACTTCGCCATCGGGAGGTCGTCGAGGAGATCATCGATTTCTTAGACCTCCAGGCCTATCGAAACACTAGGGTGAGTGATTGCCCCTATGGGATTCAAAAGAAGGTCGAGCTCGGAAGGGCTCTTTCCATGGAGCCTAAGTTGCTGATGCTCGATGAACCAATCTCCGGGCTGACAGCAGAGGAAAAGGAGGAATCGGCATACCGAATCAATGAAATTCGGGGCCGATTCAAGGTGACCATCCTCTTGGTGGAGCATGACTTGAAGATTGCATCCAGACTGGCGGATCGGATGGTCGCGTTCTCTTACGGTCAAAAAATGGCTCAGGGAAGCCCTGCGATGGTACAGCGTCACCCAGAGGTCATCCGTGCTTATCTAGGAGAGGAATGACTCCCCTTCTTGAACTGAAAAGCGTCGAAACCCTCTATTTCGACCGGATCTATGCCTTACATGGTCTTTCCTTGCAGGTGAAGGAAGGGGAGATCTTCACCGTTTTGGGACCGAATGGGGCTGGGAAGAGCACCCTCCTTAAGACGATTGCGGGATTGCTCAAAGATCAGCCCAAGAAAGGGACGATCGAGTTTTCAGGTCGCCGAATCACCCATCTTCCCCCCGAGCGGGTTTCTTCTATGGGGATCGCCTATGTCCCGGAGGATCGAAGTCTCTTCCGAGAACTGACCGTAAAGGAAAACCTTGATTTGGGCTGTTGGGGAAGAAAGGATCGAAAAATCAAAGACGATTTCAGATTCATCTTCTCTCTGTTTCCAATCCTTGAGGAAAGAAAGAGCCAACAGGCCGAAACCCTCTCCGGCGGAGAACAACAGATGCTTGCAATCGCCCGAGCCCTGCTTCGGAAGCCTCGCCTGCTCATGCTGGATGAGCCCTCCCTGGGATTGGCACCGCTTGTCGCCCGAGCCGTCTATGATGCCCTGATCCAGATCAGCCAGGTTGGAACAACGATCTTATTAGCGGAACAGAATGCAAAATTGGCCCTGAAAATCGCCCACTACGGTTACATCCTTGAATCAGGAAGGATTGTTTTAGAAGGAGCCTCCAAGGATCTGGTGGAAAATGAAAGTGTTCAGGAACTCTATCTCGGAATGGGTGGAGAGACGGCCTCTCCGAAAGGATGGCGCCTCTACAAGAAGAGGAGGACATGGTGATCCCAAAAAGGACAGAAACGATCCCTGGTCTCTTCTTGGAACAGGCGGACCGATCAAAAGATCGTCTGGCTCTTCGACATAAAAAATTCGGGGTATGGCATCGAACCTCCTGGAGAGAATACAGCGAGAAGGTAACTCAGGTGGCCGCAGGCCTGATCAGCCTCGGTCTATCCCGAGGAGAATGCGTCACCCTCTTGGGGACGAATCGGCCGGAGTGGTTGATCTGCCATTTGGCCGTGATGACAGCAGGAGGAGCCACGTGTGGAATCTATCCCACGTCCGCTCCAGAGCAGATCCTTTATGTGATCGAACATTCTGGGTCGAGGATTCTTTTTGTGGAGAACGAAGAACAGGTCGATAAGGTCTTGCAGATCCTTCCTCAACTCAAGCTCAAACAGTTGGTGGTTTGGGATCCAAAGGGACTCTGGGGATTTTCCCATCCCGAGATCATCTTTTTCAACGAATTTCTGGAAAAGGCAAAGGCCTATCTACAAGAAAACACGGAATGTGTCACAGAGCGAAGGATGGCCATTGATCCGGAAGATACGGCCATGATCATCTATACCTCAGGGACAACGGGAAGGCCTAAGGGAGCTATGATCTCCCATGCGAACATCATGGGGATGCTGGAATCCTTTATGAGCGCTCATCCCACCTATGAAACAGATGAAGTGATCTCCTATCTTCCTCTGGCCCACATCTATGAAAATTTCGTCTCTCTCTTCCAGGCCGTCTGGTCTGGAGGCATTGTCAATTTTGTGGAGAGCCTCGATACCCTGCCTCAGAACCTGAGAGAGGTCTCCCCCACGGTCTTTGCTGGCGTCCCAAGGATGTGGGAGAAATTTGCTTCGATGATAGAGATTCGAATGTCTGATTCCACCTTCCTGAAAAGGACCCTTTACCGAATAAGTGTTTTGGTAGGACTCCGTTATGTGAGAACAAAGGGAAACCCAAGGGAGCATTTTTTCTGGAAGATCCTCTATGGGCCTCTCTATTGGTTTGTCCTTTATCATCTCAAGAGGCAGTTAGGTTTTGAGCGCGTGAGATGGGGGATGAGCGCTGCAGCTCCTGCTTCTCCTGAGCTCTTCGAATACTACAATGCCCTGGGGATCCCTCTCCGGGAGGGCTACGGCCAGACCGAATCGACTGGTCTGATCACAACGCAGAGACTCGATCGTCCCAAATGGGGTTTTGTAGGAGAACCTTTGCCCAAGGTGGAGGTGAAGATCGCCGAAGACGGAGAGATCTTGGCCCGCGGTCCGAATGTTTTTAAGGGATATCTTAAGGAACCCGAGTTGACGCAATCCACTCTGGAGGGAGGCTGGCTCCATACAGGGGATGTGGGCATGATGGAGGATGGATTCCTCAAGATCCTCGATCGGAAAAAGGATATCATCATCACTTCAGGAGGGAAAAACATCACGCCCGCCTTCATTGAGAATAAGCTCAAATTCAGTCCCTATGTCCAGGATGCCGTCGTCATTGGAGAAGGCCGAAAGTATTTGATTGCTCTGATCCTGATCGATGAAGAAAATGTGGCCAAATATGCCCAAGACAAAAGAATCCCTTTTACCACTTTTTCGGATCTCACCCAGAATCCTCAAATTCGTAGTTTGATCAATCAAGAGATATCCAAGGTGAATAAGACCCTCTCCCAAGTTGAGTCCGTAAAGAAATTTGCACTCCTGCCCAGACGTTTCTATGAAGAAGACGGAGATGTGACGCCAACAAAGAAGGTGAAGCGGCGTGCGCTCGAGAAGCGGTACCGTGATTTGATTGAGTCCTTATATCGAGGATGAAGATAAGAGAAGATGGACCTGGTTGAGAGTTATCGAAAAGAATTGAGATTGATCCGACGACCTTGGACCGGAGTTTGGATCGGGCTGCTCATGATCGGGCTGATTCTTCTCCCTTGGTTTGGTCCGGAATCATTTGTCTACATTGGCACTTTGATTTTAATCTATTCCATCGGCGTTCAGGGCCAGAACCTCTTGATCGGTTACACCGGGCAGATCTCATTTGGACAGGGTGGATTTTTAGCCATTGGAGCCTTTACCTTTGGCCATCTTGCTCGCCTTGGTTCACCCCTGCCCCTCAATCTCCTCTGTGCAGGCCTGGTGACTGGCCTCTTTGGAATCGTCGTTGGATTTCCATCGCTTCGGCTGAAGGGTCCCTATCTCGCCATTGTCACATTGGGCTTCGCCGTTGCGATCTATCAGATCTTCGCCAACAGTCCATTCATATCAGGAGGAAGAATGGGGCTTACGGTTCCCAAGCTTACTCCCTTCCTCGGTCTTTCGAGAGTCAATGCTTCATACTATGTTAATCTCTTCTTGACCATCCTCTTCACTTTGGCCTCCTATAACCTCGTTTCATCCTATGTCGGTCGCGCTTTTATCGCCATTCGCGATAACGACATCGCGGCGGAGGTCATGGGCGTCAATCTCACCCACTATAAACTCTTCTCGTTTGCCATCAGCTCTTTTTATACCGGAGTTCAAGGAGGTCTCTATGCCCTTTTGATCGGATACCTTGAACCGAATATGTTTAACTTTACGGAAGCCATTACCCTTTTGGTGGCCGTGATCATCGGGGGGCTCGGATCGGTGGAAGGATCGATCCTCGGAGCAGCCTTTGTGATCCTCATCCCACAAACCTTTAGTGGTTATAAAGGTTTGGTCCCTGTTCTTTTTGGGACAGCCATTGTGATCGTTCTCATCTTTGAACCCTTGGGACTCTCGGGAAGGTGGTTGAAGATCAGGCTTTACCTGAGAAACTGGCCTTTCCGATAATTGTGAAGCTCTCCGCCCTAAAGGGCGGCGCTTCCCGGTAAGGTAGTTTCCTTTTATGTTGTGCCCCTTGGCCCCGTCCTGAAGGGAGGGGCTTGCGGGGCACTTGCCGGTCAATTGGCCTTAAGAACTCTTTTTTAAGGAATGGACCATGGAACGTTTCTTACAGTACATGATTTCAGGTCTCTCTGTTGGTAGCCTGTATGCCCTCGTCGCCTTGGGACTGGCGCTCATCTACCGATCCACACGCATTCTAAATTTTTCCCACGGGGACATGGCTACCGCCGGGACATACTTTGCCATCACCCTTTTGGGGTTAAAGATGGGATTCTGGCCGAGCTTCATCCTTTCCCTTCTTTTTGGAGGAGGGTTGGGGATGGCTTTCTATTTTGGCATCCTGATCCCTGCACAGAGGCGAGATGCCACTCTGATCGGCCAGATCATTTTGACCCTTGGCCTTAGCCTCATCCTCCAGGGGCTCATCATGTACTTGTGGGGGACGGAAACAAAAACCTTTCCCTTTCCGCTCTCCGACTCCAAGGTCTGGAATATCGGAGGCGTTGTCATCAGCGAACTAGGTCTCGGAACACTGGCGATCGGTCTTATCGGGAGTCTTTGCCTTTACTTCCTTGTTCAGAAGACTCGGCTGGGGCTGGCCATGCGTGCCACTTCTGAGAATCTCTCTGGTGCTCAGACCCTTGGAATTCCGACTCGAAGGATCCTTGCCCTCTCTTGGGGGTTAGCCGCTTTGTTGGGAGTGCTCGCAGGGATCTTCCTGGCTCCTGCCTTGCTCCTCGACCCATTCTTCATGCTGGAGCCCTTTCTCAAGGGCTTCACAGCAGCTATCTTGGGAGGTTTGAATAGTCTGCCGGGCGCCATCCTTGGAGGGATCATTCTTGGCGTGGCTGAAAGCCTTGCCGGCGGTTACATATCCGTGGCCTTTAAGAACAGCCTGGCTTTCCTCATCATCATCGTTATCCTTCTGGTGCGTCCTGAGGGCCTTTTGGGAGAGATGTTCAAGGAAAGGATTTAATGAAAGAAAGGTGAGCCTTAGATAAGGAGAGAAAAATGGATTTCAATCTTACCGAGGAACAGAAACTCTTAAGAAATTCTCTGCGCGAGTTTCTTGAAGGGGAGTGCCCCCGAGAGCTTGTCAGGGAATATGACGAGAAAGGGGAATATCCCCATGAACTTTTGAAGAAATTGGCCAACCTGGGTTACATGGGTATCTGCGTCCCGGAGAAGTATAGCGGAGTGGGTGGAAACGCGATCGATTCCTTTATTGTCTATGAAGAGATTTCAAGGGTGATGTCTCTTTTGGCCTGGGCCATGGGGAATATCACCCTGTATGGAAATGAATTCATTCTTTACAACGGGAATGAAACACAGAGGCAATATTACCTTCCGAAACTGGTCAGCGGAGAGACAAAATTTGCCTTCGCTCTAACAGAACCCGATGCGGGATCGGATGCTGCCAGCATCAAGACGAATGCGGTTTTTAGAGACGGTGATTACATCATCAATGGAAACAAAATGTATATCACTGGAGCAGGGGTGAGCGATATTGTGATCACCGCTGCCCGGACAGCAGAATCAAAATATGGGGGAATCACGCTATTCATGGTCGACTCCAAATCCGAAGGATACAGTGCCATACCTCTAAAAAAATTGGGCTACCACGGTTCGAACACCTGTGAAGTGGTTTACAGCGATGTCAAGGTCTCACCCGAAAATATTTTAGGCGGACGAGAAGGGCTCAACCAGGGTTGGGATCAGATGATGAAGTTGCTCAACGGTGAGAGGCTCGCCCTTTCGGCTTGTGCTCTCGGAATTGGACAGGCGGCCCTCGATGACGCCCTTCAATACGCTAAAAGGAGGATCCAGTTCGATCAACCCATCGGCAAGTTTCAAGTCATTCAACACCGATTGGCCGAGATGGCCACTGAAATGGAGGCGGCAAGACAGCTTGCCTATTATGCAGCGTGGAAGGAATCCATGCATATGGAATGTATTAAAGAGACATCCATGGCGAAATATTTTTCGACAGAAACAGCCAAAAAGATGGCGATCCAAGGGATGCAGATCTTAGGGGGATATGGCTATATGATGGAAGTGGATATGCAAAGATATTTGAGGGACGTTGTGGTCTTGACGATCGGTGGAGGGACGACCGAAATCCAAAAGAACATAATCGCCAAGACCTTAGGGCTTTAGAAAGCAACCGATGAAAACGCGAATAACGGAATTACTAGGGATCAAGCATCCGATCATCCAGGCTGGCATGAACTTTGTCTCCTATGTTCCTCTGGTTGCAGCCGTTTCCAATGCGGGTGGGTTGGGTATTCTCACTGCGAGTGATCAGACACCAGAGGAACTGAGGGAGAATATCCGGAAACTGAGAAACCTGACCAGGAACCCTTTCGGTGTCAATCTGGTTCCATACCTCCCTCGATACGAGGCCTTTTGTAAAGTGGTCTTAGAGGAGAGAGTCCCTGTATTTAGCCATGGCTTGGGAGATCCCTTCAAACTCCTGAACCTGAAGAAACCGACGGATATGATCTTCATGCCAACAGCAGGAAGCCTAAAGCAGGCAATGAAAATGGAAAAGGATGGGGCGGATGCGGTGATCGTCCAAGGAATGGAGGGAGGAGGACATGTGGGATTTATTGCATCGAGTGTCCTTATCCCAAGGGTGTCTGAAAGCCTGAAAATTCCTGTCGTCGCCGCTGGTGGTTTTTGTGATGGAAAGGGGTTGGTGGCCGCCCTGGCCCTAGGTGCAGAAGCGATCGCCATGGGAAGCCGGTTCATCACCACTCAAGAATGTCCAGTTCATCCCGATGTGAAAGAGGCCTTCTTAAAAGGAAAAGAAGAGGATACCCTGATCTCTTCAAAATACGATGGGTTCCGTCTCAGAAGCATACCCGGAGAGAAAGTGAAGCATTATCAAGGATGGTGGTCAAGGCCTTGGGCGGTCTTGCCAGGCGTGATCGGAATCAAGAAAGGATTCAAAACCTCTTTCTGGGAACTCCTGAAGGCTGCCAGAGATCTCAAGCGTTATGACGCTCCCCTGTTTCAAGTGGCGGTTGGGATAGCCCTGGTTCGAAATACTCTCTCCGGCGGGAAGATCAAAGAAGGTCTTCTCCCAAGCGGTCAAGTAGTGGGACGTCTCAATGACATACCGACTTGTCAGGAATTAATCGAGAGGATCGTTTCAGAGGCTGAAGAGATTATTGAATCAATGAAGTCGAAGTTGATCTCATGAAAAAGGAGTCTATCATTGCCAATCTATCAGTTTGAAAAAAAGATTCCAAAGATTTCAAAATCCTCCTATGTCCATCCTCAGGCAGTGATCATCGGTAATGTAGAGATAGGAAACCATTGTTTTGTCGGGCCCGGCGCAGTGCTTCGCGGGGATTTCGGAAGGATAAAGATTGGAGAAAAGACGATCATTCAAGAAAATTGTATCCTCCATGTGGGAGTCGATGAAACAACGTCGATCCACGATCATGTGATCATCACCCATGGTGCCATCCTCCACGATGTCACCCTAAGACCTTATGTTGTGGTAGGTATGGGAGCCATCCTAATGCATGGTGTCTTCGTGGAAGATCATGTCTTAATCGGTGCAGGCTCTCTAGTGAAAGAGGGTTTTCATGTCCCCTCGAAGGTGGTGGTGGCTGGAAATCCTGCTAAAATTATTAAACCTTTGTCAAAAGAACAAAGAAGGACGATCCACCAAGGAGTAAAACTATATCAAAATCTGGTAAAACGCTACCTGAAGACCTGTCGCGAAGTAAAAAAATATCCAATGTAGGAGAACGGAGAGATCATATGGGCCTGGGAACTTTATGGAACTTGAAGGTCGAGGAGGGGATCGGCATCATCACCTTTGACATCCCTGGAGAACCCGTCAATACCTGGACAGAAGAGGCTATTGAAGAGTTTCTTGAACTAATCGATGCCCTCGAAAAAGAATTGAATTTAAGAGGTGCCATCCTGATTTCAGGCAAGCCCAACAATTTTCATTCAGGGGCGAATCTCAGGTTCTTAGAACAGTTTCGATCGAAAGAGGAATCGGCCAAAGTTCTAGACCGCTTCCATCAAGCCTTTTCGCGATGGGGGGAATTGCCCTACCCCACCTTGGCGGCCATCCAGGGCCATTGCCTCGGAGGGGGCTATGAATTGGCCTTGGCCTGCACTGCCCGTATCGCCAAGGAATCGAAGACCACCCTGATCGGTCTTCCAGAGTGCACGGTTGGGGTTTTCCCGGGATGCGGTGGAACCCAAAGGCTTACTCGGCTCATCGGATATCCTGCCGTGGAGTTGATCTTGAAGGGAAGGATTCTAGCTGCCACTGAGGCTGATGCAATGGGGATGATTGATCGCTTAGTCCCTGCGGAAGGGGATCTGATCAAAGAGGGGAAAGATTTTATTAAAGAGATAGCAGAAGGAAAAGCCAATTTGAAAAGGCGGAAACACGATTTCTCCCAGATCGATTCTATGATGGAGATGGCACGACAAGAGGTTCTCAAGGCAACTCGAGGCCGTGAACTTCCGGCTCCCATGCTTGCCATAAAAGCCATTCAGGAGGGACTGAAAGTCCCTTTGACGGAAGGCCTGGAGATTGAAAAGAGATATTTTGTTGAGGTCGTTCTTTCCAATGAGGCCAAAGGAAGCATCCATACGTTCTTCCTTAAAACAGAGACCGATAAACCGATCTCCATGGTTCCGAAAAAGTTTCAGCCAAAACCAATTAGAAAAGCTGGCCTGCTGGGTTTTGGAACAATGGGGCGTGGGATCGTCATCGACCTCCTCAGAAACATGGAGATCCCTGTGGTGGTGAAAGACATTCCTGAGGCCTTAGAACCGGGCAAGGCCTTCGTGAGAAAGATCCTGGACGGAATGGCAGAAAAGAAAAGTCTGAAGACCTCCGTGGACGATCTGATGAACCTTCTGACCCTGACGTCATCCTATGACGGCCATTTTAAGGATGTGGATATCGTCATTGAGGCCGTCTCTGAAGACCCGAGGGTCAAAGAGCAGGTTTACCGGGAGATCAGCCCGATCCTTTCGAGCGACTGTATCATCGCCAGCAACACCTCTACCATCCCCATTACCCGAATGTCCAAATCGGTTACCCATCCCGAGAGATTTGGGGGGGCTCACTTCTTCTCTCCGGTCTGGATGATGCAGCTTCTGGAGATCATCCGGGGTGAGCAGACCGGCCAGGAGACGATCTATAACCTTCTTGCTTTCGCAGGGGCCATCAGAAAGCGTCCCATTGTCTGCAAAGACAACCCCGGCTTCATCATCAACGCCCTTCTACATCCTTACTTTTTGAAGTTATACGAACTTTTGGAGGAAGGGGTAACCATTGAAAAGATCGATTCGGCCATGCTGAAGTTTGGAATGCCGGTCGGTCCGGTGAAACTGATTGACGAAGTGGGCATTGACGTCCAGCATCTCGCCTTTTTGGCCATGGGCATCGAACCCCCGCAGACTTTGAAAAATGTCATTCGTGACGGCCGGGCCGGCTTCAAAAAAAGTGGAAAGGGGTTTTTTATGAAGGATGGCAATGTTGATCCCAGTGTCCTACCCCTTATTGCCAATCAAGGTAGATCCAAAGAAATCTCTGCGAAAGAGATACAGATACTCCTTTACCAAGAGTTTGTCAAAAAAGGGAAAGAGCTTTTGGACAAAGGGATCGTCGATTCACCCAAGACGATTGACGTGGGAATGATCTGGGGAATCGGCTTTCCACCCGATAAAGGGGGCCCGATGAAATGGGCCGACTTAACGGGATTAAGCCTCCAACTCTACCAGAAGAAATTCTATTGAGGTGATTTGAATAGAAGATGGGTTATTTGAAATCTTAAGTCACACAGGAGGTTTTCTATGAGTGGTCTCAAGGGGAAAGTCGCGATCGTGGGAATTGGCGAAGTTCCCACCGGAAGATTCCCAGATACAGCGGCGATCTATCACGCCATTGAGTCGTCGAGGCTGGCCATCAAGGATGCAGGGATCAACAAAGATGAGATCGATTTCGTCATGCCCACGGCAGCGCTTTATAGTCCTCAATTCAATACGGAACTTGTGACGTGCCGGATTGTGGAAGAACTTGGTTTAAAGAATGCAAAAACCAATTGCCAAATTTTTGCGGGTGGGTCGAGTGGGAGTTGTTTTATCAAATTGGGTGGAAGCCTTATCCTCGCGGGTGTGGCTGAAGTCATCTTATGTGTCCATGCCGAGAGGCTGGGGACGGGTGTGACCGCTCAGGGAGGAATCGATCTCTTCTCTACCGCGGGGATTTCCGCTGAATGGGAGGTTCCCTACGGGCAGCATTACTCTTCGATTGCTGCCCTTACCACAACCCGATATAAATACGAGACAGGCGCCACAGACGAACATATGGCAGCGGTCTGCGTTTCAAATCGGAAGTGGGCTGAGCTCAACCCCAATGCTTTTTTTAGAAACCCTCTTACCATTGAAGAGGTCTTATCCTCAAAAATGCTCTCCACACCCCTTCGGGCAAAACAGTCCAATATGCTTTTTGATGGCGGTTCGGCGTTCGTTCTTACCTCTGCAAAAAGGGCTAAGGACATCACGGACAGGCCGGTCTATGTGTTAGGAGAAGGTTCCCGTGTGACCCATTTCGTCTTTTCCCAGGAACCGGACATCACGCGTTACGGATGGGCGGATGCGGCCAAGGACGCATTTCAAGAGGCCTGCCTTACGCCCGGGGATATCGATGTCGCAGAGATCTATGATTCCTATCCTATTTATCAAATCATCACCTTGGAAGAGCTCGGTTTTTGCAAAAGGGGAGAGGCTGGCGAGATCTTCTTGAGAGGAGAGACCTGGCCAGGCGGGAGAATTCCAACGACGACCAACGGAGGAATGTTATCCCAAGGCCACACGGGCGCAGGAGGTGGCGTGGCCCTTGTCATCGAAGCCGCTCGGCAACTGATGGGTAAAGCAGGCGAAAGACAGGTGAAAGGAGCCCGTTTTGCCGTGGAGACCGGAGTAGGAGGGACCTACATGGATGCCCAGGTCACCCTCTTTGGAACAGAGATCCCGTAAAGGAGAGGAAGCATATGGAGATACCTAAAAAACCAGTTCCGATCGTCAATCCGTGGGCAAGGCCTTTTTGGAAGGCTGCCCGTGAAGGCAGGTTGATCATTCAACAATGCAGGGATTGTAAAAAATATATCTTTTACCCAAGGATTGCTTGCATCCACTGTTCTTCTGAGAATATAGAATGGGTAGAGGCTTCTGGAAAGGGAACCATCTATTCTTACAGCGTTGTTGAAACCAATGCACCTTCTGCTTTTATGAAGGATGTCCCCTATGTGATTGCCATTGTGAGACTGGAGGAAGGGGTTCAGATGTTAACCAATATTGTGGGGTGCGACCCCTATCAGGTCACATGTGACATGCCTGTTCAAGTCACCTTTGAGAAATTGGACGATGAATTCACCCTTCCAAAATTTAAACCGTCAACCGGTTAAGATAAATCAAGAAGGCAAGGTGAGGTGAAAAAGATGGAACACAGCAAATATGGAGATGACTTTGATGTAGGCGATATTTATACAACGGATCGCATCACCGTGACGGAGACCCATGTGGTGAATTGGGCAGGATTGACCATGGATTATTATCCCCTTCACGTCGATGCGGTCTATGCGGCCCAGACGGTTTTCGGAGAAAGGCTGGTGCATGGACCGCTCGTCTTCGCCTTGGCCGTGGGCTTGGTCAGCAAGGCCGGATTTGCAGGAGACGCAGCCTTGGCCTGGATTGGGGCCGACAAGATGCGAATGCTTGCCCCCGTGAAAATGGGTGACACCCTCACCGTGGTGGTGGAGGTGATTGACAAACAGAAGACGAGTAAGCCCGACAGAGGAATTCAGACCTGGCGGTACACCGTCAAAAACCAGCGGGATGAGACCGTGATGGTCTTTGATTACACGATGATGTTCCACATGCGCGTCTCATTGGAGAAAAAATGAAAAAGAAAATTATCACGGCAGCGATCACTGGAAGCATGGTCACCCCAACCATGTCGCCCTATCTTCCAATTACCCCAGAGCAGATTATCGACGAAATTCTTGCGGTGCATGAAGCGGGTGGGACAGTGTGTCATGTCCATGTAAGGGATCCGAAAACTGGGATGCCTGTAAGCGATGTGTCTCTATTTCGGGAGATCGCCACCACTGTAAAAAGAAAATGTGATATCGTTCTATGTTTCTCCACAGGAGGGGGCGCAGGGATGACGACAGAAGAAAGGGTGAGAGTGGTCACGGACCTAAAACCTGAACTTGCCTCCCTCAATGCAGGCTCCATCAATTTCGGCATTTTCCCTGCCTTAGAGAAGTGGAAGGAGTGGAAGTATGAATGGGAACCGAAATATTTGGAGATGACCGAGGACTTTGTCTTTGCCAATACCTTCAAAACATTACGTGAGTTTATGGAAGCCTTCAACAAAAATGAGACAAAGTCAGAATTGGAAGCCTACGATGCCGGGATGATCAATAACATCGCCTATCTCATCTCCAAAGGACATCTTAAGAAACCGGTTTACATCCAATTTGTCATGGGTGTTTTGGGCGGTATCACCCCCAGTCCCGAGAATCTAATGTTTATGATCGACTATGCGAGAAGATTGATCGGCGACTTTGAGTTCTCTGTCTGTGTCGCAGGGGGAGCACAGTTTCCGATCTGCACCCAATCGTTGATCGTGGGCGGTCATGCCCGTGTGGGTCTGGAAGATAATTTTTACTTATCCAGGGGGGTCTTGGCAAAGAGCAATGCGGAACAAGTAGCAAAAATGATTCGTATTGCGAGGGAGCTTGGAATCGAACCCGCAACACCCGCTGAGGCAAGAGACATTCTCGGGTTGAAAGGACTGGATAAAGTGAACTTCTGATCAAATTGAATTCTCGAAGACGGAGGGACCCCAACATGAAACAACTAAGAGATGTCTATGTGATCGGAGCCTATAGCACACAGTTTAAGAGATGGTTCGAAAAATCACTGAAGGATTTGACCCGGGATACTTATTTGGCTGTTCTTGAAGATGCGGGAATGAAAAATGGAAAGGACATTGAATTTGCCTGGTTCTCCAATTGTGCCATGGGAACCCTGTGGGGTCAGGATCTCATCCGCGGTCATGTCTGCTTTGCCCCGCTGGTAGAGGAAGGCCTCTTTCCTGAACGGGTACCGTTGATCAATGTGGAAGGGGCATGTGCCAGTGCCTCCATGGCGTTTCACGGTGCATGGAAAGATATCCTCAGCGGGACCTGTGATGTCTCCCTGGCACTTGGCGTGGACAAGTTCTACCATCCGGATAAAGACAAAGTCCTGTTAGCCTATGAACAGGGAATCGATCTCGAAGAGAAGGGAAGGCTGATCAAAGAGTGCAAAGTGGTGGCCTCAGAATGTGGACGGGATTTTGAACAAGGCCCAGGTCATACCCTTTTTATGGACACCTATGCGGTGCAGGCATGCTGGCATATGTGGAAATGGGGAACCACTCGGGAACAGATTGCCATAGCCGCTTCGAAGAATCATTACCATGGTTCTTTGAATCCAAAGGCCCAGTATCAATTTGAGGTCCCTGTTGAGAAGGTGCTGTCAGATTATGAAGTCAGCTACCCATTGACCCGTTCGATGTGTGCTCCTATCGGGGATGGAGGGGCCGCAGCCATCCTCTGCTCAGAAGATTTCCTGAAAAGCCAGCCGCGTGAGGTACAAAAGCGAGCCGTAAAGGTATTAGCCTGCGTGATGTCTGCGGGGAAACATCGACCCATCGAAGAACCGAGCCTGAGCAAATGGGCTGCAGACCGGGCCTATCAAATGGCTCGAATCGGACCTCAGGATATCGATGTCGCTGAGGTCCATGACGCCACTTCCTTCTGTGAAATCTATCAAGTGGAGATGATGGGATTCTGTCCCATTGGACAAGGCGGAAAATTTATTGAGTCAGGTGCAACGAAACTCGGAGCAAAGCTTCCCATCAACACCTCCGGTGGTCTGGTCTCCAAAGGACATCCGGTTGGAGCCACCGGTCTTTCCATGATTTATGAAATTGTAACTCAGCTTCGAGGAGAGGCGGGGCCAAGACAGGTGCCCCATGCCAAAATTGGTCTTATAGAAAATGGGGGCGGAGTCATCTCTGTTGAAGAATATTCCTGCGGCATCACCATATTTCAGAAAATATAAAGGGATGAGCATTTTTGAAAGGAGGGAATTGGGATGATCAGTTTAACTATCAGTGATCTCTACGATCGTTGTGTCACTTTTTTTGGAAACAGGAAAGCGATCACCTATTACGACAAGAGTTTCACTTTCAGGGAGACGGGAGAAAATGGCAACCGTCTGGTCAACGCCCTCCAGTCGCTCGGGCTTAAGAAAGGAGATCGCATCGCGTTCCTGATGGCCAACTGCCCTGAATACATCTTTTGTGAGTATGCGGTGGCGAAGATGGCCGGGATCCGCGTCCCTCTGGCCGTCCTTCTCAGCTCAAGCGATCACATCTTCATGATGAATCAATCGGAGTGTTTGGCGTTAGTTTACCATGAGCGGCTGGCTGCGAGGGTGAAGGAAATGATCCCCCATCTGACCACGATCAAGCATTTCATCTGTATCGGTGAAGACCCTTCATCCGTCATGGAGGGACATCTCCACCTCCAGACCCTTCTTGCCAAGTATCCCCCCATCGCAAAAAAGGTGGAGGTCGATCCTGAAGAGCTTGCCTCTATCTATTACACCGGTGGTACGACTGGAAAACCAAAAGGGGTTATGCTTTCTCATCGGTCTTGGGCCTATACCTATCTGATTGAGATGCTTGAACTCGGATTGGGTTGGAACGAGGTCTTTGCCTTCCCCACCCCCCTCACCCATGCAGGCGGCTGTCTGATGATACCGATTTTGATCCGAGGGGGGAGGTGTGTGATTCTGGATCATTTTGACCCAAAAATCTTCCTCGAGGCGGTTCAAAAAGAAAGGATCACCTCGACCTTTATCGTTCCCACCATGATCTATGTCTTATTGGACTATCCCGATCTGAAAAAATATGACTTCAGCAGTCTTCGAAATATCATCTATGGAGCCTCTGTCATCGCACCGGATCGGTTGAAACAAGCCCTCAACACCTTCGGCCCCATCTTCACCCAACTCTATGGCCAGACCGAAGCACCCATGATGTTCAGTGTGCTGTCCAGGGAAGAACATATCGTGGCGAATCCGGAGAGGGAAAAGATGATTTTGAGCTCCTGCGGTAGGCCGACCTTTCACGCTAACATAAGACTCCTGGGCGATAAAGGCCATGAAGTCAACACCGGGGAGAGCGGAGAAGTCGTCGTTCGTTGCACCAATACCATGAGCGGATATTTCAAAAATCCTGAGGTGACGGCCGAAACCCTAAAGGACGGGTGGCTCTATACCGGCGATATTGCTCGATTCGATGACGAGGGTTTTATGTACATTGTAGACCGCAAAAAGGATATGATCGTGAGCGGTGGGTTCAATATCTTTCCTCGTGAAATCGAGGATGTCCTCTTCGCCCATCCTTCTGTAAAGAATGCAGCAGTGATCGGTGTTCCCCATCCCAAATGGGGGGAAGAGGTGAAAGCGATTGTTGTGCTTCACGAAGGGAAATCGGCAACAGAAGAGGAATTGATCTCATTCGTCAAAGATCGTAAAGGGAGCTTAATGACGCCAAAAACAGTAGAATTCTGGGACGCCATTCCTTTAACAAACCTTGGAAAGGTGGACAAGAAAGCGATGCGGGATAAGTATTGGCACGGTGAAGCTCGAAGGGTCCATTAAAAAATTAAGAAAGAAACCTACAAACAAAAGGAATCCCGTCAAAAAGAGAGGAATGTCGAGAGTCAGGCCTCGCTCCAAAAGAGCGAGGCCTTTTTCTCAATTTCTCCGACTCAGATTGCTACCTGAACGACTGCCCGATCTCCTTGGGCTAATCCTCCACAAATGGATGCCGTCCCTATTGCTCCTCTCTTTCTCCTTAATTCATGGGTAAGTGGCTTGGCTCCATTTGTTAAATGCCACGACCACAATGCGTATTGTCGGAACTGGAAGACAACCATTCCTCCAATTCTCATTGACACCCTATTCTTGATTTTATACTATCCTATTGAATTCAAGAGTGCGGATGAGCTGGAATACAAAAAAGACATCTTGGGATAGAGATTGAGAAACCGCCATGCATAAAAATCATTTGCCCCTTAAATTAATTAGGCGTAAGAGATAAATAAAATCGAAACAGGAGGAAATTATGATTATAGACGCTCACAGACATATGGTGGTCAATGGTACGGTCCAGGGTGATTATATCAGAGGAGCTCAGAGGAGTTTCAGTATGATGTATCGCAAAGTACACAACGTAGAGATCAGTGATCGAGAATTTACCGAAAAGGTAGTCAGGCCTTTAATTGACCCAAATGCAGATAACATCATTGCGGAAATGGATCAAGCAGGGGTGGATAAAGCTGTGACTTTCGGTGTCGATTATGGTTTGCTTTTTGGGGAAGCCCCTATCCATATGTTCGATCAAAACAAATTATATGCGGATGCGGCCAAAAGGCACGAAGGTCGATTAATCCCTTTTATGGCCATCGATCCGCGCAGGAAAGGGGCACTGAGACATTGTGAACAGGCCTATCACGAATGGGGAATGAAAGGCTTTAAGCTCCATGCAGGGGTCGGCTACATGCCTGATGATCCGGTCTGTTATTGGGTGTACGAAAAAGCGGCGGAATGGAAGATACCCGTGATGGTGCACACCGGTGGCGCACCTTCGGTTGCTTTACGATGGGAGAATTCACGGCCTGCTTACTTTGCCTCCGCAGCCGCACGCTATCCGGAAGTCAACTTTATTTTTGCTCATTGTGGAGATGTGGGCTGGTGGCAAGAAGCGATGCAGGCTGCCGGCTGGCTAAAGAATGTTTATGTAGATCTGTCCCTCTGGCAAAAACCCTACAAAAAGATGCCCAAGGACCGTTTCTATCAATGGCTGCGCAATCTCATTGACAATGTGGGGGCTGAAAAGATTCTTTTTGCAACAGATGCCCCTTACCCCAACCTCATGTGCCCGTTAAAGGAATGGGTAAAGGTATTCAGCGAACCGGATACGAATATTCCGTTTACCCCCGAAGAGAAAGAGATGATCCTCGGTAAAGCGGCCTGTAAGGTCTTGGGGCTTTAACGTATGAAAGGATTAAGAAGAACAGGAAATCTTCTTTTTAATATCTTCGATTAATGTCTTCTTGTCCACCTTCTCCGCTTTTGTGAGCGGCATATCGTCAATGAATTCGATCCTTTCCGGAAATTGAAGTACAGAGGCCTTTCTTTCTTTCAGGTAGGAAATGATTTTGTCGAAGTTCAGGTTGGCCCCGGGCTTGGGCTGAATGTAGGCGCAGACCCTCTCACCCATCACCGGGTCGGGCATGGGAATAACTGCCACAATTGCCACCCCGGGGTGACCAATGATCAGGCTCTCGATTTCCGTGGCACTAATGCTTTCTCCTCCCCGATTAATCATCTCCTTGACACGGCCTGTGATCGCAACGTTGCCTGCTTCATCAATCTTGACAACATCCCCAGTTCTAAAAAAACCTTCTTTATCAAATGCCATTTTATTCTCTTCGGGTGCCTTATAGTAGCCTGTGAAGACACCAGGTCCTTTGATGATCAGCTCTCCGGGAATATTCGGGGGGAGTTCTTTCCCATTTCTGTCGACGACCTTATAAATGTCATAAGGGCAGGTGGGCCTTCCGACAGTGTGGAGGACGGTCTGGGGGTCATCCTCTGAACGGGCAATCGTCGTCTGACCTTCAGTGCCACCATAGCCGTTGAAAAAGGTGGAGCCGAGCTTCTCCCACACCCCCTTGATAATCTCCGGTTGGCTCACACCACCCCCGCAATGCATCTTTTTTAATGAGCTCAGGTCATAATTCTTCAGACCCTCGAAATCGGTTAACCTCTTGGCCAGGGTAGGCACCCATACGACCGCGGTTACTTTCTCCTGCTGAATCATTTGGCATATATCCTCTGGAACCATGGAATCCAAAAAGACCGTTTTCCCAAAAGTGAAAAGGCTCCCACAGAGACCCTTGGTGAATGTCAGGTCATGCCCTATGGGGCCTGCAAGCAAACAGGTGTCGTGAATATCCATCTCCCAGGCCCTGGCCGCGTATTCTATACCGCAGATCAAGCTGTTGTGGGTGCGGGGGACGACTTTAGGTAAACCGGTCGTCCCACCCGTAGGACCCATATGGGCTACTTGCATTGGGTCAGGCCTCCTCTTGGCCAATCTGCCAAGGTCTCTTTCCTTGAGCTCAGTTTGGTCAATCATCGTCTCAAGATTGAGCAGGTGCCTGTGTTTTCCTCCTCTTGCAAGGATAACCTGTTTGATTTTTGGGCTATTTTTCAACACATCTTTTATGATCGGTAAGTAATCTGTCTTTCTGTATTTCTCCGGGACGATCCAAGAGGTTGCTCCTGTGAGGCGGAAAAGATGGTTAATTTCATATGGCCGATACCTGTCGATTAATAAAACCGGAATGGCTCCAATCTTCTGGAGGGCGAAATAGGAATAAACGAACTCCCTCCAGTTCGGCAACTGAACCAATACACGTTCCATTGTTTTGATCCCAAGATCCATGAGGCTGATGGCTAGCCTATTTACCATCTCCCTCACTTGGGAGTAGGTAAGCCGACTTTTGTCATCCACCAGGGCCTCTTTGTTAGGATAAATATCTGCAGCCTTATCCAGTAGGTCTCCGAGGGTCAGCCCAGCCCACCATCTGAACCGATTATATTTCTCAGCATCCTCTTTCTTGTAAGGGGTAAATCCCCTTAAGAGTTTCATGATTCCTCCTGTTCCATTTAAAACCGAATTCCTCGGCTGATTTGCCAATCAGCACTGCTCATTGGTAAAATCCTCAGGTGTAAACACACCCTCTGGTTGAGCATCCGCAATTAAGAATTCCCCACCTTTAAAAAGCCTTACGTTTACCATTCTTAACCTTCCTTTTTCATGCGAGTACATATTGGGTAAGCTGGAGGTATCGAAAGCATCGTTGATACGTTCGACGGCGCCAAACCCCGATTTTTAAATCGGGGTAAAAGCGCCGCTCAGTATCAACCCTGAGCAAACCCCGGGCTTTAGACCGGGGATAGTCGAAGGGTTGATTTTCCCTTTCCCTATATAGATTACACCGTAATAATACAGGCATCTGCCTGAGCCAACCCCCCACAAATCGCCCCAACGGCGTATCCTCCTCCACGCCTCCTCAATTCATAAGCCAGGGTCATCATGATCCTGGCTCCGCTGGCTGTGTTGGGGTGACCAATGGCAATAGCACTCCCATTGACATTAGTTTTTTTCTGAATCTCTTTTGCTTTGTTCTTATCCCGATCACACAGGACTTCGATAGTCACCAGAGGGACTGCAGCAAAGGCCTCATTGATCTCTATCACATCGATTTGATCCACTTTGATTTTGGCCAAATCCAATATTTTCTGGATAGCGATCCCAGGTCCCTCAGGCATCCGATTTGGATGAATAGCAAGAGAGGTCATCGCCACGATGGTCGCAATAGGCTCTAAATGAAGTTCCTCTGCCTTTCCCCTCGTCATCAAAAGGATGGCTGTCGCTCCATCATTGAGACCAGGGGCATTTCCAGCTGTCACAGCTTTGCATCCATAAATTGGCTTCAGCTTGGAGAGCTTTTCAAGGGTGGTATCTTCCCGGTACTGCTCATCAATATCAAGGACGAAAGGCCCCTTTCCTTTTTGTGGAATTTCCAGGGGGATCATTTCATCTTTAAACTTTCCCTCTTTCCAGGCCTTTCCGTATTTTTGATGGCTTCCTAATGCCCATTCATCCTGTTCCGTCCTTGAAATCCCATATTCTGCCGCCACATTATCCGTGTCAACGGAGACTGGATTGTAGTCCTTATAGCCCAGTTGGAAAAGGGG
>Ga0209592_1000045_pt1 | contig 28094 bp, 30 predicted proteins | sample PPLLak2March2015_2_FD_187251 | JGI IMG/M metagenome (GOLD analysis project Ga0209592, IMG submission 187251) | Freshwater sediment microbial communities from Prairie Pothole Lake near Jamestown, North Dakota, USA - PPLs Lake P8 Core (3) Depth... | ecosystem: Environmental > Aquatic > Freshwater... | reverse complement strand
CACGGTGTACGCAGCAGCGAGCACCGCGCGCAACCGTGACATGTCCCATCCTGTGCTGACGCCGCGCGAAGCCGCGGCCCGTATCGTCGAGGAAGCGCAGCGCGGGCCGGTTGCGCTGGTCATGGGCCCCGAGAAGTTCGGCCTCACCGTGCCGGAAGTGAACCGCTGCAGCGTCATCGCAAGCATTCCGGCGAACCCCGACTATTCGTCACTCAACCTGGCCGCCGCGGTTCAGCTGTTCGCCTATGAGATCAGGCTGGCCGCAGAGCAGGTCGAGCGCCTGCCGCAGCAGACTTTCGAGGCGGCGACCTTCGAGGAGGTCGAGATGCTGTACGCGCACCTCGAGGAAGCGCTTCTGGAGATCGGGTTCATCAACCCCAAGGAGCCCAAGCGGCTCATGCAGCGGATGCGCCGATTGTTCGCACGCGTTCGGCTCGAGCGCGAGGAGGTGAACATCCTGCGCGGCATCCTCAACATGGCGCAGGAGCACGCCCGGGCAGCCCGCCGCCAGAAAAGTTGACTGAATTAGTTGGTAATAGTACTTTCCCCGCTCCTACAAGAGGTTGGCAGATAGATGCTGGAGGCAATCAGGGAAGACATCCGGTGTGTGTTCGACCGCGACCCCGCGGCCCGCAACGCCTGGGAGGTCATCACCTGCTATCCGGGATTCCACGCACGCCTGTTCCACCGGGTGGCGCACAGGCTGTGGGGCTGGAGGCTGAAGTGGCTCGCCCGCTTCATCTCGCAACTGGGACGCTGGCTAACGGGGATCGAGATCCATCCCGGTGCGCGCATCGGCCGGCGCTTCTTCATCGATCACGGCATGGGTGTGGTCATCGGCGAGACCGCTGAGATCGGCAACGATGTCACGCTTTATCATGGGGTTACGCTTGGCGGCACGACCTGGAACAGGGGCAAGCGCCATCCCACCCTGGACGATGGCGTCGTGGTCGGTGCCGGCGCCAAGATCCTCGGGCCTATCCACATCGGGAAAGGTGCCAAGGTCGGGTCCAATGCCGTGGTGGTCAAAGACGTACCTTCCGGCTGCACCGCAGTGGGGATCCCGGCGCGCGTTGTCGAGCCCGGGCGGGACGAGCAACGCCAGCGCGCCGCCGAGAAGATGGGTTTTTCGGCCTACGGCATCAGCTCGGACATGAACGACCCAGTGGTGCAGGCCATCCACGGGCTTCTGGACCACGTCGTGAACATCGACGCCCGGCTCGAGCAGGTCTTGCTGCGCCTCGAGCAGGCAGGGATCAAGCTGGAGACCCTGGAAAAGGACAGCTTCGACCCCAGCTACCTCAACCGGATAGTTGACTGAAACATTCGGGAATTGTATAGTTGAGCACAGGACTCAAGTATCGCCCCGGAGCCCAGGCCTGCCCCAGACTTGATCGGGGGCCATCGGGTTAACCCCGGATTGGGACTTACCCCAGGTTGGGGTCTATTGAGGAGCGCTGCCACATGCGACTAACTACCAAAGGACGTTTTGCGGTAACGGCAATGATCGATCTGGCGATGCGGGATGGCAATGGGCCGGTAACGCTGGCGGAGATCTCCGAGCGCCAGAAGATCTCGCTTTCGTACCTGGAGCAGCTGTTCGGGAAGCTGCGGCGAAAGGGCCTGGTGGCGAGCACGCGTGGTCCAGGTGGCGGCTATCGCCTGGCCAAGGGTACGGACACCGTATCGGTGGCCGACGTCATTCTGGCCGTGGACGAGCCCATCGATGCGACCCAGTGCGGGGGGCGCGAGAACTGCCGCGACGAGCGCAAGTGCATCACCCATGACCTTTGGCAGAGCCTCAACGAGCATATTTTCGAGTATCTACGCTCCGTGACGCTGGCTCAGCTGGTCGCCAAGCAGAACGCCGATGGCCAGGACACCAAGGTGATGGAGCTCAAGGACCAGCGCCCGGCACGTCAGGAACGGCCGGAAAGCGCGGTCATGTAGCCAGTTTTTTTGAGTAGGTGAAGACAAGTGGCAATTGCACTGACAGAGAACGCAGCAAAGCAGATCCGCAAGTCGCTGCAGAAGCGCGGCAAGGGCCTGGGCCTGCGCGTGGGCATCAGGAAGGTCGGCTGTTCGGGGCTCGCCTACACCTTCGACTACGCCGATGAGCTCGGCGCCAACGATGCGTTGTTCGAGTCGCACGACGCCAAGCTAGTGGTGGACCAGGAGGCCTTGCCGTACCTGGACGGCTCCACACTCGATTTCGTGCGCGAAGGCCTGAAAGAAACCTTCAAGTTCGAGAATCCGAACGCGAAGGCCCAGTGCGGCTGCGGGGAAAGCTTCTCCGTCTGACGGGAGTCACCTGACATGAGCAGCGTCGCACTCCAGAATCTGGTGAATCAGCCGTACCGGCACGGGTTCGTCACGGACATCGAGGCCGACACTGCGCCGCGCGGGCTGAACGAGGACATCATCCGGTTCATTTCGCACAAGAAGAATGAACCGGAGTGGCTGCTCGAGTTCCGCCTGCAGGCCTATCGGCACTGGCTGACCATGACGGAGCCGACCTGGCCCAACGTCAAGTATCCGAAGATCGACTTCCAGGACATCATCTACTACTCGGCGCCGAAGCAGAAGAAAAAGCTGGCGTCGATGGACGAGGTCGATCCTGAGTTGCGCCGCACCTTCGAGAAGCTGGGTGTGCCGCTGCACGAGCAGAAGGCGCTGGCGGGCGTGGCGGTCGACGTCATCTTCGACAGCGTGTCGGTCACCACGACCTACAAGCAGCGCCTCGCCGAGGCCGGAGTCATCTTCTGTCCCATGTCCGAGGCCGTGCGCGATCACCCCGAGCTGGTGCGCAAGTACCTGGGTTCCGTGGTGCCGACCACCGACAACTACTATGCCGCGCTCAACTCCGCGGTGTTCACGGACGGTAGCTTCTGTTTCATCCCCAAGGGCGTGAAGTGCCCGATGGAGCTGTCCACCTACTTCCGCATCAACACGGAGGAATCAGGGCAGTTCGAGCGCACCCTGATCGTCGCGGAGGAGGGCAGCCACGTCTCCTACCTGGAGGGCTGTACGGCGCCCAAGTTCGATACCAACCAGCTGCATGCTGCGGTGGTCGAGCTGGTGGCGCTGGACAACGCCGAGATCAAGTACTCCACGGTGCAGAACTGGTACGCGGGCGACGAAGAGGGTCGTGGCGGCATCTACAACTTCGTCACCAAGCGCGGGCTGTGCAAGGGCGTGAGCTCGAAGATCTCCTGGACGCAGGTGGAGACCGGCTCGGCAATCACCTGGAAATACCCCTCCTGTGTGCTGCTCGGCGACAACTCGGTCGGCGAGTTCTACTCGGTCGCGCTCACCAACCATCACCAGCAGGCCGACACCGGCACCAAGATGATCCACCTGGGGAAGAACACCCGCAGCACGATCGTCAGCAAGGGCATCTCCGCCGGCCAGTCCAACAACAGCTACCGAGGGCTGGTGAAGGTGGGAGCGAAGGCGGACAACGCGCGCAACTTCTCGCAGTGCGACTCCATGCTGATCGGCGACCGCTGCGGGGCGAACACCTTTCCCTACATCCAGGTCAACAACCACACCGCGCGGGTGGAGCACGAGGCCACCACGTCGAAGATCGGTGAGGACCAGCTGTTCTACTTTGCCCAGCGCGGCATCGGCGCCGAGGAGGCGATCTCGATGATCATCAACGGCTTCTGCAAGGACGTGTTCACGCAGCTGCCGATGGAGTTCGCGGTGGAGGCGACCAAGCTGCTCGGGTTGAAGCTCGAGGGCAGCGTTGGCTGATTCGAGCGGATCGAACCACAGAGACACAGAGGCACAGAGGCACACAGAACATCGAAACTTCAAGGTGGTTGTTCGTGGGAGCTCCTATGCCTCCGTGGCATTGATGCCAGTTGCTGCAGTATTCCTCTGTGCCTCTGTGTCTCTGTGGTGAGAAATAACGGATTAGTGAAATGACTGGCAAGACAATCCTGGAAGTGCGCAACCTGATGGCAACGGTCGCAGGTGTGGAGATCCTCAAAGGGCTGGACCTGACGATCCGCGCCGGCGAGGTGCACGCGATCATGGGCCCGAACGGCTCGGGCAAGAGCACTTTCGCCAAGGTGCTGGCGGGCCATCCGGCCTATACGGTCACCGGCGGCGAGGTCCTGTTCGAGGGCAAGAATCTGTTCGAGCTGGCGCCGGAGGAGCGCGCGCGCGCCGGGCTGTTCCTGGGCTTCCAGTACCCCATCGAGGTGCCCGGCGTGACCAGCGCCGCCTTCCTGCGCCTGGCCCATAACACGGTGCAGGGCGCCCGCGGGAAAGACGAGATGGACCCGCTGGAGTTCGACGACTACGTGCAGGACAAGCTCAAGCTCCTGGACATCGACCCCGTGCTCCTCGAGCGCAGCGTCAACGACGGCTTCTCCGGCGGCGAAAAGAAGCGCAACGAGATCCTGCAGATGGCCATTCTGGAGCCGAAGCTGGCGATCTTGGACGAGGCCGACTCCGGCCTGGACATCGACGCGCTGCGCATCGTGGCCAACGGGGTGAACCAGTTGCGCAGGCCCGACAACGCCGTGCTGCTCGTCACCCACTACCAGCGCCTGCTGAACTACATCGTGCCAGATTACGTGCACGTGATGGACGCGGGCCGCATCATCAAGACCGGAGGCAAGGAGCTGGCATTGGAGCTGGAGAGCCGCGGTTACGACTGGGTCTCGGACGAGTACAAGTCGAAGGCGGCGGCGTGATGGAAGTGGTCAAGACGGGCTACCTCGAGCAGCTGCTTCGGGGGCTTCCAACCTCGCCCACCGGCTCGCGCGGATGGCTGCACGCGCTGCGGGCAGACGCGCTCGAGCGTGCCAACGCGCTGGCCGTTCCCACCACGCGCGACGAGGACTGGCGCTTCACCGACCTCTCGCCGCTCTATCGGACGGCGTTCCAGCGCGCCGAGACCCCGGGCAACGCTTCCGCGGCAGACGTGTCCGCCTGGACGCTGCCCGAGGCGGGCAGCCGGCTCGTGTTCCTCGACGGCCAGTTCGTTGCTGCGCTGTCCGACATCCGCTCCGAGGCGGGGCTGACCGTACGGCCGTTGGGCGCCGTGGTCACAGAAGCCGACGCGCTGCTGCCGGAACACCTGGGCAGGTATGTGGACTACAGTGCCGAGCCCTTCGCCGCGCTCAACACGGCCTGGTTGCAGGACGGCGCGCTGATCGCGCTGGCGCGCAACCACGTTGCGGCGAAACCCGTGCATCTCCTGTTCGTCAGCACCCGCGCCGAGGTCGTAAGCTATCCGCGCGTGCTGATGGTGGCGCAACCGGGCAGCGACTGCACGCTGATTGAGGATTTTGTCTCCCTGCACGAGGGAGCGTATCTGACCAACGCCGTGGCCGAAGTCGTCGTCGCGCCGAATGCCCGCGTCCGGCACGTGCGGCTGCAGCGCGAGGGGAAGGCGGCCTTCCACATCTCCACCTGCGGCGTGCGCGTCGAGCGCGACGGCTGCTATCAGACTGTGGCGGTGGCGCTGGGCGCGCGCATCTCGCGCTACAACCTCAACGTCGCACAGGCCGGCGAGGGTGCGCAGTGCCACATCGACGGTCTCGCGTTGATCGATGGGCGGCAGCTCGCCGATACGCACAGCTTCCTGGATCACGCCTGTCCCGACGGCAGCAGCCGGCAGATGCACAAGTGCATCGTGGGAGGCGCGGCGCACGCCGTGTTCAGCGGCAAGATCCTGGTGCGTCCGGGCGCGCAGCGCACGAACTCGTCGCAAGAGAGCCGTAACCTGCTGCTGACCGACAAGGCCCACGTGGACACCAAGCCGCAGCTCGAGATCTTCGCGGACGATGTGAAGTGCGCGCACGGTGCGGCCATCGGGCAACTGGATCCCGAGCACGTCTTCTATCTCAAGTCGCGGGGCCTGAGCGAGGCTACCGCACGCGACCTGCTGACCTTCGCCTTTGCCACCGAGATCGTTGCGCGCATCCCCGTGCCGTCTCTGGTGAAACGGCTGGAGGAGGCCGTTGTCAGACAGACGAGAGGCCGTCAGAACTGATTGCGGCTTACTGACTACTGCCTACTGTGAGCCGCTCACCACGAAGGCACGAAGACACGAAGAAAAGCGGAAAAGGCCAGAGCATGGACCCAAAGGCCAGCGTGGGTGAGGAGAGCAGGAGACGCGCAGACGATCACCGAGGGCTTCGCACGGGCATATTTACGAGACTGAGTTGCTCTTTGGGTTTTCCTTCGGGTCTTCGTGGTGAGAGGTAGGTTGAGATAGATGGGTAGATAATGAGCTCGGTCCTGAAAAAAGTGATGGCACCCGCTGCGCCGTTTGACGTCGCGAAGATCCGCGCGGAGTTCCCGATTCTGTCGCTGACTGTCCACGGCAAGCCGCTTGCCTACCTGGACAACGCGGCCAGCGCCCAGATGCCGCAGCCGGTGCTCGACCGCCTGGTTCAGTACCAGACGCGCGAGCACGCCAACATCCATCGCGGCGTCCACTATCTGAGCGAGACGGCGACGGCTGCCTACGAGGGCGCGCGCCGGAAGATCCAGCAGTTCATCAATGCCCGCGAAGAGCGCGAGGTCATCTATACGCGCGGCACCACGGAGGCCGTGAACCTAGCCATGCATGGCTACGGGCGGGCCTTCCTGAAGGAGGGAGACCAGATCATCGTCTCGACCCTGGAGCACCACTCGAACATCGTGCCGTGGCAGATGCTGTGCGCAGAGAAGGGCTGCAAGCTGCGCGTGATCCCCTGCAACGACGCCGGCGAGTTGCTCCAGGAAGAATATCGCAAGCTCTTCAACGATCGCACCAGATTCGTGGCGGTCACGCATGTTTCCAATGCGCTGGGGACCGTGAACCCGGTGAAGGAGATGATCGCGTTCGCCCACAGCCTCGGCGTGCCGATCCTGATCGACGGTGCACAAGCCGCGCCCCACCTGGAGGTGGACGTCCAGGCGCTCGACTGCGACTTCTACTGTTTCTCCGGGCACAAGATGTGTGGACCGACCGGGATCGGCGTCCTCTACGGCAAGACAGCACTGCTCGAGAAGATGCAACCGTACCAGGGCGGCGGCGACATGATCCTCTCGGTGACGTTCGAGAAGACCACCTACAACGCGATCCCGTACAAGTTCGAAGCAGGCACCCCGCCGATCGCGGCTGCCATTGGCCTCGGTGCAACCGTAGACTACCTGTCCGGGATCGGCATGGACAGCATCGCCGCCTGGGAGCATCAGCTCCTCGAATACGCCACCGAACAGCTGAAGGCAATGCCCGGCGTGCGCATCATCGGTACGGCGCGAGAAAAGGCCGCAGTGCTCTCCTTTACGGTGAACGGTGTGCATCCGCACGACGTCGGCACGATCCTCAACGAGGAGGGGGTGGCGGTGCGCACGGGTCACCACTGTGCGCAACCGGTCATGCAGCGGTTCGGCGTGCCCGCCACCGCGCGAGCGTCTTTCTCCTTCTACAACACCTTCGGGGAAGTGGACCAGCTCGTCGCCGGCATTGCGCGGGTTCAGAAGATGTTCGCCTGACGCGATGGATTCCAAGCAGCTTTACCAAGAGGTCATCCTCGACCACAACAAGAAGCCGCGCAACTACGGGAGGATCGAGGGTGCCAGCCACACTGCCGAAGGGTTGAACCCGCTGTGCGGCGACCACATCTGGGTGACGCTGGACGTCAGGGACGAGCGCGTGCAAGGGGTCGCCTTCGAGGGTGAGAGCTGCGCCATCTGCAAGGCTTCGGCTTCGATGATGACCGCCAACGTCAAGGGTAAGAGCGTCGCCGAGGTGGAGCAGCTCATCCAGGAGTTTCGCGAGATGGCGACCGGTAAGCTGGACGTGGCGCATCAGCCGAACCATCTCGGCCGGCTCGCTGTGTTCGCCGGCGTGAAGGATCTGCCGTCGCGGGTCAAGTGCGCGATCCTGCCTTGGCATACGCTGCACGCTGCGTTCCATCAGGAGGCCAGCGCGTCGACCGAGGGCGCGGCCGACCCCATGGGTGGGTCTTGAACCACACAGACACAAAGGCACAGAGTCAAAGGCTCATAGAGTACTCGAGTGAATACGACGCTAGGCGAAACCAGGGCAAACCGCCGGAACAGCAGAAGCTGGGCGTTGTTCATTGCAGTCCTCTGTGTCTCTGTGCCTCTGTGGTTCCAGCTTTAGATTAGTCGGTCATGCCCAGAATCGCCGAAATCGAGTTCACGCCCAACCCCAACGCGCGCAAGTTCATCCTGCGCGAGCCGTTGACCTACGGCGTGAGCAAGTCCTACGAGAACACCGAGCAGGCCAAAGGCGACGAGCTGGCGGAGGCGCTGTTCGCCATTCCGCACGTCAGCAACGTGTTTTACGTGGACACGTGGATCACGGTGACGCAGGACGGCAAGGCGCACTGGCCCGACCTGCTGCGTCAGCTTGCCGTACCCATCCGCGATGCACCTTCGGCGCAGGAGCGCTCGGCCGAGCTGCTCGATCAGGCCGCAGGCGCCGTGGACGGCGTGCCGCGCACGCAGCGAGAGATGACGCCGGAGGAGCAGGCTAAGCTCGCCACCATCCGGGAGATGCTCGACCAGGAGATTCGGCCCTACCTTCAGGGCGACGGTGGCGACCTTCACGTCGTGGACTTGGAAGGCAACGTGCTGAAGGTGCACTACCAGGGCGCCTGCGGGAGCTGCCCCAGCTCGATCTCCGGCACGCTCGCCGGAATCGAGGGCATGGTCAGGCGCATCGATCCGGAGCTGGAAGTCATCGCCGTGTAAGAATGCAACCCTCCCCTTCAAGGGGAGGGCAAGGGTGGAGATGGCTTTACCGTCTCGTACCGGGACCTGACAGCGTGATCCAAGGCGCGAGATTTCACTTCGACCGTGCCGCTGAACCAATGCGTGGCCATGCTCCATCAAGGAGTTGCTGCGCGGGTGCGCCACCACAAGGCGCGGAGGCGCGCCGCGAAGCTACTTTTGCATCAGCCTGCTAACCCCCAGCCTGTCCTTCCCCCTGAAGGGGAAGGGATCTGCTCCATGCGCTTTGGTCGAGCGACGAATGTCCGACTGGATTCCCGTCTGTCCCCTCTCCGAGCTGCCGGCCGGCACGCATCGCGTCGTCGACGTCGATGGTGTTCAGGTCGCTGTGTTCAACTTGGACGGCGAGCTTCACGCCATCGAGGACGTGTGCACGCACGACGGCGGGATTCTTACGGGCGGTCCCGTGCAAGGGGATTGCATCGTCTGTCCCCGTCACGGCGCGAAGTTCTCCATCCGCACCGGGGAGGCGCTTTCCCCGCCTGCTTACGAGCCCACTGCGAAGCTGCCGGTGCGCGTGGAGAATGGCGAGGTGCAGGTGCGCGACGATCGCTGGGATTGATTCTCGCGGATCAGAACAGATCCCAGTCGCGTTTGGTGCGGCGGACTTCTCCGCTCTTGGCATCGATATCGATCTCCCATTCCACACCTTGCGCGTCGATGATCTCGATCTCGTTATGGTGCTGCCCGCGTTTGCGGTCGAGGTTCACGTCGACGACCGTTCCGGCCACGCCTAGCGAACCGGTCACGCACTCGATCAGGCCGACCCACAACGACGCCCCGCGCGCGACATCGGTCTCGTGGGCTCCCCGCGCTTGCCGCGCGGGGAGCCGTGGCGAAGTGATGCCCCCGCCGGAGCTGGGGATCATGGAGCGCGAGATCGCACGCGTGCCGCGCGGCCGCTACATGCTGATACCTACAAGCGACAGGACGCGCGGTCACAGGACTTTCTACCCCCTATGTGCCCTAACGCACTGACTGCGCCTTGGTCGTCGGCTATCGTGCAGTCCCGTTGGGGCTTTTGGAAGCAGTACCTGATCGAGTCGCTCTCAGAATAGCTCGGGTCCGCATCCCTCGCCGCCATGTCACGGGACTTCGAACGGCCGCCACCGGGGGTCGGGACCCAGGTACACACCCTGCGCCGTCCCGCCGGCTCGGCCGGGAAGGAGTCGGCGCTGCCAGCTGCCGCCGTTTCGCCACAAGATCCCGATGCGCTCGCCGCTGCGCCCGTTGGCTTCGGTCGAGTGCGAGCCGTGGCGGTGGACTCGACAGTCCTCGTAACCTGAAGCACAAGGAGACATCTACATGAATAAGCTCTCGACCATCCTCGGCGCCGGCGCTCTGGCACTCTCGCTGGGCGGGTTTGCCTTCGCGGCGGACGAGCCCGCCAAGCCGGCGGACGATGCGCAGCAGCAATATCAGGCCGCACTGAAGAAGTGTGAGTCGCTGGCCCAAACTGAGCAGCAGGCGTGTATCGACGCGGCGAAGAAGAAGTTCGGCCAGATGTAACAGCATCGCGGTAGCAGGGGCGGGCGCCCGCCCGCCCTCTTTCTTGAAGCAACCCCAGGGGCAACCGCCAAAGACGCCAAGATCGGCGTGTCTGCACGAGGTAGACGTATCGGCGGCGAGCAAGGTCGCGTCGCGGGTTTTCTTGGCGACCAATCCAGTCGGTTCTGCTCTTTCCCAGCGCGATCCGCCGAAGAGCTGGCGCGCCGCGCCTCAACCGCCGCTCAGCGCAGCAACGATCACCACTTCGTCGTCTTCACCCAGCGCATGATCGTAGGCGTCATTCCAAGGCCGTATTGACGACCGGGGGCCGGCCAGATCTCGTAGCGCCGGTCGGACGACGCGTCGTTGATCTCGTCCACGCGCGAGCCGGTCGATTTCGCGGTGGCGATCGCCGCGTCGAGAGGGGCGAGCAACTCCAGGACGGCTTCGCCTTGTCGGCGCCGTAGCATCGCCAAGGTCTTCTTCCCTTCGTGCGCGACCGCGGCTCCGCGGATCGGCGCAAGCGTGCCGATCATGATCTGCCCGCCGCCGTCAATCACCGCTTGAATGTGGGCCCAGCCCGCTGAGCTCGCCTTTAGCTCGCGCCTGCATCGTCGATGCGCAGCAGCCAGCCTTGCACTGGCGCCAAGAGGAGGACGATCACTGTGCGTGCTGGACGGTTCATGGACAGTCACGTCGGATTCTTGCCGATGAAAGCCATGATCGCTTCGACATAGGCGTCCGGATGTGTAACGTGCGGAATGTGGCCAGCGCCTGCGAACGTAACGACCTCTACGCTGGGCAGCACGCCGGCGAGCTTTGCAACCACCGGGGCGAATGTCGGGGGACTTTGGTCGCCCGTTGTAAGGAGCGATGGACGAGAAAATCCCTTGACCCATGGGGTGATTGACGCGCCAAACGAGTTTCCGGCTACCCATGCTGGCGCGAGCCCGAGGTGCTTGATCAACGCCGCGAGGTCGGCAACATCCTCTCGGACGCTGCCTTGCCCGGGCAGACGCTGGCTTTCGCTGTGGCCGCGCCGGTCATAGACAAGAACTCGAAACGACTCAGCCAAACGCGGAACGACGGAGTCCCAGGTGTGGTTCGACCCCCAAGACCCGTGCACGAGGACCAGAGGAGTCTCGCCAGTACCCTTGAGCTTATAAAAGGGCTGGTTAGCGGAATCTGTGGGTAAGTATTGTTACTGAGTGGCCAGCTTGGGGCCTGCCATCAGGAACTGATAGAGCTTGCGGCACGTGGCGTCCAAGGAGTTTTGTTGCTGTTCGGAGATTCTGGGCCAGATGAGCGGCCCGCATTCGTCGTCGATGACTTGGAGAATGACAGTCTTGATGGACTTGCCCCGCAAGGAGGGTTCTTGGTGAAGGCGTCGGATAATCTCGCCGCCGAGCATCCACAGATGATCGCGATGGCGCTGAAGCGTTTTCATGGCCAAGCCTTGTTCGAGCAGATAGAGCAGGAAGGGCGTGAAGCACTCGATGAGTGCACAGCCGGGGGCGATGTCGCAGTCTTGGTAGCCCCAGCGCTGCGGCCAGCTCTGGAGGTCGGGGCACAGTTTGCGCAGCGCCTGGGCGGCGGCAGCGCAAGGCATAATCGGCGCCGCTCCGATTATTCGTTCCTCGCTCGCAATGCTTTTGACTCGCTTGCTCAACGCCTGCCACCACTTTCCCGGATTCGTCTACGAGCGCGCACGGCTCAATGAGTCCTGCAAGACTATCGAGATCGATGTACGCCCACGGCATGGCTCCAAGGCGCGCTGCTCGGGCTGCAGCCGGCCCGCCGCCGGCTATGACCAACTCGCCATGCGCCGCTTCGAGTTTATTCCGATCTGGGGTTTTGCAGTGGTGTTGCTGTACTGCATGAGACGAGTTGATTGCCGCGGCTGCGGGGTGAAGGTCGAGGACGTGCCCTGGGCGCAGGGCAAGCACACGTTGTGTAAGGCCTACATGCTGTTTCTTGCGCATTGGGCGCGCAAGCTCTCCTGGAAGGAAACCGCACAGGCCTTCCATACCAGCTGGGAGAAGGTGTTTCACGCGGTCGAGTATGTCGTGCAGTGGGGCTTGCAGCACCGTAGCCTCGAGTCGGTGCGCGCGATCGGCGTCGATGAGATCCAATACGGCCGGGGTCATCAGTATCTGACCCTCGTCTACCAGATCGAGGCCGGTTGCCAGCGGCTGCTGTGGATCGGCGAGGAGCGAACGACTGCCAGCTTCCAGCAGTTCTTCGCCATGATCGGCAAAGAACTGAGCGAGAAGATCGAATTCGTCTGCTCCGACATGTGGCAGCCCTACCTGGAGCTCATCAAGAAGCACTGCACCAACGCGCTTAACATCCTCGATCGCTTCCACGTCGTCGCCAAGATGAACCTCGCGCTCGATGATGTGCGAGCCGCCGAGGCCCGCCGCATGGCGCAGGAGGGCTACGAGCCGCTGCTCAAGAAATCCCGCTGGTGTCTGCTCAAACGCCCGGAGAACCTCACCGATTGGCAACGCCTGAAGCTGCGTGAGCTGGTGCGCTACAACCTCCAGAGCGTGCGCGCCTATCTTCTCAAGGAACAGTTCCAACAGCTCTGGCACTACCATTCGCCCCTGTGGGCCGGCAAGTTCCTCGACGCGTGGTGCACCCAGACCATGCGCTCCAGAATCGAACCGATGAAGAAGTTTGCCCGCACCGTGCGTGCCCACCGCGAGCTGCTGCTCAACTATTTCCGGGCGCGCAAGCAGTTCTCCAGCGGCGTCATCGAAGGCCTGAACAACAAAGCCAAAGTCACCATGAGAAAAGCCTACGGATTTCGCACCTTCCGCGCCACAGAACTCGCGCTCTATCATGTGCTTGGCAAACTACCCGAGCCAAAACTCGCCCACAGTTTTTACTAACGAACCTTTTTTTGTGGTTCTTCTGCCTTTCCCTGAAGCGAAAACTCCGGCTGCCGGATCGACCCATGAACGCGGATGGATGAGTGCAGGGAAAAGATGCCCGGCTTTTTCGGATGAGGTGTCAGCAGCACGTCGACGGTTTCGTCACGCAGATTGAGGATGCCTGTGCCTTCCGTGTGCGTCTGATCCGTGTCGAGCAGGATGGTCTTCGACGTCCCGAGGCCCTTTTCGAAGTCGAACGCGACTACGGCGCTGTGGATGCCGATGGTTCGATCTCCGGTGATCAGCAGGCGCAGGATCTTGCCCCCGCGCAGGCCGAGTTGGGCGTCCAACAGATTGGAGATGCTGCCTCCTTCCATGGAGACCTCCACGGAGCCCGACGAGGTGGAGAGAATTCTTGCCACCGAATCACCCTGCCCCTTCAAGTCCGCGAATCCTTTGAGCGACCCCGTGCTCCTCGCTCCTTTCGCAAGCCTGTCGAGCAGTTTTTCGATCCGCACATCCTTGAATTCGACTCTCGCGTGCGATGACAGCGGCTTCCGCTGTCCGTCGACGGTGAGCAGCCCCACGACATGGCCACCGGAGAGTCCGATATCGATCGGCTTCAGGGCAAGAACCCCGTCGTCCAGATCGGCGGTGACCCGCAGACTTTCCAGCTCTGGCAGTGCACCCGCTCTCAGCTTTCTGGCATCCAGGGTCACGTGCGCATCAAGGGTTTTCAAACGCTCGCCGTTGAATGCACGCTCAGGGAACAGACGCCTTGGCGTGGCCGGCCGGGAATCGTCCGGTCTCAAATCCCCCCGAGCGGACCCGGCTTCATCGGGTACCGCCTCTTCCTCGTCGACGGGTTTGTCTACCGGATGACCGGTGCCGAACAGAGAACCGAGGTCTGAGAGATCGACCGATTCGCTGCGCAGTGCGGCCCGCAACATCGGGCGCGCCTTGCTCAGGTCGACACTGAACCTCCCGGCAAGGTCGGTATTGCCGATCCTTGCCCGCAGATCCTCGAACGAGGTGTCGCCCTTTGCCTTCCGGACACGCGATTCGAATTCATAGGGCCGCGACGCGGGCAACGAAGTGCGCAAGAACCGATTCAGCTCCGACAGCGAGGGTCCGGAGACGCGAACTTTCGCATCGATGGCGGACGGCTTGAGTAGATCGGCGACGATGCCGTCGACATCGAGCCTGCTCTTGTCGGCCGAAGCGTGGCCACGCATCGGAAAAGATTCCCCGGTTTCCAGAAATGTCAGCAGCGTGCCTGTCAGGAGTTGGCCGGAGAACTCCGTGCCGCCGAACGCGCCCTTGAAGTCGATCCGCGTCGGGTACGACGCATCAGGCGCCTGGCCGTTTGCACCGGCTTCCGAGGCTGCTGCAACGACATCGAGATCGATGTCGCGACGAATGATACGGATCTTTGTGCGATGGGGCTCCATCCTCAGCACCTTGACCCGACCAGGACCACGATCCTCGGGATTGCGCAGACGCCAGTTCCTCAGCCCGTCCGCGTGCCTTTCTAGCTGCACGTCCGCGTCGATGAGAACCAGCCGTGAAATGACCGCTCGCCCCTCCCATACGCTCTTCAGCGAAAAGGTGAACGAAGCTTCGCCGGCGACAGCGGCCGGCCCTTTGTTCGCCCATGGCGCATTCTCGATGTACACGTCTCGCACGCGCACGGTCGGTTCAAGTGAAAACCCGAGATCGACATGCAGGTCTCCTATCCGGATCTCGCGGTGTGACCGATCGATTAGATAGCGCTCGAGGGGATGGCGAAACCAGTTCCAGTCGAATAGCGCCACCCCGATGACAAGCACGGCCAGAATGCCGAGCAATACGCCGGTTGTGGGACCGAATTTTGGGAATCGGAAAGGCATTCAACCAGCGGGCAAGTGGGAGGTTCCCGCAATCATGCGTCAGCGGCCGCGTTCCGACCCCTCCAGATTTGCAGAAGGAATCGGGTAACCGTGAATATCACGGGACCCAGGATCAGGCCGGACGCACCGAAAACAATCAGCCCGCCATTCTCCGGACTCGACCGACGCCCTGATGGCTTCCGCGCCCTGGCGGCTTCGCCAACGATCCGGTCCACCACGAACGTCGCCGGCACCACCACGATCACGGCGACCGCCAGAATGCAGAACATGGCCGCAAGTTCGGCCGCTTCAATCTGGATTCAAGCCATCGATGGAGGGGAGCGAACAACACCGCCAATGCCAGGGCCCACCTGAGCGCCGGAATGGTGCATTGTGCAGTATGTTACGCGTCGCCACCGGAGGTTGCCTGCGGCCCCTCGACGGCTATCATGGCGCAGTGTGAGATCAGATGGTGAGCCGCGCATTCATTCGAATGTTGGGACAACGAGCTGCATACGTCTTGAGGCACCCCGGCGCCCTTGCCATCCAGACGCTGAAGGGTTTTCGCGCCAATCAAGGACTGCTCCTGGCGGGTGCAGTGGCCTACTACGCGCTGCTGTCCATCGTGCCGCTGCTGATCCTCACGGTCATCGCGCTTTCGCATGTCATCGATCAGGCAGAGTTGCTGCAAACCCTCGGCCGCTACCTGGAATGGCTGGTTCCCGGGCAATCCAGGACGATCATCGAGGAACTGGGCAACTATCTCGATCATCGCGCCATGATGAGCTGGGTGCTGTTGGCGACGATGCTGTTCTTCAGCTCCCTGGCATTCACGGTCCTCGAGAATGCAATGTCCGTGATCTTCCATCATCGAGTTGCCGTCCGCCGGCGCTCCTTTCTCGTCTCGGCGGTGATTCCCTACTGCTACATCCTTTCGCTCGGGCTCGGGCTGTTACTGGTGACCCTTGTCGCCGGCAGCCTGCAGGTCATGGGCCAGGAGCAAGTCGACTTCCTCGGACGCAACTGGTCGCTCGGTGGTGTGTCGGGCACGCTGCTGTACCTGCTTGGCGTGACCGGGGAGATCTTCGTCCTCACCTCCGTCTACCTGGTGATGCCGGTTGAACGACCGTCGCTGTCACACGCACTCATCGGCGCCATCGCAGCAACCGTGCTGTGGGAGCTGACGCGCCATGTCCTCGTATGGTACTTCGCGACCCTGTCTCAGATTGGCACGGTCTATGGATCGCTCACGACGGCCATCGTGGTGCTGTTGAGTCTCGAGCTTGCATCGACGTTGCTGCTGCTGGGCGCACAGGTGATTGCGGAATACGAGCGACTCGGAACAACAACCTTCCAGGTGCCCCCAGAGCCGATGCGTCTCGATGCAGACTGAGCGCGATGCTGTGCGAGAACTGACCAATGCGGATCGCGCGGTCGCCGAGAGCAGGGAGTCGGAGAACGACGGAGTCCTCCGATCTGGCCGCGAAACCGAAGGTGCCTCTGACCAAATCCTGCATTGTCGTTCCCGCGCAACCGGGAACCCAGGCGGCTGAAATACTTTATGGATCCCCGCCTGCGCGCGCCTGCGCGGGGATGACAATCGATCTGATGTCCCCTAGCGCTCGTGCGTCGCCAGCTCCACCTGAACGCTGGTGGCGATGGTGCGATCCTTCGTGTCCATTACGGTGGCCTTCAGCTCTCCGGATTCTTTCGGGACGAAGTAGAAGCGGAAGTTGGGGTTCTCGCTGATGGTGAAGTCCACTTCGGCGGTCATGATCAGCTTGTCGGTGTAGGTCACTTCGACCGTTCGCACGAAGTAGGGCGGGATGAACAGCTGGGTCATCTGATCCTTGGCAAGCCCAGAGGAGTTGGGGTGCTGGATCATGAGCTGCGCCAGCACCGGCTCGCCGGGCGCGACCGACGCGTCCACCTTGATGCGTGCCCGGGGCTGATAAGCGTCGAAATCCGGCGCGGTGCCATAGGGCGCTGAGCAGCCCCCGGCAGCCTTGACGTAGCGCTGGTCCATGTACAACGACCCATCGCTCAGCTCCGCGACGGCCCGCATCCAGGTGTAGTCCTCTACCCGCACCCGCGTGTCGATGTCCGCTCGCCCGCTCTCCGGCGTGAAGGTGAACACCGCGCCGAGCGGAGAGGGATTGGCGTCGATCAACAGGTAGAGCTTGCGCACGAAGCGCTCGGGGGTCTGCGCCAGGTGCGTCGAGATCGAGATCGGGACGATGGAGGCGTCCTGAGCGCGGGGCGGGGCGCGGAGGGTGACGACCTGGCCGCGGTCGATCGCGATGGGCCGGTTGCCGAACAGGTGGGTGCGCATCTGCAGCCACACGTCCACCTTGGCGGGATCGGGAGGACCGTCGGCGGCGGCTGCGGCCAGTGGCCAGACCAGACTGGCCAGTGCCGCCAGCGCGAATCGCAGCAACGTCGATCTCTTGGGCTCATTCACGGGACGGACTCCTATTGGACGACCAGGCAATCCCTCAGCGCTTTGCCGTGCACGGCCCGGTAGCGGTCGGTCAGGGTTTGCCCGAGAGTGCTTTCGCGCACGCCGACCCCGCGCTCCCCAGCGATCTGCCCGGCGAAAAAGGCTGTGGAAGCCTCGACGTATTCGTCGTAGGTCATCTGCGCGACGATCTTGTCCATCGCGCAGGAGCACTTGTAGAGCATCTCCTGGTGGGGACGGTCCGGGTACTCGCGGATGCAGGCCTCGACGAACTGCACGCGCTCGATGGTCGGGTAGTCGGTGGCGCTCCGAGGCTCCTCCTGCGCACCACCCAGCGTTGCCCAGAGCGCCAGGAGCGCGCCCGCAACCAGGCAGGGTTTCATGGCTCGGCTCCTGCGTAGATGAGCCGCTCGACCACCAGCGGCGGCGCCTCCGGCGGAGCGCGCCGGTCGCGTACTTCGGTTCGCATCTCGTAGACTCCCCCGGGCACCTGCGTGGACATCGTGAACGTGTAGAGCTTGCCAACGAAGGCAGGGAAACGGGCCTGCAGCGGATCGTTCGCGTAGGGGCGCATGGAGATCCGGACCGCCTCCACCGGCTGTCCCATCAGGTCGATGGTCACCGGCTCGACCTGCGCGGCTTCCGCCAGCGCGACCCGCACGCGCTTGCGGAAATAGTTGGCCCGGCCGCCGGTCCGCCGCTCCATTTCGCGCACGTCCCGCTCCAGGAACGCAAGGATCACCGGATTGCCGTTGGCTGACTCGACGTCAGGCAGCACGAAGGCGTTCTCGCCGGTCAGATAGTCCACGTGCGCGTGCCGTCCCGCAGGGGTTTTCTCGACCTGCAGGCGAACGCGATCCTCGAAGGCCGGCTCCAGAGTGCCCGTCTTTGCGTAGTCGTAGCGCACCGCCGCCCTGTCCGGCAGATTGGCCAGATGCCCGTCGAGGAACAGGCGCTTCTCCGCCTCCGAGATCGCCGACTGGGCAATGGCGCCATGCGCGGTGAATCCGACCGCGAACAGCAGAAGCAGCGCAGCGGCCGTGCGCCCGTCAGTTGCGAGCTTTGCCATCGGAATCCACCAGTGGTACACCGAACTCGCGCAGGATCGCGTCGATTTGCGTCCGGTTCTCTGCGATCAGTCGGTCGAGGGTGGCCTTCAGCTCGCGGTCGCTGTGACGCACGCCCATTGCGATCGGGAAGTCCAGGCGCACGCCGGGCTCGGAGGCCAGCGGGATCAGGCGCAACCCCGCCTCGGGCCGGCGCTTGACGAAGAAGCCGGCGATCGGGCCCCATACGATCGCGACGTCGATCTTGCCCTCGACCAGGTCCTTCTCGACGATCTCGCCAGGGTAGAACTCGGGGTCGGCGTTGAGGATGCGATAGGGCACACCCTGGTCCACCAGGCCATGCAGGGCCAGCCACTTGGAGGCGGGCGAGCGGTCGTACACGCCGATGCGCAGCTGCTCGAGCTGTTCGCGGGGCAGGGCCAGGAAGTCTCCGACGCTCTGCACGCCGTCCAGCCCGCGCCCGGACGGGATGACCAGCGCGTAGGCCGAGCGGTAGTACGGCTGCGTCGGCGCAGCCTGATCGTAGTTCGCCGGCACGCCCATCACCACGTCGCAGCGATAGTCCTCGCCGGGGAGCTTGAAGCGCAGGGTGTTGCGGATGAACCCGAGGCGCTGCGGGAACGAGAAGTATTCGAGCCGCCAGCCGAGCTGGTCGGCAAACAGGTGCGCGATGCGGTTCTCGAAGCCCTCGCCGCGCGTGTTGGTGAACGGCAGGTTGCTCGGGTCCTGGCAGACGCGCAACGCCTGTGGCGCGTCGGCTCCGCTGTCCTGGGCGTAAGCGGTCGGAGCAGGGCTCCCCGCGCTCAGGATCAGGGTGTACGTAAGGGTGAGAACTGTCTTTCGCATGACTTCGATTTCCGTGCCTCCTGCGCACACCGGTGCTGTCTGTAGCGGCTGGCGACCTCACCACTGGACCCATCCCCACCCCAGCCCTCCCCTTGAAGGGGAGGGAGGAATAAGTCAGCGCATATGCCCGCAAGGGGAGAGGGCGCAGTCCGGCTAGTAGTCGTACTTGATGTACCGGAAGCGCTGGTCGTCGTTGGGCGTGCCACTCAGCGCGCCCACTTCCTTGCCCGGCTGCCAGTGGACGACGTCCTCGATCTTCCTGGCCAGCTCGAAGTCCCGGTCGGTGATGCCCTTGGCGTCGTGGCTCTGCAGCTTCACGATCACGAAAGCGTAGGACACCGTGAGATCGGGATGGTGCCAGGCGGCTTCGGCCAGGTGGCCCACGGTGTTGACTACCATGAGCGTGCCCTTCCAGCCTTCCGTCTTGTACTTGCGGCGGATCCAGCCGTCCTCGAAGTACCACTTCGGCAGCTCCTTATGCAGGCGCGCCTGGATCTCCGGCTCCGAATAGGTCCGGGTCTCGCTGCGTTGCATATAGCCTCCTGCTGGCGAACCGCTCGGGTCGTTCATGATATAACAACGCCGATCGCGCAACGATACCGACCCCGATACAACGGAGCGGCCCGGCCATGGATATGAACGAGCAGATCATGCTGATCCACCCGCTGGTGTGGAACCGGGAGGACGACCGCGATGTGCGTGCGCTGTTCGTGCGCGACCTGGTCGTCGCCGCCCGAATAGGCGTGCACCATCAGGAGCAGGGCCGCACCCAGAATCTGCGCATCAACCTGTGCACGTATCTGCGCCCGCCGTACGACTGGAACGACCGCCTCGCGGACGTCCTCGACTACGACCGGCTGCGGCAGGGCATCCTCGACATCATCGAGGCGGGCCACATCAACCTGCTCGAGACCCTGGGCGAGCGCATCGTGCAGATGTGCATCGGGTATCCCCAGGTGCGGGGGGTGCATCTGCAGATCGCCAAGCTCGAGGCGCATCAGGACTGCACGGTCGGGTACGAGACCTTGCGCCGCCGCTAGAACGACAACTCTTGAACCACGGAGGACACGGTGGACACGGAGGACGGCAAGCGCCTATAGACGGACAGGGCAATGCTGGCCAGCCGAGTCCGTGCTTACGGTTGTAATTCGCTAAGTGCCCACGGCGTCACCCTTGGTGCGACTGGGATCTCCTATGAGACAAGCCGGTTGCGACTTCGAGGATCCGATCCTCAGATCAGGGTTACCTTCAGGCAACGAGGTCCTGGTTTGTCTTCGTTTTCCTCCGTGTCCACCGTGTCCTCCGTGGTTCAAGGTGTTCTTCAGCCAGAAGCGACCAAAATCTCGCCCTTCCCCTCGGCCCCGAGATCGCCCAGCCAGCGCTGGAACTGCCGCTGCTTGGCGAGCCGCCGGAACGCGGGCCCATGCTGAGCCAGCGACTCGAGCAGCAGGCGGATCGCCAGCAGGTCGTGCCGGCCGTTGTCGTTGAAGGTCGGCAGCGGCTCGAAGCGGGCGTCCGCGAGCACGATCGTGCCGCGCCGCATCAAGTAACCGGGTTCGCGTCCCACGTGGCCGAGCGCCACGATGGTGCCCGCAAGCATGCGCGCCGCACAATAACTGCCCGTACTACCCTCGACCAGCAGCAGGCCGCGCCGCATCCGGTCCCCGGCGCGGTCGCCTGCGCTGCCACGCACGACGATGCAGCCGCCGGTCATGCCTCTCATCGCCCCGGCGCGGCCGGACCCCACAAACGCGCCTGCATCGCCTGAGACGGTGACCATCCCGCCCCGCATTTCGGCGCCCAGATAGTCGCCCGCCTGGCCGCGCACGACCAGCGTGCCGCCGCGCATCCCCTCACCCGCGTAGTGACCCGCGTCCCCCGAGACGGTGAGCTCGCCGTCTTCCAGTCCTGCACCGACGCGGATCAGCGACCCGTCCAGCCCCTCGAGTACGATCCGACCGGCATCCTCGCCGGTTACGGCGAACAGATCGCCGACTGCAAACGACTCATTCCACCCCTGCAGCGCGGTGCGCAGGATGTCTTCCCGCGCCTTGCCGGCGAGTGCCCGGGGCCGCAGCCCCGCGGCGTCGACCAGGCAGGGTGGCTTCGTCTTCAGCCTGAGGGTGAGCGGCTTCACGCCAGCGCGTCCTTGAGGTGGAAGTGATGGGGGCCGAGCTTGCCGCCGTAGTTCCCCGCCGTGATCGCGACCACGCCACGCTCGCTGCCGCGTGCGCAGGCCGCGTGGATGCCCTCATGCATGGCGAGCCGGATGCTTTCCGCGTCGAGCCCGTCGATGACGATCTCCAGCACGGCGCCCACGCCGGCGGGCAGGCTGGAGCGCGTGAGTCCCACCAGGGTCGGGCAATACGCATCGTTGGTCGATGCCAGCAGGGCTTTGTACTTGGAGCCAACCTTCGATCCGGAGCGCACGACGCCGCCTGGAAAGGGCAGGATGATGTTCTGCACCTTGTGCATGGCCGCCACCGCGCGCTCGGCCGCCGCGAGCGCCGCCTGCTGATCCTTGGCGAGGATCAGGAAGTTGCCCCCGCCGATCCCCTTCACCAGCCCCACCTTCTCGTCGCACACGAACTCGCCGTCCATCACCGGGATGCGCCAGAAGCGCTTGCCGCCGATCAGCTTGGAGATCTGGAAGCCGTCGCCGAAGTAGCGCAGCGAGCGGCCCAGCCCCAGCCAGTCTTGCGCGAGATCTTCGGCAATGCCGCCGTAGGCTGCCGTCGTCGGACAGGTGAGCACGCATTGGCCCGCACGGCGCTCGAGCTGCTTCTGCAGGTCCTTGCTCGACATGGCGAAAAGCAGGATCGACACGCCCGGCCTGCCATCCGGCGTCTCGCGCGGGGAGAGAATCGTCTCGATGCCCGCTTCGCAGCCGCACGCGATCACCGAGGTGGCGAAGCCGGTTGCCGCGGTCGCGGCGTGCCGCGCCCAGCCGGGGTTGGCGGCGGTAATGATGAGGCGCGTGGCGCGCATGCCGAACGCCTCGGCGAACGTGTCCTCGACGGCCACACCGTCGATACCGAGTCCACTCATGCCGCGGGAGCCCGGCAGGGTTGCACGACGAGACCGGGAGCGCGGCTCAACTCGCGCACCTCGTCGTCGCCGATCTTGAAGTGCTGCAAGGCGACCGTCTGGTAGCGCTCGAAGTAGCGCCCGAGTTCGTGTTCGATACCGCTGTCGAATGCCGGCCTGACTGTGTGGATGCTGCCGAAGGGAGCCGCCTTGATCTCCCCGCGCTCGGCGACGATTTCGCCGGCCTTGAATACATAGCGGGGCTTGGCGAACATGGTCTCGGGATCGGCGTGCGGCTCGTAGACCACAACGTCGCCGGCCGCGCCGATGCCCAGGTGGCCGCGGTCCGCGAGCCCGAGGATGCGGGCCGGGGCAGCGCGCGTCATGATCGCGATCTCGTACATCGAGTATTCGCGCTCCATGTCCGCGAGCGAGGACAGCGCCGCCGCGTCGGGGTGGATGCTACCCAGCCGGTCCTTGCGAAAGCCGCGGTCCATCAGCAGCTTGATCAGGTGCGGGTAGCTCCAGAACGGGCCGCCGTTGGGATGGTCGGTTGTCAGGAACACCCGCCAGGGATCGCGCACGAGCAGGAACAGCTCCAGCCCGATTGCCCACTGCAGTGCGTTGACGAAGTCGCGGTCGCGATACTTGAACGGCACCACGCCGCAACCGGCATCGCATTCGATGTCCATCACCACCCACTTGCGCGGGCTGGCGTGGCGCGCGTTGCGATGCTGCAGCATGCTGTCGCCCGACGCGGTTACGGTCTGGCCGAACATGATCTGCCCCACGTCCACGGAGACGTTGGGCGAGCGGTTGACGGCCTCGGCGATGCGCAGTGCTCCTGAGGAGAACTTGCGATCGCCCTCGGCTGCGTAGCTGTGGAATTGCACGTGCGTCAGATGGATCGGCCGGCCCTCGGCTGCGTCTATGGTGGCGAGGGTACTGTCGACGTTTCCCGGCACACCTAGATTGCTCGCGTGCACGTGCAGCGGATGGGGCACGCCCAGCTCGTGCACGGCACGGACGAGGGTACCGAGGATCTGGCGCGGGGTGACCCGGTAGTGGACGTGCGGCTCGTCGACGTCGAGCTTGCGCTGGTTGAACTTGAAGGCGCTGATGCCGCCGGGGTTCACCACCTTGATGGCGATGGCCTGGGTCGCGTGCAGCGTCCACGCGACGTAGTCGTTGACCTGCGCCTGGCTGGCCCCCGTAGCCAGCAGCCGCAGAAAGAAGTCGTCGTTGCCGAGCAGCGCATAGGCGCCCTTGTCCACGATCGGCGTATCGCCCATCTCCATGTGGGCCTGCCGGGCGTTGGAGGGCAGCATGGCTGGCTCGAAGCAGGCGGTGTAGCCCATCGCCGCGTAGCGGTAGCCGGTCGCCAGCGTGGACGGTGCCGCTCCGCCGAAGCACGCACCGCACACATCGGTTGCAGGCAGCGCGTCGCGACGGTCGATGTCGGGCAGCATGGCGCGCGCGAGGTTGACCTTGCCGCCACCGATGTGGGTGTGCAGGTCGATCGCACCGGCCATCACGATGTGTCCCGACACGTCGTAGGTGCGCTCGATGCGCTCGCCCTCGGGCGGGCCCTCCACGATTCGCCCGTCGCGGATGAACACGTCGCGCACGACGTCGTTGACCCCGTTGGCGGGGTCGATGACGCGGGCTCCTGCGAGCTTGGTCAGCATGCGTGGAAAAGAGCTTTCACCGCCAAGGACGCCAAGGCCGTCAAGGGAAACCAATGACGCCCACGTAGTTCTTGGTCGCGCGGGGCAGCCTCGGACTTCCCGGGTTGGGTGGCCGCGTCGTCTCCTTGGTTTCGATCTTGTTGCATTCCTTGGCGTCCTTGGCGGTTAATCGGTTTTCGGTCTTAGCCGCTGCAGCAGCGCCTCGATGACCTGCGCGACGGAAGGCAGCGCACTGGTGCGCAAACGCCGCAGGTACAGGCTGACGACCTTGTCGGTGCGCAGGAGATGCCCGTCGGCGTCGATGCCGGGCGTGGCCACCGGCAGGAATACGGCGGGCTCGCGCGTGAGCCGCAGATCAGCTCGCCCGAGGACGATCGTGGGGCCCTCGAAGGCCGGCGGCGGGTCATCCGAAAGGCTGGCGATCCACAGCATGCAATCCGCCTCGCCGCGTGCCAGCACGTGCGGCGCAGCGTAACGATGCGGATCGAAGTCGACGCGTCCGTTGGCGTGGCTGGCGGGGAAGGACGCTCCGGACTGCCAGGTGTGCACCGCGTTGGCGGTGAGATCCCCGTTGCTCGCAGCCAGCGGCAGCGCGGCGAAGCGGTGCTCGGTGTTGAGCACGCGCAGCAGCCGCGACAATGCCTGCAGCGCGAGCTCGGCGTGCGGGAAATCCAGATCGGCCGCCGCCCACACCGCGACCCCATAGTGTGCGGCGCGCAGCCAGTCCACGCATTGCGCGAGCGCCTGCGGTGCGAGGCCGCTGAGCCGAGCGGGGTCGGCCGGCTGGTTGCTCGCTTGCGCGCACAACATGGTCATCAGCGCGGGCAGCCGCGCCATGGGTGCGCCGATGACGAGTCGCTCCACAGTCTGCGGAAGAGCAGTGGCCGCTGCCACAGCTGCCTCGTCGAGCAGGATCGCACGCCGCGGCGCAGGCACACCATAGAGGTCGGATTCCGGTGCTATCGCACGCTCGACGAAGCGAGGGTAGCGTGCATGCCAACCATCGCCGATCAGCAGCAGCAGATCCGCGCGGTTCCTGACTTCTGCCAACGTGGTAGTGATCCAGCCGAACTCCTGCAGCACGTGCAGGTTGCGGTACTTTGTGCCACTCCCGGCATGGTCCAACACTGCACCGAGACGGCGCGCGAGCGCCAGCGTCGCGCGCATGCCGCTCACATCGGCACCCAGCCCGCCGATCAGCGGCCGGTGCCCATGCAGCAGCAACTGTGCGGCGGCGTCCAGCGCGGCGTCGTTTGTCGCGGGCCGCCCGGCCATGCGTGCACCCATCGTGGCTGCCGCAGGTGTGCCCAGGCGCGCGAAGGCGGCCTGGCTGCGTTCGCAGGCGCCCTTCAGCGGCCGCAAGCTATCGCCCGTCGACTCGACGATGAGGTCGTCGCACAGGAGACCACAGAAGGGGCATGTCGTTGTGGATGGGGGCATCGCGGGGCGTGGAGACCGGATGGCACGACTGGCAGGGCCAAGCTTAACCCTTCCGCTGCGACGATGCGAGCGGGCTGTATCACGTGCAGGACGGAGCCGGCATTACGCGTAGCGACGCCCCACGCCTTGTGGCACACTCTCTTCAGCTCAACGGTTCGTCGCGCTATTGAGACTTGCATAAGCGCGTTAACCCCAAGCTGCGGTGGCTCCATGCCAACCACCCCGTCGCCTCCGGCGCCACCCCTCCTTGGTAAGGAGGGGAGAAAAGCTCTTTCCCCTCCTGCCCGAGGAGGGGTGCCCACGTAGTGGGCGGGGTGGTGGGAGCCTGCCCGAGGAGGGGTGCCTGCGTAGCAGGCGGGGTGGTGGGAGCCTGTTCGAGGAGGGGTGCCTGCGTAGCAGGCGGGGTGGTGGGAGCCTGTTCGAGGAGGGGCGCCTGCGCAGCAGGCGCGGTGGTGGGAGCCTGCTCGGAGGCGCTTAGGGAGCGCCCGATCAAGTGTCGCAATGTCGTTCCCGCCCTCGACCTGATCGGGGGCAGGGATGACACGCAAGCAGAGGTTCCTTGGAACGTAGCGCGCTGCGGCGCAGTACGATGAACCAGTCATCCCCGGGCAGCCAGACAGACACCACCCGATTTGCCGTTCGCGTGGAGGCGCCGGCGCGCCTGCACCTGGGCTTCATCGACGTGAGCGGCTCGCTCGGCCGCCGCTTCGGCAGCCTTGGCCTGACCCTCGAGGAGTTCTCCACCGCGCTCTCGCTGCAGCGGGCCGAGACCTTCGACGTCCAAGGGCCGGATGCGCAGCGCGCCGGCGACTACCTGCGCCGGCTCCTCGACATCCACGATCCCCCCACCAGCGTTGCGCTGCACGTGCACCGCGCGATCCCCGAGCACGTTGGGCTGGGCTCCGGTACACAGCTCGCGCTCGCCGTGGGCAAGGCGTTCGGTGCGCTGTTCGATCTGCCGGTTTCGGTCCGGGAGCTGGCCGCGCGTCTCGATCGCGGGGCGCGATCCGGTATCGGCATCGGTGCGTTCGAGGAGGGCGGCTTCGTGGTGGATGGAGGCAGGAGCCCCGCCGGTGCACATCCGCCGGTGATCTCGCGCATGCCGTTCCCGAGCTCCTGGCGCGTGCTGCTGGTGTTCGATCGCGTCGAGCGCGGCCTGTTCGGCGAGGCGGAGCGCGCCGCGTTCCGGGCGATGCAGGCCTTCCCACAGCAGCGCGCTGCGCACCTCGCCCATCTGGTCCTCATGCGGCTGATGCCTGCACTGGTGGAAGAGGACTTCGCAAGCTTCGGCGAGGCGATCGGCGAGATCCAGCGCACGGTCGGGGACTACTTCGCCGCAGCGCAGGGCGGGCGCTTCACCAGCCGGCTGGTGGCCGACGTGCTCGCCTGGCTCGATGCGAAGGGCATCGCGGGCGTGGGGCAGACCTCCTGGGGCCCGACCGGCTTCGCGATCGTGGACTCCGAGGTTCGCGCGCAGGCGCTCCTGCGCGAGGCTCGCGAGCGCTTCGCGGCGCGCGAAGAGCTTGAATTCGCCGTGGCGCGGGGGCGCAACCGCGGCCACAGTCTGGACGTGCTCAGCGAAGCGCAGACGCACTCCGCTCAGGCCGGGCCGGGCGCCGACCAGGGCGCGGAGCTCCTGTCCCATCGTTCTTCCCGCGGGAGGCGGTAGCCGTATGGAGAAACCCCACATCCTGCACCTGTTCACGCCGGCCGCGCAGGCCAGCCCCTTCGACGTCAACATGGCCTACGACGCCGGCTACCACGCCGTGGTGCCGTACACCGGCATGCGTGTGGCGGATGTCACCACGCTCACGCAGGACGCGATCTTCTCGCGCGGGCCGAAGGGTGTGACGCGCACCGGCATTTTCATTGGCGGGCGCGAGCTGGCTCTGGCGCTCGAGATGTTCGACGCCGCAAGAAAGGCCATGGTGCCGCCCTTCGAGGTGTCGGTGTTTGTCGATCCCAGCGGCGCGTTCACCACGGCAGCGGCGGCAGTGGCGGCGGTCGAGCGGCGGCTCAAGGCGGCCTTCAACACCGGGCTCGCCGGCAGGAACGTGCTGGTGCTCGGCGGCACCGGCCCGGTCGGTACCGCGGCGGCCGTGCTGGCGGCGCAGGAAGGTGGGCGGGTGCGCCTTGCCAGCAGCAGTGCGCTCGATCGCGCGCAGGCCGCCAGCCGGATGGTGCGCGAGCGCTACCAGCTCGACGTCGAGCCCGTGCTGGCTGATTCCCGCTCCCTTGGAGCCCTGGTAGCGGACGCGCACGTGGTCATCGCGGCGGCCAAAGCCGGTGCGGAAGTCATGCCGGCATCCGCGCTGGCGGCGGCGCGCGAGCTGCTGGTGGCGGCGGACGTGAACGCGGTTCCTCCGGCCGGTATTGCGGGCGTGGGCGTAATGGACGATGGTGCGGCGCTGAGCGCCGCGTCGGGCAAGGCGCAAGGGATCGGCGCGCTCGCCATCGGCAACGTGAAGTATCAGGTCGAGCGCGGCATGTTCGAGCAGATGCTCGCCGCGGAGAAGGCGCTGTATCTGGATCTCCGGCAGGCTTTCGCGAAGGCGCGCGAGGTTGCT
>Ga0209592_1000044_pt1 | contig 28692 bp, 28 predicted proteins | sample PPLLak2March2015_2_FD_187251 | JGI IMG/M metagenome (GOLD analysis project Ga0209592, IMG submission 187251) | Freshwater sediment microbial communities from Prairie Pothole Lake near Jamestown, North Dakota, USA - PPLs Lake P8 Core (3) Depth... | ecosystem: Environmental > Aquatic > Freshwater... | reverse complement strand
CCCCTTATATCATAATTACTCTGTGCTCTATACTCTTAGCTCTTTGCTAAAGTGGTCGGGGCGAGCCGATTTGAACGGCCGGTCCGGCCGGCTCACCAACTCGCCGGCGTGGCAAAGAGTCGCTCCTTATTCGTCGCGACGCCACCCTCCTGCTCTCCCGCAGGAGTTCGGCCCCTTATATCATAATTACTCTGTGCTCTATACTCTTAGCTCTTTGCTAAAGTGGTCGGGGCGAGCCGATTTGAACGGCCGACCTCCTGCTCCCAAGGCAGGCGCGCTAACCAGGCTGCGCTACGCCCCGATCTTTTAAAATTCCAAGCACCAAATGCCAAGCTCCAAATAAATTCCAATAACCGAATCACCAAATTAGAAAAATGGAAGAAGGGGACGCATCCCATTTTTGCTACCGTTTTTCAGATCTCTACGAATTCTTCGATGGGTAACTTTACCACCCTCTTGGCTTTCTTCTTCGCGCGATAAATGTCTATAAAATCCTTTTCAATCTTCTTTAGGACCTCTGCCTTGAAATACTGTTCTCCGCAGTATTCACACTCTTCGCACGGCACGTTGTTTACCACGAGAAATTGACCATCATGCCTATAAATATATTGAACGTGCTTTTCTCTGAAGTTTCTATTTCCGCAAAAGTTACAGATTTTTTTCATTTTTTACTCCTCTCGTGGGGAGTCTTAAACCTTGGAGGTCGAGGAACGTAAACCGTTATGACCGCCAACCAGTCTCCTCTTATCCCACAAACGGCATGAACGGGTTTCCCTCCCTCTGTAAATCCATCGACCAGACAGCTTTCACCTCTCCCAGTATCTTTATATTGTTCCAGAATTCTGCCCGTAGTCAAGGCTTCCTCGATCTCGTCCACGGTAAGATTATCATTTTGTCTCTCTTGATCTCCGTGTTTTGAAAAATAATATTCACCCTTCTTAACACGATCCTGTATCCAGTCTATCTTGAACATAAGTTTCTTTCATCGCTTCATTTAACGATAAATATCCCTCTTTCTCCCCCTGGTGTTTGGAGTTTGATTATTAACACATTCTAAGAAATATTCAAATCAACTTTTGGTCCTCAAGGCGGACCGTACGGATCGGATTTTCCCCGATAGAGAAAAGCTTTTTCTTGCGATTTCCTTTCATTTTTCATTGTTCAATTTGCCATGCTCACTTTGGATTGATCACTGTCTTAATTATCTTTCTCAATTTCCTAAGCGCTTTGCCGCGGTGGCTGATTCGGTTTTTCTCTTCAATGGAGAGTTGGGCCATGCTCTTTCCATAATTAGGAAGGATGAAAAGAGGATCATATCCAAACCCTCTCTTCCCCTCCTCTTTAAATCCAATCCTCCCTGTGCAGACCCCTTCTGTCACTGCTTCTTTTCCGTCAGTGGAAACAAGGGCCATGACGCATTTAAATCTCGCTCCTCTTTTCGAGGTTGGAATCCCTTCCATCTCCCTTAGGAGCTTTCGATTATTTTCTTGAGGGGAAGCCCTTTCTCCTGCATACCTTGCAGAATAGACTCCAGGCATTCCTTTCAATGATTTCACCTCTAATCCCGAATCATCTGCAAGGGTCAACTGGTCAAAGTATGTTGAATAAAACCGCGCCTTTTTTAAGGCATTTTCGGTAAATGTTTTACCATTCTCCTCGGTCTCAGGAATATCAGAAAAATCGTTCAAAGAGAGGACCCGAAGACCCAATCCCTCCAAGGCCATTCGAATTTCACGGACTTTGCCCTTATTCTTTGTGGCAACAAGGAGCTCCTGCCGTTTTCTAATGTTATCCCTTTCCCTCTAAAGACCTCTTCTGAATTGTGGTGAGCTCTCTAATCCCTCTTTGGGCAACCCTCGTCAGCTCATCCAGCTCCTTTTTGGTAAAGACGGCCACCTCGGCCGTTCCTTGAATCTCCACAAATTTCCCGGCGCCGGTCATCACCACATTCATATCGACCTCGGCTCTAGAATCCTCGTTATAATTCAGATCCAGGAGAACTCTTCCATCTACTTTTCCCACGCTGATGGCAGCTACAGAATCCCTGACCGGTACTTTTTCAATCGTACCCCCCTTCACCATCTTCCGGAAGGCATCGACTAATGCTACATAGGCACCGGTGATCGAAGCCGTCCTCGTTCCACCATCCGCCTGCATGACATCGCAGTCGATCCACACCGTCCTCTCCCCAAATCCGCCGAGGTTGGTGACAGATCTTAATGATCGACCGATCAACCTCTGAATTTCAAAAGACCGACCGCTTCCACGGCCCATCATGGAATCTCGGGTGGTGCGGGTATGGGTGGAGCGGGGAAGCATCGCATATTCCGCGGTGATCCAGCCCTTTCCGCTGTTTCGTAGAAATTGTGGAACCCTCTCTTCAACGCTCGCCGAACAGATGACCTTCGTATCCCCCATTTCAATCAGAACCGAGCCTTCTGCATGTTTCAAATAATTTCTTGTAATCTTGATGGGCCTTACCGTATAAGGCCCTCTCCCATCGATTCGCTTCACTACGGGGTCTCCTTTTTGAAATATCATCTCAAAAAAACCCTAAAGTGTCAATGGATTGTGGGAATTTCAGAGCAATTCAGAGACAATGAACATCCATTTATTTCGAGATTCTCATCTCGAGGAGGTATAAATTCCCTTCTCCCTGATCCAGGAGATGAGGATCGCTGTTAGTCCGACGAGAAGAGCCCATTTCCACACATCATGAATGCTTTCAAGGGAAGGGCCTCCGCTCATTGCAGAGGAAGGGCTGGATTTTCTCAAAGCAATGATCATTTCTGCAAAGGCGACGCCGACCACCATCCCAAAATTCCTTGATAGAGCCAGAAAACTGGAAGCGAGACCGATCCTCTCTTTAGAAAGAGACCCGATGATCGCGCTGTTATTGGCTGGATTGAAGAGCCCAATCCCAATGCCCAAGAGAACCTGTCGCCATAAAATAGAATAATCGCTCACAGAACTTCCAAGGAAGGTGAAAGAGAATATGGTCAGGGAGGTAACGGTCAACCCAATGGTGGCGGGGATTCTCACTCCGACACGGTCCGAAATCCTTCCACCCAGTGGCGCCGTTACCATAACCGTAAAAGCGACAGGAAAGATCAGCATGCCCACCTTCGATGGCGAAAATTCCAGAATATTCTGAAGAAAGAAGGGAAGGATGAAGGCATGGGCGGCATTCATCCAAAAAGAGAGAAGGCTCGTTCCAAGGGAAGAGATGAAGAGCCGTCTTCTGAAAAGATGGAGATCCACCAACGGAGAGGGGGATCGATATTCCACAACGAAGAATAGAATAAGAGAGCAGAAGCTCACGAAGAGCCATCCATGAGGAAGTGGCGACCATCCCTCGCCTGCTCGATTCAGAAAGAGGAGAAGAAAGGTGAGGAAGAAAAAGAGTAAAAGGGCTCCCCAGACATCGACCTTCGCCCTACCCATCGCCTGACTTTTTTCCAGCACTCTTGACGAGAGAAAAATGCCAAAGGCTCCAACAGGGAGGTTGACAAAGAAGATGGATCGCCATCCGAAATGTTCAACCAAAAAACCTCCGAGGAGAGGCCCCGTAATGAAGCCCACGGAGACGATGGAACCAATGATCCCCAGAGCCTGCCCCCGGTCCCGTTCCGGGAAAATAGTCGTAATGATCGCAGGGCCAACAGCCATCAATGCAGAGGCTCCCAGTCCTTGAATCATTCTCGAACCGATTAGGAAGTAGATGGTAGAGGACAATCCACAAAGGGCAGAACCCACAGTGAAAGTAACGAGACCGAAGAGGTAAATCTTTTTCTGTCCCAAAAGGTCGGCCAATCTCCCCATCCAAAGGAGGCATCCCGTAATGACAATGAGATAGGCGATCACCACCCAGGCCACTGCCTTCAGATGAGTATCTAAAGCTTGTGTGATGGTAGGAAGGGAGATGTTTACCACACTCGCATCGAGGGTGGACATGAAGATCCCGATGGAGATATTGAAGGTCACCCACCACCGCTGGTCTATCCTCGAAAGGAACATGGAAATCAGTGCCTCATGATTTAACGAAGGGAGCCATCAAGTCCTTTGATCGCTCAAATTTAATCAGATTTTCTGCGTTTGTGCAAGGTAACCCAATTGCATTTGGAAGGACAGAATGGAGCATCGTTTGGACTCCTGAAAAATGCGGATATTGAAACATCCAGAAAAAATAGTTATGATATTGTGAATTTTGTCCCATGGAATTGGGAAACCTTTAAAAGTTGACGATACCCTCTTGACGAAGGAGTAGAAAAAATGGCCCCCAAGGATCACAAGAAAGTATTTTCAGGTGCTTCAAAATATGTGCTGGATGATGAGCTTGCCAAAATTGTCAACATTTCCATTGCCCTCGAGATGCCCCTTCTCCTCAAAGGGGAACCTGGAACAGGCAAAACGATGCTGGCCCATGCTGTCGCCGAGGCCCTCCACATGAGGCTGATCGTTCTGAATGTGAAATCGAGCATGAAGCTCATCGATGCCCTCTATCAATACGATACCCTCACCCGTTTGAATGACAGCCGCTTCGGAGATTCCAGAAGGGATGTGAGCAATATTGAAGAGTACATTCGAATGGGTAAAATCGGACAGTCCTTTGTCTCCGATGAACGGCTCGTTCTTCTGATCGATGAGATCGATAAGGCCGATACCGATTTCCAGGACGACATGCTCGACGTGTTAGATCAGATGGAGTTTGATATCATCGAAATCGATAAAACGATCCGGGCAAAATGTCGGCCCGTCGTCGTCATCACGTCGAATGCCAAAAAGGACCTTTCCGATCCCTTTCTGGGACGCTGCAATTTTCACCATATCGCCTTCCCTGAGCCCGATATAATGAGAAGGATTGTTCAGGTCCATTTTCCTGAGATTGAAAAGGAACTCCTTGAGAGCGCTGTCCGGACCTTCTACCGCCTCAGAGAGATCAAAGGGATAGAGAAAAAACCGGCGACCCGGGAGCTGATCAACTGGATCCGAGCCCTTCGAGCCGATCCTGACATCCAGACAAAGGACCTGGTCAAAGGAGAGGTTCCCTACTTGGGTGTCCTCTTTAAAAAGAGCCCGGATTATGGTGTAGCCCAGAATGCCGTCTCGAGATTCAGGATATGATTTCGCAAAGAGCATCGCGAAGAAGTCCAATAGTCCGATGGTCACTTAGTCGTATGGTCAAGGAACTACAAGACTATGGGACTATAGGACTATAGGACTATGCGACCTCCGAATCTTTAACGCTATGCGCTATGCTCTATGCCCTATGCCAAAGGTGTTTGCATGTTCGTCGACTTCTTTTATTTATTGAAAAAAGTGGGCATCCCCGTATCGCCCACTTCCTTCTTAAGGCTTCAAAAGGCCCTGAGCATGGGTCTCATCAACTCGGTCGATGATTTTTACACCGGGGCCCGGGCCATTCTTGTGAAGAGCGAGAAATATTTCGATCTCTACGACCAGGTCTTTGCCCACCGTTTTCAAGGCGTTGAACTAAAGGAACCGAGCCTTGTTGAGTTATCCGAGGTGGTTCGTGCCCTCCTGGAGGATTGGCTAAAGGATCCCAAAATGTTGGCCGATATCCTTGGCATCGATGAGAAGGATCTAGCCAAATTGAGCCCAGAGGAACTCATCCAGTATTTCCTTGACCGGTTGAAAGAGCAGACCGAAGCCCACCATGGCGGAAGCAAGTGGATCGGGACAGGGGGGACCTCACCGGTTGGACATTCCGGATATCATCCGGGTGGCATGCGGGTTGGTGGAGTTTCCAGAAACAAGTCTGCTGTGAAGGTGGCCATGGAGCGAAGGTATCGCGACTATACCCAGGAAGGCCCGATGACTGCATCCCAGATGGGAGAGGCTCTGAAGCGATTGAGAAATATGGTCCCCTTCGGTCCCAAGGACACGGTCAATATCGACGAGACGATTTACAGAACGATGAAAAATTGCGGAGAGATTGAGATCGTATTCGATCGCAGTTTGAAAGACCGCTTAAAGGTGGTCCTGGCCATTGATAACGGCGGGTGGTCCATGGATCCTTATATCGATCTAGTGCAAACCCTCTTCAATTATGCCCGCGCCCAATTCAAGGATCTCAAGACCTTCTTCTTTCACAACACGATCTACGATTATTTCTGGGAGGATCCCCAAAGGCGTTACAAACCCCAAAAGGTTGACGAAATGGTCCGACTGGATCCGGAGACAAGGTTCATCATCGTGGGGGATGCCAGCATGGCGCCCTACGAATTGATGGCCACCGATGGCTCCATCTATGTGGAGGAAAGGTCCGGGAAACCTAGCTATGAAAGGCTGAAGTTTATTGGAAAGACCTTTCCCCGCTCCGTCTGGATCAATCCTGTCCTGATCGAACACTGGCCTTACACTCCCTCCATTCAGCACATCCGAGAGATCTTTCCCATGTTCGAACTAACCCTCGATGGGTTGGAGAAAGCCGTGACACATATGATGCGGAAAAATTGATGGAGATACTTTTTCCCTTGACAAAAGCTCTCTGCTTTAATTAATTTATTCTTTACGCGAACATCCCGCCCATCTCCCCCGCAAGGATATTTCATGAAAGAAATTGAAAAAGAGCGGCAGATGATTCGAGAGACCGCCATCAAAACCGCCCAGAAGACCATTCAACCTAGAGCCGCCGAGATCGATGAGATTGGAGAATTTCCCCGTGACCTGATGGAAACCATTGGGAGACAGGGATTTCTTTCCATCCTCCTTCCAGAAGAATATGGTGGCATGAACGGAGACATCACTACCTTCTGTCTTTTAATCGAAGAGATTGCGAAGGTTAGCGGTTCTTCATCCCTTCTACTTCTCGCTCAGGGAGTGGGCACCCTGCCCATCTGGCTAGGAGGCAATGATTCTCAGAAAGAACGTTACTTCACCCAGATCTCTGAGAAGAACAGCCTCGTTGCTTTTACTCTGAATGAAGCAGAAACAGGATCGGAGGCGCCTTCGATCAAGACCCGGGCTCAAAAACAGGGAAAGGATTATCTGCTAAACGGCCGTAAATGTTTCATCACCCATGGGAGCATTGCACACCTTTACTCCGTCTTTGCTCTCACCGAACCTACAAAAGGGACCGAAGGAATTTCCGCCTTGATCGTAGAAGAAGGAACGCCAGGACTCCTCTTCGGTCGGAAAGAAGAGAAGTTAGGAATGAGGGGCTCGGTGACGACCGATGTGATCTTCGAAAACTGCCAAATCCCAGGAGAAAATCGTCTGGGAGAAGAGGGCAAAGGATGGAAGATTGCCAGGGATACGCTTACCATGGCGGGACCGGCTATGGGGGTACAGGCCGTAGGGATTGCCCAGGGGGCCCTCGACTATTCTGTTCATTACGCCAATGAGAGGATTCAATTTAAGAAACCCATTTCCTCCTTTCAAGCAATTCAATTTATGATCGCAGATATGGCCACACACATCGAAGCTGCTAGGGCCCTCGTCTATCAGGCAGCGGCCCGTGTGGATGCCGGGCTGGAAGGAGCAGAGAAACTTTCCACTATGGCCAAACTCTATGCTTCGGATGTGGCCATGAAGGTGACTACAGACGCCGTCCAGATTCTCGGGGGATACGGTTATATGAAGGATTATCCCGTGGAACGGATGATGCGCGACGCCAAGGTGACACAGATTCTTGAGGGATCGAATCAGATTCAGCGTTTAGTGGTCGCCAACCATCTCTTTGGAGATTGATACTTCGACGGCGCCAAACCCCGGGCTTTAGACCGGGGATAGCCGAAGGGTTGATTCCGTCATGGCCGAGATGAGCGGAATCCTTCGCTTACCTCTTATTCCCATCTTTTTCTCTTACGGTATCGGAATTTATCTAGGCTATTTTGACCTTCCTCTCTCTTCAACAGTATTGATGGTCTCTTCCCTGACCCTTTTAGCTTTATGGGCTCTCTCCCTCGTTATGAAGAGGAGAACGGTGGGCACCGTGTTAGCCATTGCTTTCTTCTTTCTCCTCGGCATCTTATCCATCCATCACTATATCCGTCCACCCCTCTCTTCCTCTCACATTTCCCGTTTCATTGGGTTCGATGGGATCTCGATGGAAGGGACGCTCTATCGTCCTCCGGAGGAGTCCCATGGGAGAACACAACTGCGGATTCGGGCCCAAAAGGTCATCCACTCCAACCAACATTTCGCTGTCGAAGGCCGGCTCCTGATCTTTTTGAAGGAGAAACATCAACCCTTCCAAATGGGGGATCACCTTCGATTCCGGTGCAAACTTTATCGCCCTCATGGATTTCATAATCCAGGCGGATTCTCCTATGAACGCTATCTTTCTTTTGAAAGAATTCACGCGATTGGATTTTTGAACGAGGAGAACAACTGGGTCAAAGTCGGAGAAGGCTCTGAATACTCTCTTCTCCACCTGATCGAGAGGATGAGGAATCACATCCGAAATTTTCTCGCAAAGGAAACGCATCCCCTCTCCTCTGGAATTTTAAAAGCCCTGGTCCTGGGGGAGCGGGGAGATATTCCAGAGGAGATCACGGAACAGTTTACAGGTGCGGGCATTGCTCATCTCCTGGCCATTTCGGGGGATCATCTCGGGATCGTCGCCCTTCTCTCCTTCTCTCTCTTTCTCTGGATCCTCAAGCGATCAGAATTTCTCCTCCTCTCCATCTCCGTCAAAAAATGGGCAGCCGGCCTGACCATTCCTTTTATCCTTCTTTACACCTTCATCGCAGGAGGAGGAATTTCTGTCATTCGGGCCACGATCATGGTCATCACTTTCTTCCTCTCCATTCTGTTCAGTCGAGAGAGAAATCTTCTCCATACGCTCGCCTTGGCCGCCTTTCTCATCCTCCTCTTTTCCCCTCCTTCCCTTTTCGATGTCTCTTTTCAACTCTCCTTTCTTGCCGTCCTCTCCATTCTTTACCTGGTGCCGCGCCTCTTCCGGTGGCAGAATGAGGAAGAGATTCTGCCCCCCAAAGAGACTTCTTGGAAGCAGCGTCTCTGGGCTTATTTGAAAATCTCCCTGGTGGTGACCGCAGTGGCGATCTTAGGGACAGCCCCTTTTGTAGCCCTTCATTTCAATCGGATGTCTCTCATCGGCTTCTTAACCAACCTCTTCTTTGTCCCATGGGTGGGATTCGTCATCGTCCCTCTCAGCCTGGTTGCCTCGCTCCTCTCCTTCTTCGTCTACCCCTTGGCTGTGTTACTCATCCAGCTGAATGACCTCATTACAATGATCCTGCTTAAAGCCGTGGCTCTCTCTGCCTCTTTTCCATACGCCTCCTTCTTTGTCTCCACCCCAACCGCTTTTGAAGTCATCCTTTTCTATTTGCTTCTCCTCATGGCGGTCCATCTTCGAAAAGGAAAAAGGGTGAGATATCTCTTCCTGGGATGCTGCATTGCCTTTGTCCTCAATTTCGCCTTCTGGAACACAAAGCAGTGGTTTCAGAAAAAATTAGTGATCACCTTCATCGATGTCGGGCACGGAGACTCCATCCTCATCGAATTCCCAAAAGGGAAGCGAATGCTGATTGATGGGGGAGGGCTTCGTGAGGACCGTTTCGATATCGGCAAGAATGTGATTGCTCCATTCCTCTGGAGTAAGAAGATACGAAAGATTGATCTCCTCGTCCTCACTCACCCTGATCCAGACCATCTCAAGGGCCTAAACTTCATTGCCTCCCATTTTTCAATCGATCACTTCTGGGACAACGGTTTTCGAGGAGATTCAGAATCCTATATTCGATTGCAAGAGATCCTTCTTAAGAAGAAGATTAAACGATCCTCTCTGAATGATCAGACCTTTTCGCAAATGATCCATGGTGCTCAGCTCTCCGTTCTAAATCCACCGGCCATGAAAGAATCCCAGAGGGTAAATCAGAATCCCTCTCTACTAAACAACCAATCTCTCGTAATGAAGATTCAGTTTAAGCAGATCATCATCCTTCTGGCAGGGGATATTGAACAAGAGGCTGAATACCGGATGATGAGAAAGGGGTTCCCCATCAAAGCCGACCTTCTGAAAATCCCACACCATGGAAGTGCTTCATCGAGCACCCAAGCCTTTCTGGAAAGCGTGAAACCCTCTTATGCCATTCTCAGTGTGAGTGAGCAAAGTCTTGGAAGGCTTCCCCATCCGGAGGTGTTAAGGAGGTATGAACGATTGGGCACAAGAATTTTCAGAACCGATAAACATGGCGCCGTCACAGTCGTCACGGATGGAGAAAGAATTGAGGTTAGGACATTTCTGAAGGGTGAACCGTGAAGGGAGGTCGTCTGATATGGGCTATGCCTTTTGAATTGAGTGGGTAAGGGCGACTTCAGTCGCCCAAAGGGCCCCGCTTTACGGGACCCTGCCTAGTGTTTGTATGAGCCAGTCAAGGAGAAAATTTTCACTGTAACAGTTTAGTCCTTATCTAACCCGTTGACTGTTGAGAGACAGGAGATAATTCGGGAATGGCCAGTGGCCGTTAATTTGGAGGCTGTAGCTGATATGAGGTTTTCTAAGGATTACCAGTACCTGGCGCTAAACCTTGCGGGCAAAAACTTCCATATTCGCGTCTACGATTACTCAACGCAAAAAGAAATTCAGTCTTTTGAAGACGTCGATGCCGCTCCCCCTGGACATCTTTATCCCATGACTTTCTTTGATGGGAGCGACTTTTTTGCGTTTGCAAAAAGAAAGAACCAAGTGTGTGTTTATAATACTAAGACGTGGGAAGAGAAATGGTGTGTCTCGTCCTCGACAGAGGACAAAGATTAAGGTTGAAAAAGAATAAGAGGTTAAATGGGATATTAATCAGTTGCATAGTCTTTGCGACATTCTCCTTAATTGCAAATTCGCCTTCCCCATTGCCTTCAAGATACCATCCCAAGAACTTCCCTTCATATGCCGGTTTCTTAGAAATTGATCCTTCGAAAAACCATTTCATCCTTGTGGGTGATACTCAAAGTACAAGTCGCTGGGAATTCTGGCGTGAAAGGAATGATAAAGAACGAAAATCAATCATTGACGAAATCACTAAACGCGAACCAGCATTTGTCGTCCATCTCGGTGACCTGACCACTCGAGGTAGCTCACTGAAACACTGGCAGCAATTTGATGATCTACATAAAGAGTTACGCGGAAAAAATATCCCCTACTTTCCAATTCTTGGAAATCATGAATTTTTCGGCAACACTGAGAAAGCTCTTGATCACTATTTCGGTCGTTTTCCCCATCTCGAAAGGAGGCGCTGGTACAGCTTCACGTGGAAAAATATCGGACTGATCCTGGTTGATTCCAATTTGTCAACCCTGACCAAGGGACAAGTTGAAGAGCAGTCTCAGTGGTACTTAGGTGAACTCAAAAGATTTGAGCAGGACAAAAGTATTAATTACGTCTTCGTCTGCTGCCACGAGCCACCCTTTACTAACAGCCGGGTAGTTGCCCCAAATGAAAAGACCAAAGTGTACTTTGCTGATCCCTTTATTAGATTCAGCAAGACCTGCTTATTCTTCAGCGGTCATAGCCATACTTACGAGCGTTTTCAGGTCGAAGGCAAATTCTTCATCGTTTCCGGTGGCGGAGGCGGGCCAAGACACAAAGTTGCCATCGATCCCCAAAAGAGACCTTACAATGACCTATTTCCTGGATCTGAACTTCGCTTTTTCCACTTCTGCGAAATAGAGACCAAAGGCCAAGGTTTTGAGTTAAGAACTCGTCGCCTCGAACCTGATAAATCATTTACCGTACCTGATTCACTAACCATTCTGGGATTACCCTGAAATATACGCGAAGCGTGTCAAATTCCCTTTTTAGGTGTGATGTGTTATTGTGTTACAAGGTGGTCTGGAGGGCTGAGAAATGTCAAATTCCCTTAGTCCAAGTCCGCAGAAGGTCCAGGATGTTCTGAAAGCCTTCGGGTTTGCGAATCACGTGGTGGAATTGCAGGTGACGACCCGCACCTCTGCGGATGCAGCTCAGGCGGTTGGTTGCAGTGTCGAACAGATTGCAAAATCGATCGTTTTTAAAGGAAAACAGACTCAGAAGCCTATCTTGGTAATTGCCAGTGGTCCAAATCGAGTGAACGAAAAGAGGATAGAGGAACTAATTTCCGAACCCTTAGGAAAGGCGGATGCTGATTATGTCCGGAAGCATACCGGTTTTGTCATCGGCGGAGTCCCTCCCATTGGTCATCTTGAGAAACTTCAAATCTTTATTGATGAGGATCTCCTTAAGCTCGAGGAAATCTGGGCCGCCGCTGGCAGTCCAAATGCTGTCTTCAAGCTCACCCCTTCAGAGCTGATTAAGATGACCGGTGGTCGCGTTGTCTCTATAAAGTGACTAAATCTCTCCTTTCTCAAATTTTTCTCTTATCTTCTTGGCCTTTGCGGGCATTACTTTATGAAAAAACTCCATCTGAGCCTGAAGCCATTGGAGTTTCAGCTTCACCGGCTTCTTTTGATAAGCCTTAATTTCCTCTTTTGATTTATAGTACAAAAGAGGCCGATCTTGACTCCTGTTCACCTTTCTATGTTTCATCCTACCAGTCCTTCATGATTTTCCGAAGGTGAAAGACGTCTGCTCTATCCTGGGGCCGGTTTGATTTTTCTTTCATCAAAATTAATTCATGAATAGGGACAACCGGAATGACTGCATCTTCAGATCTGATTTTCTTTCTCCGCCTATAAACCTCATCAAAATCAAACGGGCTCTGAACAAAGATATCGATTAAGAAGAAAGGGGCCTTAGGATCATATAGGCCAAACACTGTCATTCCCTTTTCGGAAATCCATGAATCTCTTCTTTCAGGATCCGCAAAATCATCGAGCTTGACAGGTGCCTTTGGCTTCAAACCCAGTCTTTTGGCCAACTTGATAAATTTCAGGACATTGGTTTTTTCAAGTTTCAAGACAATGTCTATATCAGCAGTCGACCTCTCAATCCCATAGAGATTTACTGCAACCCCTCCAGCAATCATATACTTCACAGATCCACGGTTCAGAGAGGCAAACAGTTTTTTAAAAAGCTCCATTCATTCCCCTTGAAATTTTATTGAGAAGGTTACCACCCCAGGGTGAATAAATCAAGGGCTTCTCATATAGTTACCGTTCTGATTAGCCAGAACATTATCGTAACCCCTCACTTAAACGGGGTAGGGGCGACTTCAGTCGCCCTTTAGGCAGGGAGGCTAAAGCCTCCCCTACACAGCGGCCCCCCGAATAAGTGAGGTATTACACATTATCACATTGACAATTTGCGAAGGGAACGATATTTTCAAACGAGAAGGTCCAAGGGACAAATAGCTCAAAAGGAGGAGAATGATATGGATCTGAAGGTTGAGCGATTAGATTTTCCTGAGGGATGTAATATCATTTTTGGTCAGACCCATTTCATCAAGACGGTCGAAGATCTCTATGAGATTATCATCGGAGCGGTTCCCAATGCCAAATTCGGAATCGGATTCTGTGAAGCCTCGGGCGCCTGTCTTGTTCGAGGGGAAGGGAATGACGACGGGCTGAAGGAACTCGCTATGAAGAATGCCATGAGAATTGGGGCTGGCCATACCTTCAATATTATTCTGAAGGACGCCTTCCCAATCAATATCCTCAACGCTGTAAAAATGTGCCAGGAAGTCTGCAACATCTTCTGCGCCACAGCCAATCCCCTTGAAGTCATTCTGGCTCAATCGGAACAGGGAAGAGGAGTTCTGGGTGTCATCGATGGTTCCTCACCCAAAGGAATGGAAAAAGAGGATGGAGTTCTTTGGAGGAAGGAACTACTCAGGAAGTTCAAATATAAACTTTGATCAAATTAAATTGAAAATACCCAAATCCCAAGCACCAATAATCAAATAATAACCAACTCCCAATGGCCAACACTCCAAACCCCCTCACCCCGTCCCTCTCCCCAATGGGGAGAGGGGAGTGGATATTTGAATAATGGATAATTGGAATTTATTTGGAATTTGGAATTTGGAATTTATTTAGTTAGCTTCCGTTTTTGACCAGACACTCCAATGCAGTAATATATTCCTCCGTCATGCAGGTGGGGATCTGGTGCTTCTTCAGACATTCAAAGCACTTGCTCGGTTCATAAAGGGGTGTACTCACGTACTTCTCTCCGCCATCCGGGAAGAGGGTGACAATCACACCACGATCCAATTCCACCGCCTTCTGTAACGTTCCCCACATAACCGCACCAGAACTGATACCACAAAAGATTCCCTCCCGGATGGTGAGGACCCTCGCCATCTCAAAGGCGTCTTCATCCTTCACATTGATCTTTTCATCCAACCGGGTGGGGTCATAGATCTCAGGGACATATTGGTGACTGAGATTCTTTAATCCTTGAATCTTTGAATTGGGATATGGCTCCACACCAACAATCTTAATCTCAGGATTATATTCTTTGAGTCGTTTGGAAACCCCCATGAGGGTTCCGGTTGTGCCCAAGCCCCCAACAAACATTTTCACCTTTCCTTTGGTAGCCCTCCAGATTTCCTCACCCGTTGTCTCATAATGGGCAAGCACGTTGTACTTATTCTCAAATTGATGAGGCATGTAATACTTGGGGTCCTTGGCCATCTCCTCAGCCAAATCAATAGCCCCGTCCATTCCCTTGGAACCCTCGCTTAGGATAATTTTCGCTCCAAAGGCCGTTAGGATTTTTCTCCTCTCCATGCTCATCGTTTCGGGCATCACCAATTCCAATCGATATCCTTTGACCGCACAGACCATGGCCAGGGCGATCCCCGTATTCCCACTGGTAGGCTCGATGACGATTTTATCCTTTGACAGAAGGCCTTCTCTCTCTCCATAATCAATCATGTATTTGGCAATGCGATCTTTAACAGAGCCCGCGGGATTGTACCGTTCCAATTTGGCATAGACCTTCACCTTCTTATTGGGAACGATATGATTGATCTTTACCATGGGAGTATATCCCACTAAGTCGACCATATTCTCAGCCACTCGATACATAGTTCCCCTGCCTCCTCCAAACGCTATTCACGTGCTGCAGTTTAAACGGCAACACGGCAGCACTGCCATCACATTATCAAATTAAAGGGTGCTCAAGATCTCTACCCCTTTTTCTGTAATAGCAATCGTGTGTTCAAAATGGGCGGAGCGTTTCCCGTCCGCCGTTACCACGGTCCAACCATCGGAGAGAATTTTGACCTCATACGTGCCTTCATTCACCATGGGCTCTAAAGCGAAGACCATCCCTCTCTCTAACCTGGGGCCCTGGTGAGGGGATCCAAAATTGGGTATCTGAGGTTCCTCATGAAGGTCTCGACCAATCCCGTGGCCAACGAAGTCTCTCACGACAGAAAATCCATGGCTCTCCACCCAGGCCTGGATGGCATAAGAGATATCAAAGAGCCGATTTCCAACTTCTGCCTTTTCAATTCCGATATAGAGAGCCCTTTCTGTGACCTCAAGAAGTCTTCTGGCTTCCTCGTCCACTTCACCGATAGGAAGGGTGATCGCCCCGTCTCCAAAATAACCGTTGAGGTTGACCCCTACATCAAGACTGACCAGGTCCCCTTCTCTTAATTTCCGTTGACCGGGGATCCCGTGAACCACCTCCTCGTTGATTGACGCGCAAAGGCTTGCGGGGAACCCCCGGTACCCCTTGAAGGCAGGCAAGGCTCCCCGTGAAAGGATGATCTTTTCCACCATCTGATCCAATTCTTTTGTGGTCATCCCTGGCCCAATCGCCTTCCTCAGTGCCTGAAAGACCTCTGCCACAATGGCGTTGGACCTCTTCAAATGCTCAATTTCTCGAGAAGATTTGATAATAATCACATGAGTAGTATGCATTTGAACCTAAGAATTGTCAATAATCAAAAGCCCCGTTTTCTATTGACTTTGTCGCCCTAACCAGTAAAATAGAATAGATTTGATCATGAAGAGGGTAAAGATATGATTCCCAGATATACCCGACCAGAGATGGCAAGGATCTGGACAGATCAAAGGAAGTTTGAAACCTGGCTTGAAATCGAACTCATGGCGTGTGAAGCCTTGGCTGAATTGGGTGAGATCTCTCGTGAGGCCGAACAAGAGATCAAGGAGAAGTCGAAATTTGACATTCGAAGAATCGATGAGATAGAGAAGGTTACGAAACACGATGTGCTCGCCTTTTTGACCAACGTGGGGGAAGCGATCGGTCCTTTATCCAAATACCTTCATTACGGACTCACCTCCTCCGATATCTTGGACACCTCTCTCGCTTTGCTGTTGAAACAGGCCTCTGAAATCATTCTCCAGGACATCCATCGCCTTTTGGATGTCTTGAAGAAGAAGGCCTTCGAATACAAAGAGACCTTGATGATTGGACGGACCCATGGCATTCATGCCGAACCCACCACCTTCGGTCTCAAAATGGCCCTCTGGTATGATGAGATGAAACGAAATCTCACCCGAATGGAGAGGGCGAAAGATGCCGTAAGCGTCGGTAAAATCTCAGGGGCTGTCGGAACCTTTGCCCACATCCGTCCTTTTGTCGAAGAATATGTCTGCAAACGATTGGGGCTCAAACCCGCCCCCATCTCAACCCAGATCGTCCAGAGAGACCACCATGCTGAATTCTTCACCACTCTGGCGATCATCGCCTCCTCCATTGAAAAGTTTGCTGTGGAACTGAGACACCTTCAACGAACCGAAGTCCTTGAAGCCGAAGAATTCTTCTCTAAAGGCCAAAAGGGATCCTCTGCCATGCCCCATAAGAGGAACCCTGTCTCAGCCGAGAATCTTACTGGTCTGGCTCGACTGATACGTTCTTACAGCATCGCTTCCTTGGAGAACATCCCCCTATGGCATGAAAGGGATATCAGTCATTCCTCGGTGGAAAGGGTGATTGCTCCCGATGCCACCATCCTAATCGACTATATGCTGGACCGTCTCACCTCCCTCATCCAAGATCTCATTGTCTATCCTGAAACCATGAAGGCGAACATGGAAAGGATGGGAGGCCTCATCTTTTCAGAGGCCATTCTTCTCCTCCTGACAAGAAAGGGTCTTGCAAGGGAGGAGGCTTATGGCGTCGTTCAAAGGAATGCCATGAGGGTTTGGGAAAAGGGCGAGGATTTCAAATCCCTTCTCTCTCAGGACGAGGGGATTCAACGTCTCCTCACGCGACAGGAACTCGATGGGGTCTTCGATCTCCGGAGCCACCTCAAACACGTAGACGATATCTTCCGAAGGGTCTTTGGAGGTCCATAAGATGAAGAAGGAACAGAGAAAGACTCCTGACCTGAGACAGTTTTTGGGGATCAAAGAGCCTCCGGATCGAGGGGGAAAGAAGAAACCTACTCTGAAGAAAACTCATTTCACCATCTGGTATTTTGTCATTGCATTCCTTATCATCCTCCTCATCCAGAATTACTTCGTGATGAAAAAGACCGAGGATGTGATCTCTTATAGTGAGTTTAAGGAGGCCCTGAGGGCGAACAACATTAAAGATATCACCATCACTCCGGAAACGATTTCTGGAGAGAGGGAGACAGAGAAAGGTCCCCGGAAATTTCAAACCGTGCGGGTGGAGGATTCCGATCTGGTAAAGGAACTCGAGGCCTCCAAGATCAAATACACCGGAAAGGTGGAAAGTAAATGGATGATGAATATCCTTTCCTGGATCATCCCCCTTGTCTTCTTCTTCTTCATCTGGAGGATCCTCTTCTCTCGCATCGGACCGGAAACGAGCGTCATGTCCTTTGGAAAGAGCCGGGCTAAAATCTTCGCCGAGAAAGATAAGAAAGTCACCTTCGCCGATGTGGCCGGGATTGACGAGGCCAAAGAGGAATTGAAGGAAGTGGTCGAGTTTCTCAAGACTCCAGGGAAGTTTCAACGTCTGGGTGGAAGGATTCCTAAGGGAGTCCTTCTCGTCGGGATGCCCGGAACGGGGAAGACCTTGTTGGCTAAAGCAGTGGCCGGGGAGGCCAATGTTCCCTTCTTCTCCATCAGTGGTTCTGATTTTGTGGAAATGTTTGTCGGAGTGGGAGCTGCCAGGGTGAGGGACCTCTTTGCCCAGGCTCAAAACCATGCCCCCTGTATTATCTTCATCGACGAACTCGATGCCCTGGGAAAGGCCCGGGGCGTCAATCCCCTTGGGAGGCATGACGAACAGGAGCAAACCCTCAATCAACTCTTAGCCGAGATGGATGGTTTCGATCCCAATACAGGAGTGATCATCATGGCCGCCACCAATCGGCCCGAAATTCTCGACCCTGCCCTACTCAGACCGGGCCGCTTCGACCGTCATGTTTTAGTGGACCGACCCGATGTCATTGGTCGTGAGGAGATCCTGAAGATCCACACTCGACAGGTGAAACTCTCTCCCAATGTCGATCTCAGAGTGATTGCATCAAGAACCCCTGGTTTTGTAGGTGCGGATCTCGCCAACATTGTGAATGAGGCTGCCCTCCTGGCTGCTCGGAAGAATAAAGAAGGGGTCGAGATGTCCGATATCGAGGAGGCCATTGATCGCGTGGTGGCAGGGTTGGAGAAGAAGCGAAGGCTCATGTCGAAGAAGGAAAAAGAGATTGTGGCCTTTCACGAATCAGGTCACGCCATTGCGGCCTCTCTCTTACCGAATGCCGATCCGGTCCGTCGCATCTCCATCATCCCCAGAGGGATCTCCGCCCTGGGTTATACGCTCCAGCTGCCCACGGAAGACCGATATCTCATGACCAAATCCGAGTTGCTCGATCGTATGGCTGTGTTGCTGGGGGGAAGGGTGGCGGAAGAGATCGTGTTCGGGGAAATCTCCACAGGGGCCCATAACGATCTCCAACGGGCCACCGATATTGCCACCAGCATGGTCAAAGAATTCGGAATGAGTGAAAAACTGGGCTATGTCACTTTCGAGAAGGAGAAGAAACCCCTCTTCATTCCCTCCTCCCTCTCCTCTGCAAGGGAGTACAGCGAGGATACGGCCAAACAAATCGACGAAGAGGTGAAAAAGATCATCGACGAAGCCCAACAAAAGGTAAAAGAGATCCTCACAGCGAAAAAAGATCAGCTGGAAGAACTCGCCCGCCTCTTGATGGAGAAAGAGGTGGTCGAGGAAGAGGACTTGAAGAGAATTCTTCAACTGCCAGTGGCCAAAGCATGATCAAGAGAATTTTCAAACACCTTCGAACTAAGATCTTTGCAGGAATCTTGGTGATCCTGCCTCTCGGGATTACTTTCCTCGTCTTGAAGTTCGTCTTCAATGCTCTGGACAGCATCCTAGACCCTTTGACGCCCAAGGTCACTGTCTATCTTTTCCAACGGGACTTCTCCATCCCTGGCCTGGGAACCATCGGGTTCTTCCTCCTCCTCTACCTCATCGGCGTGATCGCCACCAATGTCTTGGGTCGCAAACTGGTCAACTGGACAGACAAACTCTTCGTTCATATCCCGGTGGTCAAAAATATCTATCTCTCCTCAAAGCAATTGACCGATGCCTTTTCCACGACGAAAAGGGGTTCCTTCCGTCAGGCCGTCTTTGTCGAATTTCCTCAGGAAGGGAATTTCGTTCTCGGGTTTATCACCAATGAGTTGACCGATCTCAAGGATGAAAAAAAAATCACCGTCTTCATCCCGACGGCGTTTGCCCCTCCCGCCGGCCACCTTCTTTTCCTCCCAAAAGAGAAGGTCTTTCCGTCTCAAATGACCGTTGAAGAGGCCATCAAAACGATTATGTCCGTGGGCATCGTCACTCCTTCCCACCTCACCGTCTCCTTAACCCATGCGACATCAGGTAAGGAATTAATTGAAAATTCGGAAGGGATGAAGTATCTTAATTCAAAAGTCGAAGGAGGTCCTTAACCATGGAAGCTGTTACGCTTCTCATCGCAGTCGCTGCTCTTATCATCTCCATCCTCGCATACCAACGGACGGGAGGCACCGCTGAACTGAAACACCAGATTGAATCCAAGACCTCCTCTCTTGACTTGAAGCAGGAGATGGATGCCTTGGTGTCCATGACCGATGTTCTGAGGGAGAAGACAGCCGATGCCCTCGACCGGTTGGAGAAAGTCGTCCGGAAGACGGAAAAGAATCAAACATAAAACTCGCTTCATCAAAGAGATCCCTTTTTCTTCTCGCGATCACACACATCAAAGACGCTGATGCCTGAACTATTCAAAACCATCTCTTCTTGGCTCACCACCTCCGGGATCAAGGTGATCGGGATTCTCATCACGCTCGTCATCCTCTCCCAGATGTCGAGATGGATTATCAAATGGTTGGAAAGATTTATACCGGAGAAAGACCCCCTTCAGGCTGTTGAGGCAAAAAAGAGAGCGCAAACCTTGGGCAACATCTTGCGTCATTCCCTTCTCATCGTGATCACCTTCATCGCTGTCTTGACGATTCTGGGAGAACTGGGCATCCAGCTGGGCCCCTTATTGGCCACTGCGGGTATTGGGGCCGTGGCCCTTGGTTTTGGCGCCCAAAGTCTTGTTAAGGATGTCATCAGCGGCTTCTTCATCATCCTTGAGAACCAGTATCGGATCGGAGATGCGATCGAGGTGGCCGGAGTTTCCGGTCTCGTTGAATCTGTTAGTTTGAGAAAAACCGTTCTCAGGGATCTGGAAGGAAGGGTCCACACCATTCCCAATGGGGAGATCAAGGTGGTGACCAACCTTTCCAAGGAATGGTCCCGGGCCGTCGTAGACATTGGCATTTCTTACCGTGAGGATATCGATCAGATCATCACCCTTCTCTCCGAGATCGGCAAGGAATTGGCAGAGGAGGAGCCTTACAAGAGTGCTATCCTCGAGCCCATGCAGATCTTAGGCGTGGAGCAATTCAAGGAGTCTGAGATCATCATTCGCATGATCGTGAAGACCGTCCCCCTGAAACAGTGGGAGGTAAGCCGGGAACTGAGGAGGAGGATCAAGAATCGATTTGATAAAAAGGGAATCCAGATTCCCTTCCCTCATCCGCTCCTCTTTTGGGGAGAAAAAGAAGAGTTAAAAATTAAGAGTTAAAAGTTAAAAATTAAGAGTCAGGAATTTGGAGTTTCATAAATTAAATCTAAAATTCATCATTCGAAATTCTTAATTTAAAACTATGGATAAACCGTTACGCGTCCTTTTTGCCACTCCGGAAGCCGTTCCCTTTGCAAAGACAGGGGGATTGGCAGATGTGGCCGGTGCCCTTCCCAAATACCTCCAACCCTTAGGATGTGATTTAAAGTTGGTCATGCCTTACTATCGGATGGTCAAGAAGACCGGGGTCCCAATCCGACACTTAGGGGAAGAAATGGAAGTCACGGTAGGAGGGGAGACCATCCAGGTCGATCTTTATCAGGGTCAACTTGATCAAGAGATCCCGGTCTATTTTATCGGCCGAGAAGAGTTTTATGATCGGGAATACCTCTATAGCACTCCCAAGGGGGATTATTTTGACAATGCGGAGCGTTTCATCTTCTTCTCGAAGGCAGCACTCCTCCTCTGCCGGTATTTGGGATTCTCCCCCGACATCATCCATCATCACGAATGGCAGACGGGACTCATCCCCGCCTACCTCAAATCCATCTACCGAGAGGATCCCCTCTTCTCCCACACCGGAGTCGTCTTCACCATCCACAATATTGCCTATCAAGGGCTGTTCAGAAAGGAAAAGTTCTGGCTCACGGGTCTTCCCCAAGAGATGTACAATCCGGAGGGGATTGAATTTTGGGAAAGGATCAATTTGATGAAGGCGGGCATCGTCTATGCCGATGTGATCAATACCGTCAGCCGGAGGTATAGCCAGGAAATCCAGACTCCCGAATTCGGCTACGGATTGGAAGGCATCCTGAGCAAGAGAAAGGAAGACCTCTATGGGATCATCAATGGAGTCGATTATACGGAATGGGATCCTTCTCGTGATGCCCACTTGGTGGCGCGCTATGACCCGAAGGACCTTTCTGGAAAGAGAGCGTGTAAGATGGATCTCCTGAAGGAGTTCCATCTCCCCCCATCCCTTGAAAAAGTTCCCCTCCTAGGTATAATCTCTCGCCTGGCCGATCAAAAGGGTTTTGACCTCCTCGCTGAAATCTTAGAGGAGCTCTTCACCCTCGATGTAGGATTCGTTCTTCTTGGAACAGGAGAACAGAAATATCATGACCTTTTCCAGCAGGTCGCTCGTAAATACCCTCAGAAAGCTGGCATCCGAATCGCTTATGACGATCGGCTGGCCCATAAGATCGAAGCCGGTGCCGACTTCTTTCTAATGCCATCGAAATATGAGCCCTGCGGTTTGAATCAGATCTATAGCCTGAAGTATGGGACGATCCCCATTGTTCGGGCAACCGGCGGACTGGACGATACCATCGTGAGCTACGATCCCGTCACAGGAACCGGGAATGGCTTTAAATTCAGCCGATACGACGCGAAGGAATTTCTGAACCAGATTAAAGCGGCGATCAGCTTCTTCTCTCAGCCGAAGCATTGGAAACAACTCCTTCAGAATGCGATGACGGCGGATTTCTCCTGGCAGAGATCGGCAGAGGCCTACCTTCAGCTTTATCGAAAGGCTTTAAAAAAGAGAAAAGCATCTTAGTGGGTTATAAGAGGATTGATGATGATGAAATCCATGTATTATTTTCTGATCGCTGGGGTCCTCATCTTTCTTTCCTCCCTGTCAGTTACGATCGAGGCAAAAACACCTCCCCTTAAGAGTCTCGACCATCCCAGACTCATTGAAACAGGGGAGTTGGTTGAAGTCATGAATCATCCCTCTATTCGTATCGTGGATTTGAGGTCCTCGCTCGATGACTACCTCAAAGGGCACATTCCAAATGCCGTCTATCTCCATTTCGAAAACCTCCGGGTTTCCCGAAATGGCATTCCTGCCCAACTGCCAGAGAAAATCTCCTTGGAAAAGATCATGGGAGACTATTTAGGGATCTCCAACGATATGTGGGTGATCCTCTATTCAGAAAAATCGAACCCCAATGCCACCTACCTCCTGTGGGCTCTGGATTACTTGGGACACAAGAAAGTGGGCGTTCTGAACGGAGGTTGGGAGAGATGGACTGGGGAGAAACTCCCCCAGACCCAGCTCTATCCCCCACTCTCTCCTAAGAAATTTTTTGGGAGAGTTAAAGGAGAGAGCCTGGCCGAAAAGAAATGGGTTCTTGCTCGACTTTCTGCCCGGAATGGAGCAATTATAGATGCCCGTTCACCCAAACAGTATAGTGGGGAAGAAGGCGAAGAGATCCGCAGAGGTCATATCCCGGGAGCCATAAATATCTTCTGGGAGACGACCCTGGAAGGAGACGAAATAAAAATCTGGAAGAAGAAAGAGGAGCTGGAAAAGCTTTTTACCGAAGCAGGGATTACAAAGAATAAGGAAGTCATCGTTCATTGTCGAACAGGAAGGGAAGCGAGCCACCTTTACTTCACCTTAAAATATGTCCTCGGCTTTCCCAATGTTCGCCTTTACCGTGGGTCCTGGGTGGAGTGGTCTGCGGATCGGAACTTACCTGTCAGAGCAGGCACGGAGCCTTAAAATTGAGATTTCCGAAAAAGTCGAGGAATCCCTGTAATCCTCTTCTCAAATCGGTGTAATCAAGAGAATGTAAATCAGTTTTTCAGAGCTCTTAATTCTTTTAGCTTGACAAAGCCAAGAAATATATGCCATGGTTTAAAAAATTAAAATTCCGTTGTAATTCCAAAATCTTCTTGCGTTCTCGGGAGGAATTCTAAATCATGCACAAGGTCCTGTTGGTGGGGATGGTCTTATTCCTCTCGTCAGCCTTCCTGCCCCACCTGAGCTTCCTGCCCGAAAGAAACACTTTGGCGTTCGCCTCCAATGAGGAGGAGAGCCCTTTCGACATTGTCCGATCTGAATTGGACCTTTCTCCTCTGCACAAACTTTCCGCCGAACAGTGTGAGTCCTCTTTCACTCCTGTCCCAACCGAAGAGCCCGTCATGAAAACGGATCTCCCGACAGAGGATGAACCGAATGAAGACTTCAAGCTGGAGACACTCCCAGCCGATCGCCCAAAGCAGGCCCAGGAATTTGATATACCGATTGTCATCAATCAAAGGGTGGAACATTTCGTTCAATATTTTCAGACCACAGCAAGAAAGATCTTTGTCAATTGGCTCGCACGATCTGAAAGATATATTCCCTTCATGAGGAATCTTCTGAGAGAGAGTGGCCTTCCAGAAGATCTGGTCTATATGGCTTTAATTGAGAGTGGCTTTAACCCGTATGCCTATTCCAGAAGGAAGGCCTCCGGTCCATGGCAATTCATTTACTTCACTGGAAAAAGATATGGTCTCAAGGTGAACTGGTGGGTGGATGAGAGGCGGGACCCGGAAAAGTCCACAATCGCCGCAGCGAAATATTTAACGGATCTTTACGACCTGTTTGAATGCTGGTATCTTGCCGCAGCCGGTTACAATGCCGGAGAGGGAAAGATCATCAATGCGATGAAACGTTATCGGACGGAGGATTTTTGGGAACTGTCCAAATATCGATATCTAAAACGGGAGACAAAGGATTATGTCCCTCAGATGATTGCAGCGGCCTTGATCGCTAAGGACCCGGAGAAATATGGGTTCGTCGGCATTGAGTATCAGGAACCTCTCCAGTATGAGAAGGTAAAGGTTCCGGCTGTCACGGACCTCCGTCTGATTGCCAAAGCCTGTGAAGCCCCGGTAGAGGAATTGAAGGATCTTAATCCTGAATTGTTGAGATGGTGCACGCCCCCCGACAGTCAAGAGTATGAGATCAGGGTTCCTTTCGGAAAGAAAGACCTCTTCTTGAAAAATTTTGAAGCGCTTCCCCGCCAGGATAGATTCCAATTCAAAAGCCACATTGTGAGGAAGGGCGATACCCTTGGGGGGATTACGAGGCTTTATCGAGTTGATTTGGAACCCATTTTGGAGCTGAACCGGCTCAAGAGGTCAAGCCTCCTCTCCGTGGGGATGAACCTCATCATCCCCATCCCGAAAGATGCGAGAATAGCTTGGGGTCCAGAAAGAAAGATGGAAAGGGGAAGCCAATCTCTCGGCAGGGAAGAGATCACCTACACGATCAAGAAGGGAGATACCCTGTGGAGCATTGCGCATGAGACGGGAGTGAACATCGGTGCTCTCAGCCGCTGGAATAATCTCCATCCAGATAAGAAACTCATGCCGGGCGACAAATTAAGACTCCGGATCAGCAACACCCCTCCGGAACCCGGGAATGGGTTTCAGAAGAAAGAGGTTAAAGAGATCATCTATATCGTGAGAGAAGGGGATAACCTCTGGAGCATCGCCCAAAAATATAATGTCACCATTGAAGAAATAAGAAGCTGGAATTCCCTCAATGGCGGAGATCAAATCTACCCTTCAGACCGGTTGAAATTAAAGGTGGGGGGGATCAGATCTTCAACTCTAAATTGATCATATCCCCTCTGGTAAACCCCATGGCATGGAAGAACTGAAGAAGGTCCCAGTCGTCCCAACTGACAAGCGTGTAAATGGTCCTTACTCCTATGGCTTTCAGCCTTTGAATCAACTCTTGGGATAAAGCTGTGGCCAATCCCTTCTTCTGGTGAGCTGGATCGACTCCAATGGTGTCAATCCACCCGATCGTATCCGGTACTCCGAATTCCCATCCGCTGATATCCCCGAGAATGAATCCTAAAACCTTTCCTTGGACCTCGGCCACCAGCGAAACCTGGGAGGCTTTGTCGTCCATCATTTGCAACTTCTTTTCCCAATAATCCCTTCGTTTCTCTCCCAAGACCTTTTCGTCTATCGCGACAATGGCCTCGAGATCCTCTATTCTGAGGGGTCGGATCTTTAAAGATTCCAATGGACTCATCTCCCCTTCCCAACTAATCCATTAAACAAGAGAGAAAAATTTGTCAAGCCCAAACTTAGGCAGGTCCATTTTTGACTTGACAAAGAGAAATCATTTATGTATACAGTATACATTTTCAAGGGTCCATTCCCTCGGGCTGCATGAACAAGATAATTTATTAGGGTTATTAAGAAAAATATTATGAAATTTCATGGGTTACGAGGATCAATTGAATTGATGAAATCATCTTGACAAAGGAAGGAGGCGATGTTATTTAGTGGTCTTGTTTCTGATTGCTTAAATATGATGAAGGAGGAAGAGTATGTTACCAGGAATTAAAAAGTATCCGCATATTTTCAGTCCTATCAAGATTGGCAAATTGGAGATCAAGAACCGAATCAAATATGCCTCCACAGAGACCAACTTCAATTATCGGGATGGGTACGTCTGCGACAAAGAAGTGGGCTACATGGAGGCCCAAGCCAGGGGCGGTGCAGGCATCGTCACTTCCCAAGGTGCCTTTACAGAACCCAAGGGTGAGGGAAAAGGCTATGTGGGCATGATGGGCATCTGGGATGACAAATACATTCCGGGTCTCAAAAAGATCGCAGATGTCATCAAGAAGCATGATGCCGTCCCCTGCCTTCAACTGATGCATTGCGGTCGGGTGGGGGGAATTGAAATCCCGTATACGGCAGGCCCATCCAATGTCCCTCAAAAACTTCCAATCTTCCGTCCTCCCAAAGAGATGACCAAAGAGGAGATTCACCAGTGTATCCAAGAACACATTGATGGAGCGGTGAGGGCGGTCGAAGCTGGTTTCCAGATTATTGAGGTCTCAGGGATAGTAGGCTATCTTCTCTCCAACTTCATTTCTGCTTATACGAACAAGCGAACGGATGAATATGGGGGTGATATCCGTGGGCGATCTCAGTTCATGAAGGAGATTCTTGAAGGGATTCGAAAGGCCATCCCCTCTGATGTGGCCATAGGAATCCGCCTTTGCGGTGAGGAATTGCTTGATGACCGGGGTGGAAATACTCCCGAAGAAAGCCTGGAGTCGATCAAGATTGCAGAGAAGGCAGGGACCAACTACCTCAGCGTCACCGCTGGATGGCAGGAGTCACCCGTCTCAGTCATCTCTCGAGATGTTCCCATGGGGAATTGGCTCTATATCGCAGAACGGATGAAGAAGAATATTAAGGCCCCGGTCAGCATGGCCTATCGTCTCTTTGTTCCGGAGATTCCGGAAAAGGCCATCGCAGAAGGAAAACTCGATATGTGGGAGATGTGCCGTCCCATGATCGCTGATCCTTTCCTTCCCAAGAAAATAATGGAAGACCGTCAGCAAGATATCATCCCCTGTATCGCCTGCAATGTTTGTCTGGCCCGGCTCTTCAGAGATACAGAACTCTGCTGCACCGTCCGGCCTTCGCTCGGGCATGAGACCGAACCGGAATGGGGTTTCTATGGTTTTCAAAAATCGAAGGCGAAGAAGAAGGTCATCGTTGTCGGATCAGGGGTTTCAGGGCTTCAAGCTGCAGCCATTGTTGCAGAAAAAGGACACGAGGTCACTGTCTATGAGAAGAACGATCATGTCGGCGGCCAATTTGCTGCTGCGGCCCATGGGCCATGGGGTGATCAAGAATTCCAACGGATGGTCAATTATCTAAAGGCGCAATGCGATAAACACGGTGCCAAGATTGTCCTCAAAACCCCTGTGACAAAAGAACTCCTTGAGAAGGAGAAGGCCGATGCCGTGATCATCGCCACAGGTGCGGCACCTGATAAATCGATCCCTGGCAGTGATAAGAAACATGTCGTTTCCCTATTCGATGTCATGGAGGGAAAGGCAAAACTCGGCCAGAACGTCGTGATCATTGGCGGTAGCGGCGCAGCCATCGCAACGGCTCTCTATATCATCGACAAAGGGAAACACACCGTTACGATGATCGATAAGCCGAGAAAATTCGGAACCGATGTGAATCCCTCCTATGTCTGGCGGTATATGAAGAAACTGAAGGAAGGCAAGGTCGTCCAGATGGTGCAGAGTGCGGTCAAGGAGATTCGCGACAAAGAGGTGGTGGTGGAGGGACCGGAAAAGAAGGAGACGACGGTCCCAGCTGATTCCGTTATTCTTGCCAATCTCGTTCCAAACAAGGAAGTGGGTTATGGCAAATATGCAAAGGATGTGTATATGGTCGGGGACTGCGTCATCGTCCGCAGGGGAACAGCAGCGATTCGAGATGGCTATAAGATGGGCATGAGGGTTGATTTCTTGCCCTATCAAACCTATCACCGGATCAAACATTAGCAGGCGTGATTCGTAATTTAGAGAGGGGCATCTTTCACGAATCACCATTCACAAATCACAAGCAGAGAAGGAGAAGCCTATGGTACCACATGTCGTTGTTTCAAAATGCACGGGTTGTGGAATATGTGTCCGGGAATGTCCAGAGCAGATCATCGGGTTAGTAAAGAACAAGGCAGCGATCCTGACCGATCTCTGCGTGGAATGCGGAATCTGCGCCTTTGTTTGCCCCGAGGTCGCTATGGTGAATGAGGTCCCCTATGGAGGCTATGAAACCGGGATGACAACCTATTTCTCAAAGAGATAGATTCATACATGAGGGGGCGTTGTCGCTCCCTAGGAAAAAGAGAGGAGGGATTTTATGAAGGTAAATAAGATTGATCATATCTGTATCGCAGTAAAAGATCTTGAGGCAGCGCGGAAAGTTTGGGAACCCATCCTTGGAAAATCAAAACCGGATGATCCCTATGTGGATGAACCTGAGAAAATTAGAGTGGCAAGGTACTGGTTAGGAGAGGTGGGATTCGAACTCATGGAGTCCACCACCCCTGACGGCGATGTGGCCAAATTCGTCGAAAAAAGGGGAGAGGGGGTCATGATCATTGGACTGAATGTGGATAATACCGAAGCGG
>Ga0209592_1000043_pt1 | contig 28716 bp, 33 predicted proteins | sample PPLLak2March2015_2_FD_187251 | JGI IMG/M metagenome (GOLD analysis project Ga0209592, IMG submission 187251) | Freshwater sediment microbial communities from Prairie Pothole Lake near Jamestown, North Dakota, USA - PPLs Lake P8 Core (3) Depth... | ecosystem: Environmental > Aquatic > Freshwater... | reverse complement strand
CCGTTGTCGGCGATCTTCGGCAGCACCAGCGTCACCTTGCCCGGCAGCACGTCCCGGCCGTTGGTGAACGAGCGCACCAGCGGGTCGATGGTGCTGACGTGCGCGTTGGGTTGCGCCTTCCCGGAAAAAGGGATTGCAGCCAGTGAAAAAGCAAGAAAGCGGCGCCGCTTCATCCCCTGCCGACGAAAGGCATCTTGGTGGCCATGATGGTCATGAACTGGACATTGGTCTCGAGCGGGAAGTTCGCCATCTGCAGCACCGCCTGGCCGACGTGGGCGACGTCCATGCGCGCCTCGACCATGACCGTGCCGTTCGCCTGCTGCACGCCCTTGGTCATGCGCTCGGTCATCTCGGTGGCGGCGTTGCCGATGTCGATCTGGCCGCAGGCGATGTCGTGCGGGCGGCCGTCGAGCGAGATCGACCTGGTGAGGCCGGTGACGGCGTGCTTGGTGGCGGTGTAGGCGATGGTGTTCGGCCGCGGCGCGTGCGCCGAGATCGAGCCGTTGTTGATGATGCGCCCGCCCCTGGGCTGCTGCGCCTTCATGATGCGCACCGCCTCCATCGAGCACAGGAACATGGCGTTGAGGTTGATGTCGACCACTTCCTTCCACTTCTCGTAGGGCAGCTCCTCCATCGGCACCGCCGGCGCGCCCATGCCGGCGTTGTTGAACAGCACGTCCAGCCGTCCCCACTTGTCCTTGACTTGCCGGAACATCGCCTGCACGACCTCGGGCTTGGTAATGTCCCCTGGGAGAACCATGGCCTGATCAAAGCCAGAAGCTGTTTTGTCCAGCAGCTCCTTGCGCCGGCCGACGAGCGCGACGCGGTAGCCGTCCTTCAGCATCGCGAGGGCGGCAGCCTTGCCGATGCCCGTTCCTGCGCCGGTCACCAGCGCGACTTTGCTATGGTTCATGCCTGGTCTCCTGAGTGATGCGGAATTCTAGAGTACTCGTCGGCCTGATCGGCGCCGGCATCCAGCGCTCCCTCGCGCCGCTGCTGCACGAGGAGGAGGCGGCGCGCCACGGGCTGCGCCTGCACTACCAGCTGATCGACGTGGAGCGCGCGGAAGCGCTGCCGACGCTGCTCGCCGCGGCGCGCATGATGGGCTTCGCCGGCCTCAACATCACCTTTCCCTTCAAGCAGGCCGTGCTCCCGCTGCTCGACGACCTCTCGGAGGAGGCGCGCGCCATCGGCGCCGTGAACACGGTGGTGCGCGAGGGCGGGCGGCTCGTCGGGCACAACACCGACGGCGCCGGCTGGGCCTGGGGGCTGCGCCGCGCGCTGCCGGACGCAGACCTGTCGAGCGTCGCGCTGGTCGGTGCCGGCGGCGCCGGCTCGGCGTGTGCGGACGCGGTGCTGCGCCTCGGCGCGGGCGCGCTGGCGGTGGTCGATCGCGACGCGGGGCGGGCGGCCGCGCTGGCGCAGCGGATGAACGCGATCCATGGCGAGCGCTGCGTCGCGCCCGCCGACGCCGCGGGCGCGTTGCGCGAAGCGACGGGGCTCATCCACGCCACCCCGACGGGAATGGAGAAGTTTCCCGGGCTGCCCTTTCCCGCCTCGCTGCTGCGCAGGGAGCTCTGGGTCTCCGAGGTCGTATACGTCCCGCTGGAGACGGAGCTGCTGGCGGCGGCGCGCCGCGCCGGCTGCCGCCTCATGGACGGCGGCCACATGAACGTCGGCCAGGCCCTTCTCGCCTTCAGGCTCTTCACCGGCCGCGAGGCGGATCCCCCGCGCGTGGAAGCGCATTTCCGTCGAGAAATTCAAGCAGCGCCGCGTTGAAGCGCGCAGGCTGCTCGAGGTTGGAGAGATGGCCGCAGCCCTCGAGGGACACCAGCTTCGCGCCCGGAATGCGCCGGGCCATGTCCTGCGCGATGGGCGCGGGATAGACGCGGTCCTCGGTGCCGGTGATGACCAGCGTCGGCACGCGGATCTGCTCGACCGGCGCCGCGCGGTCCTGCGCCACGGAGGCTTCGAGCGTCTTCAGGTATGAAGGCTTCCTGAGGGCGTGGAAGGACTTCAGCAAGGCTTCATAGGCGCCCGGATCGGCGCGCGAGCCGAGCAGCGCCTTCATCGACTCGGGCGTGCGGTTGCGCCGCTCCTCGACGAAGCGGCGCACCTGCTCGGGCGAGAGGGCATCGAAGCCCGGGCTGGTATTGGCGAGCGTGAGCGAGAGGAGCCGTTCCGGATGGCGCAGCGCCACCTCGCGCGCGATCCGCCCGCCCATCGACAGGCCGACGAGGTGCGCTTTCTCTTCCCCGAAGAAATCGAGCACGCGGATCACGTCGGACACGAAGTCGGAGAATCGACGCGGCGCTTCGTCATCTTCCGAATCGCCGTAGCCGCGCGCGTCCCAAGCAGCAGCTCTATAGCTCTTCGAGAATGCTTCCAACTGGGCATTCCAGTGATAGCGATGCCCGCCGATGCCGTGCAGGAAGAGAAGCAGCGGTCCCTTGCCGGCGACCGACAGCGCGAGGCGCGGCGCGGGCCCGACGAGGATCGTTTCCAGTGCTACTCCGCCCTGGCGCCGGAGATCTTTACGGCCTGGCCACGCTTTTCCCGATCAACTTTCATGAAACTGGAGAACTCTTCGGGCGAGCTGCCGACGACCTCGTAGCCGCGCTCGATGAGCTGCTTCTGGCGGAACTCCGGTTCATCGAGAACTTTCCTGACATCTTCAAAAATTCTCACCGTTGCGTCCTTGGGCGATCCCGCCGGCAGGAACAGGCCGAACCAGGCGTGCGTTTCCACCTCCGGGAAGCCGAGCTCGGTGAAGGTCGGAACCTGCGGAAGGAGAGGCGAGCGGCTCTTGCCGCCGATCGCGATCGCCTTGATGCGCCCCGCCTTGACCGGGCCCATGCCCGTGGCGATGCCGGAGAAGGTGAGCTGCACCTCGCCGGCGATCACCGCCGGGACGGCGAGCGAAATGCCCTTGTAGGGCACGTGCACGAGGTCGATGCCCGCCTTGTGCTTGAGCATCTCGCCGGCGAGGTGCGGCTGGCTGCCGCTGCCGTAGGAGGCGTAGTTGATCTTGCCGGGGTTTTGCTTTGCAAGCTTGATCAGCTCATCCAGGGTATTTGCCTGCAAGGACGGGTGGGCGACCAGCATCTGCTGCAGCAGCACGAGCATCGTCACCGGGATGAAGTCGCGCTGCGCGTCGTAAGGCAGCTTGGCGTAGAGGTGCGGGTTGATGGAGAAGGTGGCGTCCGTGGTGAAAAGGATCGTGTGGCCATCGGGCGCCGCCTTTGCCACCGCGTCGGCGGCAAGGATGGTGTTCGCGCCCGGCTTGTTCTCCACCACCACCGGCTGGCCCCAGGGCGCGGAGAGCTTGGCGGCGATCTGCCGCGCCATGACGTCGATGCCGCCACCGGCGGGGTAGGCAACCACGATGCGCACGGGTTTGGTCGGCCACGCATTTACCGAAAGAGAAATCAGACATAGAAAAACAGCGGCGGCTAATCTCACAGCATCTCCTTGGAAAGCTTGCCTCGCTCGACGACCCTGGCGCCGTCGAGCTCGACGGTGCACTCGCGCATCGGGAAGTCGAAGTGGCAGGCGGTGAAGCGCCCGGCGGTCTCGTTGGCGCCGGTCGAGTACAGGAAATTGCCGCCGAAGGCGCGCAGCTCCGTGCCGTTGATCTGCGCGCGGTCGTACATCATCATCGCCTCGGGACGGGCATCGGTGTTCATGCCCCAGCCGACGTGCGAGGTGGCATAGGCCTCGCGGTCGTTCCAGGCTTCGTAGTAGGAGCGCAGCAGGGCCGCGTCGAGGCCCTCGCCCTCGATGCGCGTCACGTAGTCGTTCTCGATCACCAGCGTCACCGGCGCCTCGATGTAGCGCTTGAAAGTGAGGTTGACGTCGCCGGGCGCGAGCACGAGGCGTCCGTTCACGGTGCCGGGCCTGGGGAAGCACAGGCAAAGGCCCGCCGGCCAGTAGCCGACGCCCTTGGGCTTGTCGACGATGCCGGTCGCCCCGCGGGCAGGTGCTCCTTCCACATTGATCTTCAGTTCAGTTCCGCTCGGCGAAGAAACCTTCATGACCTTCGATTTCGCCAGCAGCTTGATGCCGCGGATCACGCGCTCGCGCAGCTCGGGCGTGGGCTTGGTGCGCTCGAGCACCTCTGGGTGCTCGTTGCTGATCATCATGAGGCGCGTGCCGCCGGCGAGGATGCGCGGCAGCTCCGGGGCGTGCAGCATGCCTTCCACGGTGCAGTCGACAACCATGCCGGTGCCGGCGAGGGCGGCGACCACGGGCTCGAGGCCGCCCACGGCGAGGGTCGTGCCGGTGGAGCGGATCGGCACGCCGCTCACCGGCGGGGAGACCAGCCGGATCTGGAAGACGCGCGCGCCGAGCTGCTGCAGCGCGAGCTCCGAGAGCTCGGCGAGCACCGGGCGGGACTGGGTCTCGGAGAGGACCGCGACCACTTCGCCGGGCTTCACCGCGCACTGGCGAAACACGTCCTTGAAACTCTCGATCCACTTGGCTTCGATGCGCTCGACCAGCATTTCGCTATGGTAGCCTCAGTGGCTCGATGAATCTCAACATGAAGCTCCTTGCCCACCACACCCTCAACGGGCACGGCGGGATGGGCGAGGGCATGTCGATGCAGCTCCTCGCCGGCGGCCGCCGCGTGCTGTGGCTCGCGCACGAGAGCGCGCCGAAGAACTTCACCGCGGTCGACGTCACCGACCCGCGCGCGCCCAAGGTGGTGGTGCAGACGAACCTGCCGCACCAGGAGATGCGCTCGAACTCGCTGGAGGTCTCGGGCAACCTGATGGCGGTCGCCTACCAGGTGACCAGGGCAGGCCTGCAGCCCGCGGGCTTCGAGCTCTTCGACATCTCCGAGCCCGAGCACCCGCGCTCGATCTCCCTCTTCGACGCCTCGGGGCCGTACTCGCGCGGCTGCCACCAGCTGTGGTTCGTCGACGGCGAAACGGTGCACATGGCGTGCTCGGATCCCGAGCTCAAGCCGCGCAACCTCAAGGACGACCAGATCTACCGCATCGTCGACGTGAAGAACCCCTCGAAGCCCACGGCGGTGGGGCGCTGGCACCTCGAGGGAACGATGGAAACCGACAGCGCGCCCCCTCCCAGGCGCTTGCCGCCGAAATTCGACGCCGGCTTCCGCGCGCACAACACCAACGTCTATCCGCAGCGGCCGGACCGCTGCTACCTCGGCTACCTCGACGGCGGCATCATGGTGCTCGACATCGCCGACCGGGCGCGGCCGAAGGTCGTCTCGAGCTGGCGCAACTCGCCGCCGTACAACGGCTTCGCGCACACCGTGCTGCCGCTCTTCGGCCGCGACCTGCTGGTGGTGACCGACGAGTCGGTGCAGGACGACGGCGCCGACTGGCCCAAGCTCGTCTGGCTGCTCGATGCGCGCGACGAGAAGAACCTGGTCAGCATCGGCACGCTGCCGGTGGCCGGCGTGAAGCCGCTGTTGCACAAGGGCGGGCGCTGCGGCGCCCACAACGTGCACGAGAACCCGCCGGCGAAAGGCGCCTGGAAGTCGGAGCACATCGTCCTCGGCACCTTCTTCAACGCCGGCGTGCGCGCCTACGACATCAGCGACCCCTACGGCCCCCGCGAGGTCGCGTCGTACATCCCCGAGGCCCCGGCGGGCTCGCGCACCGGCACCGCGCAGATCAACGACGTCTTCGTCGACGACCGCGGCGTGGTGTTCTGCGTCGACCGCCACGCCGGCGGACTGTACGCCCTGGAAATGAACATCTAATCGGGGTCAGAGCCCGATTTATTTTTCAGCGCCGCGATCTCGCCAGGGATGGAGGGGTTCCCGGGGAAGGCGCGCTTCGCCAGCCCATACCAGTAACGGGCGTTCGGCACGTCGCCTTCCATGAGGTGCACGATGCCGTGCGCCCAGCAGGCGAGCGCCGATTCCTCGTCCTTCTGCACGATCTCGTGCGCCGCGCGCCAGTCCCCGTTCTCGAGGAACTGTACGGCGCGGGCGAGCTCCTGGCGGTTCAAGTGAGGAGGAGATGCACGGCGAGCGCCGCGCCCAGAAGCGCGAGCGCGAGGCTCATGAATACCGACAGATTGACCCAGTAGCCGGCGGGGACCTGGGCGGGCCGCAGGCTGGCGATCGAGCGCCGGTACTGCACCACCGAGAGCAGCGACAGCACCACGCCGAGCAGGATGAACCCGAGGCCGATCCAGAAGCCCAGATTGCGCGACGCCGCAGCGCCCTGGACGATCATGCCGGCGCGGTCCACGAGGAAGCCGAAGGCCATCAGGCCGGCGGTGGTGCGGCTCCAGGCGAGCAGCGTGCGCTCCGCCGCGAACAGCACCCTCGGATCGTCGAGCTCCGCCACGGCGTTACTCGCGCAGGGCGCGCGCTTCCTTTGCCTTGGGGCGCTCGATGCTCGCCATCAGCCACTTCTGGAAGTGGGGGAACTTCGACAGGTCGTACTTCATGACCGTGAACGAGTAGCACACGCTCGCCACCATGAAATCGGCCAGGCCCCATCGATCGATGTCAAAAAAGGCATTCTTCCGGAGGAAATCGTCCAGGACCTTCAATCGCGCCTGCAGCTTCTCGTCGGCGGCGTCGGCGAGGGCGGGGTTGCGCTTCTCGGGGGCGAACATCAGGCGGTGCTGCATCACCGTGATCATGTGCGGCTCGACGTCGTTGGCGATGAAGAACGCCCACTGGTAGGCGCGCCCCTTGCCCTGCATGTCCTTCGGCCAGAGCGGGCTCCTGTACTTCTCGGCGAGGTAGAAGTTGATCGCCGCGGACTCCCACATGACGAAGCCGTCGTCGTCGATGGTGGGCACGCGCGCGTTCGGGTTGAGCGCGACGTACGACGGCTCCTTGCAGGTGGCGCCCTCGACGTTGATCGTCACGTTGACGTGCTCGTAGGGGATGTTCGACTCCTTCAGCAGCCAGGCGACGCGGAAAGCGCGCGACCGGTATTGCCCGTACAGCTTCAGCATGGATCTCCCCGGGAGGTAATTGGATCGGTTACATTCCAGAACGATGACGGTATCGTACTTTGTCCGCTACGAAGTGGAAGCGCCCGACGAGTTCATCCGGCACTACCGGGACAGGCACGTGCCGATCCTGGCGCGCTGGCCGGGGATGCGGCGCATCCTGCTTCACACGAACTTGAAGGTTCAGGATCCCTTTCAAGTCGACCACGGCAGGGCGTTCCTGGTCGCGCAGCTCGAGTTCGAGTCGCAGGCAGACCTGGACCACGCGCTCGCCTCGCCCGAGCGCGCCGAGGCGCGGCGCGATTTCCAGGCGTTTCCGCCCTACGAGGGCAAGGTGTTCCACCAGGCGATGGCGCAGGAGGAGGTGTTCCGCTCGCCCTGGCTGGATGGCAACGAGGAGGAGGCCTGATGAAGCCGAAGGCACATCTTGAATTCGTGAAGGTCGACCTGTCGAGCGGCTGGCAGCGCCCGGAGGGCTACCCGCCCGGCTTCACCCAGAAGATCCTGGCGTCGGACCTCGACGAGAAAGCAAAGACCGGCAGCCGCACGCGGCTCCTCAAGATCGAGCCGGGCGCCTTCTCCACCGAGCCCTTCGTCCACGACCACTGGGAGGAGGTGTACGTGGTGCAGGGCGACCTCGTGGTCGGCAACGACAAGAACGGCAAGGGCGGCGAGCAATGCTTCGCGCCGACTTACGCCTGCCGCCCGCCGGGCGTGCACCACGGCCCGTTCACTTCCCGCGGCGGCTGCGTCCTGCACGAGATCCACTACTACCATGCTAAAGACCGGAAGTGAGCATCTCGAGCAGCTGAGGGACGGCCGCGTCGTCTACATCGGCTCCGAGCGGGTCGACGACGTCACGACGCACCCGGCCTTCCGCAACGGCGCGCGCTCGATGGCCGCTATCTATGACATGAAGCGGTCGGACCCGAAGCATTCTTTTGAAGAGAACGGCCAGCGCTACAGCGCCTACTTCCTGCGTGCGAAGACGAAGGACGATCTGGTCAAGAGATTGAATCTTCATCGCGCGATCGCGGACATGAGCTACGGGCTGCTCGGGCGCTCGCCCGACCATGTCTCGAGCTTCGTCACCGGCATGGCGGTGAATCCGGGTGTCTTCGGGAAATTCGAGGACAATCTCAAGAAGTACTACGAGCACATGCGCCGCGAGGACGTCTACGGCGTCTACGCGGTGATCCCGCCGCAAGCGGCGCGCAATCCTGAGTTCTACGTCAAGCAGAACATCCCGGTGCCGACGCTGCGCGTGGTGCGCGAGGACGACGACGGGGTGGTGATCTCGGGCATGAAGATGCTCGCCACCGGCGCGGTGTTCGCCAACGAGATCTGGATCGGCAACCTGATCCCGCTGGCGCCGAACCAGCTCCCCGAGTCCATCACCTGCGCCATCCCGGTGAACGCGAAGGGGGTGACGCTGTGGTCGCGCAAGGCCTACGAGCGCCACGCCCCCTCGGAGTTCGAGAACCCGCTCACCTGGCGCTTCGACGAGACCGACTCGATGGTGATGTGCGAGGAGGTGAAGGTGCCCTGGGAGCGCGTGTTCGTGCACATGGACGCCATCCTCGCGCGTGACATCTACATCAAGACGCCGGGCCACTGCTACGGCAACCACCAGTCGAACGTGCGCTTCCATTCCAAGATGCAGCTCATCGTCGGCCTGGCGAGCAAGATCGCGCAGGCGTCCGGCGCCAACGAGGTGCCGGCGGTGCGCGAGGTGCTGGGGCGCTTCTCGGCGCTCGAGGCGGCGCTCGGGGGCATGATCGCGGGGCAGATCCAGGATGCCGAGGACTGGCCTGAAGGCTGGAAGACCTTCAACCGCCGCTACATGTACGCGGCACTCAACTGGTGCACCGAGAGCCATTCCGCGATCATCGACTCGCTGCGCGAGCTCTGCGGCGGGGGCATCTTCCAGATGCCCGCCGACGTCACGGTGATGCACGATCCCAAGCTGCGGGCGATGTTCGAGACCTACTGGCAGACGCCGCAGCTCCCCGCGCTGGAGCGCATGAAGCTCTACAAGCTCGCCTGGGACCTGATCGGCTCGGAGTTCGCCGGCCGGCACCTGCAGTACGAGAAGTTCTACGCCGGCGCCTCGTTCATCGTGCGCAACCACAATTTCCGCGAGGCGCCCTGGGCGCACTATCACAAGGTGGTGGACGACCTGATGGCTTCCTATGACATACCGGGTAAGTGAGCTGGTCATCGCCGGCTGGACCGGCCGCGACCAGGCGGCGCTGCAAAAGCACATCCGCGAGCTCGAGGAGATCGGCGTCAAGCCGCCGAAGACGACGCCGATCTTCTACCGCGTCGCCGCGTCGCTCTTCACCACGGCGGGCGAGATCGAGGTCTCCGGAGCGGACACCAGCGGAGAGGTCGAATTCGTTCTTCTGAAATCAGACACCGAATTGAGAGTCACGGTCGGCTCCGACCACACCGACCGCAAGGCGGAGACGATCGGCGTTTCCCTCTCCAAGCAGCTCTGCGCGAAGCCGGTGTCCGCGCAGTCGTGGCGCTACGACGAGGTGAAGCCGCACTGGGAGCGGCTGGTGCTGCGCTCCTGGGCCGACGGGCAGCTGTACCAGGAAGGCCCGGTGACGGCCATGAAGTCGCCCGAGGAGCTCATGCAGAAATTCGGCGGCCTGAGGAACGGATGGGCCATGTTCTGCGGCACGCTGGCCGCGAAGGGCGGCATCCGTCCGGCCGCGAAGTTCGCGATGGAGCTGGAAGATCCGGTGCTCGGCCGCAAGCTCAGCCACGAGTACGCGATCAAGGTCCTGCCCGTCGAAGGGTAATGAGAGCGCGCCTGCTCGCCGCGCTGCTGTGCTGGTCGCTCGCGGCGGGCGCGACGCCGCTCATCGACGAGCAGATCGCCGCGCATCCGGGACAGAGTGGGGCCTACGTGCTGGAAACGGGCGAGGAGGCGCTGCTCGCCCGTGCCTGGCTCGCCGACCACGCGGTGAAGTCGATCGACGTGCAGTACTTCATCTGGAGCACCGACAACATCGGCATCCTCGCCGCCGAGGCGCTGCTGCGCGCCGCCGAGCGCGGCGTGCAGGTGCGCGTCATCGTCGACGCGCTGCTGCTGGATGCGCCCGACCGCTCGCTCCTCGCCCTGGCGCGCCACCCCAGGGTGGAGGTGCGCATCTACAACCCGCGGCGCTTCTGGCATGCGATCACCGATTTCCGCGGCCTCAACCAGCGCATGCACGACAAGACCATGGCGGTCGACGGCAAGGTGGTGATCACCGGCGGGCGCAACATGGCCGCCGAGTACTACGACTACAACCACGAGTACAACTTCCGCGATCGCGACGTGCTGCTGCTGGGCGAGGTGGCGAAGGAGGTCGGCGCGAGCTTCGAGCGGTTCTGGACGAGCGAGCTGAGCGTCCCGGTCGAAGAGCTTACCCAGGGCGTGCACCTCGCGGAAGCCGACATCCCGCGCATCTACGGCGAGCTGCACGCCTACGCGAAATCGCCCGGGAACTTCGCCCCGGAGGTGCGCGCCGCCATCGCCGCGACCCCGTCCGCGTTTCCGCGCATCGCCCGCGAGATCGCCTGGGGGCCGGTCGCCTTCATCAGCGATGCGCCGGGGAAGAACGAGGCCCGCGGGCTAAGCGGAGGCGGCGAGACGACGAACGCGCTGGCGCGCATGGTGGCCGGCGCGCGCAGCCGCATCGTCATCCAGTCGCCCTACCTGGTCCTGTCCGAGGCGGCGCTGGCGCTCTTTCGCGGGACCACGGCGCGCGGCGTCAAGGTTCGCATCAGCACCAACTCGCTCGCCTCGACCGACAACATCCAGGCCTTCAGCGGCTACCGCAACCAGCGCTCGCGCCTGCTCGACATGGGGCTGCAGATCTTCGAGTACCGGCCCGACTCGAAGGTGCAGCGCCTGGCCGCGCCCCAGGCCAAGGCGCCCGTGTTCGCGCTGCACGCCAAGACCATGGTAGTCGATTCGAGCGTGCTCTACATCGGCACCTTCAACTTCGACCCGCGCTCCGAGAACCTCAACACCGAGGTCGGCGTCGTCCTGCGCGACGAGCGCCTCGCCCGCGCGGTCGAGGCGGCGATCGAGACCGACATGCTGCCGGAGAACAGCTGGAACGCCGCCACCGACCGCCCCGACAGCCACGTGCCGCTCGTCAAGCGCACCCGCACGCGCTTCTGGCAACTGCTGCCGATAAGGCCAATCCTCTAAAGGGGTCAGAGCATTTTCCGTACACGCGCAATTTGCTCTGACCCCATTTGTGGTCGTTTAGAAGTAGCGGACCAATACCCGGTATCTCAGGTCCGTACGGCCTTCCGCGGGCACCTTGACGTGCCACTCGGCGGTCCCCGAGGCGACCTTGGCGTGCTTCTGAGTCTCCTCGAGCATGGTCCAGTCGGCCGGGACGGGCTCGCGCACCACCACGGTGACGGCTTCCTTCTTGGCGTTGCGCAGGACGATCTCGTACGCGCTCTCGTACATGTGGCTGCCGCGCGCGCGGAAGTCGGTCTGCTTCTTGTCGGCGGTGACGTCGAAGGCCTCGCCGAGCTTCAGGCGCACCTTCTCGTTCTTCGGCGTGTGGTCGATGCGGTCCTCGCCGACGAATTGCGCGTTGCCGGCGCTGTCCTTCTTGTAGACGCGCACCACGCCCTTGGGCATCGGCAGGCCCAGGCGGGAGGTCTCGCGGTTCTCGAACTGCACGAACACGCCGACCTTCATCTTCTGGCCGATGCCGCCGACGCTCGAGCGGTAGTAGTAGTCGCTGCCCTGGAGCAGCAGCTCCTTTGCGACCGGCACGCCCTGCGCGCCGAGGAGCGCCACCTGCTTGGTCTGGTTGTCGGCGATGGTGGTCGGGCGCTGCAGCGTGTACAGGTGGTACTCGAAGAGCGCTTCCTGCGCCATGTCGGAGCGGGGTGCTGCGGCAGCTGCCTCTCTCATCCGTGATGCTTTTGCTGCCATGATCATTTCATCCCGCACGCGGTTCACGTCGCCGGCGACGAGCTGCAGCTTCGCGTTCGGGTACGAGGTGCCGCTGGTGTTGGTGAGCGTCACCCAGCCGTTGAGGTCGAGCGCGCTGTCCGAGGCGTTCAGCTCGGCGACATAGTCTGCCTTCCAGGCGAGCCCCGCCGAGAGGTAGGAGAGCTCGACCGACTGGCTGCCGGCGCGGGCGGCGTCGAGCTCGGTCACCAGCGTCGGCCGGTCGCGCAGGTTGGCGGGCACGCCGTCGTAGACGATCCGGCCCGGCAGCCCGGTCTCGATGCGGTCGCCGATCCTCATCACCACGCCGCCGTTCGCGGCGAGGATGGTGGCCGTCTCGATCGTCTCGGCGCCGGTGGTGGGATGGGTCTTGATGATGCGCACGTTGCGGCCGACGTACTTCTCGAGCAGCTTGGCCGGCGTCAGCAGGTCGAAGTCGAAGTTCTGCTCGAGCAGCGACAGCGACCCGGGGTGCGAGACGCTGCGCAGGAGCGCGGTCTCGGGGCGCATGCGCCCGCTCACCTCGCGCAGCGCCAGGCGGTTCCTTCCCGCCTCGAACGTCACCCGGCGCAGGTCCTTGATGAGCGCCAGGTTCTCGTTGTAGATGGTGACCGCGACCGACTGCTGGTCGCTGAGCGTGCTCGGCTTTTCCTGGGTATTTCCGTAAGCAAGTCCAGCCAAAGCGACCCCGACGGCGACGCCGATCGGGCGTGTGACTTTTTTCAAACCTTTCATGGTGTGACCTCCTTGGTACTTCCTTAAACGGCACTTTCCTTGCTGGGGGTTAAGGAGGAGGTAAGTCCATGAAAGTCGCGAAACAAAAGAGCCAGGACCTGGCCCGGCTCGCCGCCCTGGTGCGGCAGATGAAAGTGGCCATGCTCACCACCATCGAGCCTGACGGTTCGCTGCGCAGCCGGCCGCTCGAGACGCTGGAAGTCGACGGCGAGGGGCGGCTGTGGTTCTTCACGCAAGCGCACTCGCCCAAGTCGGCGGCGATCGAGGCCCACGACCACCAGGTGAGCCTGAGCTACGCCGACCCGCGCGACGAGGACTTCGCCTCGATCTCGGGCACCGCGCGTGTGGTGCGCGACATGGAGAAGATGCGCGCGCTGTGGAGCTCGCGCCTAGCGCGCTGGTTCCCGCGCGGCCTGGAAGACCCGGACCTGGCGCTGCTCGAAGTGCGCATCGACAAGGCCGAGTACTGGGACGAGCCGCGCGACGAGAACGTCAAGATCGGCACCCTAGCGGCGCAAAACCAGGCTCAGCGCGCCTAGCACCAGCGCCGCGCCGGCGATCATCGGCAGGGTGACGGCCTCGTCGAGGAAGAGCCAGCCCCAGAAGACGCCGAGCACCGGCACCAGGAACGTCACCGACAGCGTGCGCGACGGCCCGATGTCGCGCAGCAGGGTGAAGAAGGGCAGGTAGGCGATGCCGCTGCAGACGATGCCGAGCGCGAGCAGCGCGCCGGTCGCCTCCGGGGTCCAGGCCTGCGGCGCCGGCGCGAGCATCCACGCGGGCGACATGATGAGCGCGGCGAAGCCGATCGAGCCGGCGGCGAGGCCGATCGGCGGCAGGCGGCCGAAGCGCTGCTTGATCAATACGCCGGCCCATCCCCAGAACGCCGTACCGAGCAGCGCCGCGCCCGCCGCAAGGAGGGTGCGGCCGCTCAGCTCGACCGGGCCGAGGTTGACGATCAGCGCGACGCCGACGATGCCCAGCGCGAAGCCCGCCACGCGCCGCGGCCCGAGCCGCTCGCCGATCAGCACGGCGGCGAAGATGCCGGTCCACAGCGGCACGGTGCCGTTGATGATGGCGAGGTAGCCCGCCGGCAGCTCGGTCGCCGCCCAGGCCATCAGCAGGAACGGCAGCACGTTGTTCGTGAGCGCGACGCCGAGGTGGTCGCGCCAGTGCGAGAGGGGCGCTATGCGCTGGGCGGCGAAGATCGCCCAGGGCACGATGAAGGCGACCGCGAAGAGCGCGCGCGCCTCGGCCACGAGCGGCGAGCCGAACACGGGCACGGCGACCCGCATGAAGAGGAACTGCAGCGACCAGAGCGTGGCGAGCAGCGCCAGCCGGCCGACGTCGTAGGCCCGCAAGGTCTAGAGGTAGACCCTCTTCATGGCATCGGCGGGGTAGCGCGTCCCCGCGCCCGCGCCGACCGGAGCCGCGGCGGAGATTTTTTCAAGATCAGAACTTGTCAGCTTTATGTCCATCGCGCCCAGGTTTTCGTCCACTCTTTCCCTGCGCTTCGTGCCGGGGATTGCGACGATCTCCTTGCCCTGCGCGAGCAGCCAGGCGAGCACCAGCTGGCCCGGCGTGCAGTGCTTCTCGCGGGCAATCGCGTCCAGTTTTTTGACAATCTGGACATTTTTTTCGAGATTCTCACCCTGGAAGCGCGGATGCGCGAGGCGGCGGTCGCCCTCGGGCACGTCGGCCTTCCCCTGCACCGCGCCGGTGAGGAGGCTCCTCCCGAGCGGCGCGTAGGCGACCAGCGTGATGCCGAGCTCACGGCACACCACAAGAGTTTCTTCTGCTTCTTTTCTATACAACAACGAATATTCGTTCTGCACGGCCGCGAGCGGGTGCACCTTGTGCGCGCGGCGGATGGTCTGCGGGCTCGCTTCCGAGAGCCCGAGGGCGCGCACCTTGCCTTGCTCGACCAGGCGCTTCATCGCGCCCATCGTGTCCTCGATCGGCACCTTCGGGTCGATGCGGTGCTGGTAGTAGAGATCGATCACGTCGATGCCGAGGCGCTGCAGGCTCGCCTCGCAGGCCTGCATCACGTAGTCGGGCCGCCCGTCCACGTCCTGCTTGCCCTCGGGCGTCTTCACCTGCCCGAACTTGGTCGCCACGATCGCCTTGTCGCGCCGGCCTTTCAACGCGCGGCCGAGCAGCTTCTCGTTGTGCCCCCAGCCGTACATGTCGGCCGAGTCGAGGTGGTTGATGCCCCGCTCGAGGGCGTGGTGGATGACGCCGATCGACTGCTCGTCGTCGGCGTTGCCGTAGATGCCCGACATCGACATCAGGCCAAGGCCGATGGGCGAGACGTTCAGGGGACCGATCTTCCGGGTTTCCATGGCTGTCTTTCTAGAAAAGATCGAAGTACTCGCGGTGCTCCCATTCGCTGACTTCCGAATTGAAACGCGCGATCTCAGCTTCCTTGATCCTGCAGTAATAGTCGACAAAGGTTTCACCGAGACCTTTCTTCAGGGCTTCGTCGGCGCGGAGAGCGTGCAGCGCTTCTTCCAAGGTCCTGGGGAGCGGGTCGGCTTTCGCCTCGTAAGGCGTTTCGGCGGAAGGGGGGAGGGGGAGCTTGCGCGCCACGCCGTCGAGGCCGGAGTAGATCTGCGAGGCGAGGTAGAGGTAGGGGTTGGCCGCCGGCTCGCCGATGCGGTTCTCGAGGCGCGTGCCGGGATCGCCCGGGCCGCCGATGACGCGCACGAGCGCGCCGCGGTTCTCCTTGCCCCAGACCACGCGGTCGGGCGCGAGCGTGTAGGGGCGGTAGCGCTTGTAGCCGTTGATGGTCGGGGTCGAGAGCGCGCAGGCGCCGCGGGCATGGGCCAGCAGGCCGGCGAGCCAGCCTTTCCCGACGGGAGACAGGTCTTCGGCTTCAGAAACGAAAGCATTCTTGCCGTCGCGCGCGAGCGACTGGTGCAGGTGCCAGCCGCTCGACATGACGTTCGGCAGCTTCGGCCGGCACATGAAGGTGGCGTGGTAGCCGTGGCGGCGCGCGATCTGCTTCACCGCGCTGCGAAAGAGCACCATCGCGTCGGCCGCGGCCAGGCCGGGCAGCACGCCGAGGGTGATCTCGACCTGGCTCGGCCCGAACTCGACCTCGAAGGAGCGCAGCGGAAGGTCCAGTCGCTCCAGATCGTCTCTCAGGATTTTTATTACGGGATCCATCAAGTCGTATCTGTGCTCGGTGAGGTACTGGTAGCCGGTGGTGAGGAGCTCCACGCCGGGCGGCGTGCCGGGCTGGCCGGCGTCCGCGGGCCGCAGGTTCGGATCGGCGATGCGGAACACGTGGAACTCGATCTCGAGGCCGCAATGGAATTCGAGCGGTTTGAGCTTCTCGAGCGCGGTCCTGAGAATTCTCCTCGTGCAAAACGGTACCGGTTTGCCGTCCTGGAAGGCGAGCTCGCAAAGCACCCAGCCGGTCTCCGGCGCCCACGGCAGCACGCGAAAGGTGGAAGGATCGGCCATCATCAGCAGGTCGGCCGCGCCCTGCATCTCGGCCATGCCGACGCCGCCGCCGGGCGTGAAGGCCGGGAAGACCGTGCGGTGCGAGGTGTCCTTGAGGAGCAGCGTGCTGGTGACGGTGACGCCGCGCTCGAGCGCCGCCGGCACCTCCGACACCGCGAGCGTCTTGCCGCGCAGCACGCCGTGCTGGTCGGCGAACGAGAAGCGTACCGCCTTCAGGCCGTCGAGCCTCAAGCGGCCCACTTGGCTTGCTTGCGGCGCTTCTGGTCGGCGTCCTTCCAATATTCGTCGATGGCGGAGGTGGGGCCGATGCCGTCGATGGCCGGCGGGCCCGAGGCTTGGGTGTCGACGACCAGTTCTCCGGCCTCGCTCTTGCGGATGGCATCCAGGAGCAACCGGCGGTAGAGCACGATGCCCTTGTCGGTGCTGCCGAGGTTCTCGCGCGTGCGGTCCTGGATCGGCCCCTGCGACTCGCAGGCCCACTGGTCGTGGATGTTGATGTCGAAGCCCATGCCGGTGAAGGTCTGCCTGCTCTGTTCGTCGGCGTCGAACCCCCAGGAATTGCTCCGCGAGAAAACGGGCTTGTAATCGGGCGCCGGGTAGGTCTTCAGGCGCTGCTCGCGCATCGTCGCCTTGTCGACCGGCGCGCCGAAGCTGGTGAAGATGGCGTACCAGTAGCAGCCGGTGTCGTCGACCGGCACGTGCCACTGCGAGATCGTCATCTCGGCGTTCATCGGGATGACGAACGCCTGCGGGAAGAGCACGTTGGTGACGCGGATGTGCGTGTGCGCGTCGCTGATCCGCCGCAGCGTCTGCAGGCGCATGCCGTAGCCGGTGCGCTCGACGCGGATCTCCGGCCGCGAGAATTCGCGCAGCACCTTCGAGATCGGCATCTGCGAGTCGGCGGGCGTGCCGCGGAACTGGCGCCCGTAGCTTGCCGCCGGGTCCTCGTCCTCGAAGAAGCGGTGCAGCCACGAGGCGTGCGCCGGATCGATGCCGACCTCGAGCGCCTGCAGCCAGTTGCAGTCCCAGTAGCCCTTGAAGGCGAAGGTGTACGCATCCGGGGCGACGAAGCAGTCGAGCGCCGGGAACGCCGGCGCTTCGCCCCCGCCGAGGTAGGCGAACAGCACGCCGCTTTTCTCGACCACGGGATAGGCGCGCTGCCGGACTTGCTCGCACAGGCGGCTGCCCTCGGGCTCGGCCGGCGTCTCGAGGCAGCGCCCCTGCGGGTCGAAGAGCCAGCCATGGAACGCGCAGCGCAGGCCGCCGTCTTCGAGGCGGCCATACGCCAGGTCGGCGCCCCGATGGGCGCAATGTCTTTCGATCAAACCGAAGGAATTCGATTGTTTGAACAAGACCAGGTTCTCGCCAAACACCCGCACCGGCTTGACCGGCCGCTCGCCCTGCATCTCGTCGGTAAGCGCCACCGGCTGCCAGTAGCGGCGCAGGAGCTTTCCGGCCGGGGTGCCGGTGCCGATGCGCGTCATCCGCTCGTTCTGCTCCTTGCCGATCATTTCAGACGCCCAGGTAGCGGCGCTGCACTTCCGCGTCCGCGGCAAGCTGCGCGGACGTGCCGCTCCATACTACGCGTCCCTTCTCGAGCACGTAGTGGCGGTCGGCGACCTGCGCCAGCGCCTTGACGTCCTTGTCGATGACGAGGATCGACAGCCCCTCGGCCTTGAGCTCGGCGATGGAGCGGTAGATGTCCTGGCGGATGATCGGCGCGAGGCCCTCGGTGGCCTCGTCGAGGATCAGCAGGCGCGGGTTGGTCAGCAGCGCGCGGCCGATCGCGAGCATCTGCTGCTCGCCGCCCGAGAGCTGGTTGCCGTAGTGGCTCTGCCTTTCGCGGAGGTTGCCGAAAAGCTTCAGGACTTTTTCGTAGGTCCATGGGCCGCGCCGCGCCGTGGCGACGAGGTTCTCGCGCACGGTGAGGTTGGGGAAGACCTGCCGCCCCTCGGGTACCAGGCCGATGCCCTGCTTGGCGACGCGATAGGAGGGAAGGCGATGGACTTCCTTCCCCTGGAAACGGATCGTTCCGCCCTTCGCCTGCGTGATGCCCATGATGGAGCGCACCGTGGTCGTCTTGCCCATGCCGTTTCGCCCGAGCAGGGACACGACCTGCGAGGCCCCGATCTCGAGATTGACCTTGAACAGGACCTGGCTGCGCCCGTACGCCGTCTCGAGGTCATGCACCTGCAGCATCAGGCGCCCTCCCCGAGATAGGCTTTTCTCACGTCTGGATTCAGCTTGATGTCTTCGGGCAGGCCGGTCGCAATGACGCGGCCGTAGACGAGCACCGCGATGCGGTCGGCGAGGCGGAACACGGCGTCCATGTCGTGCTCGACGAGGATCATGGTCTGGCGTCGCTTGAGCGTGCCGAGCAGCCCGATCATGCGCTGCGACTCGTCGATGCCCATGCCGGCCATCGGCTCGTCGAGGAGCAGCATGCGCGGCCGGGTGGCGAGCGCCATCGCCACCTCGAGCTGGCGGTGCTCGCCGTGGGACATGTTGGCCGCGAGGGTGTGCGCGCGGGGCTCGAGGCCGACTTGTTGCAGGACTTCTCTTGCAGGCTGCAGGAGCGTCTCGTCCTTCATCGCCGGACGCCAGAAGCGGAAGCTGTGCCCCTGGTGCGCCTGGATCGCAAGCGCGACGTTCTCCAGCGCCGTGAACTCCGGGAAGACGCTGGTGATCTGGAATGAGCGCGCGAAGCCCTTGCGCGCGCGCCGCGGCGCGGACAGCGCCGTGATGTCCTCGCCGGCGAAGCGGATGCGCCCGGCGTCGGGGCGCAGGTTGCCGGCGAGCTGGCCGATGAGCGTGGTCTTGCCGGCACCGTTCGGGCCGATGACAGCCAGCGTCTCGCCTTCCTGCACCTCGAGGTCCACCCCGTCCGTGGCGCGCAGCGCGCCGAAGGCCTTCGTCAGTCCCGCGACCTGGAGGAGCGACTCACTCATTGTCTTTGCGCAGAATCCCGGCGAGGCCGCGGCGGAAGAACAGCACCGAGAGCACGAGCAGCGGCCCGAGGAAGAGCTGCCAGTGCTCGCGCACGAAGCGGATCGGTATCCACGCCGAGAGCATGTCTTCCACCAGCAGGAAGGCGAAGGTGCCCGCCACCGGCCCGCCCGCCGTCGCCATGCCGCCCAGGATCACCATGAACATGATCTCGCCCGAGCGGGTCCAGTGCATGAAATCCGGCGTCAGGTAGTTGGTGTGGTTGACGAGCAGCGCCCCGGCCAGCCCGCCCATGGCGCCGGCGATGACGAAGGCGGCGAGGCGGTAGGGGTAGGGGGAGAAGCCGATGGCGAGCGAGCGCGGCTCGTTGGACTTCGCCGCGCGCAGCACCATGCCGAACCGGGAATTGACCAGCCGGTGCACGACGTAGAGGGACAGCAGCATCAGCGCCAGCACCACGTAGTAGAAGGTCGCCGGGTCCTTCAGGTCGAGGAGCGGGAACTCGCTCCTCGTGCGCAGGCGCATGCCGTCGTCGCCGCCGTACTCCTCGAGCGAGATGCCGAGGTAGTACAGCATCTGGGTGAAGGCGAGGGTGATCATGATGAAGTAGACGCCGCTGGTGCGGATCGACACGGCGCCGATGGCGAGCGCCACCAGCGCCGAGGCGCCGATCGCCACGCCCCACTGCAGGAGGCCGTCGTTGACGCCGTAGAAGGCGAGGATGCCCACCGCGTAGCCGCCGACGCCGAGGTAGGCGGCATGGCCGAAGGAGACGAGGCCGCCGTAGCCGAGGATCAGGTTGAGGCTGATCGCGGCGATGGCGAAGATCATGATGCGGCGCACGAGGTCGAGGTAGAAGGGCTGGCCGAGCGCCGCGGCGACCGGCGGCAGCGCCACGAGCGCGGCGATGAAGACCGTCCAGAGGAGGGCGCGCGCGCTCATCTGCTGGGGAAGAGCCCCGCCGGCTTGAGCGCCAGCACCACCGCCATCAGCAGGTAGATGAGCATCGAGGCGAGCGCCGGGCCGGCCGCCTCGGCCGCGGGCGCCGAGATGACGTGGCCGAGCAGCGGCTTGAGGAAGGCGCGCCCCAGCGTGTCGACGATGCCGACGATGAGCGCACCCACCAGCGCGCCGCGCACCGAGCCGATGCCGCCGATGACGATCACCACGAACACCTGGATCAGGATCAGCTCGCCCATGCCCGGCTGCACCGAGTAGATCGGCCCCGCCATGAGGCCGGCGAGCCCGGCGAGCGCCGCGCCGAAGCCGAATACCACGGTGTAGAGGAGCCGGATATTGACGCCCAGCGCCGCCACCATGGTGCGGTTCGACGCCCCGGCGCGGATCAGCATGCCCAGGCGGGTGCGGGTCACCACGTACCAGAGGAGCAATCCGATGAACAAGCCTATGCCGATGATCGTGAGGCGGTAGACCGGGTAGATCGAGCCGGGCAGGAGCTCGACGTGGCCCTGCAGGTACGAGGGCAGGGAGGTATAGAGCGAGGCGCGGCCCCAGATCACCGCCACCAGCTCGTTGAAGAAGAGGATCAGGCCGAACGTGGCGAGCACCTGGTCGAGGTGGTCGCGCGTGTAGAGCGGCCGCAGCGCCAGCACCTCGACCGCCATGCCGACCACCAGCGTGCCGGCGAGCGCGAGCGCGATGCCGAGCGGCCAGGAGCCGGTCCACTGCGAGGCGGCGACCATCAGGTAGGCGCCGACCATGTAGAGCGAGCCGTGCGCCAGGTTGACGAAGTTCATGATGCCGAGCACCAGCGTCAGCCCGGCGGCCATGAGGAAGAGCGTCACCCCGAGCTGGACGCCGTTCAGCAGCTGCTCGAAGAAGAGGATGGCCGTCATGAAAAGGAAAAGGGCGCGAAGGGCGCCCTTTTCAGCGGAAAAATGGGGACGGACCCCATATTTTCCTCACCACTTCATCTTGCAGTCTTTGTAGTACGCGTCCTTGTGGTCGTCGAAGATCTTCTTCTCGATCTTCATCTCCGCGCCGTCCTTGCCGCCTTTCACCGCCTTGAGCAGGTAGAAGTCCTGGATCGGGTGGTGGTTGACGTTGAACTTGTAGCGGCCGCGGATCGAGTCGTAGTCGGCCTTGCGCAGCGCCGCCACCATCGCCTTGGTGTCGGAGACCTTGCCCTTCACCGCCTTCACCGCCGAGTCGATGAGCAGGATGCCCTCGTAGCTCTGCGCGCCGTAGAAGGATGGCGTGTAGCCGAACTTCTTGCGGAAGTCGCCGACGTACTTCTTGCTCGCCGGGGTGTCCATGTCCGGGCTCCAGAAGCGCGCCTCGTACTGGCCGATGGCGGCTTCCTTGATCGCCGGGAGCGTCGTCTCGTCCACCGTGAACACGGTGTAGAGCGGGATGCGATCGCGCAGTCCCGACTGGTGGTACTGGCGCACGAACTGGATTCCCATACCGCCGGGGTAGAAGGCGAACACCGCCTTCGGGTTCTTCGCCCGCAGCTGGGTGATCTCGGCCTGGTAGTCCTGCTGGCCGAGCTTGGTGTAGATCTCCTCGACGATGTTGCCCTTGAAGTAGCGCTTGAAGCCCGTCACCATGTCCTTGCCCGCCTGGTAGTTCGGCGCGAGCACGTACACGTCGTTCACCTTCGAGTCCTGCAGGAACTTGCCCATCGCCTCGGGCGACTGGTCGTTGTTCCAGGAAGTGGAGAAATACAGCTCGTTGCACTGTGCGCCCGCGAGCGGGCTCGCCCCGGCATTGGTGCCGATCATGATCTTGCCGGCGCCGGTGACTGCAGGCACCACCGCCATCATCACGTTCGACCAGATGATGCCGGCCATGATGTCGACCTGGTCGCGCTTGATCATGTCGTTGGCCACCTGCACGCCGACGTCGGGCTTGGTCTGGTCGTCGCCGTAGACCACTTCGGCCTGCAGTCCGCCGACCTTGCCGCCGAGGTGCTCGAGCGCGAGCTCGACGGAATCCTTCATGTGCTTGCCGATGATCCCCTGCGGGCCGCTCATCGTCGTGATGAAGCCGATCTTGATCTTCTGCTGCGCAAGGGCGGGCGTGGCCGCGCCGAGCGATAAGGCGAGCGCGGCGGCGATGGCCAGCGCGCTGCGGGACGGTTTGCTCACTGTCTCCTCCTCAGGAAATATAGTGCTGTCAAAACCGGGACTTATGCAGTCTAGAGGACTACGCTGGCGGAGCGCAAGTAGGATGCGGCGGTGCTGAGGCTCCAGTCCGTGACCAAGCGCTTCGGCGCGCGCAGCGTCCTGCGCGAGGTTTCCCTCGAGGTGGCCGCCGGCGAGTACGTCGCCGTCATCGGCGAATCGGGCATCGGCAAGTCGACGCTCCTCAACGTGATTGCAGGGTTGGAGCCCATCGATTCTGGAACCATACAGTTCGAGAATCTTGATCTGACGCGCATGGACGACGATGCCCTGACCTTGCTGCGGCGCGAGAAGCTCGGCTTCGTGTTCCAGGCCTTCCACGTCCTGCCGCAGCTCACGGTGGAGCAGAACGTCGCCTTGCCGCTGCTATTGAGGGGTATTCGAGACCCGAACCGTCCCAGGGAGATTCTTGCCGCCGTGGGCCTCGCCGGGCGCGAGGCCAGCCCGCCGCGCGAGCTCTCGGGCGGGGAGCTGCAGCGCGTGGCGATCGCGCGGGCGCTGGTTGGCGATCCGCGGCTCGTGCTGGCCGACGAGCCGACGGGAAATCTCGATCCGGAGAACGCCGCGAGGATACTTGCCCTCTTCCGGGACCAGGTGAAGGAGCGCGGCGCCGCGGCGATCCTCGTCACCCATTCCGAGCAGGCGGCGGCTGGCTGCGACCGCCGCTACCGGCTGAGCGCCGCCGGGCTCGCGCCGCTCCCCTGAGAGGCTTCCTCGAGTTCCATGCCCACGCCGACCAGGCGCGTGACGCGCTCCTGCAGGTCCTCGGCGATCTTCTCGGTCTCGGTGATGTCCTGGACCAGCACCACCGCGCCGGCGATGCGGCCGTCGAGGTGGCGCAGCGGCGAGGCGGAGGCGAGGATGCTCTTCTCCGTGCCGTCCAGGCAGCGGATGCGGATGCGCTCGCTGTGCGAGGTCTCGCCGTGCCGCAGCGCGCGGCCGAGCGGGCCGTCCTGGTCCTTGAGCATGCGGCCACCCTCGTCCCACCAGCCGACGATCTCGCCGTAGTCGTCGGCCTGCTGCGGGTCGACTGCCTTGAGGATGCGCGAGACCTCCTCGTTCGACTGGCAGATGACGCCCCCGGCGTCGGCGATGAGCACGCCCACCGGCAGGCTCTCCAGCATGGCGGAAAGCCTGCGCCCGACGCGCAGCAGCTCTTCGGACTCGCGGATGTGCCGCTCCTTTTCGCGCAGGAACTCGGCCTTCATCCGGAACGAGGCGTAGACGGCGATCTTCTTCTTGAGGATGTCGGGGTCGAAGGGCTTGCCGAAGTAGTCCATGCCGCCGACCTCGTAGCCGCGCTTGATGTGCGGGTCCTCGACGTAGACGGCGGTGACGAAGATGATCGGGATGTCGCGCCATGCCTCGACCTCGCGGATGCGGGTCGCGGTCTCGAAGCCGTCCATGCCCGGCATCTGCACGTCGAGCAGCACCACGTCGATGTCGCCGCGGCGCTCGAGCAGCGCAATCGCCTCCGGGCCTGAGTTGGCGGGCAGCACGTCGCACTCTTCCTCGAGCACCGCCACCAGCGCGAGCAGGTTGCCGGGCTTGTCGTCGACGGCCAGTACCGTGGGCTTCTTGGGGAATGCTTTCGTCCCCATGCATACCTCCTGGCGGGCAGCGCGCAATCGGCGTGCCCGGGCGGCCGCGGCCCCGAACTTGCTACGCGCGGCCGGCGCGGCCCCCGACGTCGAGCATCTCGTCGATCATGCGCGCGAGGCCGTTGATCTCCTCGCTGATGCGGTCGAGGGCAGCGCGCGCCGCGGCGTCCTTGCTGATGGCGCCCTGGTTCAGCTTCTCCAGCGAGTCGCGGATCGAGTCGAGCGCATCGACGGTGAGCGAAGGCCACTGCATCGGCCGCAGGTCGGTGGCGAGCAGCGTCGCGTAGCCGTCGGAATAGGTCGCGAGCGCGAGCCGGACGGGCAGGGTGGTGCCGTCGCGCCGGCTCAGCGCCAGCTCGATCTGCGAGTTGCGCGCGCTCATGATCAGGAAGCTGGAGAGCTGCGCGCGGTCGCCCATGCCGACGTAGGCCTCGAGCGGGGCGGTGTAGAGCTGCGCGAGCGGGATGCCCAGCATGTCGGCGAACTTCTGGTTCGCGTACAGGATGTTGCCCTGCCCGGTGACGGTGACCGCGCCCTGCGCCATGCGCTCGACCAGCTGCCGGTAGCGCTGGTAGGCAGTGGCGAGCAGCAGCACGCGGCGGCTGTTGTCGTCCCCGACCACGAAGGCGTCGACCTCGCCGCTGGCGATGGCGCGGCAGACGTCGGCGGACTCCTCCATGACCTTGCGCATCTTGGCGAGGTCGCCGTCGGTTTCCGGAAGCGGATTCTGGGTTGCTTTCATGAGGCCCTCCTACTTGTGCGGGCGCAGCTGCAGGCCGACGAGCGCCCGCTCTTCGTTCGACAGGTCGCCGATGACCTTGCGCAGCGGGGCGGGGAGCTTGCGCACCAGCGTCGGGATGGCGACGATCTCGTCGTCCTTGGCGAGGCGCGGGTTCTTCATCAGGTCGATCACCTCGATCGAGTAGCGGCCGGCGAGGTGCTCGTCGCAGATGCGCTTGAGGTTGCTCAGCGCGGCGAGCGACTTCGGCGACTGCCCGGCCGTGTACAGGCGCAGGTCCCAGCGCTCGTTCGCAGTCGTCATGCTTGCTTCCTCCCCCCGGGTCGGTTGTGGGTCCTTGCTGCCGGCGCATCAGCGCCCTCCTCGAGCCGGATGCCTTCGGACGTGATCAGGAACGGACGGACCTGGTTCGAATGCGGCATGCCGCGCGACTTCAGCACGTACAGCCCGCGCTCGCGCGCGCCGCCGCGCTCGAAGTCGCGCAGCAGCAGCCAGGTGTCGATGATCGAGGAGATGCCGACGTCGGTGGCTTCCATCGCGCTGCCCCCCGAGGTGAGGTGCGTGAGCAAGGCGGTGATGCCGCGCGACTTCAGGAAGTCGATCAGGCGCAGCAGCATCAGGCCCGCGTCGGCGTTGCTGCCGCTCGAGCTGAAGTTGCTGACCGGGTCGATGATCACCGCCGCCGGGTCGAACTCGGTGACGATCTTGTGGATCTGCACCAGGTGCATCTCCAGGCCGTGGAACGTCGGCCGCGACGCGTGGATGCGCAGCAGATCCTTGCGCAGGTACGGCTCGAGGTCGAGCCCGACGGTGCGCATGTTGCGCACCAGCTGCTTGGGCGACTCCTCGAAGGCGAGGACCAGGCAGCGCTCGCCGCGCTTCGCCGCCTCGTGCGCGAAGGAGGCGGCGACGGTGGTCTTGCCCGTGCCCGCGGTGCCCGAAACCAGGATCGACGAACCGCGGTAGTAGCCCGCGCCCCCGAGCATCGCGTCCAGGCGCGGGATGCCGCTCGAGACGCGCTCGTCGCTCACCTCGTGGTCGAGCGGCAGCGACGTCACCGGCAGGACGGAGATCCCTTTCGCATCGATGAGGAACGGGTACTCGCTCGTGCCGTGCGTGCTGCCGCGGTACTTCACGATGCGCAGACGGCGCGTGGAAACCTGCTCGTTGACCCGGTGGTCGAGCAGGATCACGCAGTCGGAGACGTACTCCTCGAGGCCCTGGCGCGTGTAGGACTGGTCGCCGCGCTCGCCGGTGATGACCGCGGTCACGCCGCGGTCCTTGAGCCAGCGGAACAGGCGCCGCAGCTCCGCGCGCAGAATCGCCTCATTGGTGAAGCCGCCGAACAGGGCCTCGACGGTATCGAGCACTACGCGCTTGGCGCCGACTGAATCGATGGCGTACCCGAGGCGCAGGAACAGGCCCTCGAGGTCGTATTCGCCGTTTTCCTCGATCTCGGCGGGCTCGACGCGCACGTGGTCGAGCGCGATCTTCTTCTGCGCCACCAGGGCGTCGAGGTCGAAGCCGAGCGAGCGCACGTTCTGCGCCAGCTCCTCGCCGGTCTCCTCGAAGGTCATGAACACGCCGGGCTCGCCGAACTGCATCGCGCCGCGGATCAGGAACTCCATCGCGAGCAGCGTCTTGCCGCAGCCGGGGCCGCCGCACACGAGCGTCGGCCGGCCCTGCGGCAGGCCGCCCTCGGTGATCTGGTCGAGACCGTCGATGCCGGTGCGCGCCTTGCGAAGCGACGGCGCAGAGGACTTTGCAGCCGCTATAGGCCGTTCGGGCTTGCCCATCTTTTCAGGAAGGTAATGTTGCTGGAAAGTCGGATAGGGATTTTATGCGACGCGCTGAAGCACCCACAACCAGATTGCATGGATGTGCCGTATTTTCGCGCCGACAAGCCCGCGCAGATGACGCCCTGAGGCGACGGCAGCGGGCGACGCTGTCAGTATTTTCCCGACACGCAAAACGCGCCGGGCGCGGCCCGCTATCGCTTCCTGAAGAGCTTGCGGGCCGGGAAGGGAAGCGCCTTGGCGCCGAGCGACTCCTCGATGCGCAGGCCCTCGTTCCACTTGGCCATGCGCTCGGAGCGCGAGAAGCTGCCGACCTTGAGCTGGGGCACGCCCCAGCCCACCGCGAGGTGCACGATCGAGACGTCCTCGGTCTCGCCCGAGCGCGCGGAGACGATGGCGCCGTAGCCGGCGGCGCGCGCCGCCTCCCAGCACGCCAGGGTTTCGGTGACGGTGCCGACCTGGTTGGGCTTGAGGAGCACGGCGTTGCACGCGCCGTTCGCCGTCTTCACCCGTTCCTCGCTGGTGACGAAGAAGTCGTCCCCCACCACCTGGATGCCGGCGGCCCTGGTGAAGGCGCGCATGGCCTCGGCGTCGTGCTCGGCGAAGGGGTCCTCGATCGAGACGATCGGGTAGCGCTCGATCCAGCGCAACAGCATGGCGTGCAGCTGCGCCGCGGTGAGCGAGCGGTTCTCGAGCGCGAGGTGGTAGCTGCCGGCGCGGTAGAGCTGCGTGGCGGCGATGTCGAGGGCGATGCCGACGTCGGTCCCCGGCTCCAGGCCCGCGTCGGCGATCGCGCCGACCAGCTCGGCGAGCGCCTCCTCGTTCGACTTGAAGCTCGGCCAGTAGCCGCCCTCGTCGGCGACGCCGCTCAGCGCGCCGCGCTTCGCGAGGCGCGCGCCCGCGGCGGCGTAGATCTGCGCCGTCCACTCGAGCGCCTCGGCGAAGCTGCCGGCGCCCATGCACACCACCATGTAGTCCTGCACGTCGACGCGCCCGCGCGCGTGCGCGCCGCCGCCGAAGATCTGGATCTGCGGTACGGGAAGGCCGACGCGACGGTCTTTGGAGAATTTCCTCCAGAGAGGAATTTTTTGCGAAGCAGCGTCCGCCTGGGCACACGCCAGGGACACCGCGACCATGGCATTGGCACCCAGGCGGCTCTTCTCCGCGGTGCCGTCGAGCTCGATCATGCGCCGGTCGATCGCCGCCTGGTCCGCGACGCTCATCGCGCGCAGCGCGTCGCGGATGCGCGTGTTGATGTTGAGCACCGCCTGGCGCACCTCGAGGCTCATCGCCTCGCCGGAGCCGGTGGACGCGCCCGCCGGGGCAATGGCGCGGCCGCTCGCGAGCGGCGTGGTGCCGCGGCCGACGATCACCTCGGCCTCGACGGTGGCGCGGCCGCGCGAGTCCCAGACCCGCCGGCCCTTTACGTCGAGAATCTTCGCCATGCTTCTTCCAGGGTTCGCACGCCGAACAGGCCGAGGGCTTTCTTCCGGACGAATTCCCGCTGCGCTTCGTCGAGGTACTCGACGGGGGACTTGCCGTCCACGCGGGCGAGGAGCAGGGCGGGCAGGAGGCTGGCAGCTCTTTGCTGAACATTCCCCTCGGAGAACGCTCGCAGATAGGCTGCAGAGAGCGCCTCGAAGCACTCGAGAAACGCCGCCCTGGCGCGCGGCACCCAGACGCACTTCAGCAGCAGGTGGTTGAGGCAGAAGGCGAGGTCGAACGCGGGGTCGCCGTACCAGGCGCACTCGGCATCGAGGAAGACAGGAAAATGAGCCGGCCCTTCGCCGCCGACGAGGATGTTCTTCGGGCTCACGTCGCCGTGGACGAGGGCGACTTTGGTCTTTGCCGTTAAAGAAGAAAGTTCAATCAGTCCCAGGTCTGGATGCTTTCGGGCGGTCGCAACGAGGTAGGGCTCGAGCCGGATGGCGTAGAAGATGTCGTCGGTGGCGAAGCGCTGCGCGAGGTCCTCGCGGCCGGCGGTGGCGGCGTGGATGCGCCCGAGCGTGCCGCCGACCTGCGCCGCGAACCCGGGGTCGGCGCGCCCCTGGCGCAGCTCGTCCTTCCAGAGCGGGGCGTCGACGCATTCCATGGCGAACAGGCCCGCCGCGTCGTCGTTTGCAAGGATCTGCGGCGCGCTTCCCGGCGCCGCGAGGCGGGCGGCTTCCATCCACAGGCGCTCGTAGCGATTGCGCTCGATCGGCGCTTCCCAGAGCTGCGCGACGCGCAGCCGCGCCAAGGCGCGCTTCACGCAGACCGGGCCGCGCGCGAGCTCCACGCGCCAGATGTCGGAGGAGACGCCGCCGGAGAGCGCCTTCGCGTGCGGCGTTTCCGCCGCACCGGCAAGTCCCGCGCGCCT
>Ga0209592_1000040_pt1 | contig 29623 bp, 25 predicted proteins | sample PPLLak2March2015_2_FD_187251 | JGI IMG/M metagenome (GOLD analysis project Ga0209592, IMG submission 187251) | Freshwater sediment microbial communities from Prairie Pothole Lake near Jamestown, North Dakota, USA - PPLs Lake P8 Core (3) Depth... | ecosystem: Environmental > Aquatic > Freshwater... | reverse complement strand
ATTGGTTCCCTGCGCTTTTTCAGCTTGTGTTGTTTCCGCAGTTCCGGAGGCATTTTTATTTGCCCCGGATTGTTCATCATGAACAGATTCATCCGGATCTTTCTTTGTCATAATCAATCCTTTCTCGTTTCAGCTCTCTTATTGCATTCATAACCATGGCAGGCTATACATTTTTCAGAGTACGAAAATATTGTAATTTTGTGATATTAACAAAACAGATATGAGTAATATTGAAATAGTTTTAATTGCAGTAGTGTTCGCTGTCCTCGGAATAAGACTGTACAAAAAGTACATCAGTAAGGATGAGAGGAAGACCGGTTTCGATACACCCAAAAAAACCAGTTCATCATTCTCATCACCGTCACATGATGATGATTATGAGCCTTATTCAAAGAAGTAAAGCAGTTTCAGATCCTGTTTTTTGAAGCCAGATGCCTGAATGGATTGATTATTTTCTGAATCAGCCTCAGATCATCTGTCATAATCTCTGCTGTACCCTGCATATTCTGGTTGAATTCAAGCTTCTTTCCATATAAAGTAGTAAGCCCGTCCGGGAGAGCTATCTCGATCACATAGGCATCACCTGTTGGTACAAGTGATTTTGACTTCACAATACCTCTTATCATTCCATATTCAAGATACGGATAGCCGCTGAGTTTGATGTTAACAGGCTGGTCTGGCTGTACTTTGCCGGATCGCTGCATTTTTAGGTTTACCCTTCCGACAAAATCTCCTGTCTCTAATGGTACAATGCTAAGTACAGGCTCATCTTTCATCACTAACTGGTTCCCGGTCCAGAATTTTGTGAATGCAACAACACCGCTTACCTGAGAGACGAGCAGGTATGTATTTTCCCAGAATTTAATCTGTGCTTTCAGATTGAGCAGAGATTCATTAAGTACCGAATAAAACCTTTCCCGGTCCTCTATCTTCTTTATCTTATAATCCTGAAGAAGTTGTTTTTTTTCTGCCAGTTCAATTGACTTTGCTGAATGATCGAGCCTTACATCCTGTAACTCTATGTTTATCCGGTTGAGGGTCTGTCTTGATTTCTCAAGTTCGCTTTCGGAAAATACACCGCTTATAAAAAGAGAAGAGTCCCTTGCATATTTCTTTGTTTCAAGACGTTTATTTTCAACATATAATCTTTCCTTGACCATCACCCTGTCAATATATTCCTCTATTGCGGCAATTTCCTCTGTGGTTGAAGTTATTTTGAAACCATAGAAATCATTGGTGACATAGTTGCTGAAATCCGACAGACTTTTAAGAAAAGATCCCCAGTAAACCTGGATCTCTCCCAGCTCTGAAAAGACCGGAAGTGAGGCTGAAGAAATAAAATCGGGTCTGGTGATAGTGTCGACGGTCTGCTTCAGCTTTGTGACCTCGGCAATAGATGCGGTAGTTTCCATAACCGCCAGCAGCTTGCCGATTGCAACATTTTCACCATCTTTTACATATAATATATTAATACGCCCTGTTATTTTAGATACCAGCGTAACTGGTGGATTAACTGTTGTGATTTCGACAGGAGATGGAACTATATCGGGGTATCTGATAACCCACGCAAAGAACAGAATTATCGCAAGGACCAGAAAAATAAAGGTTGTTCCCCATCTTACTATCTTTCCCGGAGGATTTGCGATGATCTCCTTCACAGAGTCTGAATACAATATGTCTGGCATTCTGTTTTTCATTGTCTGATATCAGGAACCAAGTTCAAGCTGGTTCTTAACAAGATTAAAGTAGGCACCCTTGCCTGCCAGCAGGGAATCATGCGTGCCTGATTCTACTATCCTTCCGCCGTCCATAACAACAATTTTATCCGCATTCTTCACAGTGCTGAGCCTGTGTGCCACAACAATAACGGTTTTATCAATAAAAAATCCGGCAAGATTTTCCACTATTGCCTTTTCGTTGTTTGCATCAAGAGAGTTCGTTGCTTCGTCGAATATCAATATGTCGGGATTTTTGTAGACTACCCTTGCAATCAATAACCGTTGAATCTGGCCCTCGCTGAGCCCGTGTCCGTTAGCTCCGACTTTTGTATTGTACCCGAGGGGCAGGGATTCTATGAAGGCCCTGATATTAGCTACCTCGACTGATTTTAAGAGTTTGTCGGGATCAATATCGGAGCTTCCAGGAGCAATATTCGAGGCAATTGATTCGGGGAAGATAAATCCATCCTGCATTACCGCACCTACTTTTTCACGCAAGAGCTTTAAGCTGATATTTGAAAGCCGTATATCGCCAATAAGGATCTCGCCGGCAACCGGCCGGTAAAAGCCAAGCAACAGTTTAAGCAGGGTTGTTTTCCCACTGCCGCTGACTCCGACAATGGCTGTTGTTTTCTTCTCCTCGATAAACAGGTCCACATCCCGTAAAACAAAGGGAGAATGCGGACCCTCATACTGAAAAGAGAGCTTATTTATGACGATATCCTTCTTTTCCGGCAGTTTTCTTACCTTCAATTCAGGATCTGGCTCTTCATCCTGCATTTCATGGACCTCAGCAAGCCTGTCGAGGCTCATCCTGGCATCCTGTGACAAGCGAAGGAAACCGATTATCTGACTTACAGGTACATTAAGCTGACCAATAATGAACTGAACAGCAAGCATCATCCCCAGGGTCATATCTCCCTTCAGTACTGCTGTTGCAGCCACGACAGTAATGAGCAGATTTGTGACTTCGTTAACGAATGTACCGCCGGCAGTCTGATACTGGATAAGGCCAAGCCCCTTCGTTTTAAGTTTAAAAAGCTCTGCCTGGAGATTCTCCCAATCCCATCGTTTGGACGATTCACTCTGGGTAAGCTTGATCTCCTGCATTCCGTTTACAATGTTTATAAGCTTGTTGCCCGCTATTGACATCTGTTTGAAGCGCTGATGATCGAGCCTTTCCCTGGATTTCATAAATAATGAAACCCATAATATATATAGAATAGAGCCGGTAAGGAAAAGTGCCAGAATCTTCAGATTATATATAGCCAATACAATACCGAAAACAACAAGGTTAAAAAACGAAAAGAGTATACTCAGGCTGGCTGAGGTCAGGAATTCTTCTATCCGGTTATTGTCTTCGATCCGTTGCAGAATATCGCCCGTAAGCTTGGTATCAAAGAAAGCAACAGGAAGCGACATCATTTTCTGAAGGAAGCCGGAGAGAATTGCAACATTTACTCTTGTGCCGATATGCAGAAGTAACCATCCTCTTATAAATTCGACTGACATCCTGCCTATCACAAGGGCAAGCTGGGCAAGTAAAATAAGATATATAAACCCTAAATTGCTATTGTTCAGGCCTATATCAATAATTGACTGTGTGAGGAACGGAATGATCAGCTGGATCAAACTACCCAGCAACAGCCCAAGCAAAAGCTGACCCAGATACTTTTTGTAAAGCCGGAAGTATTTCAGCAGAAACCTGAATCCGTGTTTACTCTCCGGCTCATTCTCTTTTTCGAACAATACGGGGGTCGGTTCAATTATCAGCACAAGTCCTGCAGGCTTACCATCCGAGGTGGTAGAAGCCCAGTTTCTTACAAATTCATCCTGCTTGTATGTAACCAGTCCGACGGCAGGATCAGATGCCCAGATCTTATCATCCTTTATTTTGTAAACAACAATGAAATGTCCCTGTTTCCAGTGAACGATACATGGCAGTGGCACATTTTCTGCCATCATCCCAAACGGTATCTTAACACCAATTGTATGAAAACCAAGGCTGTCAGCAGCTTCGGAAAGTCCAAGAAAAGATACTCCTTCCCTTGTTATGTAGCATTTCCTGCGGATTGTTTCGAGCGAAAAGTTCTTTTTATAAAAGCCTGCAACCATTTTCAGGCATGCCGGCCCGCAATCCATGGTATCAGGTTGCTTAACAAAAGGAAACGACATTTCGGTTCAGGCGTAGGTTAAGAGAGGTAAAGATATTCATATTTTATTTAGTTCATATCCGGATATTTCAAAAATCCGCACCGGTAGATGCTTATCAGGTAATATTCGTTCAGGGAAATAGTATATTTGTCCCTAATTGGTAACACACTTGGGTGTTTAAGCGAATCTCAGATACAAGCATCATCGAGGGAATAAAAACGCAGGATGACAAGACCCTCAACTGGTTATATGATAATTATTATAGCGCGGTAAAGAATCATGTGATGAAGAACAGCGGGGCTGCTGAAGATGTATCTGATGTTTTTCAGGACACAATTATAATATTATACAAACAAATTACTGACAACACTTTGAATCTGACCACTGACCTTAAAGGTTATTTTTTTGGTATTGCCAGGAATATCTGGAGCGCTCAGCTGAGGAAAAAAAGAAAAACATCTGAGCTTGAACTTGATTTTGATGTGCCGGAGGAAACAGGTGGTGAAGATTTTAATGATGCTCTGTTTGAAAGAATTGTCAGCAGGGCATTCCAGAATCTCAAGCCTGATTGTCAGACTGTCCTTACACTGTACTCTGAAGGCCGTACCTACGAGGAGATAGCTGCCAGTATGAATCTCAAGAATGAGAGTTATGCACGCAGGAAAAAATATCTCTGCAAGGAAGCACTTATGGAACAGGTGAAGAAGGACCCTGAGTATCAGGAATATCTGCGTTTCCAGAAGTAAATAAATATCAAAATCCCGGATATTGCCAGTGCAATTGCTAATCCTGTCAACTTTCGTGTGGAATGGTAGACGGAGTCATTGTCTCCATAAACTACGAGCGCCGACCAGAAGTAAGGATGTGATTTCAGCTGGTTTGCTTTCTTCAGATAATCTGATCTTGATTTCCGTAGTGCCTTACTTTTTGTACTTCCATTCTTTAGATTCTCATAAAACATCTTTATGATCTCTGTCCCGGATTTATCCTCAATTTCCCACATTGACATTACAACCGACTGGCTCCCTGAATAAAGAAATCCTCTTGCAAGGCTCAATATGCCTTCTCCTGTCGATAAAATTCCGGTGCCGGTGTTGCAGGAACTCAGCACAACCATCTTTGTTTGCAAGGGAATTCCGTATACCTCGTATGTATGAAGCATCCCATCTTCCGGAGTATCATCAACCAGGGAGAATATCATTGCAGAATTCATTGGATTCTGATCGCTGAGAAATGTATGCATTGCCAGGTGAATAATATCAAAATCCCCGGCAATTTTCTTGAAAACGGATTCTCTTGCTTTGTCATTCAAATAAAGACTTCCTCCGGAAATCCCGGAAACAAACTCTGCTTCCTGCCTTGCAAATGGAAGGTCGGGAATTATAATATTCCCTTCTATCCTTCTTAAGAATGATGAATCCGGATCATCTTCAGTGTAACCAGGTGCAAAGGCGACCAGATCACTTATTCTTCCGTACTCCCGAGTCACAATCTCCTTCATGAAAGTTGCAGAATATGTATAGGAGATATTGTAATCATTCATAAGGTAATCAAGCTCACGATAGAGAATACCATCACCTTTATATTCAGATGATATTATTGTTTCGAAAGGAAGATATGAAAGAATGTTATCAGGTGAAATAAGCAGATTATTCGAAATAAAATACTTACTGACAGGTTCAATGAGGACACTGTAGAGTTTATTTCCGACCTTCTGGTAATTAATAAACTCAGCCCTTGCATTCTCAGCTTTCGACGGATCCGAAAGCAACCTTCTGAAATCCTTAATGCATCTTAGCAGCAGGGTGTCTGTTTTAAATGAAAGCAGTTCATTGTATTTCCTGTTAATAATGAAAATGTACAGCATTGAATCGGATAATATATAGTTCAGATAGTTAATATTCTTACCAACTATGGCGGGTATATCTTTCATTTCCGGAGCTGTGGTATTGTATTTCAGGGTATAATAACCCGGATAATCCTTTTCGAATGTGCGAGCCAGCGAATCACGGCCTTTAATTGTACCGAGGAGCTTATCATTCAATTCTGCCAGCATTGCTTTGTCGGGATTTTCCCTGTCAACCTCCATGGAGATCTTTGAATTATAGATGCTGATCTCGCGTTGCAACGATTTTTCCAGTTCAGCTATATCCGGAGGAATATGAAACTGTATGGCATTAAGTTCTCTGGTGGCAGCCAGCAAACCGGCCACTTTGCTTTTTTCGGTGAATTCAAAGGTTTTTTCAAGATAGCGTTGTTCTCCTGTGTTCTTATAGCATAATTCAAAATCACGAATTGCCATAAGGTATGAATCCCTGTACCGGTTTCCAAGTACGATCCTGCTCTCCTCCTCGCTGATATTAATTCTGATTTTGTCGATTACAGAGATTATCAATTCGGAAGTGTTGGCTGCGGCTTCAAGAATAGCGAAGGCTCCTGTATCAGAATAAAGATCCCACAATATTTCATATTTTGATTTCAATACACTTAAATATCTTCTGTCGGCTTTAATCTGATCCGGGTCAGGATTTGAATACAGGATCTGTGAGGCATCCATTTCCTTTCCGTAAAAGAGAAGTTCCTGAATTATTTCAAGGGCATTTACTGATTGTCCACTCTGGAAAAGAGCCCTGGCAAATCCTGAAAGTACCTCTTCTCTCAAACTTACATCTTCCTTATGCCTGAGGAGATATTTACGGCATTCTGAAAAGAGGCTGATTGAACCTTCAATATCTTTTCTATAAATCAATAGAAACTCAGCATAATTCTTCATTACTTCAATATGAAAGCGGGAACCGGTCCCGTAAACATTCCCCGATCTCTCGAGCAGTCCGTTAAGCAGATCGTCAGCCTGATCAACATAGCCTGAATTTCCCAGGGCAATTGCATAGGAATTTATCATATTAAAGGAAAGGAATGAATTGTCGACATTTGCATGCTTGATACCTTTATTAAAATACTCTTCCTCTTTCTCGGCCATATCAAGATTGTGATAAGTCACTGCAAGGCTGTTGATCAAAGTAATATAATTCTGATCGGGCGCAATATTACCGGATTCAATAACAGATTCAGCCTGCTCAAAATAGATCCTTGCTTTGGAATAGTCTTCCATCCTGAAATATCCGGTCCCGATGCTGCTGTATAAATTACTCAGGTCTCTGCCCGTGAAAGCCTGATTATTATTGCCGAATATGGCAAAAGCCCTGGATGTATAATCAGTAAAATTGCTGTACTCCTTTGAACCTATTGATGCACCAATCAGAGTGGCATAGGCCGAGGCAACCTCCTGACTGTTTTCTCCAAACAATTTTTCAGCCAAAGGGATATACATTAACATATATTCTTTTACCCTGATATAATCACCAAGGTAATTATATGCTACCCCTATATTAAATATAGCTGTCGTGTATCTCTGGTCAATTAAACCAATCCTGTCCCTTATATCTGCGGAGTGTATTAAATTCAGAATTGCATTATTATATCTGGCTGCAATCAGATTGCATATACCTGAATAATAATAGAGCTCGGACATAACTGTACTGTCGGATCTGAATGATTGAACCAGCATCTGCAGGCTGTCGGCCATGCTAAGCGCACCATCAATATCCTTTCCGGAATCCAGGATTTGAACTCTTGAACGGATTCTTTCAATCATCGGAGAATTTAAAGAACCGGCCTGTTCTGAGACAAATAAATCAACTACCGGCAGCATCCGGTCAATGGGCCGTACCCTGGGAATTCCTGCAGACAGGCATACCAGTGCTGAAATAATCAGGAAGAATTTTAAAAGTTTATTTCTGGTATACCTGTGAATCATTTTACAATGTTAGCTTTTTCTTTTTAAAATTGTAAAAATTAGACCGATTTTCAAAACTACCTTAATATAATCAGAAAATTTTCCTTCATAACTGCTTGATTTTCTGCATAAATTAAAAATAATCAATTTTTTTTACTTTTTTTGTGTCACAATTGGGGACCAACTGACATGTAGTATTGTAAACTATTACAAATTACCCTGAATAAGTAACAATACTAAAAACGAAAGATTATGAAAACCCTGAATTTCGAAAAGACAAGTGAATTTTTTGCTGAATTTGTTCTGTCCAATAATGAAATGATTAATGTCCGTGGTGGCAAAGGCGAAGGTGTCCCAATTGTATTACCTCCGGTTCCACCAATCAAAATCTGAAAAAAATGTGTTCCCGTTTAGCGTAACGGGAGAAATTATGTGACAGTCACGCTGTTTGTATAGTACTGTTACGGAGTTAAAGGCTTACTGTGCCCAATGTTGGGCTGGTACATTGAAATAGGAATTAAAGAAGTTGCTATAGATATGATTTTCAAATGTATACAATTATACATATAATATAATGTGTGATGTCAGAGATAATATTAATAAATAAATATAAAATTTAATTTTATGAAAACAATCGATTTTTCATACTTCATCGAAAGGTACAATGCCGGTGAGATGAATGAAGCTGAAAAAGCATGGTTCCGCAAAGAACTCGGCGATAACGAAAATCTCCGTGACGAAGTTTCTTTAAGGCAAAAAGCCGACATGGTTATTAAGGACCATGACATAATTTCTTTACGTAATAAGCTTTCCGCTATTGAAAAGAGAAGAGCAGAGACTCTTCCCGGAAATGGCAACCGTAAACATATGCCGTTAACCAGGGCCGCAGTATTTGCAGGGATAATACTTGCAGGGAGCCTCGCATTCATCGGTACCAGGAACATTCAGACAGAAGAAATCTTCGACCGGTTCTATAATTCATATGAGGTTACTGCAAATCTACGATCCATGGAAACCCATGTGAATTCGGATTTTTCAGTTGCCATTGATTATTACAATATCAAGGATTATCGCAGTGCAGCACTCTGTTTCAGCAAAGTGCCTGATAATGATCCAAAATATATGGAATCAACGATGTTATATGGGGTATCAGAGTTCGAGGAAATGAATTTTCCTGAAGCAAAGCAATCATTTGAAGAAGTTATCAGCAATAATGATAACCTGTTCCTTGAAGATGCTAACTGGTATCTTGCATTGTGCCATCTGAAGACTGGCGACAAGGAGAGTGCTATTACTGAGCTTACTTCCATTAAAAAGTCGAGGAGCATCTACAGCAGTGATGCCAGGAAAATATTACGAAGAATAAAATAAACGCAATACAGTTGCTAAAAATTCTTGTACCCATAGTATAATAAAATGGATCTTAAGGGGAAAAATATTACAGGTGCTGATGAGGGTCAAAGGAAGGATGTGATCTCACTGAATAACAGCATGATCAATTGTCCTACCGTGATCACGGGGATGTCGCACGAAGTGCGGACACATATGAATGCAATTGTAGCTTTTTCATTTCTCATGAACAGGAACAATTGCAATGAGATGGAGAGGGAAGATTACAACAACCATATTATTTCGTCGTGTGAGCAACTGTTAGGACTTTTTGACAATTTTTTTGATTCAGCAATAATCGATACGGGTAATTCACAAACTGACTTGAAAGTAAGTAAACTCAGCACTATTCTGGATGATCTTCTTACAGAATTCAGGGAAATACTTAAAAAAGAAGATTCCAGGGATATAGTGCTGGTGAGCGAAAGCAATCTTGCCGAGACTTTTGACATAATTATTGATTCTGACAGGGTATTCAGGGTAATGCGTAACCTGTTTCAGAATGCAGTAAAGAATACACATTCAGGGTATATTAAGATCGGTTACTCATTCAGGGATAACGAGCTAACCTTTTACGTTCTTGACTCTGGCCAGGGTTATTTCAAATGCAAAGAATTTCTTCATACTGAGGATCTGAATGAATCGTTGAGTAAATACAATGATACGGCATCAGCGATCAACCTGACCCTGGCCAAAAAGATTATTCAAATTCTGAAAGGATCCATGTGGGTCGAATGCAACGGACTTACCGGTACCGGTATCTATTTTTCGGTTCCCGTAAAGATTGCAGAAAGTTTCAGATACAATAATAAACGAATTTGTTAATTCCACGGTCGCAGATCTGATATAGCGGAATTGCAACAATGTCTGAATAAATGTAGTGTGAGAAAATCGATGACCGTCCGGCCACGGACGGTCTTTTTATTTTTTCCTTCCAATAATCTTCACTTCTGTCCTTCTATTCAATCGCCGTCCTTCTGAGGTAAAATTGTCACCAATAGGAAAATTATTCCCGTATCCCTTATATGTCAGCCGTTCCTGTATGATTCCCCTGCTTACAAGGTAGTCCACAACTGAAAGTGCACGCTTTTCCGACAGGATCAGGTTATGCATATCGGTCCCGGTCGAATCGGTATAACCACCGATTTCAACGACAAGATCCTTATTTGTTGAAAGAAGCTCAACCAGATTTTCAAGTTCTGACATTGATTCCTTTTTTAACTCCCACCTGTCAATCTCATAGAAAACATTTGCAAGGAGCATCTTCTCTCCTACTTTTAAAGGACTGAGACTTATTTTTTTGATCAGTGGCTTCATCAACGTATGAACTCCTTCAAACATGAAATTCTCCGAATAGAAAAGATACCCCGGCTTTGTGACATTAATGCCGTAGTTATTTCCTGAAGGCAGACATACAAGAAAATCCCCATAGTCATCAGTCCTGCTATTTACCGTAATTCTGTTTGTTGAGAGGTTTATTAACTCATAATCAGCCTTTAACAACTTTCCGGTTTCCCTGTCTGTAACTTTTCCTTTAAGGTAAGATACAGGATTTGGCCTGGTTGATTCATCAAGTTTGAAGCTGAAGATATCTTTCCCCTTCGAATTGTCGCGCCTGGAAGAAAAATATGCATTCTGTCCGGCTGCTTCAATAACAAGACCCATATCATCACTTGACGTATTGACCGGGTATCCGAGATTCTGCGGATCAGTCCATGTGGAATCCATATTCATCCGGGTCATGTAGATGTCCAACCCTCCCATTCCCGGTCGGCCATCAGATGCAAAATAGAGTGATTTCCCGTCAAAGTGAATAAAGGGCGACATCTCATCGCCTTCTGTATTAATCCTGTTGCCAGCATTGACGGGAGCGGTCCAGTTACCTTTATCGTTCATAATTGTGTACCAAAGATCTTTACCGCCGAATCCGCCTGTGCGGTTGCTTGAGAAAAACAGCATATTTCCGTCAGCACTGATGGAAGGTGTTGATTCCCAAAAAGATGAATTGACGGGAGATCCGAGATTATAGGGGATGGACCAGCGGCCTTCAGTATATGCCGAAAAGTAAAGATCGCAGCTGCCAAGACTGCCAGGTCTGTCGCATGCCGTAAAAAACATATAATTTCCGCTTGAAGAGAGCGTCTGCGCTCCCTCGTTTTGTCGTGTATTCAGAGGTTCACCCGCATTAACTGCGTTACCCCATACTGTGTCCATCAGAAAGCTTAAATAGAAATCTTCCTGGGAAGTCCCGCCTGCAAATGAGTTTTGATGTGGATTATAAACCTGGCGCGTAAACATCAATGTCAGACCATCAGCGGTAATTGATGGCCAGTATTCATCATCTGCCGTATTTATAGAATTACCGACGTTGACCGGATTAAATGGAACCGGTTTTTTCATCGCTTCAATAGCAAATTCACAATTTTTTATGTTCTTAATACTGAGCTGGATATTCTTTTCTGAATTTCCTTTATTTCTCAGGTAGGTCTTATAGTGAGTAAGAGCGGCCTCATAATCCTCAATCATCATTTCCGAATTGGCAAGGCTGAAATAAACCGGCCTGTATAATGCTGAATCAATATTGAGGGCTTTACGGTAATTTAGGACAGCATCTTTGTATTTTTTTTGTCTTGTATTTAGTTCACCAAGCATCATGTATGCCTCGTAGAAATCAGGGTCGTAAGTAATTGCTATTTTGAAAAGGGTTTCAGCTTTGTTAAAGTCCAGATAATTATAGTATTCAAGGCCGTCGTTATAAGTCCGGATCGCCCGGTTTGAATTCGTATGCAAACCCTGGGAGTAGATTTCCCTGGAAGCTGAACAAGAAGTTAATAAAAGGGCTACTATTGCGAAATACCTCATAAACATTTTACGGAATGTGCATATATTTATGTGTCTGAAGGGAGATCCGCCATACCGGATTTTTTTTAACAAAATCGACAATACCGGGTATGATCTTTTCAAATCTGCTCCATTCAGGCTGCAGGTATAACCTGCACTCCGGGTTGACCAGTGTTCGATATTTAATTGCCCATTCAAGGTCGTCCGTATCTTCGACTATAATTTTAAGCTCATCAGCAATTTGGCATATCGCCTCATCCGGAGGCATTTTCCTCTTGGGAGAAAGGCAAATCCAGTCCCATTTTCCGCTTAACGGGCAGGCTCCGGATGTTTCTATAAAGGTATGAATTTTATTTCTTTTCAGACCGGATGTTAAATATCCCAGGTCCCACAAAAGCGGCTCTCCTCCCGTAATGACGACAGAATCAGCACCAGAGTTCAACGCGTTATTAATAATAGAATCGGTTTCAACCATCGGGTGGATATCAGCATTCCATGCAAATGGTGAATCGCACCAGCGGCATCCGACATCACAACCTCCGAGCCGGATGAACCATGCTGCCTTCCCTGCATGAAACCCTTCTCCCTGGATCGAGAAAAACTCCTCAACCAGGGGAAGTAACTTCCCTTCTGACGCCCGGACAGCTTTTTTGACCGAATTTATTACCATTGTAATGCTGTTACGAATCCTGTTCCGGGTAAACGGTGTTAATCCGTTAATATTTTATCTTGTGATTCTCAGAAGATTCAGAAAAGTGTCAAGGAAAAAGGTATTTTCATGAATACCCGAAAACTTTTCAGCTCCCGGACCATAAGAGAAAACAGGTACCATTGTCCCGGTATGGTCAGTTGTATTAAATTCTGCAGTTACCATGTGATCAGTCTCATTCCCTCCTGTAAGACTTAATCCGCCCGTCTCATGATCGGCAGTGACAACCACCAGGGTTTTCCTGTCTTTTCCTGCAAAATCCAGAGCAACACCAATGGCTTTATCCATATCAACCACTTCAGCAGCAGCATAAAACAGGTTATTTTCGTGACTCCCCCAGTCAATCATGGATCCTTCAACCATAAGAAAAAAGCCATCTTTATCACGGCTTAAGGTCTCAATTGCTTTTTTTGTCATCTCCCCAAGCATTCCAGGTTGTCTGTTCATTACTGGTGGCATATGAACCTTCGCAAGTAATCCTGCTATTTTTTCTGATCCGGATGCTTTTAGTTCATCCAGATTGTAGACTACGTCAAATCCCTGTTTTTCGAGTTCAGCAGTAAGGTCTCTTTTATCAGCTCTATTACGAAAATGATCTTCTCCGCCTCCAATGAACAGATCAACAGAACCGTTGAGAAAATTTTCTGCAATCTGCTCATAATTGTCCCGGCTTATATTATGTGCAGAGAATGATGCCGGGGTTGCGTGCGTTATGGCGCTGGTGCTCAGGACACCGGTGGAAAGTCCGTGTCTATGTGCAATTTCAGTAATTGAGGCAACAACAGTATTGTCCGGAGCCATCCCGATCATGCCATTATTCGTTTTAACTCCACAGGCGATAGCGGTACCTCCTGCTCCCGAATCGGTAATATAGTCATCGGCCGACTGGGTGATACAAAAGCCCGAAAACGGGAATTGCTTAAGATTGAATGGCTCCCTGGAGGAGGTCATGCCTGCAGTTACATGTGCAATACCCATTCCGTCACCTATAAATAAAATAATGTTCCTGGGTTTTTTGGAAAATCTGATTGTTGTCTGAGACTGAGCAAAGGTACTTTCGCTGACAAACAGGAGAGCGAAAAACAGCAGTAAAAATCTGGGAAATGTCTTCATTTCGATTATCTGGTTATCGTTAAACATAAATACTTTTTTGTTAAACAAATAAATGGTCACTTGGTTGCCCCGAACAGCAGCAATTTTTCGCGGGGAACAGCATTTTCAACCCATTTCTCAGGTACTATCTTCCAGTTATTGAAGGGTGCAGGAGTGATCGTCCCTTTTGCCTCAATCGATTTGAGAATATAATATCTTAAATCCCTGTCGGTGGATGATAACAACCGGGAACGAAGGTCCTTCTGTTTGATCAGGGCTCCCTCAGTAAGATGTCCTCCTCCCCCGTTTCCGCGATAAGAATTCAGGGCAACTTTATATGTTTTACTCCTTTCAAAAGGACGTCCGTCGGAGAGAGACTTAATTATCACTTTCTTACCATCAGGCCTGCTTGCGTCAACAAGATAGTCAATGCCGACAGCTGAATCAAAATTGTACGACTGGTTTCTAAGCCAGACCTTTCCATCCGTGATCAGAGGCTTTCCGTTATTCCCCAGCCTGTATTTCAAAAGCAGGTCCCCGGGCCCTCTCATTGTATTAAGCCATTCAGAATATGAATAATCAAGGTATTTCTGTATCTCCAAACCTGTCATACTCATTGTGTAGAGCATGTTCTCGTATCTGTACAATTTGAACATATCACCTGCAGTAACCGGACCTTCATCTATTTTTACATCAAATGAAAGCGGGGCTGCAAATGAGATATCTGCACCTGTTATCTCCAGCTGAACAGCATGTATCATATCGATAAAGGCAGATGATCCGAAAAATGAATCGCGGGATGATATTGTAGCGGTGGAATTGCCGATGACCTTATTTACGTAATCATTGATTATCCTGTTCGTGGCCCTGAATTTATTAACAAACTCTCTATCAGGATTATAGTCAGAGGATTTAATGATCCTGCCTGAGAGATTTTTATGTTTCTCACCTTTTTTCTTTTTCGTGGTGATCGTGATATCCGCACAGGCAATATTTTCAGCTCTGCTCCCGCCATTGAGGATCAGCAGAGTATCACCGGACATATTTACAAATTTCTCATTGGCAATCCTGTGATCGTGGCCATTGAAAATGATATCGAATCCGGGAACGTTAAATGCAACTGCAGCCGAACCATTTTCATCAAATGCACCCTCTTCCCTGTTTTCACTGTTCCACCCTGAATGAAATAACCCCACTACCAGGTCGGGATCTTGTTTTCTGATAACAGGCATCCATAGCCGGGCTGTTTCGACCATGTCCCTGAATTCAATGCCAGAATAAAGTTTTTCGGGCAACCATGTTGGTATAGCCGGAGTAATAAGTCCCAGTACGGCAACCCTGATTCCCTTCTTTTCAAGGATTGTAAATGGCTGAAAGTATGGTTTCCCGCTTTTGGTGTCAACGGCATTGGCTGCAAGCAAAGGGAATTTATATTCCATAACCAGTCTGTCATAAACAGAATGACCGGCCTCAATATCATGATTACCGGCAGTAACAGCGTCATATCCCAGCCAGTTAAATACCTCAGAAACAAAGTGAGGTGTAATAGTATCGATATAGTTATAATAGTATACTGCCGGCTGCCCCTGAAGGTTATCACCATTGTCAAGGAGAAATACAGCATCCTTTTCATTTCTTACTTTATTGATACAACTTACGGCATGAGCCAGGGAAGCAGCAAGAGGTTGTTTTTCAACAAAGTCACGGGGAAGAATATAACCATGGATGTCAGTGGTCTCCATAATGCTTATTCTCACATCGTTGTTGCTGGTGCAGGAGAAGCACAACACAACAAGTACCAGAATAGGAAGATAGTATTTTTGAACCTGTTTCATATGATATAAATTGCGGAGTTTTTATCCAATCAGGTATGCAAACTTAGGAAAGATAATTCATTCTCTGATACTAAAATATGATACTGATCATCTAAGGATCCAAAACCATATCTTTGTATATATAACTTATATTTATGGTCATCACAGGCCTCGAACAAATAAATGAGAACCTGCCTTCGAAGCTGAAAGGTAAAAGGATTGGTATTTTATGCCATGCACCGAGCATTACAAGGGATTTTACCCATATAACCGAATTATTCAGGACCAGAAAAGATTGTACTCTTGCTGCTGTGTTTGGTCCACAACATGGCCTCTACGGACAGACACAGGATAATATGATAGAATGGGAAGGTGAATCCGATCCGGTCCTCAGGATACCTGTATACAGTCTTTATGGAGAACATCGCAGGCCTTCAGTTATGATGTTAAACGGGATCGATGCATTATTAATTGATCTCCAGGATGTTGGTGCGAGACTGTACACCTATATCTGGACTGTAAAACTTTGTATTGAAGCTTGTTCGGAGCTGGGAATTCCAGTGTGGGTACTCGATCGTCCTAATCCTGTAGGGAAACTTCCCTTTGACGGTCCGGTACTGAAAAAGGAATTCTTCACTTTCGTAGGCGGGGCTTCAATTCCATTATGTCACAGAATGACAATTGGTGAAATGGCGTTATGGATAAAAGAGAAGAATTATCCCCGTGCTGACGTCAACATAGTATGGATGAAAGGATGGCACCGGAATTCACTCTATTCCGAAACAGATCTGCCATGGGTTCTCCCCTCTCCCAACATGCCTTCGCTTGAAACTGCAATTGTTTACCCCGGAATGGTGCTGATTGAAGGATTGAATATATCCGAAGGAAGAGGTACAACCATACCTTTTGAACTTTTCGGCTCACCATTTATAAATGCTGTGAAGCTGAAAAGAGAGCTTGACATGAAGAATATCGGAGGATGTGTTTTCAGGGTTCACGATTTCATTCCAACCTTCAATAAATATGCCGGTGAGCTTTGCCACGGACTTCAGATACACGTAACCGATACGGAAAAATATTTTCCCGTCGGTGTTGCCCTTGAAATATTTGATTCGATAATAGAAACATCAGCCCCTGGTGCAATGATTTTCAATCCGCCTCCTTACGAGTACGAGAATATCCTGATGCCTTTTGATATTCTTTCGGGAGATGCCGTGATGAGAACATCGCTGTTAAACCGTCTCCCGGTCAAAATCGAAAAGGAGAGATGGATGGGTGAAATTGAAGAGTTTAAGAAAGAGTTCGAACAGATCTCAGCCTACCCGGATTAAGCACATTTTTTACAGAAAAGGATCTTACATTTTCTCAATGAAAGAAGAGAGCTTTTCAATCAGTTGCCCGGAATAGATCGGTTTAATTATAAAATCATCGAAACCGGTGGAATATATGTCATTTATATCGCCCGACATACTGTATGCAGTCTGCGCTATCAGTTTGACATCTTTACGGATTTCTCTGATTTTTCTTGCGGAAGCATATCCGTCCATTACCGGCAGCTGAATATCCATCAGGATTATTTTAATGTCGGGTTCTTTTCTGACAATATCAACGGCTTCCTGTCCATCACCTGCATTCAGAAGGATAGCGCCCGTCTTCTCCAGTATTTTATTCAGATACAATCTGCTGGATAAGTCATCCTCCACTATCAGTATCTTTTTTCCTTTTAAAATTGAGTCTTGCATTTCAGTTAAAATTTACTCAAATAGTCCGTTATCGCGCAGGAGGAGCAAAATTGCTGATTGCGGTACTACCATATATTTTTCTTTGTTGAATTCGATTTCTATTGCACTGTTTTGCAGGTAAACTGCCTGATCTCCTTCTTTTGGCTGAAGAGGTACATATTTAGGTTCCTCTGTCTTGTTTTTCCAGGGCTCATCAGTATCATTTACAGACGGTATTGGATATCCGGGACCGACTTTCAGCACGTAACCTATCTGGACTTTATCATTCTCATTAACCCCGGGAGGCAGGTAAAGTCCGCTTTTAGTCTGCGACTGTGGGGTTTTGGGTTTAATAAGGATCCTGTCGCCTATAACGATCAACTTCTGCAGGTCTTTCTCATCCAGCAACACACCCATAGTATTCATTAATATTGTGCAAAATTACCAATTTTCGGGGAAACTTTTAACCATCCGGCAGGAATTCCTTAATATTGTACAACAAAATCCAGACTGGATGATCTCATTTTTACATGAAAGGTTCCGATACTTATAAGACAATCAAAACAGTTTCATTTGGACTCTGCAGGGAAAAAGGGAGCAGGTTCGTTTCTGCCGCATATCCCGCTTCCGATGAGAATGAGATCAAGTCTGTCCTGGAGAGCATAAGGAAAGAGCATCATGAGGCACGTCACCATTGCTACGCCTATTTGATCGGCAATGAGGGCGAGACCTGGCGGGCTAACGATGACGGTGAGCCTTCAGGTACAGCCGGGCGCCCGATCCTTGGGCAGATCAGGTCAATCAGGATTACCAATGTCCTTGTTGTAGTTTCCAGGTATTTCGGAGGAACTCTGCTCGGAGTCAGCGGATTGATAAATGCATATAAATCGGCTGCAGCATCGGCACTGGGTAATGCAGAAATAATCGATCATATCGTGCATGAATCATACGATATAACATTTCCCTGGGCAGCAATGAATGCGGTGATGAAAATAATCAAGGAGGAAAACATTATTCAGGCTGATCATGTATTTGACCTGGAATGCCGGCTTACCATTCATTTCAGGGTTTCTGTAAAGGAAAAGATCCTTGCACGTTTTTCAAGGATCGAAGGATTAAAATACAAGTTCCTGTCAATCGGATAACTCACTCATATTCCGGTTAAAGTTGTTAATTAATTATCAACATCTGACCGCAAAATTCCCTAACTTAAGTAATTTTGATTTAAGATCAGAAATGAATCATTAATGCATCAACTTAATGAAAAAGAGAAGTTTAGTATCAATTGATGATTTTTCCAGCGAAGAAATAATCAGTATACTCGATAAGGCTGAGGAATTTGAAAAACAGCCGGTCAGAAAGCTCCTGGAAGGAAAAGTAATTGCTACCCTGTTCTTTGAACCTTCCACCCGGACGAGACTGAGTTTTGAAAGTGCCATAAACAGACTCGGAGGAAAGATCGTCGGTTTCGCTGATTCGTCAATCTCAAGTGTAACCAAAGGGGAAACGCTTCATGATACAATCAAGATGGTAAATAGCTATTGTGATCTTATCGTGATGCGGCATCCCTTTGAAGGAAGTGCAAGATATGCCAGCGAAATAGCATCTGTCCCGGTTATAAATGCAGGTGACGGAGCCAATCAGCATCCCACCCAGACCCTGCTTGATCTTTACTCAATACGTAAAACGCAGAAAACCCTGGAAAATCTCAATATTTTCATGGTAGGCGACCTTAAATACGGAAGAACTGTCCACTCACTGATGATGGCTATGTCGAGGTGGAATGCCACATTTAATTTTATTTCACCGGAAGAGCTGAGGATGCCTGACGAATTCAAACTCTATCTCGAAAATGCAGGACTCAAATATTATGAACATCTCGATTTTTCAGATATAATTTCAAAAGCCGACATCATTTATATGACAAGGGTTCAGAAGGAAAGATTCTCTGATCCTATTGAATATGAAAAAGTTAAAAATGTCTATGTATTGAAGAACTCGATGCTTGGAAATACCAGACCGAATATGCGCATCCTGCATCCGCTGCCCAGAGTCAACGAGATCAGCACTGATGTCGATTCAAATCCGAAAGCTTATTATTTCGAACAGGCTCTCAACGGAGTGTTTACACGTCAGGCCATCCTCTGTAATTTATTAGAAATCAATTAAGAAAGGATCAAAATCATGAAGGAAGCGAAACAGATGAGTGTAAGTGCGATCCAGAAAGGGACTGTTATTGACCATGTACCTGCAAAAAACCTGTTCAAAGTAATTCAGATCCTTGGCCTCGACCATATCGAAAACCAGATAACATTCGGTACTAACCTTGAAAGCAAAAAGCTTGGCAGAAAAGCGATTATCAAAATAGCTGACAGATTTTTTGAGGATGATGATATAAACCGGATAGCTCTTGTTGCTCCGGATGCGAAACTGAATATTATAAGAGATTATGAGGTAGTCGAAAAAAGGGTTGTTGAGGTTCCGGATACAATTATTGGTATAGCCAAATGCATGAATCCCAAATGCATTACTAACTTCGAACATGTCACAACCCGGTTCAGGGTGGTTTCGAAAAAAAATGTGACGCTCAAATGCCACTACTGTGAGAAAATCACAAACCAGGAGAATCTGCAGATTATCTGAGCCTGTCGTATGATCTTACAAGGTTTTCATCCTTCCTGATTGCCCGGTATGCCAGAAGTGTCAGGATGACAGTAATTACAGGTAAGAACAATCGAAATCCCGGAATCAGTGATGCGTCTGAATGCATCATGAAATGCACAGTATAGTATGCTGTTACAGCAATAAGCAGGATTTCAAGAATGATTAAGGTCAGTGTTACCTTTAGCTGAAGGTTTCTGTTCCTGAACAGGAAAACAGAAATTAAAGATATAAGTGGTATTAGCAGGGATACTATGGTAACAGGTAATATCTTTCCGGCAGGTGAAAGACCAGAACCTCCTATAACTTCATATAATCCCTTGAAATTCATCACTATTTCGGAAGTTTCACCGCTGTTCAATTTAAAAAGATTTCCGGTAAGGAATAATCCTGCCAGCAGAGTTGTCAATAACAGATAAACCGATTGTATGCGTTGAATCATAAATTTGATTTTTGCCTTACAACAAAAATAAGTTGTTTTTATGAATCTGCATCTATACTGTGATCAGGATTTATTGCACTTGTCAGATTCCGATTTATGATTATTTAACATATTTTATTGCGGATGAATTATTTTAGAAAATGCAAAATATCTACATTTGTACCCTCCTGAATTTTAGCGGATCAAACTGTCAACCTGAGATGATAGGATTTGTTTATAAACCGGGAGTATTCAATTAACATCGCTTCTATGAAGAAAGGTTTTAAGGTAACAATTACAATTTTATTAATTGTGGTCATCGCAGGAATGATTTTTTATCCAAAAATCAAGCCTGTATTTGCTTCAAAAACCGCCCGGCAGGGAGATCAGGGACCTGGTGGTGGTCCGGGTTCAATGCAGGGCCGCCAGATACTAAGTGTAAGCGGATTTCTGATCAAGCCTGTTCAGATGAATGACCCCATAAACAGTATTGCCACGTTACTGCCTGATGAAGAAGTTGAACTTTCTTTCGAAACTTCTGGTAAAATTATCGGAATCAATTTTACCGAGGGTACCCGTGTAAAAAAAGGTGACCTTCTTGCAAAAATAAATGACAGGCCTTTACAGGCTCAGCTTCAAAAGCTTGTGGCACAACGCAAACTGGTTGAAGAAAAAGAGTTTCGCCAGCGAAGTCTTCTGGACAAGGATGCAATAAGCCAGGAAAGCTATGATCAGATTGTAACAGAGCTCCAGACTATCGATGCAGATATAAATCTTATAAAAGCACGGATATTCGAGACAGAACTCCATGCTCCGTTCGACGGGATCATCGGTTTGCGTTATATTAGTGAGGGCGGTTATGTAAATCCTTCAACCAAAATTGCCCGACTGGTTAAAATAAGTCCGATAAAGATCCATTTCTCAATACCAGAGAGATATGCAGATGAGGTAAATATCGGATTCCCTGTATCATTCAGCGTAGATGAAAAAGTGTATCAGGCGGCAGTATATGCCGTCGATCCAAAGATTGATCTGGATACCAGGACCATTATCATCAGGGCGGTCTATCCGAACAGGAAAGAGGAGTTAAAACCCGGACGTTTTGCACAGGTATCCCTTCTGCTTTCACAGATCAATAACGCAATTGCCATACCATCTGAAGCCCTTATCCCTGAAATGGAGGGTGAAATGGTTTATGTCTTCCGGAATGGTAAAGCAAATTCCGTAAAGGTCAACACCGGATTGCGAACAGAATCGAAGATCCAGATTGTCAACGGTCTGAAATTCGGGGATACGCTGATAACGACAGGAATCCTCCAGTTAAGGGAGAGTCTGCCTGTTGTTCTTGATACTCTGTTAACAAGTTAATACCTGTTAAAATCTGACAAATGAGTCTATCTTCAGTAAGTATAAACAGACCTGTACTTGCATCGGTTTTTGCAATTGTAATTCTGCTCTTCGGAGTTGTTGGCTATACTTTTCTGGGTGTACGTGAATTCCCGAGTGTTGATCCTGCAATCATTTCTGTTAATACATCATATCCCGGAGCTAATTCGGATGTCATTGAAACGCAGATAACCGAACCTCTTGAACAATCTATAAACGGAATCCCGGGGGTTCGGTCACTGACAAGTGTGAGCAGCCAGGGATCAAGCAGGATTACAGTTGAATTTGAACTGTCAGTTGATCTTGAAACAGCAGCAAATGATGTAAGAGACAAAGTCTCACAGGCAATGAGGAGGCTTCCGCGGGATGTCGACCCTCCAACAGTTGAAAAAGCCGATGCTGATGCAAGCCCGATATTATATCTGACAGTGGAGAGTGGCAAACGATCATTGCTTCAACTATCGGAAGTTGCGGACCTCACCTTAAAGGAACAGCTTCAGACCATATCAGGGGTAAGCGCAGTAAACATTTTCGGTGACAAACGCTATTCAATGAGGCTCTGGATAGATCCTGTGAAACTGGCGGGTTACGGACTGACACCAATGGATGTCAGGAATGCGATCAACCGCGAGAATGTCGAATTACCTTCAGGTTCCATTGAAGGCACTAATACACAGTTGACCATCAGGACGATGGGACTGATGACCACGCCAAAGCAGTTTAATGATCTGATCATTAAACAGTCCGGGGACCTGGTTGTAAGATTTCAGGATATAGGAAGAGCTGAAATTGGACCGGAAGATATTCGCGGCATTTTGAAAAGGGATGGTATACCTATGGTAATGGTTGCTATGGTACCACAGCCCGGATCAAATCATATAGACATTGTTGATGAAGTGTACAGGCGTCTCGAATACATTAGAAAGGACCTGCCCGACGATGTCAAGGTGAATGTCAATTACGACAATACTCAGTATATAAGAGCATCTATCAGGGAGGTTAAAAACACAATATTTATAGCATTTGCGCTTGTTGTAATAATAATCTACTTCTTCCTCAGGAGCTGGAGGGCGACCCTTATTCCCATACTGGTCATTCCTATATCGCTGGTTGGCGCATTCTTTATAATGTACCTGGCAGGATTTACAATAAATGTACTGACGCTTCTGGCAATTGTTCTGGCCATCGGGATTGTGGTTGACGACGCTATTGTGGTTATGGAGAATATATACGTCAAGGTTGAATCCGGATTAAACCCCGTTGAAGCGGGACTTAAAGGTTCCAGGGAGATATATTTTGCTATCATTTCCACAACTATTACATTGATATCGGTATTTTTCCCGATTGTATTTCTTCAGGGGATCACCGGACGACTTTTCAGGGAATTTGCCATTGTTATGGCAGGCGCCGTAGCGATTTCAGCGTTCCTGGCGCTTTCCCTGACACCTATGGTCTCAACAAAGCTGCTAAAACGTGAAGAAAAGCACAGCTGGTTATACAGAAAAACCGAACATTTTTTTGAAGTACTGAACAGAATTTACAAAAACGGACTTGATTCATTTCTGAGCCACCGCAGATATGCATTGCTGATCTTTGTTCTCGCATTTGGTCTGATTATAATGTTATGGAAATCGATTCCCGCTGAAATGGCACCGCTTGAGGACAGATCTCAGGTTACAGTAAACATGTCGGCAACGGAAGGTGCAACTTATGATTTCATTCTGGCTTATGCTGATGATGTGGCCAGGCTTGTGGAAGAAAAAGTGTATGAACGGATAAGTTATACAACCATGATCAGGGGAGGCAGTTTCGCCAATATAAGGCTGAGCCTCGAAAAACCTGATGAACGGGAGAGAACCCAGCAGGAGATAGCAGATGATCTGGCCGGTGATCTCAGAAAGAAAACAAAAGCTCGTGCTTTCGTAATGCAGCAATCCACATTCGGCAGCAGAAGGTCAGGCCAGCCTGTTCAGTATGTGCTTCAGGCCACATCAATTGAAAAGCTCAGGGAAGTGCTTCCCGCATTCATGGCCAGGGTAATGGAAAGTGATATATTACAGATGGCTGATGTGAACCTGAAATTTACAAAACCTGAATTGAGGATCCACATAAACCGGGATAAAGCTATTATGCTCGGTGTATCAACCCAGAACATCGGACAGACACTTCAGCTTGCACTGAGCGGCCAGCGTTTCGGTTATTTCTTCATGAATGGCAAACAGTACCAGATACTTGGGGAGCTGGCACGTGAAGACAGAAATAAACCCCTGGATCTCAAATCGTTATACGTCAGAACCGACCATGGTGATATGATCCAGTTCGATAACCTTGTATCACTTACCGAAGAGACAGCTCCTCCGCAGCTTTACCGTTATAACAGGTTTGTTGCTGCAACCGTTTCCTCCGGGCTCGCCAAAGGGAGAACCATAAGTGAAGGACTGGCAGAGATGGACAGGATCGCAGATGAAGTACTGGACGAATCATTCAGAACTGCACTTGCCGGAGATTCAAAGGATTTCAGGGAAAGCTCATCCAGCCTTATGTTCGCGTTTGTACTGGCCCTGATCCTGATTTTCCTTGTGCTGGCTGCTCAGTTCGAAAGTTTCAAAGATCCGCTGATCGTAATGGGAACTGTTCCGCTTGCCCTTACGGGAGCCCTTGTATTCATGTGGTATTTTGATGTTACCATGAACATTTTCAGTCAGATCGGGATAATTATGTTAATCGGCCTCGTATCGAAAAACGGTATCCTGATTGTGGAATTTGCAAATCAGAGAAAAAATGCGGGCATGTCGAAACTCGATGCAATCAAATATGCGGCTTCTGCACGTTTCAGGCCTATCCTGATGACCAGCCTGGCAACAATTCTCGGAATTTCCCCGTTAGCCCTCGGACTTGGAGAAGGTGCCCAGAGTCGTGTCGCAATGGGTATTGCCGTAGTCGGAGGTATGATCTTTGCCACATTCCTGACTCTTTTCGTGGTACCAGCCATGTATACATTTATTTCGAGTGAAACAAAAAAGAGTGCTGATGAAAATAAAGTATCTGTCGCTTAGCTTCGTTATCTTACTTTTCGCAGATCTTATTTACGGACAAAAGATATATGAACTTAATGACTGCATCAGGATAGGTCTCGAAAGAAACTATTCACTTCTGATCACAAAAAACGCGGGAGAAATAGCAAAGAACAACTTTACTCCCGGAAATGCAGGATTTTTGCCGACAGTCAGCCTGAATGGAAGATACGGAGGTACATATAATGATATAACCCAGAATCTTACTGACGGTACCCGGGATATATCATCTGATATTTTCAACACAACTTCATCTGCAGGTGTGACACTTGGAATGACAATTTTTGAAGGTTTCAGTATACAGACCACATATAAAAAACTGAATGAGCTTAAACAGATCGGCGAACTAAATACTCAGCTTGCAATTGAAGACCTTGTAGCAGATATTGTTTCCGGGTACTTTAATTACATTCAGCAGGTACAACTGGTAAAAAACATGGAATATGCCGTCGCCCTGTCGAAGGAACGCCTGAGAATTGACGAGGACCGTTATCTTCTGGGCTCAAATTCGAAGCTCCAGGTATTACAATCACGTGTTTATTTAAATGCTGACAGTTCGAGGCTCTCAAGACAGGTCGAAGTGGTAAGGGCTACCCAGATAAGACTTAATGAAATGATGGCCGTTGAAGATCTGGGCGATTTGTTTGTTTCAAAAGACACATCAATTGCAATAAATCCGGGACTCCTTTATGGAAAGCTTCTCGAAGAGACTCTGGCAAAAAATACAAGCCTCCGGATTGCTTCAAAAAACAAAACAATTTCGGAATATGATTACAAGCTCGCTTTATCCCGGTCATATCCGTACCTGACATTGTCATCCGGTTATTCCTATGGTTTCAATACTTATTCAACCAGCACTACAAAAGATCAGACAACCAGTGGATTGAATTACGGCCTGACAATGGGTATGAATATTTTCGATGGATTTAACCAGCGCCGGAATATTCGCAACTCTTCAATTGAGGTGGAAAACGAGGAGTTGAGATATCGTGAGGTTGAGCAGGGAGTAAAAGCAGACCTGCTGACAATATACAGTGCTTACAGCAATTATCTCCGGCTTGTAACACTTGAAGAGCAAAACCTTCAGACAGCCACAGAAAACCTTGTTATTGCAATGGAAAGATACAGACTTGGAAACCTGTCAGGGATTGAACTGCGCGAGGTTCAGAAAAGCCTTCTTGATGCAAGGGAAAGCCTCCTTTCGGTACAATACCAGACAAAGCTTGCTGAAATATCCCTGCTGCTTATCTCCGGCAGAATAATGGATTACTTTCAGTAGTCTGTCACCTGAAAAACATATATTTGTTTTTCATTTGTTCCCATGCAAAATAAAACCGAACTGATCACAAACAAGGATGGCAGCATTTTTCACCTTAATTTGCTGCCTGAAGATATTTCCGATAAAATTATAATCGTCGGGGATCCCGGCCGGGTTGACATGCTGGCTTCATTGCTGCAGGATATCAGGGTGAGAAAGGAAAACCGGGAGTTCAGGACTGTTACAGGTACTTTCGAAAACAGCGAGATAACCATTATTTCCTCAGGCATTGGAACTGACAATATCGACATTGTAATAAATGAGCTGGATGCCCTTGCAAATATTGATCTGGGAACTGGTAAAACCAAAGAAGAGCCTGTTTCACTGACATTTATAAGAATTGGCACTTCAGGCGGGCTCAGGAGTGATGTTCCCGCAGGATCAGTTGTTCTTGCAGAAACCGCTGTCGGATTTGACGGACTTCTTCACTTCTACTCAGGGTATGACTGGATTCTGGACACACTCCTTTCGGACCTGCTTGCCGAATATCTGGAATGGCCCGACACCCTCTCCTACCCATATTCAGTTAATGCCAATAAAGAACTTTCGGAACTATTCAGATCAGATAGTTTCATCAGGGGTATAACTATTTCAACACCCGGATTTTATGGCCCCCAGGGAAGACGATTACGTATTGACACGTTCGACAGTGAGATAAACAGGAAGCTGTCTGAATTTAACTTCAGGGGAAGGAAAATCTGCAATTACGAGATGGAAAGTTCGGCCATTTATGCATTGTCAGCCCTACTTGGCCATAAGGCATTGACTATCTGTGCAGTTATAGGCAACAGAGTGACCGGCGAGTTCATTAACGATTATAAACCTATGATCAGGGAGCTGGCATTAAATGTGATGCAGGTCATATGATGAAATATTTGTAATAAACCTTAATATTCCTACTTTTGTTAAGTGTATACCCCAACCTAAACAAAAGAATATGCCAAAAAAAGTTCCTGTAAACGAAACTCATGACAATGAGATTGATCTCCGGGATCTGTTCCGGAGGATGGGAAAAACTTTATCAAATTGGTTCGGGGCTATCGGAAGAGGTTTGCTTATAAGCATCATTTTTCTGATTCGAAACTTCGGTGTATTGGTCATAAGCCTGATCATGGGAGTCATCCTGTCGTATATAGTTAAATGGAGTACGAAACCAGAATACATTTCAGAGACAACTCTCAGGAGTAATACACTGCCCAATGCAGAGATGATATCGCACATTAATAAACTCAAATTACTTCTCAAGGAGGAGAATTATGACGGAGTTGCCTCTTCACTTTCTATCACACCCGAAGAAGCAGGCAGAATAAATGACATTGAGGCCTTCTGGGTTATTGACAGGAACAATGACAGCATTCCCGATTTCACTGATTACACGAAAAGTCATAATGTTTATGATTCAATTAATGTACGGATGAAGGACAGGTTTGTTGTCAGGGTTGACTTAGGGGATCCTCAGGATTTTCAGCAAATGACGGATAAATTATTCTCCTATGTGAACAGCAATCCCCAGTTCAGGCAGGAAAATACTTTCAGACTCAGAAGGATTGATGAATTACTTGTAAGGCTCAATTATGATATCGAACAGCTGGACAGCCTGCAAAAGGTAAAATATTTTGAAGAGACAAGATACATGCAACCTGAAAAGGGCGGGCAGATGATCTTTCTGCAGGAGCATTCGACTCAGCTTGTTTACGGAGATATATATGAACTCTACAAGAGGAAACAGGTGCTTGATTCGGAAAAAAACCTGCATCCGGAATTACTCACTGTCATCAGTGATTTTTATCAACCCGTAAGGCGCTATAATGGAGGGTATTACTATGGAAAAACTATAATACCTTTATGCATTGGGCTCACAATAATCTCTCTTATTTTCCTGAGAAATCGCAAAAAACTTCGTGAGATTTACAGAAAATATTAAAGAAAAAGGGGCAATCTGAACTGCCCCTTTTTTATTCAAATATATTTCATGAATGTAACTTTCATTCAGTTTTACTATCCGGAATTGTAAGTATACAATAGAAAAGGACAAAGAACATAATTCCCCACTGCCTTACAAGGATTGATTCAAATATCATGCTGATGGTCACAATTATCGTGAAAGGAAGCACCAGGTCAGGATTCCACAAACTTTTTCGCCTGATAAGCGGTGTCAGGAGCATCCACAGTAAAATGATTGTTCCGGGAATACCAAATGTCATCTGGGTTTCAAGATACTGGTTATGCGCATTTAGCTTAACATCAGCTTCAACCATGAATCCCTGCTTTCTGTGTTCTTCGGCAAGGATCTCTGTTGAGTTAAGCCCAACCCCAAACAATGGTCTTTCTTTGATCAGATTCATCGAATTGTACCACGACCGTGTCCGCGGTTCAATATTTTTCCAGTCAACTTTCTCAACTGCTACTTTCTGCTTTACATTTTCGATCCAGAAATTCAATCGCTCATTTGATCTCATAACCCTAAACAGAGCAAAGAATATCAACGGGATCATTAACACAAACACAATACGTTGAGTTATATTCCGAAGCTTACTTAATACGAATGTTATTATCAGGATGGCAAGGATTAACATTCCGGCTCTGACAGCCAGGAAATATATAAAGATTATATAAAGGGTAAGGAATAGAACCAACCATATTTTATTGATTTTCAGATATCTGTGTGCAAAAAGACCTAATGCAAATGCCCAGAGTGCCTTTATGGTAATGTATGTGGGACTCTCAAACGGTGAGAGTTGTTCCCAGTTAAATCTCGAAACACCGGGACGGATCAATGGTTCAAATCTCATTTCACCAGCGGTAATAGAAATACTCTCATAAGCTGCCCTGACAAACTGAAAAATACAAATTAGCAGGATACCTGCCAGAAAGGACAAAAGAAGTATTTTGATATGTGACATCGAGAATTTCGAAGCAAAAACCGGAAATGCTAGTATGGGAACAAGCAGAAACATGAGCTTATCTGTTACATTTGCCAGGTTGTTTTCAAAGATCAGCCAGAGTGCATGAATTATAAAATAAAGTGTTAACGGAAAAATGATCAACAATTTATTGAGAAAATAATCTCTTATGGTTCTAAAGTCGGTAAGCCATGAAATCAGTCCGAAAAATAACATTACTCCAAGCGGATAGAGTGACCAGCTTCGCGGGAAAGGCATGGAGAAAAGTGTAAGACAAAGTGCAAAGAATCCAGGCTTAATCCACCTGATATCTGCAGAAAAATTACCGGAGATGATGCTCACCTTTCTACTCATAAAGAAATTCCTCTGAAACAGCAGGTTTGAATTTTAATGTTCGCGATGACGGAGGATCAGTCCTGGTATAAATGAAAGTGCTATTACCAGGACAAGAATTATTAATGTAAGAGGTACAATACCTAAAGGCTGTAAAAGAATTGCTATTGCAAGGAGAATCAGGTTAACTGCAGCAATAACAATTGTAGCATTCAGGTGTGATAAGCCAAGAGTGAGAAGTGCATGGTGAATATGATTTCTGTCCGCTTTAAATGGTGGCTTTCCATTTCTCA
>Ga0209592_1000039_pt1 | contig 29948 bp, 32 predicted proteins | sample PPLLak2March2015_2_FD_187251 | JGI IMG/M metagenome (GOLD analysis project Ga0209592, IMG submission 187251) | Freshwater sediment microbial communities from Prairie Pothole Lake near Jamestown, North Dakota, USA - PPLs Lake P8 Core (3) Depth... | ecosystem: Environmental > Aquatic > Freshwater... | reverse complement strand
GTTCGGGTGCGGCCAGTCGGTGCCCCAGAGGACGCGGTCGCCGAAGTCTTCCACCAGCTTGCGCGCGAACGGCACCGCGTCGGCGTACGGCGGGCCGGCGCGCGAGGCGCGCTCGACGCCGCTGACTTTTACCCAGATGTTGCGGTCTTCAAGAATCTCCTGCAGGTGGAAGAAGGGCTTCTGATGAAGGCCCTGCGAAGCATCGATGCGCCCCATATGGTCGATGACCACCGGCACCGGCGAGCGCCTGAGCGATGCCGACATGCCTTCGAGCAGGTCCGCTTCCAGGTGGATCTGCAGGTGCCAGCCGATTTCCGCGAGGCGCGCGGCGAAGCGCAGCACGTCCTCGATGGGCACCGGCTGGCCGAGGTGGCGCATGTACTGGAAACGCGCGCCGCGGAAGCCTTGCGAATGCAATGTGGAAAGAATGGAGCTGTGTGCGTCGGGAGGGACAAGGGCGATCCCCAGATACTGCTTCTTTCCCTTCATGAGATCCGCGGCCGCCGAGTTGTCGTAGCCGTGCACGGCGGACTGCACCACCACGCCGCGCTCGATGCCGAGGTGCGCGTGCAGGGCATAGAGCTCGTCCTTCGGCGCGTCGCCGGGGGTGAAGCGGCGCTCGGCGGCGAAGGGGAACGCCGCCTGCGGCCCGAAGACGTGGAAGTGCGTATCGCAGGCGCCGCGGGGCAGCGCGAGGCGCGGCTTGCGCGGCGAGGGATGGAAGCTCAACTGATGAGGCGCATCAGCCAGAGCGAGAGGCCGGGGAAGGCGAGCACCAGGGTGATGCGCACCAGGTCCGCGGTGAGGAACACCGCCACGCCCTTGTAGGTCTCCGACATCGGCACGTCCGGGGCGAGGCTGTTGACGACGTAGACGTTGAGGCCGACCGGCGGCGCGATCAGCCCGATCTCGACCACCGAGAGCACGAGGATGCCGAACCAGATCGCCTTCTCGGTGCCGTTGAGGCCGTAGAGGTCGAGCTCCATCACCAGCGGGAAGAGGATCGGGATGGTGAGCACGATCATGGCGAGCTCGTCCATCACCGACGAGAGCAGCAGGTAGAGCAGCATGATGAGGCCCACCACGACCACCGGCGCCACGTCGAGGCTGCCCACCGCCTCGGCGATGCGCATCGGCATCTGCGACAGCGCGAGCGCGCTGTTCAGCATGTCGGCGCCGAGGAAGATCATGAAGACGAAGCCGGCCGTCTCCGCGGTGGAGAGGAACGAGCGCTTGAAGGCCTGGAAGCCCATCTCGCCCTTGAGCAGCGCGGTGAGGAAGGTGCTGCCGGCGCCGACGGCGGCGCCCTCGGTGGGCGTGAAGAAGCCGCCGTAGATGCCGCCGAAGACGACCAGGAAGATGAGCGCGATGGGCCACACTTCCTTCGCCGCCTGCAGGAGCTCGGCGCTGCTGTGGCGCGGCTGCGACGGGCCCTGCGCCGGGAACAGGCGCACGTAGATGGCGATGGCCGCGAGGTAGAGGCCGGCGCCGAGGATGCCGGGCACCATGGCGGCGGCAAAAAGCTTGGCGATGTTCTGCTCGGCGAGGATGGCGTAGACGATCAGCACCACCGAGGGCGGGATGAGAATGCCGAGCGTGCCGCCCGCCGCCATGGTCGCGGTCGAGAGGCGCCCCGAGTAGCCGTGGCGGCGCATCTCGGGCAGCGCGACCTGCGTCACCGTGGCGCAGGTCGCCACCGAGGAGCCGCACACCGTGCCGAACGCGGCGCAGGCGAGCACCGAGGCCATGGCGATGCCGCCGCGCACGTGGCCGATGAGCGCGTTGGCGAAGGCGAAGAGGGCGCGCGACAGGCCGCCCTGCGTGGCGAAGGCGCCCATCAGCAGGAACAGCGGGATCACCGACAGGTCGTAGTTCGACAGCCGCGCGTAGGCGATGCCCTTGAGGAGGTTGAGGAACGGCGCGTCGCCGGCGATGCTGAGGTAGCCGAGCGCGCCGGGAATGAACATCGCGATGGCGATCGGCACGCGCAGCGCCATCAGCGCCAGCATGCCGCCGAACATCGCCGCGCCGAGCGCGAGGCCGCTCATCCCTTTGGCGAGAGCGCCTGCTGCAGGGACTCCCAGGCGGTGTACAGCCCGACCACCGCGGTGAAGGCGAGCGGCGGCACGATCGCGGCGTAGGCGATCCACTGCGGCACGCGGCTGATCATCGCCCGCTCGCCGGAGGCCCAGACCGACTCGGCGCCCAGGCCGGCGCGCCAGGCAACGAGCGCCATCACCGCGGCGAGCAGCAGCGCGCCCACCGCATCGAGCGCCGCCTGCGCGCGCTTGGGCAGGCCGGTGGTGAAGAAGTTGACGATGATGTTGCCGCGGGAGAGCTGGCACCACGGCAGGAAGGCGGCGATGCTGATCGCGCAGCCGAACTGCACCAGCTCGAAGTCGCCCTGGATCGGCCGGCCGAAGAAGGCCCGGCCGGCGATGCTCGCCACCGACATGCCGAGCATCGCTACCAGGACCGCGCCGCCGGCGAAGGCGAGCGCCTTCGCCGTCAGCTCGATTGCCCTGCGCAAAGGCTTACTTGCTGTACTTCGCGACCATCTTCTGCGCGTCGGCGTAGGCCGCCTTGGCGTCGAAGCCCGGCTTCGACAGCTCCGCGAGGAACTTGTCGATCTCGGGCTGCACCGCCTTGCGGATCTTCGCCACCTCGCCAACCGGGATGTCCATGAACTTGTTGCCGGCCTTCTGCGCCATGCCCATGCCGGGCTTCTCGACCTCTTCCCAGGTCTCGCCCGCCCACTTGGCGATGTGGCGGCCGGAGTTGTCGTCGATCGCCTTCTTCAGGTCGGCCGACATCGCGTCGTAGCGCTTCTTGTTCATCAGCACCGCGAACACCGACGTGCCCACGCGCGGCTGCTTGCCGGCGAGCGTGATGTGGTTGTGCACCAGCTCGTGGATCTTGTAGGCCGGCATGATCTCGTAGGGCAGGAGCACGCCGTCGATCACGCCCTTGTTGAGCATGGTCTGGATCTCGGTCACCGGCGAGCCGACCGGCGTCGCGCCGACGCCGCGCAGGAACACGCCGCCGCCGCGGTTGGCGGTGCGGATCTTCAGGCCCTTGAAATCATTCAGCGACATGATCGCCTTGGAGGCGCTGATCACCGCGCCGTCGTGCGTGTAGAGGAGGATCACCTTGTACTGCGCGTACTCCTCCTTCAGGTACTTGTCGAAGTAGTCCTGCAGCGCCTGCGCGGTGGCGCTGGCGTGGGTGTGCAGGAACGGCACCTCGAACACCTCGGTGCGCGGGAAGCGGTCGGCGGTATAGCCGGGCAGGGTGAAGGTGAGGTCCACCACGCCGTCCCTCACCTGGTCGACGAGCTGCGGCGGCGTGCCGCCGAGCTGCATCGCCGGGAAAAGGTCGATCTTGATCTTGCCGCCCGAGGCCTTCATCACCTTCTCCGACCAGGGCATCATGAAGCGCGAGCTGGGCGGGGCCTTCGGCGGCACGAAGTGGTGCATCTTGAGCGTTTCCTGCGCTGCCGCGGGCAGCGCCATCGCGGCCAGCGTGGCCGCGGTTGCGAGTACCTTCTTCATCTGGCCTCCTCCTCTAAAAGGGCAATGGATTGTATAGAAACGCGCCGGCTCCCGGCCGGTTTACCCGCCTGCCTCTTTATCCCCCTTTGGCGCGGGTCATGAACACCAGCCGCTCGAACAGGTGCACGTCTTGTTCGTTCTTGAGCAGCGCACCATGGAGGGGCGGGATGATGGTCTTGCGGTCCTTGGCGCGCAGCGCCTCCGGCGGGATGTCCTCCGCCAGCAGCAGCTTCAGCCAGTCGAGCAGCTCGGAGGTGGAGGGCTTCTTCTTCAGGCCGGGCACCTCGCGCACCTCGAAGAACACCTCCATCGCCTCGCGCAGCAGCGACTTCTTCAGCTGCGGGAAGTGCACCGCGACGATCTTCTCCATCGTCTCCTTGTCGGGGAAGCGGATGTAGTGGAAGAAGCAGCGGCGCAGGAAGGCGTCGGGCAGCTCCTTCTCGTTGTTCGAGGTGATGAAGACGATGGGGCGGTGGCGCGCCTTGACCAGCTCGCGCGTCTCGTAGACGTAGAACTCCATGCGGTCGAGCTCGCGCAGCAGGTCGTTCGGGAACTCGATGTCGGCCTTGTCGATCTCGTCGATCAGCAGCACCGTCGGCGTCTCGGCGTTGAAGGCCTGCCAGAGCATGCCCTTGACGATGTAATTGTGGATGTCGTGCACCCGCGGGTCGCCGAGCTGGGAGTCGCGCAGGCGGCTCACCGCGTCGTACTCGTACAGGCCCTGCTGCGCCTTGGTGGTCGACTTGATGTGCCATTCCAGGATCGGCACGCCCAGCGACCTCGCCACCTCGAGGGCGAGCATGGTCTTGCCGGTGCCCGGCTCGCCCTTCACCAGCAGCGGCCGCTGCAGCGTGATCGCGGCGTTGACCGCGAGCGTCAGGTCCTCGGTCGAGACGTAGGAGGCGGAGCCCTTGAATCGCATGCGAATTGCATTCTAGCAGCGGCATTCGCTAGAATCCGGCAGCCTCGCAACTCCCACAAAGAAGATGTCCCGACGCTTACTGCTTGCCGCTTTTCTCTGCGCTCTCGCGCAGCCGGCTCTCGCCCAGCAAAAAGGGGAGCCCAACGTCGCCATGTGCATCGGCTGCCACGGCATCCCCGGCTACAAGACGGCGTTCCCGAGCGTCTACCACGTGCCGAAGATCGCCGGCCAGCAGCCCGCCTACATCGTCGCCGCGCTGAAGGCCTACAAGAGCGGCGAGCGCTCCCATCCCTCGATGCGCGGCATCGCGGCGAGCCTGACGGAAGAGGACATGAAGAAGTACGCCGACTACTACGGGGGCGAGAAGAAATGAGAACGCTCCTGGCAATCCTCGCGCTCGCCCTCGCGGGCGGCGTGCAAGCCGCCGGCAACGCCGCCTCGGGCAAGGCGAAAGCTGCCGAAGTATGCGTCGCCTGCCACGGCGCCGACGGCGCCAAGCCTTCGACCCCGGATCAGCCGATCCTCGCCGGGCAGCACTACGACTACCTCGTGCGGGCGCTCACCGATTACAGGACCGGCGCGCGCACCAATCCGATCATGAAGGGCTTCGCGGCGACGCTGTCGAAGCAGGACATCGAGAACCTCGCCGCCTGGTTCGCCTCGCAGAAGTCCCCGCTGCACGACCAGCGGTAGAAAAAAGGGGTCAGGACCCTTTTTCTTCGCCGGCGCTAGCGAAAAAGGGTCCTGACCCCTTTTTCAGATCGTGTTGGCCTTGCGCTCCGAGCGGCCGACCAGCTCTTCCCACAGGCCGTCGGTCTGCTTCTTCAGCAGCAGGTCGGTCTTCGCGTCGAGCACGTACCACAGGCCGCGCTTGAGCTCGGCGCGCAGCTCCCCCGCCTGCCACACCACCATGCCGGCGAAGAAGCGCGCCTGCTGCGGCTCCTTCTCGATGATCCGGTCGACGACGGGCGAGTCGAAGGCGAGGAAGGTGTCCGGCGTGATCTGCACCGAGCGCCCGCCGGGGCTTTCCTTGCGGTTGACGAGCGCGAAGATCACCTCGCGCCCGAACGGGCCGCCGAGATAGACCGGGTCGGGCACCTTGCGCGAGGCGGGGTGCTCGGGGAAGAGCTTGCCGAGGGTCACCTGGCTGGGCTTGTTCAGGATGAAGCCGACGTGGCGGTCGCTGCCCACGGGCTTGGCGAACAGGATGGTCGAGCCGTAGATCTTGTCCTGCAGGCCGCGCTTCGCGACCAGGATCACCGTGCCGTCGTCGGGCTCCGCCGGCCGTCCTTCGAGGGGCAGCAGCGCGAACGCCAGGGCCGCCAGCAGGATCGGGATCAGGGAGAGGCGTCTTGGCATGGGGCGCTCCGGCGGTCAGGTTTCCAGCCATCATGCCGCAGGCGTTGTGCCTGCCCGGCGCGCGCCGGTTAGTCCGAACGGCGTGCGGATGATCCTGTCATTGCCGCGCTCGTTTCATCAGGCAGTCGAGGTACGCCGCGGCATCCGGCGGCGCGCCGTCGCGCTGCGCGCGCCACATCGTCTCCGCCAGGCACTCGAGCGCCTCGTGCAGCGCTTCATGCTTGTCCTGGAACCTGGCAACCAGGTCCTGGAAGCGCCGTGCCACGCCCGGCGGCTGGTCGATCGAGAGCTGCTCCTCGAAGGCGAGGTGCAGGCTCATGTGCAGGAACGGGTTCGCCTCGTCGCTGTAGTCGCGCTCGCGGTAGCGCTCCGGCGCGGAGAGCATCTCGTGGTACTCGGGATGCGCGAGGATGACGTCGAGCGCGAGGGTCTCGATTCCGGCCAGCACCTCGCCGGCGCGGTACTTGCGCCACGCCTCGAAGAACATGTCCCGCACCTGCTCGCGCGTCGGGTTAAACATCGCGCCGGGTCTTGCCTCTGAATTCACACAAGTCCCTGATCAGGCATTCCGGGCAGCCGGGCTTGCGCGCCAGGCACACGTAGCGCCCGTGCAGGATCAGCCAGTGGTGCGCGTCCTTGAGGTATTCGGCGGGGGTGAACTTCAGAAGCCTTTCTTCCACCTCCAACGGGTCCTTGCCTGGCGCAATTCCCGTCCGATTGGCGACGCGGAAGATGTGCGTGTCGACCGCCACCGTCGGCTGGCCGAACGCGGTGTTGAGCACGACGTTCGCCGTCTTGCGTCCCACGCCGGGCAGGCTCTCCAGGGCCTCGCGGTCCGGAGGCACCTGGCCTTCGTGTTTTTCAAGGAGAATCTGTGACAGGGCGACGACGTTCTTCGCCTTCGTGCGGAACAGGCCGATGCTCTTGATGGTGTCCTCGATGCCCGCGACCCCGAGCGCGACGATCTTCTCCGGCGTGGCGGGAAAGAGCTTGCGCGTCGCGAGGTTCACCGACTTGTCCGTCGCCTGCGCCGAGAGCACCACCGCCACCAGCAGCTCGAAGGGGCTGCCGTACGCGAGCTCGGTGGTCGGATGCGGGTTCGCCGCCTGGAAGCGGCTGAATATCTCGCGGCGCTTCTGCGGGTTCACGCGCGGCGCCGGCGCGCAAGGGTCTCCGCAAGGATGGCCTTGCGGTTTTTGTCCTTGGAAGCGATTGCGCGTTTTTCGATCCGTTTCTTCCGCCGCCGCGCGCGTTCGCCTGCGGCACTCTTGAGTGCAAGGGTCCAGGCGCCCGAGCGCGGCACCATCTCGATGCAGTCGACCGGGCAGGGCGCCACGCACAGCTTGCAGCCGATGCACCATGGCTCGACCACGGTGTGCATGAGGCTGCGCGCGCCGACGATCGCGTCCACGGGGCAGGCGGCGATGCACAGCGTGCAGCCGATGCAGCGCCCTTCGTCGATCAGCGCCACGGGAACCGGCTTCATGGGGGCGAGTATGCACGCCCCGTGTCGCGCGCGAGGTGCTCGTGCGTCACCCTGCCCGCGCTGACCTGGATGCCGCTGCGCAGATCTTCCGCTGTTCGGCCTTCCACGATCATTTTTATATAGGGAAGGACAGACCGTTCCAGCGCCAGACTGGCGGTGCGCGCGCAGGCGGCCGGCATGTTCGGCACGCAGTAGTGCACCACGCCTTCCTCGACGTAGATCGGCGCACTGTGCGAGGTGGGCCGCGAGGTTTCGGCGACGCCGCCCTGGTCGATGCCCACGTCGACCAGCGCCGAGCCGCGCCGCATCGTGCGCAGCATGGCGCGCGTGATCAGCTTGGGCGACATCTGGCCGGGCGTGAGCACCCCGGCGATGACGAGATCGGCGGACCGGACTTCCGGGGCATCCGTCCGATATCGCGCCCTAGGATATTTCTCGCGTAAAGAAGCGAAGCGCCTGGGTGTCTTCGCATGGACCGTGACCTCCGCGCCGATGCCGTGCGCGACATGGAGGGCGTTGGCGCCGACGTTGCCCGCGCCGAGGATCACCACTTTCCCGGGCGCGATGCCTTCGACGCCGGGAAGCAGCACGCCGCTGCCGCAGTTCTGCTTCTGCAGGCACCAGGCGCCGACCTGGACCGCCAGCCGGCCGGCGATGGCCGACATCGGCGAGAGGATCGGCAGGCCGCTCGCCTGGCCGACGGTCTCGAAGGCGACGAAGGTGGCGCCGGAAGCGAGCGCGGCGTCGAGCAGCCCGGGGTCCGGCCCGAAATGCTGGAAGCCGAACACCGTCTGGCCCGGGCGCGGCTTGCGGTACTCGCTTTCCTGCAGCTCCTTCACCTTCACCACCAGCTCGCAATCCCACGCATTGCCGAGCTTCGCGCCCGCCTTTACGTATTCTTCGTCGGTGAAACCCACGCCCATCCCAGCGCCGGGCTCAACTACGACTTGTGAAAACCCTCTTACGCCGGAAGGCGTAAGAGCAACCCGGTATTCCCCGTCCTTTACTTCGCGCGGCAGGCCGATACGCATTCGGAGACGAGCCCGGGGCCGCGGTAGACGAGCCCCGTGTAGAGCTGCACGAGCGATGCCCCGGCGGCGAACTTCTCTTTCGCATCGCCGCCGCTGAGGATGCCGCCCGCGCCGATGAGCGCGGTACCGGGGAGCCGCGCAGCGAATTTGCGGAGGACGTCAGTCGATTTCCTGAGAATGGGCGATCCGGAAAGGCCGCCGGCCTCGCCGGCGTGGCGCAGGCCCTCGACGCCCTCGCGCGAGACCGAGGTGTTGGTGGCGATGAGCCCCTCGATCCCATGCTGCTCTACGCTTTCGCAGATGATCCGTATCTGCGAATCGTCCAGGTCGGGCGCGACCTTCAGCACCAGCGGCACCTTCCTCCCGTGGCGGTCGGCGAGCCGCTCGCGCAGCGCGACCAGGCGCGCGAGCAGCGCATCGAGCGGGTGCTTGTCCTGCAGGCGCCTGAGGTTCTCGGTGTTGGGGGAGGAGACGTTGATGGTGACGTAGGACGCGCTCGCGTAGGCTTTCTCCAGGCACAGCGCGTAGTCGTCGGCGGCGCGCTCGGCCGGCGTGTCCGCGTTCTTGCCGATGTTGATGCCGAGCACGCCGCGCCAGCGGCTGCGCGCGACGTTGGCGAGGAAGGCCTCGATGCCGACGTTGTTGAAGCCGAAGCGGTTGATGATCGCTTCCTTCGCCGCGATCCTGAACAGCCGCGGCCGCGGGTTGCCGGGCTGCGGGCGCGGCGTCACGGTCCCCACCTCGATGAAGCCGAAGCCCAGCCGCGCGAGCGCGTCGATGTGCGCGGCGTCCTTGTCGAGCCCCGCCGCGAGGCCGACGGGATTGGGGAAGCGAAGGCCCATCGCGCTCACGGGTCTTTCGGGAATATTCTTCCTCACGGGAAGAATATCCAGCCCCTGCAGTGCTACCCGGTGGGCGGTTTCGGGATCGAGCGAGAAAAGGAGCGGGCGGGCGAGCCGGTACAGGCTCACGCCCGATGGTCTTCCGTCTGCCGCCTGCCGAGGCGGCGCCAGACGCCGCCGGCGAAGCCCTCGACCGGCTCGAACTTGGACTTGTAGGCCATCTTCGGGCTCTCGCGGATCCAGTAGCCGAGGTAGAGGTAGGGCAGCGCGAGCGCGCGGCACTGCTCGATCTGCCACAGCACGTTGTAGGTGCCGAAGCTCGCGCCGCGCCGGTCGGGCTCGTAGAAGGTGTAGACCGACGAGAGGCCGTCGGGCAGGTAGTCGACGATCGAGACCATGACCAGCTGGCCCGCGTCGCGGAACTCGACCAGGCGCGTGTCCACCCGGCTCTGCAGCAGGAAGTGCGAGTACTGGTCCCGGCTGTCGTTGTCCATGCCGCCGCCGGAGTGGCGCCGCGACTGGTAGCGCAGGTACAGCGCGTAGTGCTCGAGGCGGAATTTCAGCGGCTGCACGTGCGAGGTCAGCGAGCCGTGCGCCTTCCAGGCGCGCCGCTGCGAGCGGTTGGCGGAGAAGTCGCGCACCGGGATGCGCACCGGCACGCAGGCGCGGCAGGCGTCGCAATGCGGGCGGTAGGTGAAGATGCCGCTGCGGCGGAAGCCGGCCTTGACCAGGTCGCCGTAGAGCTCGGTGTTGATCAGGTGGCTGGGGGTCGCGACCTGCGAGCGCGCCATCCGGTCCGGCAGGTAGCTGCACGGATACGGCGCCGTCACATAGAACTGCAGTACGGCATGCGGCAGGTCGTTAAGTCTCGACATTCCACCTTCCAGGATGCTCGGGGTAGTTTACCAGCGCCGCCAGTTTGCGCAGGAAGTCCCGCCGCGGGATTTCGCGGGCGCCCAGCGATTCGAGCAGCGGCGTGCGCATCTGGCAGTCGATCATGGGGAATTGCCGGGCTTTCAAATTCTCGACCAGCCGGTACAAAGCAACCTTGGAAGCATCGGTGGCACGGGAAAACATCGATTCTCCGTAGAACATCCGCCCGATCGCCACCCCGTAGAGGCCGCCGACCAGATCATCCCCGCGCCAGGTCTCGAACGAGTGCGCGTAGCCGGCGCGGTGCAGCGCCAGGTAGGCGCGGCGCATCCCGGCGCCGAGCCAGGTGCCCGGCTCGCCGTTTCTCGGCTCGGAGCAGTGTTTCAGGACCTCGGCAAAGGCCGTATCGATGCGCACTTCGTAGCCCTTGTTTCGCACGCTCTTGCCGAGCGAGCGGGAGACCTTCAGGTCCTCGCAGCGCAGCACCATGCGCGGGTCGGGGGACCACCAGAGGATCGGCTCGGTGCCGGAAAACCAGGGAAAGATGCCGCGTCGGTAGGCTTCGAGCAGGCGGGGCAGCGACAGGTCGGCGCCTGCGGCGAGCAGGCCATTGGGATCCTTCAGCGCCCGCTCGACCGGCGGAAACGGATCAGTGCGCTCGAGCCACGCTAGCACTTCACCTGTTGTTTGCAGTAGTTCTCGAGCGCCTGCACGACGCAGCCACCCTGCACGGTTTCCTTCGCCCGGGCGCCGTGCTCCATCTGCAGGCGGAACGCGTACTTCTGGAAGAACTCGTTGAACATCTCGCCGCCGAGCGTGCCGATGGCTGCGATCTCATCCGTCGTTGAATTCCAATCCAGAAGAATAGCCGCAAGCGGCTGCGGCGCCGGGCCGGCCACCACGCGCGCGCCTTCGGCCGGGTCGTACTGGCTGTGCTCGGAGCAGCAATGGATGACGTTGGCGTGCTTGTTCCCGGCGCCCTTGTCGGTGCGGAAGCTGATGAAGCTGATGTCGCGCGTCGGATAGGTGAGCTTGTGCGCGCAAATGGCGGAATAGGCGACCACCGCGCGCGAGGCGCCGATGCCGCCTTTCCATTCGTAGGTCTGGTTGTCGGCGGTCTTCAGCGTGGCGCCGGCCTTCGCCGCGCGGCCGAGGTTGAGGAGGAAGCAGGGCGTCGAGGCGTACGGGTAATGGAAGACGAGGGTGCGGTTCGCCGGCACCTGCGCCGCCCGCAGCGGCCTGCCGCCGGCGTCGAGCAGCCGGGCGCGCGTATAGAGCTGCGGGCGGACGTCGGCCGCGAGGCTGCCGCCGCCGATGCCGGCCGCTGCCGCGCCGCAGAACTGCAGGAACCGCCGCCGCTCCATCTACAGGTTGTAGCCCTTCTCGTTGTGCAGCACCGTATCGAGACCCTCGGTTTCCTCGTCTCCAGCAACCCGCATTCCTACCACCGCGTCGGTGACCTTGAGCAGCACCCAGGTGAGCACCCCGGACCACGCCGCCACGGCGAGCACGCCGGCGAGCTGGACCAGGACCTGGCCGCCCATGGTCTGGCCTTCGGCGTAGCCGACGCCGCCCAGCACGCCGGCAAAGACGCCGGTCAGCACCGTGCCGAGGATGCCGCCGACGCCGTGCACCGGGAAGACGTCGAGCGAGTCGTCGATGCCCAGCGCGCGCTTCATGTAGCTGGTGGCGAAGAAGCAGATCACGCCGGCGGCGGTGCCGATGATGAGCGCGCCCATCGGGCCGACGAACCCCGAGGCCGGGGTGATGGTGCCCAGGCCCGCCACCATGCCGGTGACGATGCCCAGCACCGAGGGCTTGCCGTATTTCGCGGTCTCGCAGACCAGCCACGCGAGCGACCCGGCCGCGGCGGCGATGTGCGTCACCAGCATCGCCATGCCCGCCGCGCCGTCGGCGGCGAGCGCGCTGCCGGCGTTGAAGCCGAACCAGCCGACCCACAGCATGCAGGCGCCGGTCACGCACATCGTCATGTTGTGCGGCGGCATTGCCGTTTCGGGGAAGCCGCGGCGCCGGCCGAGCACCAGCGCGCAGACGAGCGCCGCCATGCCGGCGTTCAGGTGCACCACCAGGCCGCCGGCGAAGTCCATGACGCCCATCTTCTGCAGCCAGCCGCCGCCCCAGACCCAGTGCGCGACCGGCAGGTAGACGAGCAGCAGCCACAGCAGGCTGAAGACCAGCATGCCGGAGTAGCGCACGCGCTCGGCGTAGGCGCCGACCACCAGCGCCGGCGTGATGATGGCGAAGGTGAGCTGGAACATCGAGAAGACCGACTCGGGAATGGTGCCGCTCAGGGCCTTCGTGTCGACCCCGGCCATGAAAGCCTTGGAGAGGCCGCCCCACCAGGCGTTGCCCTCGCCGAAGGCGATGCTGTAGCCGACCAGGATCCAGACGATGGTGACGGCGCAGGCGATCGAGAAGCACTGCATGAGCACCGAGAGCGCGTTCTTCGCGCGCACCAGGCCGCCGTAGAAGAGCGCAAGCCCCGGCAGCGTCATGAACAGCACCAGCACCGTCGAGGTCAGCATCCAGGCGGTGTTGGCTGCGTCGATTTTGTTCATGGTTCCTCCCCTTTTTGTGCGCGAAATCTTAGCGCGTGATGTCCTCGGCGTGGAAACCGAATTCGCCCTTCCGGCGGTCGGCGAACCAGTGGCGCAGCGTGAGCGCAACGGTGCGGAAGGCGACGTCCTGCCAGGGCACGGCGGCCTCCTCGTAGAGCGCCACTTCGAGGGTCTCCTCGCCGGGCTGGAAATCGAGGCCGTGCAGCCGCGCGCGGTAGAAGAGGTGCACCTGGTTGACGTGCGGCACCGAGATCAGGCTGAAGGGCGCGCCGAGCTCGACCCGCGCCCCGGCCTCCTCGAGCGTCTCGCGCGCGGCCGCCTGGCCGGTGCTCTCGTCGTTCTCCATGAACCCGGCGGGCAGCGTCCAGTAGCCGTAGCGCGGCTCGATCGCCCGCCGGCAGAGCAGCAGCCGGCCCTCGAACTCCGGGATGGTGCCCACCACCAGCTTGGGGTTCTGGTAGTGGATCTCGCCGCACTGGTCGCAGACCCAGCGCTGCAGGCTGTCGCCCGGCGGCACGCGCCGCGCCACCGGGGCGGCGCAGTTAGAGCAGAACTTCAGGCAGGTCCCCGAGGCTGTTCAGGACCGCGTCGGGCTTGAAGCCGAGCCGGTCGACCGGCGCGCCGGCGCGGTTGATCCAGTACACGGCGAAGCCGAAGGACTTCGCCCCGAGCGCGTCCCAGCCGTTCGAGGAGACGAAGCCGATGCGGTTGGCCGGCACGGTGAGCTGCGTGCTCGCCAGCTCGTATACCTGCGGCGCCGGCTTGAAGATCTTCACCGCGTCGACGCTCAGCACCGCGTCGAAGGCGAGGCCCGACTGCTTCACCAGCGGCTCGATCATGTCCGGCGAGCCGTTGGTCAGGATTGCAGTCTTGTACTCGGCCAGGCGGCGCAGCGCCCCTTGAACATCTTTAAAGGGAGACAACATCTGGTACTCGCCCATCAGCGCTTCCATCTGCGTCACCGTGAGCTGCAGGCCGAGCGCCTCGCAGGCGTAGGCGAGCGCCTCGCGCGTCACCTGCGAGAACGGCGCATAGCGCTGCATGAGGCTGCGCTGCCAGGTGTACTCGAGCTGCTTCGTGCGCCAGAGCTGCGACAGCGCCGCGCCCTTGCCAGGCCAGAACGATTCGCAGCGGCTCACTACCGAATGCACGTCGAAGAGCGTGCCGTACGCGTCAAAAACCAAGGCGTCGAGGCTCATGTAAACTCAATTAGATCATGGTGGACCGCTACGACGAGCTGTACCGCAGCTTCCGCTGGCACGTCCCGCAGCGCTACAACATCGCGCAGGCGTGCTGCGGGCAGTGGGCGAGCGACCGCGGCCGCTTCGCGCTCTACTGGGAGGACGAGTCGGGGGCGATGGCCGCGTACTCGTTCTGGGACATCCAGCAGGCGGCCAACCGCCTCGCCAATGCGCTCGCCGGGCTGGGCGTGCGCAAGGGCGACCGCGTCGCGCTCTGCCTGCCGCAGCGGCCCGAGACCGCGATCGCGTACATCGCCATCTTCCAGATGGGCGCCATCGCGCTGCCGCTGTCGCACCTTTTCGGCCCCGACGCGCTCGAGTACCGGCTGAACCACGCCGAGGCGAGCGTGGCGCTGGTCGAGCCTACGACGCTCCCCGGTCTTTGGAGCATCAGAAGCCGGTTGAAGGATCTGAAACATGTGATCGGCGTGGGCGGCGCGCGGGAGAAGGGCGTCCACGCCTACGAGGATTTGATCGCAAAAGCCCAGTCGAGCTTCTCGGTGGTAGAGACTTCGGCGGAGGACCCCTCCCTGATCATCTACACCAGCGGCACCACCGGGCCGCCGAAAGGCGCGCTGAAGCCCCACCGCGTGCTGCTCGGCAACGTGCCGGGCTTCGTGCACTCGCACGACTTCTTCCCGCAGCCGGGCGACATGTTCTGGTCGCCCGCGGACTGGGCCTGGACCGGCGGCCTCATGGACGCGCTGCTGCCGGCGTGGCTGTTCGGCGTGCCGATCCTCGGCTATCGCGGCCGCTTCGACGCCGAGAAGGCGTATTACCTGCTCGAGAAGTACGGCGTGCGTAATTCGTTCCTCTTCCCGACGGCGCTGAAGCTGATGATGAAGGCCGAGCCTGCTCCTTTGAAAAAATATTCTTTGAACTTGAGAAGCGTGATGAGCGCGGGCGAGTCGGTCGGCGTCACCGTGCTCGAATGGGCGCGCGAGCAGCTGGGCGTGACGATCAACGAGATGTTCGGCCAGACCGAGATCAACTACGTGGTCGGCAACTGCCAGGCGGCGTGGCCGGTGAAGCCCGGCTCGATCGGCCGGCCCTATCCCGGCCACCGGGTCGCCGTCATCGACGACAAGGGCAACGAGGTGCCGCGCGGCGAGCTGGGCGAGATTGCCGTCGATCGGCGCGGGGATCCCGTCTTCTTTCTGGAATACTGGAAAAACGAAAAAGCAACCCGCGAGAAGTACATCGGCGATTGGGGCTGCACCGGCGACCAGGGCAAGATGGATGAAGACGGGTACCTCTGGTACCAGGGCCGCTCCGACGACGTGATCAAGAGCTCGGGCTACCGCATCGGGCCGGCCGAGATCGAGAGCTGCCTGGTCAAGCATGCCGCGGTGGCGAACGCGGCGGTGATCGGCAAGCCCGACGCGGCGCGCGGCGCGATCGTGAAAGCGTTCATCGTCCTGCAGCCGGATCACTCCCCCTCGCAAGCCCTGATCGAGGACATACAAGCGCACGTCCGCGGGCGCCTGGCGCCCTACGAGTACCCGCGCGAGATCGAGTTCATCGAGGCGCTGCCCATGACCACCACCGGCAAGGTGCAGCGCAAGGAACTGCGCAAGCGCGAGGAAGCGAAGCTCGGCAAGGCGTGAAGCGCATCCTTCTCGTAGGCGCGGGGCACGCCCACGCCGTCGTACTCAAGACATTGATCGACAAGCCCCTCTATGGGGCGCGCGTGGCCCTGGTATCGCCCGCGGCGAAGCAGCTCTATTCCGGGATGCTGCCGGGCGTGGTGGCGGGCCTGTACCGCCGCCACCAGGCCGAGATCGACGTGGCGCGCCTCGCGGAGGCGGCCTACGCCGAGTTCATCGAGGGCGCGGTCATCGCGATCAACCCGGCGCAGCGCCTCGCGCACCTCGCCGACGGCAGCGAGCTCGCCTACGACATCGTTTCCGTCAACGCCGGCTCCCTCGCGGAGGCGTCGGTGCCGGGCGCGGCGCAGCACGCGCTGCAGGTCAGGCCCTTCGACACGTTCGTCCGCGAGGTGCGCTTTCCGCCGCGCATCGCGCTCGTGGGCGGCGGCGCCGCCGGCGCGGAGCTGGCGATGGCCTTCCGCCACCACGGTTGTGCGGTCACCCTGTATTCCGAAAAAACTTCCTTCGAGAAGAAATTTGAAGCAAGAATCATCGAGGCGCTGCGCTCGCGCGGGGTGGACTTCAGGCCGGGCATGGCGGTGACCCGGCTCGAGCGCGGGCCGGTGGTGATCGCCGGCACCGCGCACCAGGAGTTCGACCAGGTGGTGTGGGCGACCGGCGCCCGCGCGCCGCCCTGGCTCGCGGAGAGCGGCCTCGAGACCGACGAGCGCGGCTTCCTCCTCGTCGACGCGACGCTGCGCAGCGTGTCCAACGCGGAGGTGTTCGCCGCCGGGGACTGCGCGACGGTGCGCGGCGCGGGCCACCCGAAGTCGGGCCTGTACTCGGTGCGCCACGGCGAAGTGCTCGCCGACAACTTCCGGAAAATGCTGGCGGAAGAGCCCTTGCGGCCGTTCCGCCCGCAGCCGCGCGGCCTGCTGCTGCTCTCCTGCGGCAACCGCTACGCCATCGCCAGCCGGGGCGGCTGGACGGCCGAGGGACACTGGGTCTGGCGCTGGAAGGACTGGATCGACCGGCGCTGGGTCAGGAGCCTTGCCGTCTAGTATCATCGGGCCTCCTTGGAGGAGGACATCATGAAAAAGCTGATCGCAGGTCTCGTTGCGTCCGTGCTGCCTTTCGCCGCCGCGGCGGCCTATCCCGAGCGGCCGGTGAAGCTGATCGTGCCCTGGGCCGCCGGCGGCGACACCGACAACATCTTCCGGCCGTTCACGCCGCACCTGCAGAAGCACCTGGGCGGAACGGTCGTCATCGCCAACATCGGCGGCGCCTCGGGCACCAAGGGGGCGCGCGAGGCGAAGGAGTCGCCCGCCGACGGCTACACGCTCTACGCGGTGCACGACTACATCCATTCCACGTACTACGCCGGGGTCGCGGACGTGCAGTACAGCGACTTCGAGCCGGTCTGCCTCATCGCCTCGACTGCCTCGGTGCTGACGGCGAGCCCGAAGACGCCGTGGAAGAACTGGAAGGAGTTCCTCGCCGACGCGAAGAAGCGCCCGGGCGAGATCACCGTGGGGGCGACCCTCGCCTCGACCAGCCACTTCTTCCCCGCGCTGATCGAGCAGGCCGCGAAGATCAAGTTCAAGTACGTCTCCTACGAGGGCCTCGCGCCGCGCATGAACGCGATCCTCGGCGGCCACATCGACCTCACCGACTCCAACCTCACGCAGAAGGGCAAGGTCGAGGCCGGGCAGCTCAAGTTCCTCGCCATCGCCACCGCGAAGCGCCACAAGTCGATGCCGAACGTGCCGACGCTGAAGGAGCTCGGCGTCAACGTCGTGTACGACGTGAACCGCGGCCTGCTCGCGCCCAAGGGCACGCCGCGCGACGTGCTCGCCAAGCTGGAGAAGTCCTGCGCCGCCGCGGCCAAGGCGCCGGAGTTCGCCGACGCGATGGCGAAGCAGGGCACCGACGTGCGCTACATGGGCCGCGCGCAGTACACGAAGTGGCTGAAGCAGAACGACGACCTCAACAAGAAGCTCGCCAAGGATCTCGGCCTGCTGAAGCGTTGAAGCTCTCGCGGGACGGCTGGACCGGGCTCGTCGCTCTCGCGGCGAGCCTTGTTTTTTTCTGGCTCACCCTCGAGCTCAGGCCGAACCCGCTCGTCCCCGTCGGCCCGGGGTTCTACCCGCGCATCGTCCTGGGCCTCACGGCCTTTCTTTCCTGCGCATTGGTCGCCTTCGACCTCCTTGATCGAACAAAATCCGCTGCGAAAACCGGGAACCTCAACTACGGACTCGTCCTCGCGGCTTTCGTGATCTTCGGGCTGTACGTCGGCGCGATGCCTTACGTCGGCTTTCGCATCGCGACGCTCGTCTTCGTCGCGGCGCTGCAGGCGACGCTCGAGCCGCCGCGCGGCGCGCGCGGCTGGGCATTGGTCGGCGTCACCGCGCTCCTCACCACCGCGGCGAGCTACTTCCTTTTCGAGCGCTACCTGCAGGTGCTCCTGCCGCGCGGGCGCTGGACGGACTTCTAGTGATGTACGACTAGGGATGCACGACTAGAGATGTACGAGCTGCTCCTCGGCGGGATCGAGAACGTGCTGCAGATGAAGTACTTCGTGCCGCTCGCGATCGGCACGCTGGTCGGCGTGGTGGGCGGCGCCATGCCCGGCATCACCAACACCATGACGGTGATCATGGTGCTGCCGTTCACCTTCGGCCTGGAGCCGCTGCAGGGGCTCTCGGCGATGATCGGCGTCTACATCGGCGGCGAGTCGGGCGGCCTCATCACCTCCTGCCTGCTCGGCATCCCGGGCAAGCCCTCGTCGATCGCCACCATGTTCGACGGCTTCCCGATGTCGCGCAAAGGCGAGCCGGGCAGGGCGCTGTGGCTGGGCATCTGGGCCTCGTTCTTCGGCGGGCTGCTCGGCGGCATCTTCCTGGTGGGAACGACCGAGCCGCTGGCGCGCATCGCGCTCGCCTTCGGGCCGTGGGAGTACTTCGCGCTGTTCGTGTTCGCGCTGTCGATGGTGGCCGGGCTCACCGGCGCCTCGCTCACCAAGGGGCTGCTCGCGGGCGCGATCGGCCTGGTCGTCACGGTGATGGGCAACGACCCGGTGATGGGGCAGCCGCGCCTGACGCTCGGCATCCGCTTCCTCGAGGGCGGCATTCCGTTCCTGCCGGTGCTGATCGGCGTGTTCGCTTTCGCGCAGATCATGTCGGAGCTGGAGAAGATGGGCGCCGGGCGGCGCGACCCGGCCGCTTCCCTCATCGTGCCCAAGCTCGTCGTCTCGCACGCGAAGGTGGTGTGGGAGATCCTGTCGCGGCCGTTCCTCCTGCTGTGGACTTCCTTCATCGGCGTGCTGATCGGCGTGCTGCCGGCGATCGGCGGCAGCGCCGCCAACGTGATGGCCTACGACCAGGCGAAGAAGTTCTCGAAGCACCCGGAGCGCTTCGGCACCGGCACGCCCGAGGGCATCATCGCCTCGGAAGCGGCCAACAACTCGAACATCGGCGGCTCGCTGGTCACCATCATGGCCTTCGGCATCCCGGGCGACGCCGTGACCGCGGTGATGCTGGGCGCGCTCACCATCCACGGCATCCAGCCGGGGCCGCTGTTCATCACGCAGGAGCCGAAGCTCGCCTACGGCATCTTCGGCGCCTACATCGTCGGGCACTTCCTGATGCTCGCCATCCTCTTCGTCGGCGTGCGCTGGTTCCTGCGCATCGTCATGGTGCCGAAGTCGGTGCTCTTCCCGGTGATCCTGGTGCTGTGCACGGTGGGCGCCTACGCGCTCAACAACACCATGGCGAACGTCTACGTGCTCGCGCTGTTCGGCCTGATCGGCTACGGCATGGTGAAGGGCGGCCTGCCGCTCGCGCCGCTGATCCTCGGGGTGATCCTCGGCGACCAGATCGAGATCAACCTTATCCGCGCGGTGATGACCGACGCGAACCCGTGGCTGTTCCTGACGCGGCCGATCTCGGGGGGCTTGCTCGCGGCGGCGGTGGCCTCGATGGCGTTCGCCATCTGGCAGCACCACCGCGCGAAAGGAAAACTGCCCGCGGAAAGCGGGGCGGACTACTAGTCGAGCTTGGCGAGCAGCTTCAGGTCGTCGATGTCCGGCACGGCCACGACTTCGGCCGGCTTGGCGTGCACGATGATCATCAGCCCCTTGTTGCCCGGGTTGGTGCCCTGGCTGCGCAGGTCGATGAAGCGCCCGCCCATCTTGCGGCCCTCGAGGCTGCGCAGCACCGTGCCGCCGCGGATGCGCTCCTCGTAGCCGACCACCTTGCCGCCCTCGAGGCGCGGCACGTACAACGCGATGCGCGTAAGGCGCTCGCCGTTGTTGCGCAGGATCTCCTTGTGGCCGATGACGTGGCCCTGCGCGTTCCGCAGGGGCTGCGTGCCGACGGACTTGTAATCCATCACGGAACAGCCGCTGGTGGCGAGGGCTAGCGAGACGAGCATGGTTCTTAGGGGCCTCATGGCGGCGACTGTACGCCGGCGCGGCACCGGACGCAAAGACAAACCGCCCATCGGGTAACATTCCCTGACAAGGAGGAGGAGGCAAGGCCATGACCACACGACGGGAATTCCTCGCCGCCGGCGCGGCGCTGCTCGCTAGCGCGAACGGGGCGCTGGCCCAGTCGGGCCGCATCAGCATCGCCACCAACCCGGCCGGCACGCTCTACTACCAGCTCGGCGGCGGCTTCGCCAAGCTCCTGAACGAGAAGCTCGGCGTGCAGGCGATCGTGCAGCCTTACGCCGGCACCTCGGCCTACCTGCCGCTCGTCGAGAGCGGCGAGGTGACCATGGCGCTTTCTTCCACGCTCGACGCGGGCAGCGCCTACCGCGGCGAGCAGGGCAGGAACTCGATGCTGAAGCTGCGCTCGCTCGCGCGCATTTTCCCGCTGCGCTACGCGCTGCTGGTGCGCAAGGACTCGCCGATCCGCTCGGTCGCCGACCTGCGCGGCAAGCGCGTGGTGCTCTCCTTCAAGGCCAACATCGGCCTCGACCCGATCAACACCACGGTGCTCGCCAGCGCGGGCCTCAAGGAAAGCGACGTGGTGCCGGCGAACGTCGCCGGCATCCCGCAGGGCGTGCGCGGGGTGGTCGAGGGCACCATCGACGGCACCTGGGTGGCGGTCGGCATCCCGGTGGTGATGGAAGCGCACGCGTCGGTCGGCATCCGCTACGTCAACCTCGGCGGGCCGAACTTCACCGAGGAGTTCCTCGGCTCGCGCGTGCCGGGGCTGTTCCCGCTCACCGTCAACCCGGCGCCCAACCTGCCGGAAGTCACCGAGCCGGTGCAGGTGATCGGCTACGACGTGTTCATGATGGTCTCGGCCGGCATGCCGGCGGCCGAGGCGAAGCGCATCCTCGCGGCCCTGGACGAGGGCTTCCCGGGGCTGCAGAAGGACTACCCGGCGCTGCGCGCCGGCGATCCGAAGCGCATCGCCTCGCCGACCAACACCGTGCCGTTCCATGCCGGCGCGGTCGAGTACTACAAGGCGAAGGGCGTCTGGACGCCGCGCAACGACGCGCAGGAAAAGAAGATCACGCGCGGCTGATCGCGCGCATCTGATGGCTCAATTGCTGCGCGGCGCGTGCCTCGCCGCGCTGTCGGTGCTGGGCTTCCTGTGGCTCGTCGACGTGCCGATCCGCCTGCGCCTGCCGCTGATCGACGAGCACTTCTACCTCGCGATCGCCGGCCTCTCCACCGCCGCCGGCTTCCTCAGCCGCCCCTACCGCGCGCGCGCCGGCGCGCCGGAGATCGCGCTCGCCCTCGTGGCGCTCGCGCTCTGGGGCTGGGCGGCGTGGCGCTACGAGACCTGGCTGATCCTCGGCGGGCACCAGCACCCGGAGAAGTGGCTGACCGGCGCCGCGGCGCTCGTGCTCCTCTTCGAGGCGATCCGGCGCTGCTGCGGCGCCGGCATCGCGGCGATGATGGGCGCGATCGCGCTCTACGCCTTCGTCGCGCACTGGTTCCCCGGCGTCGCCGAGGGCCAGTACACCGAGCCTCGCCGCCTCGTCTCGTACCTGTTCGTCGACACCAACGGCGTGCCCGGCGTGGTGCTCGCCGTCGCCTCCACCGTCGTGCTCGCCTTCATCATCTTCTCCAAGTGCCTCGAGGCGACCGGCGCCGGGCGCTTCTTCGACGGCATCTCGCTCGCGCTGCTCGGGCACTATCGCGGCGGCCCGGCGAAGGTCGCGGTCGCCTCCTCGAGCCTGTTCGGCCTGATCAGCGGCTCCTCGGTGGCGAACGTGGTTTCCTCCGGCATCGTCACCATCCCGCTCATGAAGCGCGCCGGGTTCTCCCCTTCCTACGCCGGCGCGGTGGAGGCGGTGAGCTCCAACGCCGGCCAGATCACCCCGCCGGTGATGGGCGCGACCGCCTTCATCATCGCGGAATTCCTGCAGATCCCGTACGCGGAGGTGGTGCTCGCCGCCGCGCTGCCGGCCGCCGTCTTCTACGTCGTGCTGCTGGTGCAGATCGACGCCTACGCCGCGCGCCATCGCCTGCACGGCCTGCCGCGCGCGGAGCTGCCGCGCCTGGGCCGCGTGCTCGCCGAGGGCTGGATCTACGCCATCCCGATCGCGCTCCTCGTCTACCTCATGTTCTGGGAAGGCATGAACGTCGCCAAGGCGGCGCTGTATGCGGCGGGGAGCATGCTGGTTCTTTCCACCATAAAAAATAGAACGCTTCCATGGAAAACCCTGTTGCGTAGCCTCACCGTTGGTGTGGGCGAGGACATGCTGGTCATCCTGCTCGTCTCCGCGGGCGCCGGCGTGGTGATCGGCGCGCTCAACATCTCCGGCCTGTCGTTCTCGATCACGCTGCTCCTCACGCAGGCCGCGCAGCACTGGGGCGTGCTCGCCATGCTGCTCCTCACCGCGGTGCTGGCGATCGTCCTGGGCATGGGCATCCCGACCTCGGCCGTCTACGTGCTGCTCTCGGTCGTGCTCGCCCCGGCGCTGGTGAAGATGGGGATGGTCCCTCTCGCCGCGCACATGTTCATCTTCTACTTCGGCCTGATGTCGATGCTCACCCCGCCGGTGGCGATGGCCTCCTACGCCGCCGCCGGCATCGCCGGCGCGAGCCTGTGGAAGACCTCGTGGGACGGGCTGCGCCTGGGCGCCTCGGGCTACCTCCTGCCTTTCATCTTCGCCCTCAATCCCGCGCTGCTGTGGAAAGGCTCGGCGCTCGCCATCACCTATGCCGCCGCCACCGTCCTCCTTTCGGGCGCCATGCTCGGCTGGGCGGTGGAGTCCTCCATCGGCGCGCGGGCCTTGAGGCCGTGGGGCAGGGCGCTCCTCTTCGCCGGCGCGATGGCCGTGGGCGCCTCGACGATCGTGCTCGGGGCCGAAGCGGGGGGGAATATTGCCGTGCTCATTGGCGGCGCCGCGCTATGCTTTGCCTTGTGCTGGCGACCCGCTACCTTGTTGCAGTCCTGATCTCGGCCCTGCCGGTTCTTGCCTGCGCCGGCGAGCGCTGCTCGGCGATCGACGGCGACACGCTGCGCTGCGGGCGCGAGCGGGTCAGGGTCGAGGGAATCAACGCGCCGGAGCTCCAGGCGCCCGGCGGGCAGCAGGCGCGCCAGCGCCTGCAGCAGCGCCTCCAGGCCGGCGAGATCGTCATCGAGCGCCGCGGTCGCGACAAGTACGGCCGCACCCTCGGGCGGCTCTACGTGAACGGCCAGCGCATCACCCAGAACGACGTCAGCCCGGGCGTCCGCCGTAAGCGGTAAGTCAGGGGTTTCTTGTAGACTTTGGGCGTCGCTATGCCCGAAAGGTCTTCGATAGCGTTGGCACCCCGGACACGAATCGAACGTGCGACCTGCCCCTTAGGAGGGGGCTGCTCTATCCACTGAGCTACCGGGGCGCAGGCCCCGATTTTACAGGCAGGCCCTTTCCTTGAATTCGCGGGCAATCGGTTTCTTCTTTTTTGTTGTTTCTTCATTGAGTCATGCGCAGGCCCCCGCGTTCGCGTGGGACGACGGCACGGTGCCGTACGTGGTCACGCCGATGGAGATCGTCGAGCGGATGATGCGCATGGGCGAGGTCGGGAAGGGCGACTACGTGATCGACCTGGGCTCGGGCGACGGGCGCATCGTCATCGAGGCGGCGAAGCGCGGCGCGCGCGGCATGGGCGTGGACATCGACCCGGACCTGGTGGCGGCGGCGAACGAGAACGCGAAGCGGGCAGGGGTCGCGGACCGCGCGAAGTTCGTCCAGCAGGACATCTTCGAGACCGACCTCTCGCCGGCGAGCGTGGTGACGATGTACCTGCTGCCGGAGTTCAACCGGAAGCTGCTGCCGCGCCTGCTCGCGCTCAGGCCCGGCACACGGATCGTGTCGCACGACGGCGAGATCGGCGACTGGCCCGCCGACGAGAAGCTCGAGATGCGTGCGCCGGAGAAGGCGGTGGGCCTCGGCGGGCTCTCCAAGGTGGAGCTCTACGTCGTCCCGGCGCAGGCGGCGGGCACGTGGCTTTCCAGCATTCCATCCCATGGTGGCAAGTGGGAGATGCACATAAAGCAGAAATACCAGGTGCTGGAAATCGACGCCGAAGCGCAGGGGCGCGACCTGCTGGTGCGCGCGAGCCGCCTGCGCGGCGAGGAGATCAAGGTGGTGGTGACGGGCATCGTCGGCACGCGCGCCTGGCACCACCTGTTCGAGGGGCGCATCGCCGGGGACCGCATCGCCGGCACCCTGACCGTGTCCGACGGCAACGAGAGGAGAAGCTACGCATGGAACGCAACGCGGGCGCGGTGAGCGCGGCGCCGAGGCAGCTGCTGTCGGTCCCCGACGGGGTGTTCCTCGTCGCCGGGATGGTGATCGGCGTGGGCATCTTCAAGCTGCCGGGCCTGGTCGCCGGCGCCGCCGCGAGCGGCACGCAATTCTTCCTCGCCTGGATCATCGGCGGCATCGCCTGCCTGTGCGGCGCGCTGGTCTACGCCGAGCTCGCCTCGCGCTACCCGGAGACGGGCGGCGAGTACGCCTTCCTGCGGCGCGGCTTCGGCGAGGGCGCGGCGTTCGTGTTCGCCTGGTCGCGCATGACGGTGATCCAGACCGGCGCGATCGCGGGCGTGGCCTTCGTGTTCGGCGAGTACGCGTCGCAGATCGTCCCGCTCGGCGCGCAGAGCACCGCCCTCTGGGCGGCAATCGGCGTGGCGCTCCTCACCGGCCTCAACCTCGCCGGGACGGTGCAGTCGAAGACGCTGCAGAAGGTGATGGAGATCCTGCTCATCCTCGCGCTGCTGGCGATCGCGCTGGCCGGGATCTTCGCCGGCGGCACGCCGAAGCCTGCGGCGGCAGGCGCGGGCGGCGGCGGCGTTTTCACGCTGATGATGATCTTCGTGCTCTACACCTTCGGCGGCTGGAACGAGGGCGCCTACCTCGCCGGGGAAGTGCACGATGCCCGCCGCAACATGGTCAAGGTGCTCGCCGGCGGCCTGCTCCTCGTGACGGCGATCTACCTGGTCGTCAACTGGGGCTATTACCGCGTGCTCGGCCTGGCGGGCCTGAAGGAATCGAAGGCGATCGCGGTGGACACGGTCCGGGCGGTAGCGGGCGACAACGCGGCGCTGCTCATCGCGGTGGTGGTGTGCGTTTCCGCGCTCACCACCATGAACGCGGCGATCTTCACCGGCGCGCGCACCAACTGGGCGCTCGGACGGGATTACCGCCTGTTCGCTTTCCTCGGCAACTGGCGCGACAGCGGGTCGACGCCGGCGAACGCGCTGCTCGTGCAGCTGGCGATCATGCTGGTCCTCATCTGGGCGGGCGCGCAGACGCGCGATGGCTTCGAGGCGATGGTGGCCTACGGGCTGCCGGTGTTCTGGACCTTCCTCCTCCTCACGGGAATTACTTTGTTCGTTTTTCGAATGAAAAGCGCAGACGTGCCGGTGTTCCGCACGCCGCTATTCCCGCTGGTGCCGGTCGCCTTCCTCGCCATGTGCGCCTTTATGGTCTGGTCGAGCTACGACTACGTGGCGAACTCGCCGTACGGGCCGAAGTTCGGCAACCTGGTGCTGGCGGGGATCATCGTGATGGCGGCGGGGATTCCTCTCTATTTTCTTGCAAAAAGAAAATAGAAAGAGCTTTTCGTGACTTTGACCGAGCTGCGATACATCGTCGCAGTTGCCCGCGAGCGGCACTTCGGCAGGGCGGCGGAAACCTGCTTCGTGTCGCAGCCGACGCTGTCGGTGGCGGTGAAGAAGCTCGAGGAGGAGCTCGGCCTGCAGCTCTTCGAGCGCGGGGCGGGGGAGGTGAGCGTGACGCCCTCGGGGCAGAAGATCGTCGCGCAGGCGCAGCGCGTGCTGGAGGAGGCGGCGCGCATCAAGGAGCTCGCCGCCGCCGGGCGCGACCCGCTCGCGGGCCCCTTGCGCCTGGGGGCGATCTACACCATCGGGCCGTACCTGCTGCCCAAGCTGATCCCCATCCTGCGCCGCGCCGCGCCGCAGATGCAGCTGCACATCCAGGAGAACTTCACGCACGTGCTCGCCGAGCTGCTGAAGAACGGCGAGGTGGACGTGATCCTGATCGCGCTGCCCTTCGCGGAGCCGGGCATCGAGGCGCGCGCGGTCTACGACGAGCCGTTCATGGTGGCGGTGCCCAAGGGGCACGCCTGGGACGGGCGCAAGCGCCCGGTGAGCTCGGAGGAGCTGACCAAGGAAAGCCTGCTGCTCCTCGGCGAGGGCCACTGCTTCCGCGACCAGGTGCTCGACATCTGCCACGTGGTGCGCGCGAAGGAGAGGAGCCCGCTCTCCCGCACCGTGGAGGGCGGCTCGCTCGAGACCATCCGCCAGATGGTGGCCGGCGGCGTCGGCGTGACGGTGCTGCCCTCGACCTCCATCACCGGCAATACGTCCTCGGACCTGATCCGCCTGCTGCCCTTCGCGCGGCCGACGCCGACCCGGCGCGTCGCCCTCGCCTGGCGCAAGAGCTTCCCGCGCCCCGAGGCGATCGAAGCCTTGCGCAAGAGCATCCTCGCCTGCAACCTGCCGCAGGTGGAGAAGCTCAATTAGCCCGGGGCGGCAATTCCTGCTGGCGGCGCTCGGCGTGGCGCTCTTCGCCTTCGCCGCCGCCGCGGCCTTCTCGGCCTACCTCAGGCCGGGAATGCTGATCGAATTCGCCAACCTGATCCTTTGCACCTAGAGGCGCTGGGCGCCCACCAGGCGCAATAGCGCTTCGGGGTCCACCGGCTTGGTGAGGTGGTGGTCGAAGCCCGCCTGCTTGGAGGCGAGCTTGTCCGACTCCTGCCCCCAAGCCGAGACCGCGATCAGCAGCGGCCGCGGCGCGCGCTCGTGGCGGCGCAGCTCGCGCACCAGGTCGTAGCCGCTCATCTTCGGCATCTGGATGTCGAGCAGTACCACGTCGGGGCGCACGTTGTCGGCGATCTGGATGGCGTCGCGGCCGCCGTAGGCGGTATGGACGTCGTGGCCCTCGTTACGCAGCAGCAGCGTCAGGGTGTCGGCCGCGTCGACGTTGTCATCGACCACCAGGATCTTCTTTTTCACACGGCGATCATAAGGTGAAATTCCCGGGATGGGGCATCTCCCGGCGGATAGTCCGGGCGGACCAGCCGGCGCAATCGCACCTTGCCGCGGCTTCCAGGATGATTTCCGATGGCCGTGAAAGAGGGACTTCCGTACCCGCGTGGCGGGACGTGGGATGGAAAGGGCGTCAACTTCGCGCTGTTCTCGGCAAATGCCACAAAGGTTGAGGTTTGCCTGTTTGATCAGGCGGGCAAGACCGAGAAAGAACGAATCGAACTTCCGGAATACCGCGACGAGATCTGGCACGGCTACGTGCCCGAGATCGGCCCGGGCGCCGTCTACGGCTACCGCGTGCACGGCCCGTACGCGCCCGAAGAAGGCCATCGCTTCAACCCCAACAAGCTGCTGCTCGATCCGTACGCGCGCGAGCACATCGGCAGCCTGACCTGGGACCCGGCGGTGTTCGGCTACACGCTGGAGGACGAGAAAGCCGATCTCTCCTTCGACGAGAGGGACAGCGCGCCCTTCGTGCCGAAATGCGTCGTCGTCGACCCGGACTTCGACTGGAAGCGCGAGAAGGTGTGGCGTCCCGTGCCCTGGAACCGCACCATCGTCTACGAGACGCACGTGCGCGGCTACACCAAGCTGCACCCGAAGGTGCCCGAGCGCGAGCGCGGCACCTTCTGCGGCCTCGCGCACAAGGAGATTATCGCCTACATCAAGGCGCTCGGCGTCACGACCGTCGAGCTGCTGCCCGTTCATACGTTCATCAATGATGATTTCCTGTTGAAGAGAAACCTGGCGAACTACTGGGGCTACAACTCGATCGGCTTCTTCGCCCCCGACCCGCGCTATGCCGCCGACCCGGCGAAGTGCCTGCAGGAATTCAAGGAGATGGTGGCGCGCTTCCACGACGCCGGCCTCGAAGTGATCATCGACGTCGTCTACAACCACACCGCCGAGGGCAGCGAGCGCGGCCCGACGCTCTCCTTCCGCGGCATCGACAACACCTCCTACTACCGGCTGATGCCGGACCAGAAGCGCTACTACATCAACGACACCGGCACCGGCAACACGCTCAACCTCTCGCACCCGGTGGTGATCCAGATGGTCACCGACAGCCTGCGCTACTGGGTCGAGGACATGCACGTCGACGGCTTCCGCTTCGACCTGGGCACCATCCTCGCGCGCGAGCCGGGCGGCTTCGACACCTATAACGGCTTCATGAAGGCCTGCCTGCAGGACCCCGTGCTCGCCAGGGTGAAGCTCATCGCCGAGCCCTGGGACTGCGGCCCGGGCGGCTACCAGCTCGGGCGCTTCCCCCCGGGCTGGGCCGAGTGGAACGACCAGTTCCGCGACACGGTGCGCGATTTCTGGCGCGCGCAGGCCTCGGCTGCCGCGCTCGCGCCGCGCCTGTGCGCCTCGCCCGACGTCTTCAGCCACCGCGGCCGCCAGCCCTGGGCGAGCGTCAACTTCATCACCGCCCACGACGGCTTCACGCTCAACGACCTCGTCACCTACGACGAGAAGCACAACGAGGCGAATGGCGAGGAGAACAAGGACGGCCACTCGCACAACCGCTCGTGGAACCACGGCGTCGAGGGGCCGACCGAGGACGAGGCGATCCGCGGCCTGCGCAAGCGCCAGATGAAGAACATGCTCGGCACGCTGCTGCTCTCGCAAGGCACGCCGATGCTGCTCGCGGGCGACGAGTTCGGCCGCACGCAGCAGGGCAACAACAACGCCTACTGCCAGGACAACGAGATCTCGTGGGTCGACTGGAACCACGGCGACCGCGAGGCGCGCATGATCGCCTTCGTCCAGGAGCTGATCGGGCTGCGGATGAAGTACGCCATCCTGCGCCACCGGCGCTTCCTCTCGGGCGTGTTCAACGAGGAGCTCGGCGTCAAGGACGCCACCTGGATCAACGCCACCGGCGGCGAGATGCAGGAAGCCGACTGGACCAACGGCGCCACGCACTGCTTCGGCATGCTGCTCGACGGCCGCGCGCAGCCGACCGGCATCCGCCAGCGCGGCCAGGAAACGACGCTGCTGCTCGTCTTCAACGCCTGGCAGGACGTGGTGAAGTTCACGCTGCCGGAGGCGCCGGGGGGGAAGGGCTGGCTGCTGGTCGCCGACACCAACATGGCCGACCTGCCGGAGGACAAGAACTTCGCCTTCGGCCACGTCTACGAAGTCACCGCGCGCTCGCTGCTCGTCCTCGTGCTGAACCATTAAAACCTCGCCGCTCATCGCGTTCGTCGTCGTCGCCGCGGTCCTGCACTTCGCGCGCGACGTGCTGATCCCGCTCGCGCTCGCGATCCTGCTCGCCTTCCTTCTCGCCCCGGCCGTGCGCGGCCTGGAGCGTCTGCGGCTCGGGCGCCTCGCCTCGACCCTCGTCGTGGTGGCGATCGGCTTCGCGGCGATCGGCGCGGTGGGCTGGATCGCCGCCACCCAGGCGGTGTCGGTGGCGTCGAAGCTGCCCGAGTACCGCGAGAACATCCTCGCCAAGGTGCGTGCGCTGCGCCACACGCCCGACAGCTCGCTCGGCAAGGCCGCCGACGCGATCAAGGAGCTGGAGAACGAGGCGGCGCCGGCCGAGGCGCCGCTCGCCGTGACCGAGACGCCCGGCTCGCCGCTCGCGGCGCTCGGCGAGTGGGCGGCGCCGGTGGCGAAGCCCTTCGGCACCGCGCTCGCCGTCATCGTCTTCACCATCCTCATGCTCCTGCACCGGGAGAACATGCGCGACCGCCTGATCAGCGTCATCGGCGCCGGGCGCATCAACGTCACCACCCAGGCGATGGGCGAGGCGGCGTCGCGCGTGAGCCGGTTCCTCTTCACGCAGCTCGTGGTCAACGCCTGCTTCGGCATTCCGTTCGGCATCGCGCTCTACCTCATCGGCATCCCGAACGCGATGCTGTGGGGGCTGCTCGCGACGCTGCTGCGCTTCATCCCCTACGCGGGCGTCTGGATCGCCATCGCCATGCCGGCGCTGCTCGCGGTCGCCATC